>Ga0070739_10000107_pt1 | contig 176076 bp, 172 predicted proteins | sample Coa_R1_7_FD_66445 | JGI IMG/M metagenome (GOLD analysis project Ga0070739, IMG submission 66445) | Surface soil microbial communities from Centralia Pennsylvania, which are recovering from an underground coalmine fire - Coalmine... | ecosystem: Environmental > Terrestrial > Soil >...
CCCCGGAAGCGCGGCACGACCTTCTCTCGCCGGCGTTCTTCCTCGAAGGACCGCTCAATGAGATTGGTGGTGCGCACGTTCTTACGGTGCACAGCCGGCAGTTTGAGGTGGGTGAGGCTCGCCTCCAAGTCGTCCTGAAAGCTGCGCATGGCTGATGGATAATCGGCCTGGAAGCGCTTGACCGTCGCCTGGGCCAGCTGCTGGCCAGTCTCGTAGTCTGGCGCGTCGCGCACGGCCTGGAGGAAGGTCTTGACTTCCTCACGGGCTTCGTCCGGCACCTTATCGAGGACGGCCCTCATCTTGTGCACCCAGCAACGGACGCGTTCAGCTGCCGGCCAGATCGCTTCCAGGGCCTTGATCAGTCCCGGCATCGTTGGTGTGACCGTCAGCAGCACCGGCATGCCGCGTCGCTAGCCCGCGCTGGCGGTGACCCCGCACAGCTTAAGCGCGGCGGATTCGATAGCCTCTACCGTCACGCCGTATTTGGCCAGCAGCTGCGCCGGCGAGCCGTGCTCTATGAAGTGGTCCGGCAGGCCTACGCGCTCGACCCGGACCGAGCCTGTCAGGCCGCGGTCGGCCAGCAGCTCCAGGACGGCGCTGCCGAAGCCGCCGGCCAGGGCGTGCTCCTCCACCGTCACGATGCGCCCGGTGCGGACCGCCAGCTCGAGGATCAGGTCGGCGTCGAGCGGCTTGGCGAAGCGGGCGTTGACGACCGTGGCCTGCACGCCCTGCGCATCGAGGCGCGCCGCGGCCTCGAGCGCCCAGTAGAGGGGCGGACCGAAGGCCAGGACCGCGACGTCCGACCCGCGGCGCAGCACCTCGGCTTTGCCGGCCTCGATGGCCTGTAGGAACGGCAGCGGATCCTCCATGCCGGAGCCGCGCGGATAGCGCACCGCCACCGGATGATCCTGCTGCGCCGCCCACTCCAGCATGGCTGGCAGCTCCAGCTGGTCGCGCGGCATGAGCACCGACATGTTCGGCAGCATCCGCAGGAAGCCAACGTCGAACACGCCCTGAAACCCCACGCCGTCGTCGCCGACCAGCCCCGCCCGGTCGATGCAGAAGACCATCGGCAGGTTCTGGACGGTCACGTCGTGGATCACTTGGTCGTAGGCTCGCTGCAGGAATGTCGAGTAGATGGCCACCAGCGGCCGCAGGCCTTTCGTCGCCAGGCCGGCCGCGAAGCAGACGGCGTGCTGTTCGGCGATGCCCACGTCGAACAACCGCTCCGGAAATTGCTGGGCGAACTGGGTCAGGCCGGTGTTGTCGGTCATGGCGGCTGTGATGGCGACCACACGCGGGTCCTTCTTAGCCAGCTCGAGCGCGGTCTTGCCGAACACATTGCTGTACGTCGGCGGGGCCGGTTTGGGCGTCGTGCCCGGCGGACTGGGCTTCTTGGCCGCACTGACGCCGTGATACGTCGTCGGATCCTGCTCGGCCGGCTCGTAGCCCTTGCCCTTCACGGTGCGGACGTGCAGGAAGACCGGACGGCCAGCGTCCTTCGCGCGCTCCAGGTTCCAGCGCAGGGTGGGGATATCGTGCCCGTCGATCGGCCCCATGTACAGGAAGCCGAGCTCTTCCCAGATGTTGCCCGGCAGGACCACCTGCTTGAGCGACTTCTTGACCCGCCGCGCCAGCGAAAGGCCCTGCTCGCCGAGCGGCAGCCGCAGCATCAGCCGCTCGATGTCCCGCTTGGTGTGCAGGTACATCGGATCGGAGGCGATCTTGTAGAGGTAGGCGGAGACCGCGCCCACGTTGGGCGAGATGCTCATCCCATTGTCGTTCAACACGACCACCAGCGGGCTCTTGAGCGTGCCGGCGTTGTTCAGCCCTTCGTAGGCCAGCCCGCCGGTGAGGGCGCCGTCGCCCACGACGGCCACCACGGCGTAGTTCTTGCCCAGCAGGTCGCGCGCTTTAGCCATGCCCAGGGCGGCCGAGATGGCCGTGCTGGCATGGCCGGTCCCAAAGGTGTCGTACTCGCTCTCCGAACGCAGCGGGAAGCCGCTGATGCCGCCGAACTTCTTGACCGTGTTCAGCAGGGCGCGGCGCCCCGTCAGCATCTTGTGTGGATAGCACTGATGGCCGACGTCCCAGATGAGCTGGTCGCGCGGCGTGTCGAACACTAGGTGCAGGGCGATGGTGAGCTCGACGGCGCCCAGGCTCGGTGCGAAGTGGCCCCCGATTTCCAGGATGGTGTCCAAGATCTCCTGGCGGATCTCGTTGGCCAGCTGGTTCAGCTGCTCGTCGCTTAGGGATCGCAGATCGTGCGGCGAGGCGATGTTGTCAAGCAGCATGGTCTGATCTTAATCGAGCGAGCGCAACCACAGAGGCCGCCAGAAGCACGCCAGCGAAGACATACAACGTGGCGCGCGCGCCGACGTTTGGGATGAGCAGGAACACCGCTCCGAACGTCCCAACCAGGCTGCCGACGGTCGTGAGCGCGAACACTGTTCCGGCGGCGTTGCCCGAAGCAGCAACGCCCGGCACGCGCAGCCGGATGGCGAACGGACCCACGCAGCCGAGCAGGATGGTGGGAACGGTGAACAAGCCCAGGCAGCCGGCAATGGTGCCCCACAGCAGGCCATACGGAAGCTGTTGGGTCGCGGCCAGCGAGGCGCTCAGCAGCGGACTGGCCAGGACAGCAACCAGCGCGACGGTCAGCGCCGCGATGGCATTGAGGGCGAAGAACAGCCGCCGCTCCGGGCGGCGGTCGGCCAGCTTGCCGCCCAGCCAGTAGCCGAGCGTCAGGTACGCCAGGATGAGGCCGATGAGAATCGCCCAGCTGTAGAGCGAGGTCCCGAAGTACGGCGCCAGCAGCCGCGAAGCGGCCATCTCGACGGCCAGCGACGCCATCCCGGCCAGGAATACGAGAGCGAGGATCATTGGCCGCTGAGCTGCGCCAGTCGCTGAATGTCAGCCTGGACCTGCTTGATCTCCTGCCCGTAGGTGGTGAAGTCGCCTGCTTTGAGCGCCTCCTGAGCACGGTTGTAGTGGTCGTTCGCGTCCCTGGCCAGCGCGGCCACTTCGGGCGGCACGTTCGGAAGCGGCGCAGCGGAGGCAGCGGGCACCAGCGACGGCGCGGCGGGCGACGCGCTGGCCGGCGGCTTGGCGGAGGCCGCGGGCGCCGGCGAGGGCGCCCCCGATGCGGCCGGCGGCTGGATGGCCGATGCCGGAGGCAGCGTGCTCACGACGCCGCCGGGCGTCGTGGGCGTGCCGGCGAAGATCTGCTTGAGCGAGTCCTGCAATGTCTCGGTCATGGCGATCTTGTTGCCGTCGGCCACAATCACCCGCTTCAGCTCGGGCAGGGCATTCGTCGATGCCTGCAGGTACAGCGGCTCGACATACAGGAAGCTCTCGCCCACGGGAATGACCAGCAGGTTGCCCCGTAGCACCTGCGAGCCCTGCTGGTTCCATAGTGAGAGCTGGCTGGAGATGGCTGTGTCCTGATCGATGCGCGACTCGATCTGCAGCGGGCCGTAGATGAGCTTGTCCTTGGGCAGGCGGTAGACTAGCAGCTTGCCGTAGTCATCTCCGTCCGAGCGGGCGACCAGCCAGGAGATCATGTTGGGCCGGTTGGCCGGCGTGAAGGGCAGCAGCAGCAGGAACTCGTCGCGGCTCTCGCCCGGCAGGCGCATGAGCACGTAGTAGGGCTCGATGTTCTGCAGCGAGCGCGCCTGCCCCACCGCCGCCGCCTGGGCAAAGCGCTCTTGGGGAATGGCCCACAGGTCCTCGCGGTTGTAGAAGACCTGCGCGTCGGTCATGTGGTAGGTGCGGTACATCTCCATCTGGTCCAGGAACATGTCCTGGGGATAGCGGATGTGGGACCGCAGCCCCTCGGGCATCTCGCTTAGTGGCTTGAACAGCGCCGGAAAGATCTTCTGGTAGGTCTGGATCAGCGGGTCAGTGGGATCGGACACATAGTAGGTGGTCGTGCCGTCGTAGGCGTCGACCACGATCTTGGCGCCGTTGCGGATGTAGTTGATTCCGCTGCCGCCCACGCTCTGGCTGTAGGGGTATTTGTCGGTGGTCGTGTAGGCGTCCTGTATCCAGTACAGCTTTCCCCCGTCGACCACGATGTACGGATCGTGGTCGTAGGTCAGGAACGGCGCGATGGTCCGCAGCCGCGGCTGGATGCGCCGGTTGAATAGGATGTTGCTGTCGGGCTGCAGGGTGTTGGTTATCAGGATGTTCAGGTCGGCGAAGCGCCAGGCGAACGCTGCGCGCTTCAGAAAAGAGTCCAGGGGAACGCCGCGCTTGCCCTGGTATGTGGCGAAGACGTTCTGGTCGCCCTGCGGGTAATCGAATTCGGCCTGCTTGGTGTTGACGATGACCCAGTTGCGCGTCTGGGTGCCGTAATAGATCTCCGGCCGGTCGATCTTCAGCGGCCCTTGCGGCGGGATGTCGCGCATCGTCAGCACCGGCAGGCCCTCCTGGCTCACCTCGGCCACCGGGCTCATGGCGATGCCGTAGCCGTGGGTGTAGAACAGGTGCAGGTTGACCCAGGTCTGCGCCGCCTGTGACAGGCGCGTCGTGTCCAGCTCTCGCGGCCCCAGCATCACCTGCTGGTACTCGCCGTTGATGACGTAGCGGTCGACGGCTATCGTCGGAAAGTCGTAGTACTGCCGGATGGACTGGATCTGGTTGTAGGTCGTCTGCAGCGGCCGGTAGTCGAGCAGGCGGATGTTCTTGATCGTTGCCTGGGACTTCTGGATTTCGTCCTGGGTGACCTGGTCCTGGACGTTGAAGTTCTGGACGTCGATCTTGTCCAGGTTGAACGCCTGGCGTGTGGCCTGGATGTTGTTCTGGATGTAGGGCCGTTCGAGGTTGAGCTCGTTGGGCTTGACCTGGAACTGCTGCACGAAGGCCGGGATGATGCCGCCGGCCACGATCAGCGCCACCAGCCACAACCCCACGGCGACTCCCGCCAGTTTGAGGGTGCGCACGAAGGTGTTGCCCAGCAGCAGGATGGCCGCGGCGCCGGTGAAGAACGTCAGCACCTGGTAGGCGCCCAACTGGGCGTGGACGTCGGTGTAGCTGGCGCCGGCGGTGACGCCGCGATGTGAGAACAGCAGGCCCGGGATGTCGAGCTGGTAGTTGATGGCGATCAGCGCCAGGATGAGCGAACCCAGGATCGACAGATGCACGCCGGCCGCCCTGGACGTGCGGAGCCGGTGAAAGTCGGTCGCCAGCCCGTAGGCCACGGCCACGTTGGCCAGCGTCAGCAGCACTGTCCACAGCGCCCAGCCCTGGAGGCTGCGGTATACCGGCCACTCGAACACGAAGAAGCTCACGTCGCGATTCAGCAGCGCATCGCGCACGCCGAAATGTGTGGCGTTATTGAACTTGAGCAGCGCCTCCCACATGCCCGTGGCCGAGGAGGCCATGATCAAGGCCTGGATGGCTATCGCCAGGCCCCACAGCCAGCGGGCGACACGCTCCGGAACCTGCGGTACGTTCGACTCGAGTGGAACGACTGTCGGCCGGCGGCGGAAGCGCCGCGCTACCAGGACATTTACCGTGATGAAGACCAGGAACACCGCTCCGAAGAACAGGAACGTATAGATTTGGGCCGTGATCCGGGTCACGTACACCGCGGCCAGGCCGAGGCTCTGGAACCACAGGTAGTCGGTGTAGATGCCGTCGGCAATGCCGATGAGCACCAGCAGTACCACCAGCGCCAGGCCGAATGAGAAGAACCTGCCCACCCAAGACGGGGTATGAAGCGTCACTGGCGGCTCGCCGCCGCGTCCGCGTCCGAACAGGCGCTCGAAGTCGATGTCGATGCTGTCGCGGCCGCCGCGGCCGGGGCCGCCGTAGAACGCCATCCTTCCTCCTATCGACGCTCGGCGAATGATAGCTTTCCCTGCGCCTGCTTCGTGCGTGCTGCTGGCCGGCGGCAAGTCCTCACGTATGGGTACGAATAAGGCCCTGCTGCGGTTCCGCTCCGGCGAAACCGTCATCGAGCGCATCGTCTCGCGCGTGCGTCCTTTGTGCGACGAGGTGGTGGTCGTGACCAACACGTCCGTCGAGTACGCCTTCCTCGGCCTGCCGATGTACGCCGACGCCTACCCCGGCGCCAGCTCGTTGGGCGGCATCTACACAGGGCTTCTCCACGCTTCCGCCCCGCGTGCCCTGGTCCTGTCGTGCGACCTGCCGCTGGTCAACCCCGCCCTGCTGGCGCACCTCTTGAGCCTGCCTTTCGACTATGACCTGCTGATGCCCTTTATCGAGGGCCGTCAGCAGCCCCTCCACGCCGTCTATGCCAGGACGTGCCTCGACACCATGCGCTCGCTCATCGAGGCCGGCGACCTCAAGATCGTTCGTCTGCTCGACACCCTCCGCGGGCGTGTCATCACGGAGGCTGATCTGCGGCCGGAGTGGCTGCAGTCCTTCCGCAACATGAACACGCCGGAGGACTGGCAGGCGGTGCAGGCGCTGGCGGATCCGGTCTAAGCCGGCTGGAGCCACAGCTTGTCCAGGTCCGGCTGGACCTGAATCAAGCCATCGATGCGCAGCTGCTCGGCGATGTGCTCCAGGATGGGCCGGCACTCATTCAGCCCGAAGGGGTAAGGATCCTCGCCCACCAGGCTGGCCTGCTCACCGAAAGAGACTTCGGGCAGAAGCAGGTAACCGGCGGCCGCTTCACGCGCGCGGCGGTAGGCCTCGCGCTTCGAGGCCACGCAGGCCTGGTACAGCCGCTTGGCGAACCCCGGATCCTGCTCCAGCACGCTGCGCTTGACCACCAGGGTATGGTTCACCGGCGTCACCTTGCGCGCGGCGTAGAGCTCGCCGATGGTCTTGAGGACCAGCTCCGGCGTCGAAAAGATGCGCACGCTCGGCGTCTCCTCGATCTTGACACTGGCTGAGTCGGCCAGCGCCACGTCGACGTCGCCGCGCTGGATGAGCTCGTTCAGCTCGCCCTCCCGCTCCAGGTTGATCAGTTTCAGGCCGGGCGTCGGATCCCGGTCGATATTCAGCACCCGCCCATGCCGCTTGTCGGACGGGCGGCCGTTATACCAGGTGATCTCCGTCGCCTGGATGCCATAGAGCACGCGCAGCATGATCCGCAGCCAGACCGCCGCGGTCATGCCGTAATCGGGCACCCCCAAGCTCTTGCCGCGCAGGTCGGCGAAGGTATGCACGCCCGATTTCTCGTGGGCGTGAAAGTTGACGATGAGGCCCAGCGGCTTGCTCATGAAGACCGGTAGCGCTTGCCACCCGAGATGCTCCCATTCCCTCCGGGTTGAGACCACGAAATAGTCGGCGATGGAGAACTCGAAGACGTCGTACCGGTTCTCGACCAGCTGGCGGTGGAACAGGGAGCCCGGATGGTCGAACTCCCACTCCAGCTCGGCGGCCTCGACCTTGACGGCGCCGTCGACCAGCGGCTGCAGGCGAGGATTGGGCGAGTGGCCGGCCTTCAGCTTCAACGCCATCTTTACGCCGGGGTCCCCGCCGAGTTCATCGAGGCGGGGTTTGAATACGCCTCGAAGGTGCTCCACATGTCCCACTGCAGCTCCAGCTTGCGGCGGATGACCGCCCGGGCCTGCTGCTGCAGCTCCGGCGTCACGATGTAGCGGGCGATGATCTCCTCGGTCAGGCTGCCGTGCTCTTCGTCGGCCTCGCCGTGGACGTGGAAGAATGCGGCCTCGTCGGCGCTCAGGCCATAGTGCTTCTGCAGGCCCTCGTTCATCATCATCACCGCCGGCGGCGCGACGCCCTCGCCAGCTAGCTGGGCCGACATCGCCACGAACCAGGGCAGCGTCCAGGCGATCAGCTCGGCCCAGTAGACATGGGCGGCTGCGCCGGCCAGCGGCCGGCTGTTCACGACCTCCTCCTCGGTCAGCCCAAGGCCGCGTGCGAAGCGCAGGAACAGGTCCCAGTGCCCGGTTTGGCCGTACTGCCCGCCTTCGGCCTCCTCGGCCATGACGCCGCCCAGCTTGCGCTGGAACTCGGGATCGGTGCAGCGCAGGTAGCGGATCGTCGCCAACCGGGGCACCGCTCGCCGGTAATGAGAGTCCTGGATGGCCCAGCCCTTCAGCTGGTGCTTGGGGATGGTGCCCTTGTAGACGCCCTGGACGAGCGGGTGATCCTTGATCAGCAGCCCGGAGGAGCTGATCTCGTCCTTCAGCTCACGCACGAAGCTGCTGGGACTTGCAACTGCCATGAAAGGCCTCCTTGTGAACGCCGGCTGGCGCGAAACGTGCTTGCGGTTGGCATCATTGTATTTGGAAGGAACCCGCCATGGCCCGCTACCTGGTGATCGCGCATCAGACCGCTGAGAGCCCGGAGCTCCTGGAGCGGCTGCGGCAGCTTGGCGCGGCCGACTCGCAGGCCGAGTTCACCATCCTCGTGCCCGCCACGCCGGTCTGCAACGTGTGGGTCTGCGATGAGGTCGAGACGGCGCGGGTGGCGCGCGAGCGCGCCGCCGGGGCGGAAGAGCGCGTTAAGGGACAGGGGTTGCGCGTCCTAGCCTCGCGTGTCGGCGACGCCGATCCGGTCGAGGCGCTGCGCGACGAGCTCATGCGCGACGACAGCTACGAGGCCATCGTCATTTCCACCTTCCCACCGGGCATCTCTCGCTGGCTGAAGATGGACGTCCTGGCCCGGGCCGCGCGCCTGCTGCCGGGGCGACAGATCATTTCCGTTATCGCCAGCAGCGTTCCCGCGCCGGTGGAGGCATCCCACCCGGCGGCCGTACAGCCTTAGAGAGCAGCTCCCTTCGTAACGCCCTGCTCGTGGCGCTGACGTTCGTCGCCGGCGCGGTCGACGCCACCAGCTACCTCGGCCTGGGCCGCGTGTTCACGGCGAACATGACCGGCAACATGGTCCTGCTCGGCCTGGCCGCCGGCCGCATTCAGGGGCTGGACGCCCTCCGGTCGGGCACCGCCTTCGTCGGCTTCGCCGTGGGTGTGGCCATCGGCGCGCGCATCCTGGGCCGCGCCACGGGCGAGGTCCACTTCTGGCCGCCCCGCGTGACCGCCGCCCTGAGCGTGGAAGCCGTGCTGCTGGCAGCCATGGCGGTCGGCTGGCTGTGGGCGGATGCGCAGCCGGAGCGCCGCTGGCTCGAGGTGCTCATCGCCTTGTCGGCGGGAGCGATGGGCATCCAGAGCGCCGCCGCCCAGCGCCTGGCCGTGGCCTCGGTGTCGACGACCTTCGTCACCGGTACGCTCACCAGCGTCATCAGCCAGCTCGCCCTGTTCGGCCATCCTGCCACCGGCTGGCCGCTGCGCGCCGGCGTCGTCCTGGCGCTGACCATCGGCGCAGCGGTGGACGCGCTGGTGCTCCTCCATGCGCCCGTGCTCGCGCCATTGGTGCCACTGCTCGCGCTCGCGGCCGTGGTCGCCATCGCGGCGCGGTACTTCTCGACAAAATAGCTCATCTGTTCTATACTTCGTCGTAGGCTTGATCCGTGCCAATCAGCCCGGTATCGTGATCTAGCGATCGTTTTATGGCCGCTTTCACGGAGAAGTTCATCGCCGAGCTGGAGGCCCAGCGCGGCCACTTCCGGGCGGTGTTCTCGTCGGAGGCGTGCTCACCGCTCGAGGAGCGGCTGGAGCCGCGCGTGGCCGCAAGCTGGCATGAGCTGCCCGAACCAGCTGCTCCCAACCGAACAGCCGTCTTTGCGATTGACGGCTCCGAGGCCACGCGCAACTTCTCCAACGCGTCGTGGCTGCTGATCTGCCAGGCCCTGCTCCTGGGGCCGGACACTGAAGTCCCCAGCCTGGAGCTGCGCCTGGTGCCGGGCAACGTCCCGAGCGCGGTCATGGACAGCTACTGCAGCCGTCTCATGCGCTGGCTGGAGGTGTGCCTGGCGCTCGAGCACATCGGCCGCCTGGCAGGCGAGGCGCTCGTGCTGGACGGCTCCCTCTACTCGACGCTGCCTCATCTGCTGTACCCCCTGGAGGCTCTGCGGGGGCAGCCCAGCTGCGATGCAGACGCCGACCTCCCCATCCGCTTGCTGGGGGCCTACCTCGACCTATTCGAGGCCTGCCGCCAGCAGGATGTCCTGCTACTTGGCATCTCCAAGACGACGCAGGACCGGGTTCTCACCCATACCCTGCTGCACCTGCCCGACGACATCGATCGCATTTCTGTCGACATGGCGGAGCAGTTCGAGATAGTGCCCGATTCGCGCATCCCGCCCGACGCGGAAGCCCTGGAGCGGTGGACTGACGGAGCATCCGGCTGGAGCACGCCGATCCTGCTCGGGCTGTACTCATTCGGCCGGTTCCGGGAGACCCTCCTCTCCGAGCCGAGCCGCATCGCCGACAGCTTCGCAGCCTGCAGCCGCCACTCGCGTGCGCAGATCGAGAGCATCATCGAGCGGCTGCTGCGCGCTCCAGCCATCGCCACGTTCCATGTGCGCTTTGCAGACCGCGAGGACTGCGTCCGCGTGGACGTGCCCGCGTACGCCCTCGGCTGCCCCGACACCCTGCTCGACCTGTCCAGCGGGCTCGGTCCGATCGAGCCGGTGGAACCCATCCTGAGGCTGCTGCGCGCCTGCTACGGCGGGCCCAACGTCTACAACGCGCCGCTCTATGCCGTCGACCGCCAGGTCCGGCTCTCGAACGACGTCGTCGATGGGCCGCTCCTGTCGATCCTGCGCAGCGTAGTCAAGCCGGACATCCGCTACAACCGCTCGGCCCGGAGGTTCCTGTGAACGAAAGCCCGCCCATCGGCTACATCGTCGGCGAGACGCATCCCATGGAGTTCACGTTCGTCAGCGAGCGCGAGTCTACGCCGCCGCGCCTGGAGTATGTGACGGTTCCGGACGTCGAGGAGCGCATCAACGGCCAGCTCGTGCCGGTCGAGGTCCTGGCCCAGGTGCACGAGATCGGCGTGTCCTCGCCCGTGATCTCGGATGAGCTGACCTTCGGCGAGACCGAGACCCTCCTGCGCAACCGCTACGGCGCGCTGCCCAAGGTGCTGTGCAGGGCCAAGGTCGTGGGCTACATGCTGGATGGCAAGGTCCACACCTCCCGTTCGGCTGCGCTCCCCGGCCAGGCGGTGTACATCGCTGCCGACAACCTGCTCGAGGCTTTCTTCAGCAACAACGTGCGCGCCGGCATGGAGGTTGGCACGCTCATCACTCGCGACAGTGTCCCGGTGCTGCTCGATCCCAACGGCCTGCGCCGGCACCTGGCGGTCATCGCCCAGACCGGCGCGGGCAAGAGCTACCTCGTCGGCAAGGTCCTGGAGAGCCTGCTCGACCTCGGCGGCACGATCCTAGTCTTCGACCCCAACTCCGACTACGTCCAGATGCGCAAGGCCTGGGACGACAAGGATAAGCCTTACGCCATCGCCCGGCCCACCGAGCTGGCCGATCGCATCGACGTCTATCGCATTCCCGGCCTGCAGGGCCGCCGCTATCCCGACGAGATGGTCGGCCTGAGCGAGGAGTTCACCGTCAAGTTCTCCAGCCTGGAGCCGGACGAGGTGTCGGAGCTGGCGGGCGTGCCCGCGAGCGCGGCAAACATCCGCAGCGCCATCCAGGCCGGCTGCAAGGCCCTCAAGAAGGACGGCGTGGACTACCGGCCCACGGAACTAAAGGAGTGGCTTGCCAACACGGCCGCCACCGACCGCAACGACGACATGAAGACGGGCGCCTCGCGCGCTGTCAAGTACGTCGAGATCCTGGAGAACTACCCGATCTGGGGCTTCAAGGACGTCGATGTCGAGCACCTCATCAAGCCTCGGCACATGGCGGTGATCGACCTCGCCGGGGCGGACAAGAGCGTCTCCGCCTATGTGGTCGACCGGGCCCTGCGCTCCATCTGGGCGCGCGCCACGACGGGCCAGCTCGTCCATCCCGTGTTCGTCGTGCTGGAGGAGGCGCATAACCTGGTGCCGGCCGACCGCGAGCGGCGCGAGAGCCTGTCGTCGCGCATCATCAACACCGTCGCCAGCGAAGGCCGGAAGTTCAAGGTCTTCCTGATGGTCGTCACTCAGCGGCCCTCCAAAATCCACCAGGACACGCTCAGCCAGTGCGGCAGCCAGCTCATCATGCGGCTGACCAACCCGGACGACCAGATCGCCGTCCAGAAAGCGTCCGAGGCCATCTCGTCCGATTTGCTGCGCGACCTGCCGGCCCTGGACCAGGGGGAGGCCATCGTGTTGGGCACGCTGACGCGCGTGCCGGCCATGATCAAAGTCGGCCGCCGCCGCTCGGCCGAGGGCGGGTCGGACGTCGACCTGGTGGAAGCCCTGCAGCAGGCCTCGCAGGATTCGCGGCTGGACAAGGTGCTCCAGGAATCGATGGCGGTGGTGCGCAACGTTTCGGCCCGCGCGGAAGAGGAGTGGTAGCCCGGTGAGGGCCATCCGGGCCGTCGTGACGGCCGACAATCACCTCAGCAAAGGCTACTCCAAGATGTCGCCGCAGAAGCTCGAGGTGCGCCGTCGCTACCTGCGCGCCGGCTTCAAGGCCGCCGTGGACTACGCCATCGAGTCCGAAGCCGACCTGTTCCTGCAGGCCGGCGACCTATTCGACTCGCCCCAGCCGCTGAACGTCGATCGCACCTTCGTGGCGCACGAGCTGCGGCGGCTCGCCGCCGCGGGCGTGCGCATCTTCGGCATCGCCGGCACGCACGACTCGCCCAAGATGCGGACCATCGAGGGCGGCACGACCCCGCAGCGCATCTACGAGCAGTTCGAGGCCATGCACATGTTCAACGCCTTCGATGATCCAGCGCCGGTCATGGTCGACGTGGACGGTGTGTCGGTGGCCGTTGGCGGCGTCAGCTTCAATCCGGTGCTCATGGCCGGCGACGATCCATTGACCGGCGCCGCCTTTCCGCGCTGTGCCGACGTGGGCGTCCTGCTCGTCCACTACTCGGTGGAGGGCGCCTGCTACGACGAGTCCATGGAGCCGATTGTCTCCAAAGCGTCGATCGCCGCCCTGGACGGCCTGGACCTGCTGGTGGCCGGCCACTATCACGAGTTCCGCCAGTTTGGGATAGGCCGCGTGAAAGTCCTCATCCCCGGCGCAACCGAGCGCATGATTTACGGCGCCGAGCGCGACGCCAGCTTCGCCTACGTCGAGCTGCTGCCCGGCAAGGCCGATCGCATTCAGAAGGTCGTGGTCGATGCCCAGGACTACCGGCAGGTCATGCTGCGCACCACGGAGCTGCGCGAGGCCGAGCCGTTCGAGTCGGCTTGCTCGCGGCTCGAGGCGGCGGTGTCGCCCGGCGCAGTCGTGAAGGTCACGCTGGAGGGGCCGCTGTCGCGGGACCTGTACCGCGGGCTGCGCATCCGTGAGCTTCTCCAGTGGGGCAGCAATCGTTGCTTCCATTTCGAGATCGACTCGCGTGGATTGAGCATCGTCGACGAACGCCTCGAGAATGCGGGCAAAGGTGTGCGCTTGTCGCTCCGCGAGGAGATGAGCCTCGTCGCCCAACAGCTCATCGAGCAGGAGCCCGAGCATCGGGACGTGCTCGAGAAAGCCCGGCAAGAGCTGCTGACGGCCTATGAGTAGAAAAAGCCCGCCGGCACCGGAGCGCCTCCTGTGATCAAGCTCCAGTCCTTGAAAGTGGCCAAGTTCAAGCAGCTCGACGACGTCACCATCGAGTTCCCCACCCGGGGCAGCGTCCTGATCCAGGGCCTCAACGAGGCCGGCAAGTCCACCCTGTTCGAGAGCGTCTTCTTCGGCCTCTTCGGTAAGGCTCTGGTCACCGAAGAGCCGAACCGCCTCGAAGATCTCATCAACTACCAGTCGCCGCGCGCGCTGGTTAGGCTCGCATTCTCCACCGACAGCGCCGAGTTCACCGTCAGCCGCACGCTGAACCGCGGTAAGCCGAACACCGCCGTCCTCGAAGTCCGCTACGCCGGCGGCAAGCCCGAGACCGTCACCAGCCTGGCCGCTGTGAACAAGCGTGTCGTCGATGAGCTTGGTCTGGACGGCGAGGCCCTGCTCAACTCGTGCTTCGTCGAGCAGAAGAAGCTGGAGAAGCTCGAGTCGATGAGTGCGCAGCAGCGACGCGACACGCTGCTGCGGCTGCTGAACCTCGACCGGCTCGCCGCTTTGGAGGCCCAGTACAAGCCCGCCTCGAGCGACGACCTGCAGCTCCAGCAGCTGCGAGATCGCCTGAAGCTGGCCCAAATCCAGCGCGATCTCCCGCCTGCTCGCGAGCGATTGCTGGAGGTCGAGGCGCAGTTCCGGCTGCTGGCGGCTGCGCGCCTCCGGAATGAGCTTGCCGGCATCGAGCAGTCGCTGCGAGCCGAGGAGCAGCAGCAGGCTGCTCTGAAAGCCGAAGGGGCGGAGCTGGCCCAGGTCGTGGCCGAACTCGAGCAGCTCAAGGCCGTCCGCGATCTGGCTCACAGCGCCGGCACGACGTTGGACGCCATCCAAGAGGATGGTGCCGAGATCGAGCGCCTTGGGCGGGAACTGGCGCAGCTCCAGGCCGAGGCGGCCCGTCTGCCGGAGCTGGAGGCGGACCTGAACCGCCTCGAAGCGCTCGCCCAGGATCTGGCCGAGCTTGCTCAGCTCGAGGAGGCGCAGGCCCAGCGCCGGCGGGAGCTTGCCGCCCTGGCCGAGCGTGGCCAGCGCGTCGAGGGCATGCGCGCCGCCGTCGCCGAGCGCCAGGAGGCCCTTCGCTCAGCCGAGACCCAGCGCGCGCAGGCTCAAAACGAGGTGCAGCAGGCCGAAGCGGCAGAGCGACAAGCGCGCGCGGCCGAGCTGCTGCGCGCCTGGCAGCAGATCCGCGAAGTGGCGCGCATCGCCGAAGAGGGTGAGCGGCAGCTCGGCCAACGGCGCGAGGAGTTGCTCGCTCTGGAGCGGCGTGTCTCCGCAATGGCCGCGGATCGCGGCGTCAGGCGGCGGACGGCCTTGGGCTTGGCGCTGTCGGCGGCCGTGAGCCTCGTGCTGGCGGTGGCGCTGGCCGCGTCCGGATTTATGTGGGCAGTAGCTGGCGCGCCGCTGGCGGCGGCGCTGGCCTTCACGGCCTGGCGCTGCTACGGCCAGGTGCGCACCGCCTCGGTCGCGCTGCGAGGGGCGGAGACCGCCGCTTCCCAGCTGCGGGTCGAGATCAATCGCCGCGAGGGCGAGCAGGCTCTCGCCCGGCGCACCGGCCAGGACCACCACCGCCAGGCCGAGATCGAGGCGGAGCTTGCCGCGCTCGGTATCGACGTACGTCTTCCTCTCCCATCGCATCCGGAGCGCCCAGGTGAGGCGGCCGCGAGCGTGGCCGAAGCGCGCCAAGCCCTCGGTGTCTTGGAAGGCCGTGTGCATGCCCTTGAACGTGAGCTGGCCGGTCTACGGTCTCAGCTCGAAGCGGAAGGCGATCCCGCGGCCCTCAGCGGTCAGCTCGAAGCCGAGATCGAGCGCGAGGCGCAAGCGCTGGCGGGACGCCGCGGGGCGCTGCCGGACGGGCCTGAAACCGAAGCCAAAGCGCGCGAGCTGGCTGCTGCGGCCCGCGCCTCGGCGCAAGGCGCTCGCGCCGCTGCCGCCAAAGCCGAAGCCCTCGCCGGCACCCTAGCCGAACGCGAGTCGCGCCTGGCTCAGCGGGAGGCGGAGCTGGCCGAAACCTGGGCCGAGCTCGAACGCCTCCGGCCAGGAGCACCTCGCACAACCGACGCCTGCCGGGAGATCTGGAACACCGCTCGCCAGCAGCTGGAAGCTCTCGATGAGCCCGCTCTGCGCCGGGCCGTCGCGCAGAATGGCCAGGCCATCGCCGCCAGCCAGGAGCGCGTTAGCGCCGACCGGCGACGCACCACCGAAATCGAGGCAGCGCTTGCTCAGCTCGATCTCGGTGGCGCCGACGTGCCCGAGGTGGACCCCGACCAGCTCGATACCATCGAGAACCAGCTCCGGCAGGAGCAGCGCGAGCTCTTCGGCGCTGTGGCCACCCTCGAGCACGGCAAAGCCAGCCTCGAGCAGCAGCTCGGCCTGCAAGGCGTCGAGGTGGACTTTGCGGAGGCCGAGAAGGAGCTGGCCGGGTTCCAGGAGCGGCTCGAGATCCGGAAGCAGGCGCACCGCATCGTCACGCTGGCCCGAAGGAATATCGTCGGCAAAGTGCTGCCCAGCACCATCCGTAACATGGGCCTGCTGCTGCCGTTGCTGACGAATGATCGTTATCGGGAGGTGCACATCGACCCCGATACCTACAAGATCAAGGTTTGGGATGAGACGGCGCACGCCATGAAGGCCAAGGACATCTTCTCCGGCGGCACGCGGGATCAGTTTTCGCTGGCGCTGCGGCTGGCCTTCGCCCTGGCCACGCTGCCCGAGGAGCTGGGCACAGCGCCGGGCTTCATCTTCCTGGACGAGCCGCTGAGTTCGTTCGACAGCGTCCGCACCAACGCGCTGGTGAATCTGCTCACGCGAGGCCCCGTGGCGGCGAACTTCGACCAGATCTTCGTGATCTCGCACAGCCGCGCCTTCGACGAGGAACTGTTCGACTATCACCTGCTCCTCGACTCCGGCCGGATCGTGGAGAGCGATCTCCCAACCTGGCTCGATGGGATGTCCGATCAAGCCCCAGTGTTCGCGGACGGCGCCCGCTTGGGCGCCGGCATGCCCGAGCCGGAGCAGGTCGCCTGACCAACGGCGATCCCGAGGCAGTGTCCCGGCGCGCGAAGCCCGGCGCCAGCGGGGCCGCGCCGGCTGCCTTCGCGCTGAGCGGACTGGCCCTGGCCGGCCTGACGGCCCTTGTCCTGCTCACCGATCCAGGCCTGCGCGAGCAGGAGCTGTTCGTCGGCATTCTCCTCGTGGCCACCGGCGGCCTCGCCGCGGGCGTCCTGCTGGCGTTCGGAAAGGCAACCACGCTCGGCGCCACCCTGCGCGCGCTTCGCCGAGGGCTGCTGTTCGGCCTCGGCTGCGCCGGCGCCGTGGTTCTGCAGTTGAATGGCGCGCTGAACCTGCCCAACCTCGCCTTTCTGGCGCTGGTGCTGCTCATCGCCGAAATGGTTTTCCTGGCCCGCCGCCAAAACCCGGCCTAGAGTTATCCCAATGGATAAGCAGCGCCTGCGCGGCCTGCTGGACGGCTTTCCGGGCAAGAAGCTGCTGGTGCTGGGCGACATGGTCGCCGACGAGTACTGGTTCGGCGAGCCCACCGGCCGCATCTCACGCGAAGCGCCCATTCCCATCCTTCGCGAGCGATCTCGCCATACCCGGCCGGGCGGCGCGACGAATCCCGGCTACAACGCCCGCACCCTCGGCGCTGAGGTCCACCTGGCCGGCGTCGTCGGCGACGATCCGTCCGGCCGCGCGCTGGCGGCCATGCTCGCCCAGGAGGGCGTCGATGTGAGCGGCTTGGTGGTCGACGCGCACCGGCCGACCTACACCAAGATACGGGTCGTTGCCGGCAGCACCCAGGAGATGCCGCAGCAGGTCGCGCGCATCGATCGCTTCGAAGACGGCCAGCTCGATCCGGACGTGACCCGCAAGGTGATCGACCGCGCCTGCAAGCTGATCCCGGTGGTGGATGCGCTGCTCATCTCGGACTACGAGAACGGCGTCATCAGCCAGCAGATCCTCGACGCCTGCCTGCCAGCGGCGCTGTCGCACGGCAAGCTGGTGTGCGTCGACTCGCACGGCGACCTGTTCCGGTTCAAGGGGGCGACGGTCGCCACGCCCAATCAGCCCGAGGCCGAGGCCAGCCTCCATCGCACATTCCACAGCCTCCAAGACCTGGAGCAGGGCGGCCGCGAGCTGGTGCGCGAGCTCGACGCGCGCGGCGTGCTGATCACGCGCGGCAGCGAGGGCATGTCCGTCTTCGAAGCCAGCGGGGCCGTCCATCATCTGCCGGCCTCGAACCTGGCCGAGGTCCGCGACGTGACCGGCGCCGGCGACACGGTCGCCGCCACATTCACCCTGGCGCTTCTGGCCGGCGGGACCATGCTGGAGGCGGCCCAGCTTGGCAACATTGCTGCCGGGCTGGTCGTGCGTAAAGTCGGCGCGGCGACGACCAGCCGCGAGGAGCTTGCCCAAGCAATTAAGGCCATGTCATGACGCTGCTCGAAACCCTGGACTTCGTCCGTCATGCGAAGGCTGAGGGCAAGCGCGTCGTGTTCACCAACGGCGTGTTCGACCTCCTGCACGTGGGGCACGTGCGCTATCTGCAGGAGGCGCGGGCCCTGGGCGACGCGCTTGTGGTGGGCCTGAACAGCGACGCCTCGGCGCGCGCCATCAAAGGCCAGGAGCGCCCGCTGGTGGCGCAGCAAGAGCGGGCGGAATTGCTCGAGGCCTTGAGCTGTGTGGACGCCGTGGTCATCTTCGACGAGCCCACCGCCGATGCGCTGCTCCAGGCGCTCGAGCCCGACGTCTACGTCAAGGGCGGCGACTACGGTGCGCAGGGCCCGCCCGAGGCCCCAACCGTGCGGCGCTATGGTGGCGAAGTGCGGACGCTGCAGCTCGTCCCCGGCCGCTCCACAACCGACCTGATCGAAACCATCCGGCAGCGGTTTTGTCGCTAGAAACCCCAGCGCTTCCGGCTCGCCCGGCGCCGACCGTGGCCAAGGCGGCCGGGCTGATCATGGCCGGCCAGGTTGCCAGCCGGGTGCTGGGCTTCGCCCGCGATGCCGTCACCGCCGCGCTCTTCGGCCAGACCGGCGCTACCGATGCCTTCTTCGCCGCCCAAACCGTTTCACAAACCGTCTATGACCTGCTCGTCGGCACCACCATCACGGCTGCCCTCATCCCCATCTTCTCGCAGCACGCCGACGAAGAGGACTTGAGTGAGCTGTGGCGCATCGCGAGCGTGGTGATCACCCTCGGCGCGCTGCTGCTGGCCGGGCTGGCCGCGCTGCTGGTGATCTTCGCGCCCCAGGTCATGGCAGTGACCGTGCGCTTCAAGGACGCCGACAACCAGCAGCTGGCCGTCGAGCTGGCGCGAATCGTCATGCCGTCGCTGATCTTCCTGGGCCTGAGCGGGATCGTACAGTCGCTGCTGTACTCCATGCGGAACTTCGCCTACTCGGCGTTCTGCGTGGCCGCCTTCAATGGCGCCGTGGCGGCCAGCGCCATTCTGCTGCACCGGCAGCTGGGCGTTGCCTCGCTCACAGCCGGCATGGTGGCGGGCTCGCTGATCATGCTAGCCCTCCAACTGCCGCCGCTGGTGCAGGTCCGGCTGCGCTTCCGGCCGTCGCTCAACCTCAAGCACCCCGAGATCAGGCGGATCGGCAAGCTCTACCTGCCGGTCGCCGCCGGCATGGTGGTGACCATCGCCGGCATCATCGTCGACCGCCACCTGGCCTCCCAGACAGGCGCCGGAAACCTGTCGGCCATGCAGTACGCCACCAAGATCGTCCAGCTGCCGCTGGGTCTCATCTCAACCGCGCTCGGCGTGGCTATCCTGCCCACCCTCTCGCGGCACGCACTTGAGCCGGGGCTGGAGCAGTACAAAGCGGTCCTGAGCCGCGGCCTCAAGTTCGTGCTGGCTCTGATCCTGCCCATGACGGTCGGCGTGCTGGCCCTGAACCACCAGATCCTGGCCGTCGTCTATCAGCATGGCCAGTACAGCTCGGCCGACCGGCAGGTCACCGCGCTGGCTCTCTACCTGTACGCCCCCGAGCTGCCGTTCGCCGCCGTCGATTACCTGCTGATCTCGGCCTTCTATGCGCTCAAGAACACGCTCGTGCCGGCCGCCGTGGGTGTGATCGGCGTGTGCATCTACCTGGCCGTCGCCTTGCCACTGGTGGGCGCCTTGGGGTTCCCGGCGCTGGTCATCGCCAATACCCTGAAGGACTCCCTCCACGGGGTCATCCTGCTGGTCCTGCTCTGGAGGCTGCTTGGTGGCTTACAGGGCTATACTCTGCCCGAATCCGCCCTCAAAATGGCTCTGGCCGGAGCCGCCATGGCGGCTGTGGCGCTGGCCAGCGCCGGCGCCCTAGGAGCCGTCACCAGCGTGGAAACGGTATCCGGACAGGTGGCGCAGCTGGTCGTGTCGGGCGCCACCGGGCTGGCGGCCTATGTCGCCGCGGCGGCAGCGCTGAGAGTGGACGAAGTACACATGGCCTGGGATACCATCAGGGCCCGCTTGAGGCCCGCATGAACGCCGAAGCAACGGTCGCCGTGCCGCTGGCGCGCCGGCCGCCGGGTGTGTTGGCTGGTCTGCTCGTCACCGCCCGGCCCAAACAGTGGACCAAGAACCTCATCCTGTTTGGCCCGCTTGTCTTTGCCTACAAGCTGCTCTCCCCAGAGCTGCTGCTGCGCGCCATCGCGGCCTTTGTCTCCTTTTGCCTGGTATCCAGCGCCATGTACGCGCTCAACGACGCCCTGGACGTGGACGGCGATCGCCAGCACCCAGCCAAGCGCGACCGCCCCCTACCGTCCGGGCAAATCAGCTTGGGTCACGCCCTGGCCTGGGCGGTCTTGCTCGGCGCGGCCGGGCTGGGGCTCGGCTTCGCCGTCAACCTCGAAACCGGGTTGTGCGCCGCCGGTTACCTGGCGCTGATGCTCGGCTATTCGACCATGCTCAAGCACTTTGTGCTTCTCGATGTGTTCGCCATTGCCGGCGGCTTCATCTTACGAGCCGTGGCCGGCGCGCTGGCCATCCACGTCGTCATATCGCCCTGGTTGTACGTTTGCACCCTGCTGCTGGCCCTCTTTCTGGGCTTCAGCAAGCGCTACAACGAGCTACTGGTGCTGCAGGACTCGGCGGCCAGCCACCGGCGTGCCCTGGCGGACTACTCGATGCCCATGCTGGAGCAGCTCACGGCCATCTTGGTGGCCTCGACCATCATGGCCTACTCGCTTTATACCTTCTCGGCCGAATCGCTGCCGGCCAACCACAGCATGATGCTCACCATCCCGCTCGTGCTGTACGGCATCTTCCGGTACTACTACCTGGTCCACAAGAAGAACCTCGGCGGCGCGCCCGAGCTGGTCCTGCTGCGCGACGTGCCCCTGATAGTCGACGTGATCCTGTGGGCGTTGGTGTCCGTGGCAGTCTTGTATCTCGGAGGTCGATGACGGGGAAATCCACAGTAGCGGTCCTGCGGACCACGCCCGAGACCGCGCTCGACGACTACCAGCGCCTGTATGAGCTGGCCGGCGTCCGTGGGGCGCTCGATCCCGGGGCCGAAACGATCCTCAAGGACAACATCTCCTGGCACTTCCCCTTCCCCAGCGCGAACACCACGCCCTGGCAGCTCGAGGGGTCCATCCTGGCTCTTCGCGGCACCGGCTTCGGCGGCCTCAGCTGCGTCCAGAACAAGACCGTCGTCACCAACGCCTTCAAGGGCACCGATCTGAACGGCTACTATCCCGTCTGCCGTGCCTATGGCGTGCCGGTGCTGTTCAACTTCCGCGACGAGGACATGCGCTGGATCCGCTACGCGCCGCGAGCCCGCATGAACGTCCTGAACGACATCTATCCGGACGGCATCTACATCCCCGACTACTTCCAGGGCCGCAACATCGTGCACCTGCCGACGGTTAAGACGCACATCTACACCACCACCACGGGCGCGATGAAGAATGCCTTCGGCGGTCTCCTGAACCATCACCGCCACTACACCCACTCCTGGATCCACGAGACGCTGGTCGATCTCCTGGCCATCCAGAAGGAGATCCACGCCGGTATCTTCGCCGCGATGGACGGCACCACGGCCGGCGACGGCGCGGGCCCGCGGATCATGGAGCCGCAGGTCAAGAACGTGATCCTGGCTTCAGCCGACCAGGTGGCCGTCGATGCCGTCGCGGCCAAGCTAATGGGCTTCGATCCGATGGCCATCCGGTACATCGCCCTGGCCACCGAGCAGGGCCTCGGGTGCGGGGACCCGCGCCACATCGAGCTCGTGGGCGACGACGTATCAGGCGAAAGCTGGGGGTTTCACGTGGGCAAGTCGTTCCACGCGATGCTCGGCAAGCTCGCCTGGTTCTCGCCGCTGAAGGTGCTGCAGAACCTCATCTTCCACAACCCCATCGGCGAGAACGGCGCCGCGCTCGTGAGCGAGGTCTACCACGACTACTACCGCTGGAATGTGCGCGAGCGGCGCGTGTTCGAGCGCTGGCAGGCCGAGACATCCTGGGGGCAGCTCTTCCAGCGCTACATGCGCGAGGGCTTTCTCGGCAAACCCGCCAAGGCTGTCGCCTAAGCTAGCCACATCGGCGTCTTCACCCTTCAGTCCACCGACGGGTCCGCGCGCGCGGGCGTGCTGTACACTGCCCACGCCCAGGTCGAGACCCCGGTGTTCATGCCCGTGGGCACGTACGGAGCCGTACGCACCGTCTCGCCCGACGAGGTGCGCGAGCTCGGCGCCAAGCTCATTCTCGGCAACACCTACCACCTCCTGCTGCGCCCCGGCCCCGAGCTGATCGCTGTGCGGGGCGGGCTGCATAAATTCATGAGCTGGTCCGGCGCAATCCTGACCGACAGCGGCGGCTTCCAGGTCTTCAGCCTGGCAAGGTTCCGGCGCGTCGGCGACGACGCGGTCTCGTTCCGGTCCCACATCGATGGTTCGGAGATCGTCCTGACGCCTGAGCGTGCCATCGAGATCCAGGAACAGCTGGGGTCGGACATCGCTATGTGCTTCGACGAGTGCCCGGCGCAGGACGTCGACCGTGCCTACGCTGAAGAAGCGACCGAACGTACCCACCGCTGGGCGAAGCGCTGCCAGAAGGCGCACCACCGACGGGATCAGGCGCTGTTCGGCATCTGCCAGGGCGGGCTGTTCCCCGATCTGCGGCGCGCCAGCGCCGAGACGCTGGCCGAAATGGATTTCCCTGGTTACGGCATCGGCGGCCTGAGCATCGGCGAGGAGAAGGGCCGGACATACGAGCTGCTCGAGCATTCCGTGGCCGGCCTGCCGGCGGATAAGCCCCGGTACCTCATGGGCGTGGGCTCGCCCGAGGACCTGGTGGAGGCCGTGGCGCGCGGCGCCGACATGTTCGACTGCGTGCTGGCCACGCGGATCGCCCGCAACGGCGCGCTGTTTACCGAAACAGGACGTCTCAACCTCAGGAACGCCGCGTATCGCGAGAACGACCATCCTGTGGAGGATGGCTGCGACTGCTACACTTGCCGGACCTTCTCGCTGGCCTATCTGCACCACCTATACCGCATCGAGGAGACGCTTGGGCTGCGTCTCGCCACCATCCACAATCTGCGCTTCCTGGCGCGGCTTATGGCGGGCATGCGGCAGCACATCCTGGAGGGCACGTTCGAGGCCTTTCGTCGTGAGTTCCTGGCGAGCTACCGGACGACCGACCAGCAGGCGCGGCAGGAGCAGAAGGCAAAGTGGCTGCGGCACATGACCGCAGACACTAGCGAGGCGCCAGACGACCAGCCACAATAACCCCCGCCAGTGAACGAGTTTCAGCGCTACTTCGTCTGGGAATTCGTCGAAGACTACAAATCGGGCCAGCTGTCGCGGCGTGAGCTGATCCGGCGTGTTGTGAACATCACGGGCGGCGCAGCCTCGGCGGCGACATTACTGACGCTGATGGGCTGCGGCGCAGTGGCGCCGCCATCGGCCGCTGTAGCCAGCTCAGCCCCTTCCAAGCCGGCCGCCTCAGCTTCGGCGAAGCCGGCAGCATCGGCGGCCGCCTCCGCTGAGCCCGCTGCCGCCGGGTCGACCGCGGCCGCGCCTCAGCCCACCCCCAGCGGCCCTAAGAGCCCGCTGTCCGTGCCCGAGAACGACCCGGCCGTCGACGCCAGGATGATCACCTTCCAGGGCAATGGCGCCACGCTGATGGCCTACGAGACTCGGCCCGTGAGCGCCACCGGGCCACTGCCGCTGGTCATGGTCTGCCACGAAAACATGGGCTTGCAGGCGCACATCAAGGACGTCACCCGCCGCTTCGCCAAGGCCGGCTACATGGCCGCCGCGCTCGATCTGCTCAGCCGTGAAGGCGGCACCGACAAAGTCCCGCCCGAGCGCATCTCGGCCGCCCTGTCGGCCGCCGGCCAGGGCGCCCCGGCCGATTTCAAGGCGTTGGCCGAGTATTACCTCAGCCAGCCAGCGAAGGCCGTGGCCATTGGCATGAACGGCTACTGCTTCGGCGGCAGCATCACCTGGCGTACGGTTGAGATCGCGCCGATGATCAAGGCCGCCGTGCCTTTCTACGGCAGCTTGCCGCCGCTCGATCTGGTCAAGGACATCAAGGCCGCCGTGTTCGGAGTCTACTCGTCGGATCCGAACGACAACGCCAACGCGCGGCGGGACGAGCTCGAAGCCGCCCTCAAATCGGCCAACCTCACCTATCAGCTGAAGGCCTATCCCGGCACCACCCACGCCTTCCACAACGACACGCGCCCCACAGCTCCGCCGGGCAACTTCTACAACCAGGAGCAGGCGCTGGCGGCCTGGAAAGACATGCTCGACTGGTTCGGAAAGTATCTCAAGGCTTAGGAGGAGCGATTCCGTGAAACCCTTAGGCGACCTCGAGTACTACTCGGTTTACGAATTCGTACAGGACTACAAGGAAGGGCACCTGTCGCGGCGCGAGATGATGCGCCGCGTGCTCTATATCGCCGGCGGCGTAGCCTCAGCGGCGTCCATCCTGTCGCTGATGGGCTGCGGCGGGCAGGCTGCGCCAAGCGTGGCCCCGGCCAGCTCGGCCGCGCCCAAGCCCGCGGCCTCGGCGGCCGCTTCGGCCAAGCCTGCCGCGTCGGCGTCCGCCAAACCGGCCGCCTCGGCCGCGGCCTCGGCGGCCGCCGCCTCCAAGCCCGCGGCCTCCGCTTCGGCCAAACCTGCCGCGTCGGGCTCGGCCGCTGCTAAACCCGCGGCCTCCCAGCCCGCCCTCCTGCCGCCACGCAGCCCGCTGTCAGTGAAAGCGGACGATCCGGCCATTGACGGAAAGGACGTAACCTTCCCGGGCGCCGGCGGCGCTACCATCATGGCCTATGAGGTCCGTCCCAAGAGCGCCAGCGGCGCGCTGCCGTGCGTCCTGGTGTGCCATGAGAACCTCGGTTTGATCGAGCACATCCGCGACGTCGCCCGCCGCTATGCCAAGGAGGGCTACCTGGCGGTGGCGGTCGATCTCCTGTCTCGCGAGGGCGGCACCGAAAAGATGGCCGACCCGGCTCGTATCCCCAGCATCCTGGCCAGTCCCGACAATGTCAACCGCCACGTTGGCGACTTCAAATCCGCGGCCGACTACTACAGCAAGCAGAACTTCGTCAAGCAGGGCGCCATCGGCATGAACGGCTTCTGCTTCGGCGGCGGCATCACCTGGCGTGCCGCGGAGGAGCTCGGCTCGGCCCTCAAAGCGGCGGTGCCGTTCTATGGCGCTCCGCCGCCGCTGGATAAGGTGAAGGACATCAAGGCCGCCGTCTTCGGCGTCTACTCATCCGATCCCAACGACTTTGCCAACAACAACCGCGATCAGCTCGAGTCCGCCCTCAAAGCTGCCAACGTGACCTACCAGTTCAAGGTCTATCCGGGCACGCAGCATGCCTTCCACGCCGACGTGCGGCCGGTATATAACCAGGAGCAGGCCCTGGCTGCCTGGAAGGACACGCTGGACTGGTTCGGGAAATACTTAAAGGCCTAACCCAAAAGGCTAAAGTTTCCGCCTCCCCGGCCGATACTCAAACCGAAATGGACGTATCAGCGCTTTCGGCCCTGACGTCGGCTGGGGAGGCCGCTCAGGCGCGCGACGAAGCGTCTGCTGGTGTGCTCAAGAAGTCCATGGCCACCGAGCAGGCAGTCGCGCTACAGCTGATCGAGGCCCTCAGCGTCCCCGGCTTAGGCGAGAACGTCAACGTTCTCGCCTAGCAGCTCAGGCGTCTAGGAACTTGCGCACCGAGATGTAGCTGCCGGCTGCGCCGATCAGCGCGCCAGCCCCTAGCAGCAGCGCCAGGAGCCGCGGCAGGAAGGTCGGATCGAACGCCAACGGGAGGAACGTCAGCAGGGCCGACACGCGCTCAAGCATGGGCTGATAGCCCAGCGCAATGACGGCTACGGTTACTACGCCGCCCAGCAGCCCCAGGAACATGCCCTCGAAGATGAACGGCCAGCGCACGAACCAATCGGTGGCGCCGACCAGCTTCATGATCTCGATCTCCGGCCGGCGCGCGTACATGGCTATCCGAGTCGTGTTCATCATGATGAACAATGCGATGGCAGCCAGCCCGGCCACGATGAGTGACCCCGCCAAACGCAAGAAGCCGGTGATGGCCAGCAGCCGTTCCACGACGTCCCGCTTGTAGTCGACCTCCTCGATAGAGGCCTGGCGCTGCAGCTGCTCGGCGATGGCCGGCGCGGACGTTGCAAATTTCAGCTGGACTTCGAGGCTGGCCGGGAGAGGATTGCCCTGCACCTGCGCCAGCAGTTGGGCCTTATCGCCCAGCGTCTGGCGCATCCGCGCCAGCGCCTCGGCCTTGCTCACGTAGCGTACCGAGGCCACATCGGCGTTCTGACTCAGGCTGTCCCGCAGGTTGTCCACCTGGGCCGGATCGGCCGAGTCCTTGATGTAGGCCACCACGTCGATCTTGGTCTCGAGCGCCCGCAGCGTCACGTTGAGGCTGGCAATGACCACCAGGAAGGCGCCGAGCATCAGCAGCATGACGCCGGTGGTGGTCACCGAGAATGCCGCCATGAGCTTGTTCCGCCGGCAGTGCTGGAGAGCCGTGCCGACGGCGTACCAGACAGCCCTAAGCCGCGTGATAGGCGCCCTCTTGCTCGTCGCGCACGATCCGACCGTGGTCGATGTGGATGACCCGGCGTCGCAGCATGTCGACGATCTCACGGTTGTGGGTGGCCATCAGGATGGTTGTGCCGTAAGAGTTGATCTTGATCAGCAGCTGCACGATCTCCCAGGCAGTGTTCGGATCGAGGTTGCCCGTGGGCTCGTCGGCGATCAGGATCAGCGGCGTATGGATGAGCGCCCGGGCCACGGCGACCCGCTGCTGCTCGCCCCCCGAGAGCTGGTCCGGGAAGCGGTCCTGGCAGTCCGGAAGGCCGACAAGATCCAGTACGGCGTCCACGCGCGGCTGGATAATTTTCCAGTCCAGGATCCCGTGCACCTGCAGCGGGAACGCCACATTCTCGCGCACGGTCTTGTAGGGCAGCAGCTTGAAATCCTGGAACACGACGCCGATCTTGCGCCGGAAGTACGGTATCTGCTTCTTCTTGAGGCGCCCGACATCCTGGTGGTTGACGAACACGCGCCCGCTGGTCGCGATCTCATCGCGGATCAGCAGCTTGATGAAGGTCGATTTGCCGGCGCCCGAGGGGCCGACCAGGAAGGCGAACTCGCGCTCCGGGATGCTGATGTCGACATTGTCCAGAGCCTTGATCCCCCCGGGGTAGATCTTGCTTACCCCCTGGAGAACGATCATCGGCGGAATGCTAGCAGCTAGCTGAGGCGGAACGGGAGCGGTAGGAGCTCAGGCACGGTGATAGTCCGGGCCTCGCCGTCCAGCGGAAAGATCACCTTGGCTTCCGGCCCAAACTCCCGAATCACCTGGCGGCAGGCGCCGCACGGCGGCGCGCTGTTGGCGTTTGCGTGGATGGCCAGCTCCGCGATGCGCATGGCCGGCCCCTCGCCCGCGACGGCGGCGAAAATGGCGTTCCGCTCGGCGCAGGATGTCAGCCCGTAGCTGGCGTTCTCGACGTTGCAGCCGGTGTACACGCCGCCCTTGACGGTGCGCACGGCCGCGCCGATGTTCATGCCGGAGTAAGGGGCGTACGCGCGCTCGGCAGCCGCCCGGGCGGCCTGCAACAGGCCGCTTGCGCCCCGCCGTGGCTCTTCTTGGGCGCCGGTGGCCTCCCGGCTGTGCGCAGCGCGCCTAGGCGCCAATGGTGCTCTTCAAAAAGGCCTGGACGAAGCCGTCCAGATCGCCGTCGAGCACCGCCTGGGCATTGGACGTCTCGTACCCGGTGCGATTGTCCTTGACCATGTTGTAGGGGTGCAGCACATACGACCGCACCGCGTTCCCAAAGTCGGCCGCGCGGTGCTCCCCCTTGAGCTTGGCCTGCTCCTCGGCCTGCTCCTCAAGGCGCCTCTCGACCAGCTTCGATCTCAGGATCTTCATCGCTACGTCGCGGTTCTGCATCTGGCTGCGCTCGTTCTGGCACGTCACCACGATGCCGGTGGGCAGGTGCGTGATGCGCACCGCCGATTCGGTCTTGTTGACGTGCTGCCCGCCGGCGCCGGTGGACCGATAAGTATCGATGCGCAGGTCCTTGGGATCGATCTCCACCTCGGAGTCGTCCGCGATCTCGGGCATGACCTCCACCAGCGCGAACGAGGTGTGCCGCCGGTGGGCCTGGTCGAACGGCGACAGCCGCACCAGGCGGTGCACGCCCCGCTCGCCCTTCAGATAACCGTAGGCGTCGCGGCCGGTGATCTCGACGGTCGCGCTCTTGATGCCGGCTTCCTCGCCCTCCGACGTGTCCACGACCTCGGCCTTGTAGCGGTGCGCCTCGGCCCAGCGCAGATACATGCGCAGGAGCATTTGCGTCCAGTCCTGGCTGTCCACCCCGCCCGTGCCGGCGTGGACGGCCACGATGGCGTTGTGGTGGTCGTACGGACCGGCCAGCAGGAGCTCGAACTCGCGCTGGTCGATGCACGCATTCAGCTGCTCGGCTTGCCTGGCAATGTCCGCCGCCAGCGCCTCGTCCTCATCGGCTTCGGCCAGCTCGAACAGGCTCCACAGCTCCTCAATCTGGCGCGCCAGGTCCCGCCAGTGGTCGGTCTGCTCGTGGAGGGCGGCGATTCGGGCCATGGTTGCCTGGGCCGCCCGGTTGTCGTCCCAGAACCCGGGTTCCGCGGACTGCTGCTCTAGCTGAGCGACCTCCTGCTCTTTGGCCTCGAAGTCAAAGGCGCACCAGCAGATCGGAAATGCGCGCGCGCAGTGCGAGCAGGCGCTCGCGGAGCTCTTCCATGGGAGGTCGGGTTGAGTATAGCGGCGGAGGTTCAGCCGACGGTTAGCGTCGCAACGTCGCAGTTGAATCCGCGAGGATTGTTGCCGTTCAGGCAATTCACCTCCGACGTGTAGAAATAGGTGCCTGGTCTGGTGAACGTCACCTTGTAGCTCTGGCCGTGCGCCAGGCCCCCACTGTTGATGCCCAGCCCAGTGCCGGGCGCTTCCCTCACGCTGTGCACCGTAGATCCGTCATTCGTCCACGTCACCGTGCCACCGATGGCAACCCGAGCGTCCGGCGGGTCGAAGCCCGAGTCGGTGATGCGAATGGGGACCTCGCTCGGAGGCGCTGCGTAGATGCCGTTGCGCTCGTGGCCCATCATCGCGAAGAACGTGCTCGAGGTTTCAAGCTTGTCGGAAGTGAACTGAAAGTCCTCCTGCTTGGCTGACCAGCCCAGGAGGGCATTGGCTTCATTGAACTCCCCCGCGTAGCCGCGCGCCTGGGCGTCGGTCACGGAGAAGCTCTTTGGCGTTGCCTGCCAGCGCACCTCGAAGCTCACGGTGCCCGGCACAGGGCTTCGAGGGTCTCCGTTCAGAACATTGGGGATGGAATGGTGGTTGAGCATCGGGAGGTTGTTGATGCGCATCGAGGCAGTCCCATTGCGGGCGTCCACAGAGAGGCTGTTCCCCAGGTCGGGGATCGTCCACAAAACCCCGCTCGGGGAGAGCCCCGGATTGTAGTCGTGCGTCTGGTTTGCGAAGTTGGGATCGACCGCTCCCTTGTACAAGTCGAGTCAGATGAAGACGAATGATCCGGTCTGCCGGCTGCCGTCGACCGCCCGGTAAGTCCCCTGCATGAACCGCATATCGCTGTCGAATAGGAGGTCGTTCGTCTTGCCCGTGGTCAGATCCGTGCCGGTGCCCTTGCCCCGTACGATGGCAGCACCCACAAGGCCGTCGAAGTCGCCAATGGAGCTTGGGTCGGCGTCGCGGTCGGGCGGGAAGATGTGGATGAACGGGCCGCCGGGCCCAAACTCGATGCCGCCGGAAACCGGGCGCGGCTCCTTGGCCGGGGAGGGGGCCGCCGCCAGCACTCGCCCTGGAATCGCCCACAGCCCCGAGCTTGTCAGCGCCACGGCGCCCGCCGAGATGCGGAGGAACTCGCCGCGCGTGACTGGACGTTGCCAGAGATGGTCGTGAGCTGCTGGACCGAATGCGTGGTGGTGCACCGCCTACCTCCTAGTAATTCGCAGGCCGCTAGATTACCTGGAGCCAGCGTGTCCCAGTAAGGCCCTTTATTCCCATATTTACGCTGCCAGGTTGGCGTGCAGCAGCCGTAGATCCTGAAATCGCCGGCGGATTGATTCCTGGCGGAGGCGTTCACTCCGGGGAACGTGCACCCAACAACTACCATCAACCTATATGGACGAAGCCGCCAAAAGGACGGTCCTCCGCAAGTTCACCTATGGCTTGTACGCCATCACCGTGCGCGACGGAGAGCACCGGAACGCGTTCACCGCGAACTGGGTGTCGCAGGTCAGCTTCGAGCCGCCCATGGTTATGGTCTCTGTCGAGAACGACGGCGAGTCCATCAAGCTCATCCAGGCCAGCGGGCGCTTCGCGGTGAGTGCCTTCCAGGCCGGCCAGCGCGAGCTCGCCGGTGCCCTAGGCCGCAAATCCAGGAACGCGCCCAACAAGCTCGACGGCGTCGCCACCACTGACAGCCCCGGCGGGCTGCCTATTCTCCAAGATGCCCTGGGCTGGCTCGAGTGCCGCGTCGCCGGCAAGCTGCCCGCCGGCGACCACACGCTGTATCTGGCCGAGGTGGTCGAAGCGGGCGTCGTCCACGAGGAGGCCGAAGGCCTCACCATGAAGGAGACTGGCTTCCGCTACTTCGGCTAGGACGTACAAGCGACCGCCGATCCGCGGAGTCTGGATTGGAGCTACGGAGAGGCTAGTGCGCTGAGGCTAGGCGGCTGCGCCGTGGCACTTTTTGTACTTGCGGCCGCTGCCGCAGGGGCACGGGTCGTTGCGCCCCACCTTGCGAGCCGGCGCGGCCACCGGCCGGCGCGCGGACTCTTCCTGGCGGTTCGTCGTGGCGCCTGCGTAGGCCGATTTGCCGTAGCCGCGGGCCATCTGGCGCGCGCTGGCCTCCGCTCCATTGCCGGCCACCGGCTCCCTCATGGCCGCGGGTGGCACGCCTTCCGATTGTTGTGTCGGGTTCATCACCGGCTCGGCCGGCTGGACGACTAGGTTGACGTGATAGATGGTATGCACCACGTCGTGCTGGATGGTGGCCATGAGGCTCTGGAAGAGGTCGTAGGCCTCCTGCTTGTACGCCACCAGCGGATCCTGCTGGCCGTACGCGCGGAGGCCGATGCCCTCACGCAGGTCCTCGATCGTCGTCAGGTGCTCGACCCACAGGGTGTCGATGACCCGCAGCAGCACCAGCCGTTCGATGTGCCGCATGAGCGGCGCGCCGAGCTGCTGCTCTTTGGCCTCGTAGGCCCGATCGGCAGCCTCGATGACCATGTCCTCGAGCTCTTCGCGGGTCATGAGCTTGAGGTCCTCGGCGTCCCACTCTTGGGGCACCGGGAACATCGGCCGCAGCGCCGCCAGCAGGCCTTCGGTGTCCCAGTTCTCGCCGTACTCGTCGGCGCAGAACGAGCCGACCATCTGCGTGATCTGCTCGTGGACCATGTCCAGGACGGCCTCTTTGAGGTCCTCCTTCTTGAGGATCTTTTGGCGCTCGCCGTAGATCACACGGCGCTGCTCGTTCATCACGTCGTCGAACTCGACGGCGTGCTTGCGGATGTCGAAGTGGTAGCCCTCGACCTTGGTCTGGGCCTGCTCGATGGCGCGCGTCACCAAGTTGTGCTCGATGGGCGTGTCCTCGTCCATGCCGAGCTTTTCCATGATGTTGGCGATGCGCTCCGACGCGAACCGCCGCATCAGGTCGTCGTCCAGCGAGACGTAGAAGCGCGACGATCCCGGATCGCCCTGGCGCCCGGCGCGGCCGCGGAGCTGGTTGTCGATGCGGCGTGATTCGTGGCGTTCCGTGCCGATGACGGTCAGGCCGCCCATGCCGACGACCTCGTCGTGTTCCTCGGCGCATTGGGACTTGTACTTGGCCAGCAGGGCGTCGTAGTCCTTCTGCCCGCCAGAGGCCTCCCATTCCTGCTTTGCCAAGCCCTCAGGGTTGCCGCCCAGCAGGATGTCTACGCCACGGCCGGCCATATTCGTGGCAACCGTCACGGCGCCCTTGCGGCCCGCCTGGGCAATGATCGCCGCCTCGCGTTCGTGGTTCTTGGCGTTCAGGACCTGGTGGGGGATGCCCTTGAGGTTGAGCTGCTGGCTCAGCCGCTCCGACTTTTCGATCGAGACAGTGCCGACCAGGACGGGCTTGCCCTCCTTGTACAGCTCCTCGATCTGGTCGACGACCGACTTGAACTTGCCCTTCTCGTTCTTGTAGACCAGGTCCGGCGCGTCGCGGCGAATCATCGGCCGGTGCGTTGGGATGGTGACCACGTCCAGCTTGTAAATCTTGTGCAGTTCCTCGGCCTCGGTCTGGGCCGTGCCGGTCATGCCGGACAGCTTGTGGTACAGCCGGAAGTAGTTCTGGAAGGTGATCGTGCCCAGCGTCTTGTTCTCACGCTCGACGCGCACACCCTCCTTGGCCTCGATGGCCTGGTGGAGGCCCTCGCTGTACCGCCGGCCATACATCTTGCGGCCTGTGAACTCGTCGATGATGATGACCTGGCCGTTCTCGACGATGTAGTCGCGGTCATTCTTGAAGATGACCTCGGCCTTGAGGGCGTTATCGAGATAGTGCGCCAGCACATAGTTCTGCTCGTCGTAGATGTTCTCGACGCCGGCGAGCCGCTCCACTTTGGCGATGCCGTCCTCGGTGAGGCTGACGGCCTTGAGCTTCTCGTCGACGACGTAGTCGTCCTCGGGCCGCAGGTCTTTGACGATGCGGGCGAACTGGTAGTAGCGGTCGGTGGCCTCTTCGGCCGGCCCCGAGATGATGAGCGGCGTCCGCGCCTCGTCGATAAGGATGTTGTCGACCTCGTCGACGATGGCATAATGGAGCTCTCGCTGAACGGTCTGAGCTTCGCCGATGACCAGCCGGCCGTACTGGTCGACCCACATCGGCGGCGTGATCATGTTATCGCGCAGGTAGTCGAAGCCGAACTCATTGTTGGTGCCATAGGTGATGTCGGCCAGGTAGGCGGCGCGCTTCTCTTCGCCGTACGGCTCCATGGTCGACTGGATGCAGCCGACGGTCAGGCCCAAGGCGTTGTAGACCTTGCCCATCCACTCGGCGTCGCGCTTAGCCAGGTAGTCGTTAACGGTGACCACGTGGACGCCTTTGCCCTCTAGCGCGTTCAGGTACGCCGGCAGGGTGGCGACGAGCGTCTTGCCCTCGCCGGTGCGCATCTCGGCGATCTTGCCCTGGTGGAGGACCATGCCGCCCAGGAGCTGGACGTCGAAGTGGCGCATGCCCAGGACGCGCTTGGAGGCCTCGCGCACGGCGGCGAACGCCTCGGGCAGCAGGTCGTCCAGGGTCTCGCCGCCGGCCAGGCGCTGCTTGAATTCGGCCGTCTGATCGCGCAGCTGTTCGTCGTTCAGCTCGGCCATCTCGGCTTCGAGCTCGTTGATCTCGTCGACCAGGGGCTGGAGCTTCTTGAGCTCGCGGGCGTTGGGGTCGCCGACGATCTTCGTCAGCAGTTTCAGCATGGTTCCGGGCGGATCATAGCGTGGGGGGTACAGCCGAGCGACGGGGGTGCTATTCGAGCCGAGCGCCGACTATGCTCGGCTGGCCGCGCAGGAACTCATCGGAGCTCACCGGCTTGCGCCCTTCGAGTTGCACCTCCTGCAACTGAAGCAGCCCGTCGCCAGTAGCCACAGCAAGGCCGGACAGAACGTTGCCGGGCGCGGTGTCAACGTCAGCCGCGGCGGCCGACGCCCGCAGCACCTTCAGGAGCTTGCCGTTCCAGGAGGTATGCGCTCCCGGCCAGGGCGTGTACGCGCGCACCTCGCGGGCCAGCCGGGCGGCCGGCTTCGTCCAGTCGATGTGCCCGTCCTCCTTCGTGAGGCGCGGCGCATAGCTGGCCATGGACTCGTCCTGCGGCTTGGCCGTGATCATGCCGCGCACCCGCAGGCCCACCACCTCGACCAGCAGCTCTGCGCCGAGCTGAGCCAGCTTGTCCGTCAGAGTCCCCGCGTTGTCCTCAGGCGAGATGCGCAGCGAGCGCTGCCGGAACACCGGCCCCGTATCCCAGCCCTCCGCCAGGCGCATGATGCTCACGCCCGTCTCGTCGTCGCCGTTCAGCAGCGCCGCCGCCACGGGCGAGGCGCCGCGGTATTTCGGCAGGAGCGAGGCGTGCACGTTGAGAACTCCCATGGGCGGCAGCGTCAGCAACCAGTACGGGATCTTGTGGGCGTAAGCCACCACCACCATCAGCTCCGGCTTGATCTGCTCCAGCTCGTCGCGCAGGTCATCCAGCCGCTGGGGCTGGCGCACCTCCAGGCCGTGTTCGAGCGCCAGCCGCTTCACCGGTGGCGCTTGCGGCTCCTGACCGCGCCCGGCCGGCCGGTCCGGCTGGGTGAGCACCAGCGCCGGCCGGTAGCCGGCCTCCAGCAGCGCGCGCAGCGACGGCACGGCGAAATTCGGGGTGCCGGCGAAGACCAGCCTGGTGTCAGGCACCCGTCGTGTAGTGGAAGTCGACGACGCCCATGCCGATCAGCCATGCGGGCACGGGCGCGTACATCAGCCACTCCGCGGGATGCCCCTCGGCACAGCCGGCGGCGGCGATCCAGTTGCGGATCTCCTCAGCGCCATTGCCCGCGGCGGCGATCTCCTCCGGTCGCAGGGAGGTCAGGCCGTCCAGGTCGCCGCGTGCGAACAGCGAGACCCAGCGCCGGTCGAACTCCTCGTTGATCCGCCCCTGGCCGGGAACACCAATGAAGTGCGACATCCCGCCCGCGCCAACGACGACCACCCGCTCGTCGCCGGGGAAGCTCTCCACGGCGCGTCGTATGGCGGCTCCGAACGCCGACGCCCGTTTCAGGCTCGGCAGCGGCGGCTGCACACAGTTCTGGAACGTCGGGATAAGCGGTAGGTCGAAGTCCGGGAATGTGAAGCGGACCGGCACGAACGTGCCGTGATCGAGCTTCAGGGAATGGCTGACTGCGGGCTCGAAGCTCTCGTGCTGGTACATGTGCTGGACGATGTGCTTGGCCAGCGCGCCGTTGCCCGGGATGCGCACGGTCCCCTTCTCGTAGCGAAGATCGTCCTCGGGGCCGACCCACTCGTCGGCCACCCCGATGGCGTAGGCGGGCAGGTTATTCAGAAAGAAGTTGTTGAAGTGGTCATTGCTGATGGTGATCAGCGTCGTAGCCCCGCCGGCCCGGATGCGGCGGCCGACCTCCTGGAGGGCTTCCAGCGTCTGCCTGCAGACGTCCTCGCCGGCGCGATCCCACGTCGTCACCAGGTTGGGCGCATGCCCGGTGGCGAACACGCCCACGATCTCGGCCACGGATCGATCCTAGGCCACGCTGCGATCCTTGTACGGCGACTTGTCCTTCAAGAACCGGGTGTCGCGGTTGATGCGCAGGATGCCTTCGGGAGGATTGCCGGCCATGGCCGGCAGTTTACGCCCTAGATGCTGACCGGCACCTTCTCGCCGCGGGCTTCGCGCTCCGCGTTCTCGGTGCAGATGTCCTCTTCGTCGGCGTAGCGGATGTTCGTCGCCTTGTCGGTGTAGAGGATGCCGTCGAGGTGGTCGATCTCGTGCTGGATGCAGCGCGCAAACCAGCCGTCGGCATGCAGCCTCTTCTCGTGGCCATGCTCGTCGCGGGCCTTGACTTTGACCCACTCGTGGCGTTCTACGTCACCGCGCAGGCCAGGCACGCTGAGGCATCCTTCGGGCGCGATGACCATCTCCTTGGAAGCCTTCACGATCTCGGGATTGACAAGTGCGATGGGCTCGTGCTCGTCATCCTGCATGTCCACGACGATGACCCGCAGGCCCACACCCACCTGCGGCGCGGCCAACCCGATGCCCCGGGTCTCGTTGTTGTACATGGTGTAAAACATGTCCTCGATCAGGCGGCGCAGTGAGTCGTCCACGCGGCTCACTTTCTTGGCCTTCTGGCGAAGGACCGGGTCGCCGTCGGTTCGAACCGGGAGAAACCTGGGCATCGCGGATTCGAGTATAGCGACGGGAGGCAGGCAGCCAGTATGACTCTGGAGGGCAAAGTGGCCATTGTCACCGGCGGTGGACAAGGCATCGGAAAGCGCTACTGCCGCGGCCTCGCCGGCGAGGGCGCCAAGGTCGTCGTGGCGGACTTGAACGAGGCCGCGGCAAAGGAGGTCGCGGCCGAGGTCAACGGCACCGGCGTGCGCGTCGACTGCGCCAGCGAGGACAGCACCAGGCAGATGGTGGCGGACGCGCTGAACACCTATGGGCGTGTCGACATCCTGGTCAACAACGCGGCCATCTTCACGGAGGTGCTGCCGCGGAAGTCGTTCGACGACATTCCGGTGGAGGAATGGGACAAGCTCTTCGCGGTCAACGTGCGCGGCGTCTGGCTGTGCTGCAAGGCGGTCGCGCCGGTGTTCAAGCAGCAGCGCAGCGGAGTGATCGTCAACATCTCGTCGGGAACGATCTTCGGCGGGACGCCGGGCTTCATGCATTACGTGAGCAGCAAAGGAGCGGTCTGGGCCATGACCCGCTGCCTGGCCAACGAGTTGGGCGAGTACGGCGTGCGTGTCAACTGCATCACGCCCGGCCTGACGTCCAGCGAGCGGGCCAAGGAGGTCTATCCGCAAAAGGACTTCGAGGATCGCGCTCAGGCGCGGCTGTTCAAACGTGAACAGCAGCCGGAAGATTTGGTCGGGACGATGGTCTTCCTGTGCTCAGACGCCAGCCAGTTCGTGACGGGTCAGACGTTGAACGTGGACGGCGGGGCGAACATGCACTAGGCCTTCGGCAGGTCCTTCAAGAACCGCGTGTCGACGAACTCCTCCGCCTTGTGCCCCTTGGCTTTCTCCACGGTGCCTTCTGCCAGGAAGTCGATCTGCGCCTGGATACCCTCCAGCGTGGGCTGGAGGTCCTTCTGATACGGCGCGTCCTTGGTGTAGAACTCGTAACCTTTGCGCAGGATCTCCTGGTCGTCCTGCTTGGCGTACTGGCCCTGCACCTTCATCGCCACATCCGGTTTGTCGTAGATGAGCTGGATGGCGTCGCGATAAGCCGCCAGTAACGGACGCATCCCGCCCGCCAGCTCGTCCAGCCGCGAGCGGCGCGCCACCAGGCCCACGTTCTGGTAGGGCTTGTTCTTGATGTCCTGCAGCAGATGGAATCCAGCCTTCTCGGCCTGGAACGTTTCCGGCGGAGCGATGGAGCCGGCCGGGAGCTGGCCGGCCAGCATCTGGGCTAGTGGCTGGTTCGGTCCGAGACGGCGGATTTCGACGTCGGTCGGCTTGAGCCCGAGGTTCGAGAGCGCCAGCCGCGTCGCGTAGTCCACCGGCGAGCCCGGCAGGCCCGAGCCCACGGCCTTCCCCTTCAGGTCGTCGGCCGTCTTGATTTCGGCCTTGGACCAGAGGGAGATGATCGGGTAATTCAAGGCCGAGGCGATGAACACCAGGTCCTGGTTGCCGTTGACGTCGGCCGTTATGACCGCCGCGGCCGAGACTTCCTGGGCGTGGATCTCGCCCGCGATCTGGGCGGCTACGGCAGCGGTGCTCTCAACGAAACGCATATCGACGTCGAGGCCGTACTTCTCGAGCAGGCCGGCTTCCTTGGCGACCCACAGCGGTAGGAATGAGCCCACCGTCGAGCCGTAGGTGACGATCAGCTTCTGGCCGGGCTTGGCCTTGGCCGCGGCCGATCCGCTTACCCCGGGTGCCGCGCTGCCCGCTGGTTTGGCAGATGCCGCCGTCGAGCTCGCCGGTTTGGCCGAGGCCGAGCTTTGTGCCGCCGGGGCAGAACCGGCGGCGCTGCCGCCACCCGCCGGCGCCGCTCCGCCACCGCAAGCCGGCAGTACGCTGCCGAGCGCCAGGATGAGTGCCAGCTGAAGCATCTTCGCCCGTTTCATGGGCGCCATGTTACAGGACGCTGGCTGGGTCTACGTCGATGGTCCAGCCGGCAGGCAGATCGGACGCGAGCACCGGCCGGATGTCGCGCCCCCGCGCCAAAATCTGCCACCGAAACTTGCCATGCGACTTCTCCAAGTACGGCGGCAGCGGCCCGGTCAGCTGGATCGGGGGCTCTAGGCCTTCCACCCGGCGGGAGAGCTCCTGAAACAGGTCTCGCGCCTCACGCTGGCATCTCTCCCCGCTGGCGTGCGAGTATACGAACTTGACCACATGACTGAAGGGCGGATAGCCCATGCGCTTGCGGAACTGGATCTCGCTCCGGAAGAAGGCGTGGAAGTCGTGCCGGCTGGCCATGGTCAGCGTGGGATGCAGCGGGTTGTAGGTCTGGATCAGCACCGAACCCCCAGCGGGACCGCGGCCGGCGCGGCCGGCCACCTGGGTCAGCAGCTGGAAGCTGCGCTCGGCGGCGCGGAAGTCCGGGAGCTGCAGCATGGCGTCGGCCGAAATGACCCCGACCAGCGTCACCAGTGGCAGGTCGTGGCCCTTGGCCACCATTTGCGTGCCCACCAGCACGTCGGCCTGATGCTCGCGCATCGCCTCGACGATGCGCTCGTGGTCCTCGCGCGTGCGGGCCGTGTCGCGGTCCCAGCGCAGCACGCGAGCCTGGGGCAGGAGCGCCTCCACCTCGTCGGCTACGCGCTGAGTGCCCAGCCCGAAGTAGCGGATGCGCATCGAGGCGCATTCGGGGCAGCGCTGCGGCGGGCGGGCCGCCCGGCCGCAGTTGTGGCACATCAGCCGGTTGCCGACGGCGTGATAGGTGAAGGGCAGCAGGCAGTCCTGGCACTGCAGCACGAAGCCGCATTCCCGGCACATGACGAAGGTGTTCGCCCCACGCCGGTTGAGGAACAGGATGGCCTGCTCCTTGCGCAGGAGCGTGGCCCGCAGCTCCTGCTGCAGCTCGCGCGAGAAGATGGAGCGGTTGCCCGCCTGCAGCTCCTGGCGCATATCGATGATGCGCACCGGCGGGAGCGACGGCCCGGCGATCCGCTGAGGCAGGGTCAGCAGCGTGAACAGCCCGCGTTGAGCGCGAAAGTAACTCCCGAGGTCAGGAGTAGCGCTGCCAAGCACCACCTTTGCCCCCACGAGGGAGGCCAGCTTGAGGGCCGTCTCCCGCGCGTGGTAGCGCGGCGACTGCTCCTGCTTGTACGTCCAATCGTGCTCCTCGTCGATCACGATCAGCCCCAGATCCCGCACCGGCGCAAACAGGGCCGAGCGTGGCCCGATGACTACGTCCACCAGCCCCTGCTGGATGCGCCGCCATTCGCCATAGCGCTGGCGCGGCGTGAGCGCGCTGTGCAGCAGCGCTACTCGACCCGGAAACCGCGAGCCGCAGCGGGCGATCGTCTGCGGCGTGAGCGAGATTTCGGGCACCAGCAGCAGCGCCCGTTGGCCGCGGTCCACCGCGTCCGCGATGGCCTGCAGGTACACCTCCGTCTTGCCCGAGCCCGTCACGCCGTGCAGCAGAAACACCCCACCTCCGGAACGGATGGCCGCCAGCGCCGCCTCCTGCTCGGGCGTCAGCCGCAGCGGCAGGATGGGAGCCGTCTCGGGCGTCAACGGCGGCGGCTCGTCCAGCTCGGTCACGACCTCCACCAGTCCTCGCTCCGCCAGCGACCTCAGCGCCTCCTCCGATGGGAGCGCACGCGCGTCCAACCCGAGGGGCGCCAGCAGGAGGGTCTCCAAGGTGGCCAGCTGGCGTGGGGCGCGGCCCAGCTCCTTGATGGCCGCCCGCACGTCCACGCCAGGGGCCAATCGGGCGATGCGCCGCAGCTTCGGCGAGGCCACTGCCGGCGGCAAGAACAGCGCGACGGCGTCCTTCAGCGGCGCCGCGTAGTGCTCGGAGATCCAGCGCGCCAGATCCAGCTGGTGCGGCAGCAGCAGGGGCTCAGCGGCGCGCACTAGAGGCCGAACGTCTGGCACGGCGTCGTCCGTCAGCCGGAAGACGACCCCGTCCATGTGGCGGCTGCCGAACGGCACCACGACGCGCTGGCCCGGCTCGACCTTGAGCCCGCTGGGTATTGAATAGGTATAGACCTGGGTGCCGCGCCGGATGTTGGTGTCGACGACGACTTCGGCGAACGGCATCAGCCGACTAAGGACGGCTCCGTCGCGTCGTCCGGCAAATATTCTTTGATCAGCGCGGCCAGTTTGCGGCTGAAGCCGGGCACCGCGGCGATGGCCTCGATGGGCGCCTGGCGGATGCCTTTAACAGAGCCGAAACGCTTGAGCAAGTCCTTCTTCCGGCGCGGGCCGATCCCGGGGATCTCGTCCAGCTGGGATGAGATCGACGTTTTGGCCCGCACGCTGCGATGGTAGGTGATGGCGAAGCGGTGCGCCTCGTCGCGGATGCGCTGCACCAGGTACAGCCCCTGAGAGGTCGCCGGCAGGATGATGGGCTCTGGGTTGCCCGGCAGGAACAGCTCCTCGCGCTCCTTGGCCAGTCCCGCCACCGGGATGGCGTCCACACCCACCTCGGCTAGCGCTTCGATGGCTGCGGTCAGCTGGCCCTTGCCTCCATCGATGATGATCAGGTCCGGCAGCCGGCCCCAGGACGAGGAGCTGTCGTCATCCGCGCCGGCCGCCCGCCGGAAGCGCCGCCGCAGCACTTCCTTCATCGAGGCGTAGTCGTCCGCACCGGCAACCGTCTTGATCTTGAACCGACGGTATTCGCTGTTCTTCGGTCGGCCGCCTACGAAAACCACCATCGAGCCTACTGAATCCTTGCCCTGGATGTTGGAGATGTCGTAACACTCGATGCGCTGCGGGATGCGGTCCAGCTCCAGGTAGTCGGCCAGCTCAGTCAGCCCGGCTTGAACCTTCTGGTCGTCGGTGAGCCACTTGAGCTTGAGTGTCTGGAGCGTCTCACGGGCGTTCTTCTCGGCCAGTTCCACCAGCCTGCGCTTGTCGCCCTTCTGCGGCACCAGCACGCTCACTCTGCGGCCGCGCTTCTGGCGCAGCCACTCGGCCACGGTTTCCGGATCTTCAATGGGGTACTGGAGCAGCACCTCGGCCGGCAGGCTCGTCGCCGTGTCGTAGTACTGCTCGATGAACTTCTCCAGGATCTCGGCCTCGGTTTCGTCCTGAGTGCCCTGCATGACGTAGTCCTGCTGGCCGAGCACCTTGCCGCCGCGGATCGTCAGCAGCATCACGCACGCGTCGCCCTTATCTCGGGCGAGGGCGATCACGTCCTGGTCCTCCATGCCGGTCGAAACCACCCGCTGCTTCTCGAGCACGCGGTCGATGGCCCGCGCACGATCGCGCATCAGCGCGGCTTCCTCGAACTTCAGCTCCTCGGCGGCCTGGAGCATGCGCTTCTCGAGGCCCTTGCGCACGTGGTCATGCTTCCCTTCCAGGAAGCGCTGAACGTCGTCGATTACGGCGCCGTACTCATCTTTGGTGCACGCCCTGATGCACGGGCCGATGCAGCGGTGGATGTAAAAGTCCAGGCACGGCCGCGTGCGCGCGTTCAACGGCTTGTCGGGATCGAGCGGCGTGTCGGCCATGGGCCGGTTGCAGGATCGATACGGGAAGATCCGCTTGAGCAGCTTCAGGGTTTCGTCGAGGCTCTTCGAGCTGGTGTATGGCCCGAAGTAGCGGGCGCCGTCCTTCCGGTAATTCCTGGTGCGGTAGACGCGCGGGAAGTCCTCATCGAGCGAGATCTTGATGTACGGGTAGTTCTTGTCGTCCCGCAGCATCACGTTGTACTTCGGGCGGTAGCGCTTGATCAGGTTGCACTCCAACGCCAGCGCCTCGACAGGATTGTCGACCAGCCAGTAATCGACGTCGGCGACCTGGCCAACCATGGACCGCAGCTTGGCTGTCTTCGAGTACTCGGCGTTGAAGTACGATCGCACCCGGCTGCGCAGGCTCTTGGCCTTGCCCACGTACAGCACGGTACCCTGCGCGTCCTTGTGCAAATACACGCCGGGCTTATCGGGCAAGCTCTTCAGGCGCGCTTCGAGGGCCTTCGGAAGGTCCATTGCTAGGAGGAGTATGAATCAGCCCGCGCCTGCCCAGAAGCAGGCAGCCAACCGTAGCGGGTCGCTCGTCGGGCGACTGCTCGCCCAGCGCTGGTTAGGCTAAGCCGCCTGTTCGGTTAATTGCTTCGGCTTGCGGCCGCGGCGAGGGCGCTCCCAATCGTAATCTACCGGGGCCACGGCTGGGGGATGGCCGGCACGCCGGTGCTCGTCCCAGAGCCGAGCAATTTCCGCGGAGATCTCCTTCATCCGGAGTCGATCGGCCTCGGGCAGCAGGCCGTCGGCTCCGCGGCTGAACAGTTCCTGCCGCTCCGCAATCAGCTCGTTGATTCGCTTCAAGGCGTCCGTCATCGCTTTGGTTTCTGTAGTATCGCAGCCGCGAAACCAAAATCAAAGTAGCTGCCGAGCGGGAATTTAGACGTCGACGTTCTGCTCCAGCCAGTGCGCGACGGGCGCAGCCTGGTGCAGCCGGTCCGAGAGCCAGTCCAGCAGCTCTGGAGAGGGCATCAACTCTTCCGGCAGATCGTCAACCGAGACGGCCAGGCCCTTGAGCTTCAGGAGCTCGCCGCGCGGGTGATCCTGCGGATAGGGCGGCGGCACGCGCTTCAACGACTCGTGCGACGAGACGTGGAAGCCCGCGGCCTTGAGGCCGTCCACCAGCTTCTGCAGCTCGGTGCCTTTTCGCTCGTGAGCCACGGCCTGCCGGTAGACCTGCACGGCTTCCTTGTCCATGCCCCAGCGGCCGATCGCGGCCACGCTGTCGTCCAGCCCGAAGTGGATATACATCCCCGGCGCCGACCAGTCGCCCACGGAATGGGGCCGGACATGTACGTGGGCCGCCACGTGCGTCTTGTAGGGCGACTTGTCCGGCGAGAAGCGGGTGTCGCGCTGGATGCGGAAGATGTGCTTGGGCGCCTCGGGCATCTCAGGGAACACGTCGCTCAGCCGCTCCGACAGGTCCTCGAGAAGAGCGCGTAGAGGCCGCACCCAGAGGTACTCGTAGCGCTCCTTGTTGGCCTTGAACCACTCCCGGCTTTGGCGCGCCTGGAGCTCCAGGAAGAAGTCGAAGCCCCCCGGTGGAAAGCCGGTGAAGCGTTCAGCCTTGGCCGAGTGTTCTACCGCCACAGCCGCTCGCTCGCCAGCCGCGCGCCCTCGGCCATGGCCTGGAACTTGGCCCAGACCACCGTGGGGTGGACCTCGGGCGTGAACGTGGCCTGTGACGAGAACCCGCAGTCGCTGCCGGCGATCACGTTCTCGCGCCCGACCAGGTTGGCATAGGTCACCAACAGGTCGGCGATGAGCTCCGGGTGCTCGACGATGTTGCTGGCGTGGCTGATCATGCCCGGAATAATCGTCTTGCCTTCAGGCAGCTTGACGTCCTCCCATACGTGCCACTCGTGCTGGTGGCGCGGGTTGGCGGCCTCGAATGAGTAAGCTCCGGCGTTGATGCGCAGCATCAGGTTCACGTAATCCTTCAACGCGGCGTCGTGGATGCGCGGCCCCTCGTTGATGCCGTAGCACGTGTGAAAGCGCACGTTTTCCGGCGGGATGCCGCGAATCGCGTGGTTAATGGCTTCGACGTGCGCCTCCGGAGGGAGCGGCCGAGAGCCAGGATCGTCGTTGTAGAACTCGGCCAGCCAGGGATCGTCGATCTGGACGATGAACCCAGCATTGACGATAGCCAGGTACTCCTCGCGCATGGCCTCGCCGACCGCGAACAGGAACTCCTCGTCGGTCTTGTAGTATTGGTTCGCGCCGAGCAGGCGGGGCGCCAGCGAGGGCATGAAGGCCTCTTCCACCTGCACGTTTTGCAGTGCTGCCTTGAGGTTGTCGATGTCGGCCTGCACGGCCGCTTGGCCTTTGTAGGTCACCGGCCCGGTGCAGACCAGGGGCTTGACGCCGGCCACGCTCCGCATGTGGCTGCCGAAGTACTGCTCGTAGTACTCGGGGAAGGCGTCCATCTCCTTTTTGAAGGCGCGGCGGTAATCGGGGCCGGCGTCCGCCGGCTCCAGGCCGGTCAGCCGGTCGCTGGCGTACACGAAGAAGCCGGCCTTGCTCTGCTCGCCGTCGGTCACAACGTCGATGCCGCTCTCTGCCTGCTTGCGAACGACCGCCGCCACGGCGGCTCGGGCCCGCTTGGCGAACTCCTCTTGATTCACCGGCTGGCCTTCGGCCCGGGCCTTCATCAGCTCCAGCACCTCGCGCGGTCGCGCCAGGCTGCCGGTATGCGTGGTCAGGATTCGCTGCGTGCTCCGTTTCATGCCGGCTACCATGGTAGCCCCATGGAAACGCTCACCATCCGGCTTGGCTCGCGCTCCTACGACGGCGTTATGCCCATTGTCAACCGCGAAGTCGGAATCCCCGGCGTGGACATCCAGGTGAAGCTCGACAACAACGTGCCGCGGCTGTTCGCGTCGCTCTTCAAGGGCGAGCTCGACGCCGGCGAGATGTCGCTGGCGGAGCTGATCTACTACACCTCACGCGGCAAGGCGGACTTCATCGGCGTCCCCGTGTTTCCCTCCCGGGTGTTCCGGCACGGCTGCCTATTCTGCCTGCGCGACTCAGGCATCCGAGGGCCGGGCGACCTGGCTGGCCGCAAGATCGGCTTCCAACGCTGGGTCCAGACCGCCGGCGTATGGATGCGCGGCATGCTCGTCGAGGACTATGGCCTCCTGCCTGCTCGCGACTGGTACGTAGCCAGCATGCACCACTGGGACGATGCTCCCGAGGATGAAGTGGCGCCCCGCGACGGCTCCAGCATCCGCCGGTACGGCATCCCGGCCGATGCACAGACCGAGGTCAGCGCCCAGGCGCTCCTGTCCGGCGAGGTGGACGTCATTGGGGTGACGGAGAACGTCGCCCCTTCCCTGCTCGCCAACGACCGCGTACGCCGGCTGTTCGAGGACGCCGCGGCGGAGGAGGCTGCCTACTACCGGCGAACCGGCATCTTTCCCATCATGCACGTCCTGGCCATCAAGACGAATTTGGTGGAGAACCGGCCCGAGCTTCCCGAGGAGCTGTTCCGGCTATTCTGCGACGCCAAGCAGCGCGCCCATTCCACGGTCCATGCCGTACCGACCTGGGGCCTGGCCTGGAAGGACGAGTACGTGGGCCGCGAGCGCCAGCTCTTCGGTCGGGATCCCTGGCAGTTCGGGCTTAGTGCGAACCGGCACGTCCTCGACAAGTTCGTCGACTACTGCTGGCGGCAGGGCATCGCTGCGCGCCGTTTGGATGCGCAGGAGCTGTTCGCTCCCAGCACCTGGGAGTTGGTCGACGCGGCGGGCTAGGCAAGCGGCAGCACGAAGCTGAAGCAGCTGCCCCGGCCCGGCTGCGATTCCAGACAGATGGTGGTGCCGTGCTGGTTGAGGATCTCCTTGGTGATGGCCAGACCCAGCCCAGTGCCGGCCGGCTTGGACGTGAGAATGTCGCCTGCCTGGTAGAAGCGGTCGAAGATGTGCGCCTGCTCTTCTTGGCTCATTCCCGGCCCGGTGTCGGCCACGGCGATGCGGACTTTCTTGCCGCACACCGCCGCCGAAACGCAAACTCCGCCGCGCTGGGTGAACTTGACCGCGTTGGAGACGAGGTTCACCACTGCCTGCTGGAGGCCGTCCGGGTCGGCCGTCACTCGCGGCGAGCCCTTCTGGATGTCCAGCTTCAGCTCCAGCCCTTTCTCGTTGGCCGCCGGACGCAGCGGCGCCACTGCCAGCTCGAGCTGCTCGGCGAGGCGCAGCGGCCGGAAGCGCCAGTGGACGCCGCCGCCCTGGATGCGGCTCAGATCCAGCAGGTTGCTCACCAGCCGTGTTAGGCGCTCGGATTCGGCGTTGATGATCCGCGCGAACTCCTGCCGCGTGCTGGCATCGACGTCGGGGTTCAGCAGCAGCTCCGAGAACGCTCGGATGGAGGAGAGTGGCGTCCGCAGCTCGTGCGACACGTTGCTGATGAGGTTGCTCTTCATCTCGTCTATGCGCGTCAGCTGCTCGTTGGCCAGGCGCACGGTCTCGGCGCGCTCCTGCAGCGCGGCGCGGGCCTGGACGTTCTCCAGGATGACCGCGACGTAGCCGGCCAGCGCTTCTGAAAGCCGCCGCTGTTCGGCGGTCACGTCCTGCAGCTGGCGCCACCCGGCAACCAGGCTGCCGAAGGGCCCCTCGCGGCCCAGCAGAGGTACGGCAAGGGCCGTCTCAGTCTGCTCGGCCGCCAGCACCTGCAGGCCTTCGAGGCGGCCGTCGGCCTCGCCCTCGCGGCGGAAGACCACCGTCCTGGCTTCCGCCATCGATGTCGCGGCCGGGCCGCGGCCGGAGGGGTTGTGGCGCTGGCGCCAGATGTCGGAGCGGTTGCCCCATACGCCCAACCAGGCCACGCCCCGCCCCCTGCGGACCAGGAGAGCGGCGTAGTCGCAGCCCACCAACTGGCAGGCACTGCGGCACACCAGCTCGACCACGGCGTCCATGCGCTGCTCGGCGGCGCCGCGGCGCGCGAGCTCGGCCAGCGCCTCGGCTTCCGCGCGGCGGCGCTCGGATTCCTCGCGCGAGCGGGCGTTCTCGAGTACGACGGCGCCGTAGCCGGCCAGCAGTTCGGCCATGCCGATCTGGTCCTCCGAAGGCGTGACGTCAGAGCGCCAACCCAGGATAAGCGCGCCCAGCACGCGCCCGCTGTAGGCGAGCGGTGCGATGACCTGGACCAGTCCGCCTTCACTGGCCCGAACCGAGCTGTCGTGCGGCCTCCATCCCTCTCGGGTCCTATCTTCGGTGCGGCTGACGATGGCGTGCCCGGCGGTGATGGCTTCCCGCGCCCTGCCGCGCTCGCTCGGCTGGCGCGGCGACCGCCACGCCTCCGAACGGTTGCCCCACATTCCCCGCCACTGGATCCGTCCGCCGTCGCCAGCGGACAGCCGGACGCCTGCGTAGTCCGCTCCGGTCAGCCTGGCGGCGTGCTCGCAAATAAGGCTCACGAGGCGGTCCGGATCGCGCTCGACCGCGCCGAGGCGGATGAGCTCCAGTAAGGCCGGCGCGTATGCGCTGGGCCCGGCCGGCTCCTCGCGAATGATCGCCACCCGCCGTCAGCCTGCTACAAGGCTGGCCTGCAGACGTGGCATCACCTCGCGGGCGAACAGTTCCATGGAGCGCTGAGCCGTTTCGAAGGGGATGTTCCCGAACTGGAACAGGCAGTGGGCCTCGGTGCAGCCGATCTCGTCGGCGAAGCGCCTCAGAATGCGCGCGCAGTCGGCCGGGTCGCCAGCGATTAGCCGGCCTTCGTCCACCAGCCGCTCGATCGAGATCGGCTCGGATGGCGGCGCCGCGTCGAACTTGGCCAGCGATCGCGATTCACGGTTCAGCCGAACGTGCTCGGCCAGACCGGCCTCGGCGACGCGCCTGGCCTCCTGGCGGTCCTCCGCCACCACCGTGTGGTAGTGGGTGCCGATGCTGGGCGCCTCCGCCCAGCCCGCCGCCGCGTAGGCGTCACGGTAGATGCGCGTCAGCTCGCCTAGCACGGCAATCGGCTTGACGTAGCCGATGGTCAGCAGCTTGTAGCCGTGCGAGCCAGCGTACTCGAAGCTGGCCGGCGTGTTCGAGGCCGCCATCCAGAGCGGTGGGTGTGGACGCTGTTCGGGCTGGGGCCACACCTCCAGGTGCTCGAAGCGGAAGTACTTGCCCTGATGGTCGAACGGCGCGCCCGACCAGGCCTTGAGGATGACCTCCAGGCTCTCGAGCAGCCGCTCCTGGGCCTCGGCGTACGGCACGCCCATGACCTCATAGTCATGGGCCACGAAGCCGCGCCCGAAGCCCAGCTCAACTCGCCCGTTCGACAGCAGGTCCACCATGGCCAGCTCCTCGGCGACCTGCACCGGGCTGTGGAGGGGCAGCAGGACGACTGACGTCCCCAGTCGCACCCGCGACGTCCGCTGCGACAGCGCCGCCAACATCGTCGGCAGCGCCGGCATCATCCCGCCGTAGCGGTGAAAGTGATGCTCGTTAACCCACACCGAATCAAAGCCCAGCGCTTCCGCGGCGACGAGCTGCTCGAGCGTAGCTCGCAGGAACTGCCCCTGCGTGAGACCGAACTCCTCGCAGTGGCTGGGCATGGCGTAGGCGGCGAATTTCATTTGCCGCCTAGCGTACACCGCCAAGGGGGCGGCTGCCAGTGCACCCAACCCCGGCGGTGGCCCTAAACCGCTACCGGCTCGCGCTTCTCGGCGGGCCTGAGGAGGCGCTTCAGGAACTGGCCCGTGTACGAGCTCTCCATCTCGGCGACGTCCTCGGGCGTGCCTTCGGCGATGACCGTGCCGCCTGCGGCGCCGCCCTCAGGCCCCAGGTCGATGATCCAGTCCACGCTCTTGATCACGTCCAGGTTGTGCTCGATGACGATTACGCTGTTGCCGGCGTCGACCAGGCGCTGGAGCACGTGCAGCAGGCGCTCGATGTCCGCGAAATGCAGACCGGTGGTGGGTTCGTCCAGGATGTACAGCGTGCGCCCGGTGGAGCGGCGCGACAGCTCAGAGGAGAGCTTGATGCGCTGCGCCTCGCCGCCGGACAGTGTCGTCGCCGGCTGGCCGAGCCGTATGTACCCCAACCCGACATCGTCGAGCACCTGCAGCTTGGACTTGATCGCCGGGATGTTCTGGAAGAAGTCGACGGCCTCGGCCACCGTCATCTCCAGCACGTCGGCGATGCTCTTGCCCTTGTACTTGATCTCTAGCGCCTCGCGGTTGTAGCGCTTCCCTTTGCAGACCTCGCACGGGACGTAGACGTCCGGCAGGAACTGCATCTCGATCTGGATGATGCCCTCGCCCCGGCAGGCCTCACAGCGCCCGCCTTTGACATTGAATGAGAACCGGCCCGCCTGGTAGCCGCGGATGCGCGCCTCCGGCACCTGGGCGAACGTCTCGCGAATTTGCGTAAACACGCCGGTGTACGTCGCCGGGTTGGAGCGCGGCGTGCGCCCAATGGGCGACTGGTCGACGTCGATGACCTTGTCCAGGTGCTCCAGGCCGCGAATCTCCTCGTGCGCGCCGGGCCGGTCCTTGGCGCGGTACAGATGCTGCGCCAGCCGCTTGTAGAGAATCTCGTTCACCAGCGTGCTCTTACCGCTGCCGGACACGCCGGTCACGCCCACGAACATGCCCAGCGGGATGCGCACGTCCACGTTGCGCAAGTTGTGCTCGCGCGCGCCCACGACGTCCAGGAACTTGCCATTGCCTCGCCTGCGCCGGCCCGGGATGCGGATCTCGCGCCGGCCCGACAGGAACTGGCCGGTGATCGATCGCTGGCAGGCGACGACGTCGTCGATGGAGCCCTCCACCACGATCTCGCCACCGTGCTCGCCGGCCCCAGGTCCGATGTCGATGATGTGGTCGGCGGTCCGGATCGTCTCCTCGTCGTGCTCGACCACCAGCAACGTGTTGCCCAGATCGCGCAGGCGCGTCAGCGTCTGCAGCAGCCGCCCGTTGTCGCGCTGGTGCAGGCCGATCGAGGGCTCGTCGAGGATGTACAGCACGCCCATCAGGCCTGACCCGATCTGCGTCGCCAACCGGATGCGCTGCGCCTCGCCGCCGGCCAGCGTTGCCGCGGCGCGATCCAGCGTCAGGTACTCCAGTCCGACGTCGACCAGGAACTTGATGCGCGCGCGGATCTCCTTCAGAATCTGCGCCGCGATGAGCCGCTCGCGATCGGTCAGCTCAAGCCGGTCGAAGAACTCGAGCACCTCGCCGACCGAGAGGCGGGTGATATCCACGATCGAACGCCCGCCCACGGTCACAGCCAGTACCTCGGGCTTCAGCCGCTGGCCCTTGCACACCGGGCACGGCCGCGACGACATGTAGCGCTCGAAGAACTCGGTCTTCATGTACTCGGACGTCGTCTCGCGGTAGCGGCGCTCCAGGTTGGGGATCACGCCCTCGTAGGTGGTCTGGTACTCGCGCGTGCGGCCGTAGCGGTTCTCGTAGCGCAGGGTGATGGCTTCACCCCCGCTGCCGTAGAGGATCTTCTCGAGCTTGTCCTCGGGGATATCCTTGACGGGCGTCCGCAGGTCGATGCCGTAGTGCCGGGCGGCCGAACTGAGCAGCTGCCAGTGGTAGCCGTGGTCGCCGTGATGATGGCCGGACTGGGCGGTGAAGGGCACGATGGCGCCCTCGGCCAGGCTGAGATGCGGGTTGGGAATGATCAGGTCGGGGTCGAACTCCAGCTTGGTGCCCAGACCGGTGCACTCCGGGCAGGCGCCGTGCGGGCTGTTGAAGGAGAACGTGCGCGGCTCGAACTCTTCCAGCGAGATGTGCCCCAGCGGGCAGGCGAACAGCTCGGAGAAGCGCATCTCCTTGTTGCTGTCGACCTGGATCACCAGCGCGCTCCCGCCGCCCAGCTTGAGAGCCGTTTCCAGCGAGTCGGCCAGCCGGGTCTGGACGTCTTCCTCCACCACCAGGCGGTCGATGACCACCTCGATGGAGTGCATCTTGTAGCGGTCGAGCTGAGGCGTCTCGGCGGCGTCGCGCACCTCGCCGTCCACCCGCACGCGGACGTAGCCGGCCTTACGCACATCCTCGAAGATGTGCCGGTACTCACCCTTGCGGTCCTTGACCAGCGGCGCCAGGACCATGATCCGCGTGCCGGCTGGCAGCTCCATGATCTGGTCGACCATCTGCTGCACCGTCTGGCGCTCGATCTTGCGGCCGCAGATGGGGCAGTGGGGCTGGCCGATGCGGGCGAACAGCAGCCTCAGGTGGTCGTAGATCTCGGTGATCGTGCCGACGGTCGAGCGCGGGTTGCGGCTGGCGCTCTTCTGATCGATCGAGATCGCCGGCGACAGGCCGACGATGTCGTCCACGTCGGGTTTTTCGAGCTGGCCCAAAAACTGCCGGGCGTAGGCGCTCAGGGACTCGACATAACGCCGCTGGCCCTCGGCGAAGATGGTGTCGAAGGCGAGCGATGACTTGCCCGAGCCGGACAGCCCGGTGATGACCACCAGCTTGTCACGCGGGATTTCGAGGGTGATGTTCTTAAGGTTGTGCTCGCGCGCGCCGCGAACGACGATTTTGTCCTGCGACACCGACCTAAAGTGTAGTGGTGCCCCTCCCCCGAAGCTTCTATGCGCGGCCCACGCTGACGGTCGCCAGAGAGCTGCTGGGCTGCATCCTGGTCCACGGCGACAAGCGGGTGCGTATTGTCGAGACCGAGGCTTACGTCGGGCCCGAGGACCTGGCTTGCCACGCCGCGCGGGGACGGCGTACGGCCCGCAACGAGGTGATGTACGGCGAAGCGGGCCACGCGTACGTCTACTTCATCTACGGCATTTACCACTGCCTCAACGTGGTGACCGAGCGGCCGGGCTTCCCCGCGGCCGTGCTCATTCGCGCCGGAGAGCCTGGCGCCAAAGGCCCCGGTGTGCTGTGCCGCGAGCTGGGATTGACCCGCGTCCACAACGGCCTGGACCTGACCTGCTCCGAGCTGCTCATCGAGCCGGGCTGCGCCGGTGAGCCCATCGTCGAGACCACGCGTATCGGGGTGGACTACGCCGGCGAGTGGGCTGCCAAGCCATGGCGCTTCTATTTGGAAGGCAACCCATGGGTTTCGAAGAAGGCGCCGAAGCATGTCAGTCGCTCTCGGACTTGACTGGAGTGGCGCCCAGGACCCCGGCCGCAAGATCTGGGCGGCATGGGTCGAGCTGCCGCACCCCAACGGCGGCTCCAGCCCGGATGCGCAAGCGGGCGCCACCTTGCTCGAACTCCGCCGTCCATTCGCCGGGCTCCGCTCCCCCCGGGCTGTCGCCGAGGGCTTCGGCCAGTGGCTGGGCGAGCAGGAGTTCGATGTCGCGGGCCTGGACTTCTGCTTCGGGCTGCATGCCAGCCATATGGCTGCGCTGGGGCTGCCGCAGACTGGCCCGGCGGCGGCGGGCGCCGCGCTGCTTCAGAGCTTCGCCCAACCGGACGCGTTCAAAGCAGCCGTGGGCGGCGAGCTGCGCCGCCAGACCGACCGGCGGTGCCGCGCGCCATTTGCCCCCACTAACTGGCGCATGTACCGCCAGACATTCTGGGGTCTGGCGGCGCTCGCCGGGGTCCCCGGCCCGTTCCCGCCCTGGGATCCGCCCGGCCCCCGAAGCGTCGTCGAGGTCCTGCCGGCGCTGCTGGCGCGGAAGCTGTGCCCGGGTGTGCCCTACAAGGCGCGAGAGCCGGCCGGCCGCGAACGCCTGCTGAGCGAGCTGGAGCGCCGCCTCGGGCTGCGCCTTAGCTGCGAACAGCGCGCACAGCTCATCGCCGACACGCAGGGCGACGCCATCGATGCCGTCCTCGCCGCTCTGACGGCCGGCGCGGTCCTGGCCACCGGCTTCGAGGGAGCCCCGGAAGACGCCCAACAGTCGGGAGAGGGCTGGATCTACACCGCCTAGCGTTCTATCGCGGCACGAGCGATGCGGCAATGTGGCCGTGAAAGTCCTCGAACGCCGCGGCGTGCGCATTGCCGAGCCGCCGCCCTCGGCGCCGGCCCGCGATCTCGCCGCTGACCTGGCCGCCGTGGTTGAAGGCGAGATCCGCTTCAGTGCGGGCGACCGCGCCCTCTACGCCACCGACGGCTCCAACTACCGCCACGTGCCCGTGGGCGTGGTCGTGCCCAGGACGGTAGAGGACGTTGTCCAGACAGATCGACCTCCTGCTGGTAGCTCGTGCCGAGGAGGTCGCTGTACATCTGGCCGGTGAGGGCCAGCACCGGCGCGCCGTCCATCTTGGCGTCGTACAGCCCGTTCAGAAGATGGATGGCTCCGGGGCCGCTGGTTGCAAGGCAGACGCCCAGGCGGCCGGTGAACTTGGCGTTGCCGCACGCGGCGAAGGCCGCGGCCTCCTCGTGGCGCACCTGGATGAAGCGCACCCTGTCCTGGTGGGTGCGGAGCGCCTCCATGATGCCGTTTATGCCGTCGCCCGGCAGTCCGAAGATGGTGTCGACGCCCCATTCGGTGAGCGCCTCAATCATGCGGTCCGCAGCAGTCTTTGCCATGCATTTCCCTCGTAGGTGGACTAGGTCCGGGGCGCGCACAGGCCGTGCGAAGAAACGCCGCCTGGTAGCCACGATCTCCTAGGCCGGCTCGACGCAAGTACTAGAGCCAAACCTGCTCCCCGGATGTCCTAGGTAGAATGGCAGCACTGTGCTGTGGGGTTGGGTGGAGGCTGCACGCCGGCGGCCGCCGGCGTTTCTGGCGGCTCTGCCCGAGGGCCGCCCACTGCCCGCTGACGTCTGGCGCCGACGGCATCGCGGCATAGTCATCCTCCTCTGGCTGCACGCGATCGCCCTGGCTGGCTACGGCTGGTACTCGCAACACGAGCTCGCCACGGGGTTCATCGATTTCGGGCTGCTGTTCGTTAGCGCCGCGCTGGCCAGCTGGGCGCGGCTGGGCCGGCGCGCCCGCTCAATCCTGGCCAGCTTAGGCCTGCTGACCGCCTCGGCGGTCATGGTGCACCTGAGCGGCGGTGTGATCGAGATGCACTTCCACTTCTTTGTGATGCTCATCATCATCGCCCTGTACGAAGACTGGGCGCCGCTCCTGCTCGCCATCGGCTACGTAGGCGTAGAGCACGGGCTCATCGGCTTGCTGGATTCCCGGTCGGTTTACAACCATCGCGACGGCATGCTGCACCCCTGGAAATGGGCGGGTATTCACGCCGCGTTCGTACTGGGCGAAAGCGTCGCCTGCGTGATCGCCTGGCGGCTTGGCGAGTCCGCACGTCAGAAGTCGGAGCTGCTGCTGGCGTCAGCCGCGGAAGGGATCTGCGGGCTCGACACGAAAGGGCGCATCCAGTTCGTCAATCCCGAGGCCGCCCGCCTGCTCCAGCGCAGCGAGGACGAGCTCATGGGCGAGTTGCTGCACGAGGTGGTGCGCCATACGAAGTCTGACGGCTCGGCGTGTGCGGCCAATGAGTGTCCCGTCTGCAACGCCGCCAGCTTCGAGGCCGGCGGACGGCTCAGCGGCGATTTGTTCCATCGCAAGGATGGCTCCGCCATGGCCGTCGAATGTGTCAGCACGCCCATTCGGCGCCGAGGCCGTGTAACAGGCACGGTGGTCAACTTCACTGACATCAGCGCCCGCCTGCGGGCGCAGCGGGCCCTCGCGAAGCAGGCGCTGTACGACGGCTTGACCGGCTTGCCTAACCGCAACCTGCTGAACGACCGGCTGTCACAGGCAATCCGTGCCTCTCAACGCAAGGGGCATGCCATCGCCCTGCTGCTTATGGACCTGAACCGGTTCAAAGAGGTCAACGACACGCTTGGACACGAGGCCGGCGACCAGCTTCTCCAAGAGCTCGGCCTTCGCCTGCGCGGGGCGCTGCGCATCTCCGATACCGTGGCCCGGCTTGGCGGCGATGAGTTCGCCATCCTGCTGAGCTACGTCGAGGGCTCCGATGGCGCAGCGGTAGCCGCCTCGAAGGTGCTGCTCGCCCTCACGGATCCGTTCGTCCTTCAAGGCCAGGCGGTGCAGGTGGATGGCAGCATCGGGATCGCCCTCTGCCCGCAGCACGGCCAGGATGCGGCAACCCTGCTGCGCCGAGCGGACCTGGCGATGTACGCGGCAAAACGCAGCCACGCCGGCTCGGCGTTCTATCAGTCCGAGATGGACAGGGACAGCGCCGGACGGCTGGCACTCGCGGCCGACCTCAGCCGGGCTGTGGCCGCTGGCGAGCTGCGGCTCGAGTTTCAGCCGCGCCTCGACTTGCCGACGCTCAAGACTGAGGTCGTCGAAGCTCTCGTTCGATGGCAGCATCCCGAAAGGGGGCTGCTCGGACCGGACGAGTTCATCTCCCTGGCCGAGCAAACGGGCGCCATACACGAGCTCAGTCGCTGGGTGCTGGAGGGCGCGCTCCGGCAAGCGGCGCTGTGGGCGGACTCGGGCCTGGACCTGGCAGTCGCGGTGAACCTGTCGATGCGCGATCTGGCGGATCGCGAGTTGCCCGCCTTCATCAACGACGCGGTGCGCCGCCGAGGGCTGACGCCGCGGCGCCTGATCGTCGAGATCACCGAGTCCAGCATCATGAGCGATCCGGCCGCCGCCGGATCGGCGCTGGCCGAGCTTCGCGCCATGGGCGTTCGGCTGGCCATCGACGACTTCGGCACCGGCTATTCCTCGATGAGCTACCTCACTCAGCTCGTCGTGGACGAGCTGAAGATCGACCGCAGCTTTGTCGGCGGGATGGCCTCCGATCCGAAACGCGCGGCCATCGTCCGCGCCGTCATCGAGCTGGCGCACGCCCTCGGCGTGTCGGTCACCGCCGAGGGCGTGGAGGACGGCATGTGCCTGCAGGTGCTGCGCAGCCTGTATTGCGACGCGGCCCAGGGGTACCACGTCTGCCGGCCCGCGGCGGCCGCCGACCTCGAGCCGTGGCTGGCCGAGCACGCCGCGCGGCGCGAGCGGGCGGCGGCTTAGGAGCCCAGTAGCTCTCGAAGCACCGCCTGGGCGGTGTCGATGTGCTGGCGGTCGAGCTTGCCGGGGTAGGCCAGGCTGGCCAGCTCGCTGAGCGTGACGTTGATCCGCGCCAGAGCCGGCAGGGCGCCATCCTGGCCTGACCGGCCGCGGTCGATGAGCCCGTCGCGCACCTCGACCAGGCGACGCATGGCCTCGGCGGACAGCTCGATGACCTTCGCCGCGGACTGGCTGCGCGCTTGGTCCAGCAGGCTGATCGTCTCGCGGCAGGTAGCCTGCCAGCCGGGCTCGAGCCCGGTCACGCGGCCCTCTGGGTGAAGCTGAAATAGTCTTCCGGCCGCTCGGCAGAGCTGTTCCCGGCAAACGTGAGCACGGCTCGCTGGATGAGCCCGCCAACCAGCGCGCTGGCATTGGCCAGGTTGGCGGCCGGCTGTGAGCGTCTGCCGGTCAGGATGTGAATGGCGTGGATCGCCAGCGGCACGACGACACCCAGGCCCAATACGCCCCAGCGATACGCCGCCGCCATCCTGGGCTTCTGTCTGATCGGCGCGTCCACGGCTGCCTCCCGCCATCGCCGCTCGGTGGCCACCATGAGCGCCAGCTCGGCAGCTCCTGCTGCCAGCGCCATGCGCTCGAGCGCGAGATGCGCGTCCTCGTCCTCGACCGCGAGGGAGGTTGCGGCCACGGCCGTGGACATGGCCGACGTGCCGAACAGCGGCGGCAGCAGCCGGTAGGCGGAAGCCCACAGGGGCACGCTCGTGGCCGAGAGCAGGCTGCCCGTGTAGCAGGACACGACCGCCCCGGCCGCCGCGGCGGGCAGCCCGAATACCCGTCCCATCACGCGCGCGCCGAGCATCTGGCATAGCGCCGCCAGCCCGCTCAACGTGCCGAAGCCTGTCAGCACCCAAGAACCGATCGACATCGGAGAAGTTGGCCGGATGATGCGCAGCATGTTGTACCAGCGGCGAGGCGTGTGCAGGTCGCAGATCAGCAGCACCGGGCTCATCAGCGCGCCCGCCAGCGCCAGATACCTCCCGGCACGTGTTACTCCGCGATAGCCGAACAGGTCCGCCACGGCTGCCAGGATCTGGCTCGCCCCGGCAATTCCGCCCACGAACAGGTAGCCCGCGATCAGCCAGCGGTAGTGACTTGGCTTAATCGCCGGCCTGCCGTAATAGGATTGGCCGGCATAGGAGCCAAACCTGCGCCCGTACGGCGCAGCAGCGCCTGGCGTCATCGCCTCTTGCCCCCGGCGAACGCGGCAACGGCCGCGAGCACGAGCCCTGCCATCGAGAGTAGGCCAGCCATTAGGCCTGGTGCCACCCGTCGCGAGGGCAACGTCGGCTCCGAAGGCAACCCGTAAACCTCCGGCCGGTCCATCAAAAGGAAGAACGCATTCAGCCTGGCAATGCCGCCCGTCGCGCCCGGTCCGCCGGGCACGCCGTACAGGTACGCCCCCGGAACCTCCCGCACCCGAGCCTGGGCGCGCTCGAGCAGGTCCGAAACCGGGCCGAACTGGATCGAATTCGTCGGGCACGACTTGGCGCAGGCGGGCTCCAGCCCGCCCTTCAGCCGGTCGTAGCATAAGGTGCATTTGTGCGCCTTGCCGTCGTGGTGGTTCGTCTCGATGACCCCGAACGGGCATGCCGGCACGCAGTAGCCGCAGCCGTTGCAGATGTCCTGCTGCACGACCACCGTGTCGAACTCCGTCCTGAACAGCGCTCCCGTTGGGCAAGCTTCCAGGCAGGCGGCGTTGGCGCAATGCTTGCAGACGTCGCTCATCATCAGCCAGCGATCCCGCTGCTCCACGAAAGCCACGTGCCGCCAGGTGGTGCACGACAGCCGCCCGGTGTTGTCGTAGCTCTGGCCGGTCAGACCGATCTCGTCCGCCGGCAGGTTGTTCCATTCCTTGCAGGCCACCTCGCAGGCCTTGCAGCCGATGCACAGCGATGTGTCGGTGAAGAAACCGTAGCTCTGGCCCGGCTCGATGCGGACGCCCGCCGTCAGCTCCGACTCATCCGGCATCACTCCCCAGAGGATGGATTGGCCGTACGACGCCGCCCGCTCGGGGACGGACGGCGGAAAGACGGGGTGGCGCCGGAGATCAACGGCCATTCAGCCGCCCCTTGCGTATGTCGCAGGTGAAGGCCTTGCCTTCGTGGATGGTTGTGTTCGGGTCGCCCACGATGGACGAAAGCGCGTTCACGATGTCGCCCGTGGCATAGCCCTGCCAGCCGAAGTGCCAGGGCATGCCGATCTGGTACACACGCCGGCCGTCGACCTCCAGCGGCCGCAGGCGCTCGGTCACGAGCGCTTTGGCCTCGATCTCGCCTCGTGCCGTCGAGACCACCACCCAGTCCAGGTTGCGAATGCCCTTCTCGCGCGCCAGCTCCGGCGGGATCTCGGCGAAGCCCTCCGGCTGAAGCTCGGCCGTGCTGGGCACCATCCGCGTCGGGATGCCGCCCGAATGGTGCTCCGTCAGGCGGTACGTGGTAATCGCGTACGGGTACTTCGGGTCGGCCACCTCGTGGTAGGGGTTGTCCGGCCGCGGCCATTTCTTGGCCGCCGGGTTGTCCTGCTGTTTGTACACCGGGTTGTGCAGCGGCGACTCCACGGGCTCGTAGTGCGCCGGCAGCGGTCCGTCCTTCAGGCCCGCTGGAACGAACAGCCAGCTCTTGCCGTCGGCCATCATGATGAACGGCGACTTGCCGTCGAGCGCGTCCATGCCCTTGGGGTCCTTCGACCAGTCCGGCGTGTAGTCAGGCGGCTTGTCAGGTACGAAGTCCGGGTCGTCGAACCCCATCCACTTCTTCTGCGCGCTGTCCCACCAGACGTATTTCTTGCGTTCCGACCAGGGCTTGCCTTCAGGATCGGCCGAGGCGCGATTGTAGAGGATGCGCCGGTTGTGCGGCCAGGCATAGCCCCAGCCCTGGTGGGAGCCGGGCTTGCCGGGCGGATCGGGCTGGCGGCTCTGCGCCCGGTTCTTGCCTTCTTCTGGGTAGATGCCGCTGTAGATCCACACCCCGCACGCCGTTGAGCCGTCATCTTTCAGGGCGGTGAAGCCGCTGACCGGCTTCCCGTCGGCCACCGTGTAGCCGTTCATTTCCTTGAGGATGGCGGCGGCCGACGGCTCGGCGTGCGGCCCTGAGGTCGGGTACTCCCAGGTGAGGCTCCGGATGGGCTCGTCCTTGGGATCCGTGCTGCCGGCGTACAGCGCCTTCAACCGTCGCCCCAGGTGGTACATGAACCACAGGTCGGACCGGCAGTCGCCCGGCGGCTCGACCACCTTGTCGTGCCACTGGATCAGCCGTTGGGTGTTGGTGAACGTGCCCTCTTTCTCGCCCGGCAGGGAGGCCGGCAAGAGGAAGATCTCCGTCTTGATGTCCTCCGGCTTGAGCTCGTGCCGGCGCGCCTCGGGCGAGGCGTACCAGTAGCTGGCCAGCTCGTTCTCGAAGGTCTCGCGGATGACCATCCATTCCAGGTTGGGCAAGGCCATGCGAATGGCGTGCGTGTTGTGGCCGCCGATCACCGGGTTCTGGCCCATGACCAGCAGCCCGCGGATGAGCTTGTCCTGGATGGCCAGCATCATCGGCAGCTGCGAGTGATCGCCCATGATCTTCGGCAGCCAGCCGTAGCCGTAGCCGTTGGCCTTGGTCGCGTTCTCGCCATACCAGGCCTTGAGCAGGCTGACCATGTACTTCGGCATGTTGTGCCACCAGCCGAAGTTGGCGCTCTCTTCCTTCAGGTACTCGTCGAGGCTCTCGAAGCCCTTGCGCCCGTGTGGCTGCGGCAAATACCCGGGCAGCATGTTGTACAGCGTGGGCACGTCGGTGCTGCCCTGGATGCTGGAGTGGCCGCGCAGCGCCAGGATGCCGCCACCCGGCCGGCCGATGTTGCCAAGCAGCGCCTGGATGATGGCCGCGCCGCGGATCATCTGCACGCCCGTCGAGTGGTGGGTCCAGCCCACGGCGTAGCACCAGGCGCCTGTGCGCTCGGGGCCGGAGTTGCGGGTGAGCGTCTCGCAGACCTTCAGGAAGGTCTCCCGGGGGCAGCCGGTTACGCGCTCGACCATGTCCGGCGTGTAGCGCGCGTAGTGCCGGCGCATGATCTGGTAGACAGAACGCGGGTCCTGCAGCGTCGGATCCTGAGGCACGGGCTTGGTGATCATCACGCCCACTTTCTCGCTGTAGGGCTCCCCGGAGAGCACGCCGTGCGATGCCAACGATGACGGCAGTGTCTCGCCCCGGTACTGCCAGGACTCGACGTTGTACTCGTGATCGGTTTCGTCCCATCCGGAGAACAGGCCGTCCAGGTCCTCGGTGTCCTGGTATTCGTCTACGATCAGCGAGGCCATATTGGTGTAGTTCAGGACGTAGTCCTTGAACCACAGGTCGCGCTCCAGGATGTAGTTGATGATCCCGCCCAGGAAGGCGATGTCCGAGCCGGCCCTTACCGGAGCATAGATGTCGGCCAGGGCCGACGTTCGCGTAAAGCGCGGGTCGGCATGGATGACGGTCGCGCCGCGGGCTTTGGCTTCGAGCACGAACCGGAACGCGATGGGGTGGTTCTCGGCCATGTTCGAGCCCATGATGGTGATGCAGTCGGCATTGGCCAGGTCCCACTGGGCGGTCGTGGCGGCCCCCCGTCCGAACGTTGCGCCCAAACTGGGCACGCTGGAGCTGTGTCATATGCGCGCCTGGTTCTCGATCCAGGCCATTCCCAGGCCGCCGCTGCACAGCTTCTTGATCAAGTAGTTCTCTTCGTTGTCGAGCGTCGCCCCGCCCAGCTCGGCCATGCCCAGGGTGTGGTTCACCACCGTGCCGTTGGGGAGCTTCTGCACGAACGTCTCGTCGCGGCAGCGCTTCATGAGCTCCGCGATGCGGTCCATCGCCCACTCGAGCGGCTTTTCCTCCCAGCGGTCCGAGTAGGGCGCGCGATATTTGACTTTGGTCAGCCGCAGCGGGCTGGTCATCCAGCCGAAAGTCGCGGCGCCCTTGGGGCAAAGGGTGCCCTGGTTGATTGGGCTGCGTGGATCGCCTTCAATGTGGATGACCTGCCCGTCCTTGACGTAGACGAGCTGCCCGCAGCCGACGGCGCAGTACGGGCAGATGCTGGTGCCGACCTTGTCCGCCTCTTCGAGCCGCGGCCTCGTGCGTCGCGAGCCGGCCGATTCGGCCGCCTTGCTGTCGGGATCCTGGCCGCGTAATTGCCGCGGGACGGACCAGTCGGCGAGAAAGCTGCGAATGCTCATTCAGGTTGCGACGAGGTGGAGAAGCGCGTCCCCGCGCTGCAAGAAGGGTGCCAAATCACGTGCCCTTGCGCTAGCGGGTCTGTGCGGTAGCTGGGCCAGATCGCCTGGCCGAGGCAGAGGGCGACGCGGCCGGCGAAGTGGCGCTCCCTGAGCCGGTCACCCCCCGAGCCCGGCTTCCCGCTCGCTGGCTTCGCGCACCAGCCCGGGCTGCCAGATGAGCCCCAGGGCCATGCGGAACAGACTAGCATACATATCGCGCTGCGATGTAGATGGTTGGAGGGAGCGACTAACGGCGAGCCCAGGCGGGCTTTGTGGCTCACATCTCCCGAACGGCCGTCGCCACGCCGGTCTCCATGCTTGGAGTGCCGTGGTACTCCACCAGCACGCGCAGCCCTCGCCGGTGAAAATCCCAAAGCTGCTCGGGTGTGACCGAAGCCGAATGCGACAGCGTGAGGATCAGCCCTTGGCCCTCATCCGTGATCAGCCGGAACCGTTCTTCCTGGACCACGGCAATCTTGCCGGTGACCGTCTCCAGCGTCGGCGGCTTGATCATCGAGCGGAACAGCGCTTGCAAAATTCGGGCCATATCGCACTGCGAGGTATCAGCTCGGGGTGTGGCTGGCCTCTAGGATGGACTGCGCGATGGCCACGTAGGCGCCGCAGCGGCAGATGTTGCCGGACATCCATGTGGCCACGTCCTCATACGTCGGGCGTGGGGTGCGCCGCAGCAGCGCTTTGGCCGCCATCAGCTGTCCCGGCGTGCAGTACCCGCATTGGGCGCCCACATTGCGGATGAACGCCTCCTGCAGCGGGTCCAGCTGGTCGCCCTTGGCCAGCCCCTCGACGGTCGTTACCTGCCGGCCGTCGGCCTCGAACGTCAGATAGGTGCATGAGCTGACCGGCTCGCCATCCACCAGCACCGTGCAGGCGCCGCAGACTTCGGACTCGCACGATCGCTTGGTGCCGGTCAGCTCGAGCCGGTTACGGATGGTCTCCAGCAGGACCTCTTCCACCGGCACGTCGCCGCTCCACGCGCGGCCGTTGATGGTCAGGTTGACCGTCCTGGTCTCGAGCGTGTTCATGTACCCACCGCCTGCTTGAGCGCGCGCCCGATCAGCACTTTGGTGATGTGGATCTTGTATTCGGCCGAGCCCAGCAGGTCGCCTACCGGCTCGAGGCGGTCCTCGAGATAAGCGGCGCTTTCGCCAACCACCCGTAAGGCGTCGGCCATCGGCAGCCCGCGCAAGCGCTGCTCCAGGTCTTCCAGCCGCAGCGCCCGAGGCCCGACGCAGCCCACCGCCAGGCGCACGTCACCGAGCTGCGAGTCCCCGCCGCCGACGGCCGCGGCCACATTCAGCGTCGGGCGATAGAAGCGCTCCGAACGGTGGAATGCGCTGCGCCAGCCCGCCGGCAGCGGCGGCACGTGGACGGCGGACAGGAGCTCGCCTTCCTCGAGAGCGACCTCGTAGGTGCCCCGGAAGAATTCGGCCAGCGGCATCTCACGCTCGCCGTTTAGCCCGGTCACGGAGACCGTCGCCTCGTGCACTAGCAAGGCGGTGCCCGGGTCGGCGTGCGGGTCGGCGAAGCACAGGTTGCCGCCGATGGTGCCCTGGGTGCGCACGCGGATGTTGCCAACGTGGCGCTCCGCCTCGGCCAGGAGAGGGGCGCGCGTGCGCACCTCCTCGAGATCCTCCAGCGTGCGGTGGGTCACGCAGGCGCCGATGGTCAGCCGCTGGCCGTTCCATCCCAGGTCGCGCATACCGGGGATACGCTTCACGTCGACCAGGTACTCGGCCTCGGTCAAGCCGTGGCGCAGCAGGAGCAGGAGCTCCACGCCGCCGGCATAGACCTTGGCCTGGTCGCCGAGACGCAGTAGCTCCTGGCTCGCCTCGACGGCGCTGCTCGGCTGGAGTAGGCGGAAGGGCTTAAGCACGCCGGAGGCGGGTCGCTGAAATAAGGGGCAAAGCGCCCCAATTGTAGGGCTCTTCGGGCCCTACCGGTTGGAGCGGCGCTTGGCTGTGATGGGGCGCTGCGCGGGAACGACGCTCGGTCGTGGCTGCCAGGGCCACAGTGGGCGCTGCCACCATGGCGGCTCGTTCTGGCTGCGCCGCGGGGCGGGCCTCTTCTCGCGCACGGTACGGTCGGGCATCCTCGTACGCCATCTAAGTAGCAGGAACATTGCCAGCAGCCTGCTTGTTAACCAGTCACCGCTCCCTTGACACGCCGTTTACGATGTGGTTGCGGGATGGCAAACGAGCCCTTAGCGACGGGAGAGGGTCCCGGGTCTGGCATGGTGTTGGTGGTCGAGGACGACCGGGCGACGCGCGAGCTTCTGGCGGCCGTGCTCGAGGCGGAGCATCTCGCTTACCACATGGCCTCCAACGGCCATGAGGCGCTGGCCTACGCCCGCCAATGGCCGCCGGCCATGCTCGTGCTTGATTTGCATCTACCGAGCGTCAGCGGCGAATCCGTCGGCGCGGCCTTTCGGATCGAATACGGCAGCGCCTTTCCCATCCTGGCGATGTCCGCCAGCTACGAACACGCCGCAGCCGAGCGCATAGGCGCCTTCGATTACCTTCAGAAGCCGTTCGATCTGGACGCTCTCGTCGCCAAGGTGCGAGATGGGCTGGGGCTGGCGGCACGCTCGGCCGTGCTGCGCGATCGATCGCTGGAGGCGCGCAACCGCCTGAAGCAGGCCCTCGCCCGCCAGCGCCAGACCTTCAACACGTTGCGGGAGGCCGAGCCGCCACCACACCAGGCGGCCGCGCAGTAGCTCAGGCCGGGCGAAACAAGAGAAAGGCCCCGCCCACCGCCACGCCCAGGAACACGAGAGCCAGCGCGGCGAACCAGCCGAACAGCAGCATCTGCCCGGCCGCGTGGCCCAACCGCCGCGATCCAAGCACCGTCAGCTCGCCTGCCGTCTGGCACGCCACGTACGAGCACAGCGCCAGAAGGCTGCCCAGTAGAGCCGCGAAGAACAGCGCCGTCACCGCCGCCTGCAGGGTCATGAGCCCTGGGCGACGTGAATGGCGTACAGCACGGTCCAGCGCTCCTCGTCCGCCAGCAGCCCCCGAAAGGCCGGCATGCCGCCGATGCCGTTGGTGATCAGCCACCACAGCTCTGCGTCACTGCGCCGGCGCACCCGCTGGCTGGTGAAATCAACCGGCGGGACGGCGCCCGACTGAGCGAAGTAACGCCCGACCACCCCATCGCCCCGGCCGCTCTGGCCGTGGCACATGGCGCAGTTGACGGCGTACAGCTCCATCGCATGCTGGCGGGACTGAGGCGTATCGGGTATTGGATTGTTCAACCGGCGGGCTTCGTCGAATGTATAAGCCGCCTGCCCGCCGCTGGTCGGCACGCTGCCAGACGGCGGGGCCGGTCGAGACGGTTCGAGCCGGCGATAGGAGGCCTGGTGGTGCATCTCGGGGAAGATGTCCGCCGGGTAAGCGCCCTGCGAGCAGCCCGTTAATAGCAGGGCGACGAAGCTCGCGGTGCGCAGCGCCTTAACCACTGGGCAGCGTTCCTACGACGTCGATTGCTCCCGCCCGGCGCAGCGCCCGCTGGGCCATGTCGGCTCGGCCGGCCAGCCGGAATACCAGCACGCCGAAATAACCCTGGCTGATGCGCGGGTCGTAAGGCGCCGCGCTCAGGTCCGGCAGGCGCGATTCGAAGATGATGCCGATCACCGTCATGATCAGCGCGCCCAGCAAGGTGCCCTCGTAGAGCACGTTGATCATGGGCGGGATGGCCAGGATGGGCTTGCCGCCGGTCACCAGCGGGTAGGAGATCTGCGTGCCGATGGTCAGCAGCAGGCCCACCGCCAGCCCGCAAGCCGCGCCGACGAAGGGCCATACGTAGAGCCGGTGACGCTCGGAGGCTTCGCCGAACGCCCCCTCGGGATAGGGCGCGTCCGTCAGCACCGTCATGTCAGTAGCCAGGAAGCCGTCCGCGCGCAGCCGGTCGAGCGCGCCGGCGACCTGCTCCGGGGTCTCGAAGATGCCCAGCAGCGCTTCTGTGTTGACGACGGCCATCAGTACTTCTTCTCCCTCGCCACGGCGGGCACCGTCACTCTCCCGATGCGCACCTCGCGCCGCAGCACCTGGCCCTCCTTCACGGCCCATACCGGCACAATCGGGAACAGCTTGGCGAACACCAGCAGCCCCAGCAGCACCAGCGCGACGGCCGCCGCCGTGATGATGTACTCCACCGGCTGAGGCTTGTACGCCGTCACCCAGGTGAAGGTGAATGGTTCCTTGTAGGACAAGGGAGTGATGACCAGCATGTACCGCTCGATCCACAGCGCCACGTTCACCGCGAGGGACGTCCAGAACATGATCCGTACGCTTCGCCTGCAGCGGCGGAATAGCCACAGCGGCACGGGGATGAGGTAGCCGGTGATGATCATCACCAGCAGCAGCGCGCTGTACGGCGGCGTGAACAGCCGCAGGTTCCAGACTTCGATCTCGGCTGCCTCGCGGCTGAAGATGCCGAAGTAGAAGTCCATCAAAAAGAAGAACAGCCAGCTCGCCGCCACCACGACCTGGAGCCGGCCGACGGCGTCGAAGTGCTCGGGCCGGATATAGTCCTCCAGCCGCAGAAAGCGGCGAACCAGGACCATGACCGTTACCACCCCGGCCACGCCCGAGTGGATGGCGCCAATTACGAAGTACGGCGCGAAGATCGTGGAGTGCCAGCCCGGTAGGATGGCCATCGAGAAGTCCCACGACACGATGGAATGGACCGACACGAACACTGGCAGGATCAGCGACGCCAGCAGGATACCGGCGATGGTCTGCAGCCGCCACTGCCGCACGGTGCCGCGGAAGCCGAGCGACAGGACGGCGTACACCCGCCGCCGGAAGCCCGCCGAGCGGTCGCGCGCGTTGGCCAGGTCGGGCAGCAGGTCGCTGTAGACGAACAGGATGGTGCCGATCAAATAGGTCACGATGGCGCTCGGATCCCAAATCAGGGCCGAGCGTACGTCGGGCCAGACGTTGCGTGTGAAGTCGTACGGGAAGACCCAGTAGATGGTGCGCCACACGCGGCCGGTGTGGATCAGTGGGAACAGGCCGGCCGTGGCCAAGGCGAAGATCGTCAGCACCTCCGCGCAGCGGGTAATTGGCCTGCGCCACTCGGCATAGACCAGCCGCAGGATGGCCGAGATCATCACCCCGGCATGGCTGATCCCGACCCAGAACACGAAGTTGGCGATGAACACCGACCAGTAGACGGTGTTCGTCAGCCCCAGCAGCTGCAGCCCCAGCACGACGATAAAGCCCTCGCTGACTACGCCGGCAAGCACGATCGCCCCGAGCACGCCCAGCGCGATCCAGAACTGGCGAGGCGTCTTCAACGCGAAGTGCAGCAGATCGCCGTTGATCTGGGCGGGCGACAGAGCGGCGCGTTCCTGCACGGCTAGGATGGCTTCGCCAGCACGGTCACCTCGGCCCGCAGATAGGGCTCGTCGGCTTTGAGGAGAAGCTCGGACTTGTATTCCCAGATGCTGACCGGCGCGACGGCTCGCAGGGCGCAGATGGTGAGCAGCGCGGCGGCTGCCGGCAACCCGATGAGGATGAGCACGTCCGGCAGGGCTGGGAAAACGGCCGGCGGAATGGCCTCCAGCTCCTTCCGCACCGGTCCTGCCAGCGACCAGGCGGGCACGAACAGCCGGATCTGCTCGAACAGACTGCCAAGCACGATGCTGGCGGCGGCCGCCATGGGGCCGGCAACGCTCCGCCGCACCCGGTTCCAGATGAGCAGCGCGAAAGGCGCCGCGAAGTTCAGCAGCAGGCTGAGCGCGAATGGGACGGCGTAGGGCCCAAACATCAGGAGCGTCAACAGCGTTTGCTCGTCGGGACGCCGGCCATACCAGTACGTCAGGAACTCAGCCCAGAACAGGTAGAAGAACAGCAGCGTCAGCGCCAGCAGCAGCTTGGACGCGCTCCAGAAAGCGTCCAGCGGCATGGCATGTTGCACCCGGCCCAGGCGCCGCGTCAGGGCCGCGGCGAGGACCACGCTGGCGAAGCCTGCCTGGAGTCCCTGGATGGCATGGCTGGCCGGGACGATGGCGCTGTGCCAGCCGGGTACCAAGCTCATGGCCAGATCACCCATCAACAGCACCTGCACGTACACGTACAGCAGCGCGTAAATGGCCCCGAGTGTGCCGGCGCCTGCGTCCAGCAGCGCCCAATGCTTGGGATTGGCGGAACGCCGGTCCGGTCTGGTGGTCAGCTCTACGAGGGAAAGCCCGGCCAGGGCGAGCATCAGAATGGCGGCCGCGTCGTAGCCTTGCGGTGCGCCCGGCCAGTCGAACCAAATGCTCGGGCGCGTGTGCCAGTCGGGCAGCTGAAACAGCAGCAGGACGAACACCGGCGCTGTGATGAGGCCGCCAAGCGCCATCAGCTCGGCGATGCGGTTCAGTGAAGCCGCCCACAGGCTCTTGGTGAGGCGCGCCGTGAGCGCCAGCAGTGGCGCCCCCTGAAACGTCTGCAAGAGGAACGCCACGGCCGAGGCTGTGTACCCCCATTTCGCCCGCGGCTCGGCGCTCCCCAGCGCGAGCATGCCCAGGTTCACACCGGCTGCCAGGGCCAGCAGCCCCAGCACTCCCGCGGCGGCCCCGAAAGCCGGCCCCGCGAGCCCTCGGGGCCGCGTCAGCAGCGCCTCGATCTCCGCCTGGTGCGCCCTCCGCCGGGCAACAGGACCGAGCACCTCACTCATGGTCCGCCCGTCTCACTCCTGCTCTACGTCCACTTCCACCCTCTTGAGGTAGACCACCGACGGCTCGGTGCCCAGCTCCTCTAGCAGGCGATAGCGCCGAGGGCTCGCGGAGAGCGTGCTTACCCGGCTGTTCGGGTCCTTGCGGTTCCCGAACACCAGCGCGTTCGTCGGACAGGCCTGTGCGCAAGCAGGCTGGAGTTCTCCGTCGGAAACCGTGCGGCCGGCCTGCGCGGCCGTGCGCTTTGCCCGGTTGATGCGCTGAATGCAGAACGTGCACTTTTCGATCAGCCCCTTGCTGCGCACCGTCACATCCGGGTTGAGCTGCCAGTTCAGCGGCTCAGGCCACGACGGATCCCAGAAATTGAAAAACCGCACATTCCACTGGCACCCATTCCCGCAGTAGCGGGTGCCAACGCAGCGGTTGTAGACCTGCACATTGAGACCGTCCGCGCTGTGGTAGATCGCGTACACCGGGCAAACCGGCTCGCACGGGGCGTTGTCGCAGTGCTGGCACAGCACGGGCAGGAAGCGCGCCTTCACATTGGGAAACTCCCCCTCCCAATAGCGCTCCACCCGGATCCATTCCTTGGCCCGGTGCTCCAGGAACCGCTGCTCCTCGTTCAAGGCCACATTGTTCTCTGCTTGGCAGGCCACCACGCACGCCTGGCAGCCGGTGCAGCGGTCGACGTCCACGACCATGGCCCAGTGGTAAGGCGACTCCTGTGTGCTCACGGCCCTTTCTGGTGCTCCAGCTCGATAACCGGATGGTCCGGCAGTTGATAGGCGGGCACCGTGCCCTCGAATTTGGGCAGCGGCATGCGCCGTCCGGTCTTTACCAGCCGCACCCGGGTGGCGGCATATGCCAGCGCGCCGGTGGCCTCGTCCATCAGCGGGGCCAGCAGCGCCATGGCGTTGGCGCCCCTGCCCGAGGCCCATCGCCCGTAGCTCGCTTGCCCCTGCCCCAGTGGCACCGCGACCACATCCGGCGGCGCCGCCGGATGTAGGTACACCGGCGCCTCGACAGCTCCCGCCGCCGATTCCACCCGCACGATGTCCCCCTCCCTCAGCCCGAGCTCTCGGGCTCGCGACGGGTTTACCTCCACCCATGTCTGCCACACCACGCTCGTCAGCGGGTCCGGAGCAGCCTGCAGCCAGGGCAGGTGCGCGCCTTCGCCGGCCCCGAGCGAGTTGTGGGCGAATACCACCAGGTGGAGGGGGAACTCGCGCTCGCCGCCGGCGAATCGAGGCGGCTGCCACGCGCCGGCGATCTCGGCCCACGACGGGCTGCCCGCCGTAGCGGCGGGCAGGTTCTGATCGTCGCGCCACACTCCCCGCTGCCGCACCCCTATCCAGAAGCGCTCCAGGTCTGGGTCCCGCACGGAGCCTCGGTTCAGCCCCTGCAGCGAGCGCGCGCCCTCGCGCACGACCTCCTTGAAACTGGCCCACGGCAGCGGCCGGCCCAGCCGCTGCGCCAAGCCGAGCAACACGTCCCACACGCCGCGCGTGTCGTACAGGGGCGACACGACCGGCTGCTGGAACCCCACCGCCGCGGGCCCGGCCAGCGACTCGGGCACGTCGTCGCCCCAGTCCTCGAGCTGCAGGTGCGAGGGCAGGATCAGGTCCGCCAAGCGGGTGGTCTCGTCCATGAAGCTGCCGAAGCTGGCCACGAACCGAGCCTTGAGCAGGGCGTCACGCGCCCCGAGAGTGCCCGGCAGCCCGTGCACCGCATCGACGCCGTGCACCAACAAGGTGTCGATGTCACCGCGATACAGGCTGGCCGCGAACTGCTGCCATTCCGCCAGGCTGTTCGCCCGCTTCGGCTCCAGCCCCTCGATGGTGCTGCCGAACGCCGGCGCCGCCCGGTTCAACGCAAGCACGGCGCTGAGCGCCGCCGTCCCGTTGGTGTGCGCCCCTGCCTGGCCGCCGCCTATGGCCAGCGCCGGCTCGTTGGCGGCGAACTCACGGGCGATGCGCCGGATGCGCTCCGGCTCGATCCCGGCCAGCCGGCCGGCCTGATCGGGCGAGAACGAAGACAGCGCCGGGTCGCCGCTCATCACCTGCGCCATGGCCAGGGCCACCGCGCCTTCCGTCCCTGGCTGGGCGGGCAGCCACTCGTCGGCCGCGGCCGCGGTAGGCGAGAAGTGCGGCCCGACGTACACCAGGTATCCCCGCGGACGCGCTTGCGGCGCGAAGGTGTTCAGCCCGTACTCGCCCTGCCGGAAGACGCCATACTGGATGCCGTAACTCACCGGCGAGACCCAGCTCGACAGGAAGTCGGCGCCGAAGGAGACGACATACCGGGCGTTTCGCAGATCGAAGGCTGGCAGCCCGTCCCGGCCCCAGAGCCGGCGCGCCGCCTCGCGCAGAGGCAGCTCGGCCAGCGGTTCGCACGCGAGCCAGCGCGCGCCCAGCGCCTGGCTGAACCGCCGCGCCACGAGCGCTTGGTGGCCGCGCAGCGGCGGCGTTACGAGGGCTACCCCGTTTCCCACCTGGCTCACTGCCGCCCCAAGCCGGTCCAGGGCGTCGCCCCAGGAGATCGGGCGGAAGCTGCCGGACCCTCGCTCCCCGGTTCGCAGCAACGGCCCGCGAATTCGGTCCGGGTGGTACTGCTCCTGGATGATGGCCTGGCCCCGCACGCACAGCTTGCCCTGGTTCACCGGGTGCTCGGGGTTGCCCTCCGCCTTGCGGGCCCGGCCATCCACTACTCGGATCAGCACGCCACAGCCGGCCGGGCAGGCGCCGCAGGTAGTCGCGTACCACGTTTCGTAGCCGGCCACGACCTCCTCGGGCAGACGGACGCGGCTCTCGATCTGCTCCTCGTGGGCCGGCACGCCGCCGCAGCCGGCGAAGGCCACGGCGCCCGTTGCGGCCGCTGCGCTCTGGAGGAATCGCCGCCGCGTCAGTCGTGGCATACGCCGCATTCCGTCGGAGCGTTGTTCTGCTTGTGGCACTCGACGCAGTCGTTCATCGTCAAGGGCCGAACCTGCTGAATCTGCTGCATCTGGCCCACCTCGCCGTGGCACGTGGCGCAGCTGACGCCCGCCTGGATGTGGGCCTCGTGTGTGAATTGGACGTGGTCGGGCAGCTGGTGCACGCGCTGCCAGTCGATGGGCTGCTGGCGGATCCAGGCCTGGCGCAGCTTCTCGATCTCCGGGTTGCCCTGGCCGATAACGCCGTGGCAGGCCATGCACTGCTGCACGTCCGGGAGCCCGGCCGAGGGCCCCGTCGACGAGCCTCGATGGCAGAAGCCGCACTGGATTCCGGCCACCTCGACGTGCAGATGGTGGTCGAACAGCACAGGCTGCTGAGCGGCCAGCCGGGGTTGGTGCGTCAGCAGCCGGGGAGCCAGGAAGACTACGTAGAATGCCGCGGCAACCACGCCGAAGGCCAGCGCCACGACCAGCACGAAAGCCCGCACGCCCTACAGCTCGAACCGCGGGTAGACCTGCTGAACCACCGCCGCGGCCGCGCCGATCGCCCGCGCCAGCGCGATCGCCGTCAGGACCACGGACGCGAGGAAGATCGGGTACAGCACCCAGCGCAGCGCGCGGACACCGACCGTGGCATCGTCAGTGACGTTCAGTGAGGGCAGAACAGCATGAGCCAGCAAGAACGCGAAGGCGGCGTTCAGCGCCAGCGCCACGAAAAGCACGAGCGATCTGCCAAGCAGCGCCAGCTGCTGCCATTGGTCGCTGCCAGCCAGGCGAGGGTCCACAGCGATCAGCGCCTGCCCGCATGTTTTGTTCCACACCCGTTGGTCCGGGTTATTGGGGCGAGCGCGCCTGCGCATACAGGAAAGCCGCCAGGTCGCGCGCCTGGTCATCACTGAGCCCCAGCCGCGGCATGGGGGTGCCTGGCTTGAGGCCGGGCGGGTCGGCGATCCACTGCGCCAGGTTCTGCGGCGTGTTAGGGATGCTCTCACCGCCGAGGGTCGGCCTCAGGGCCACGTTCGTCAGGTTGGGGCCGGCCACCCCGGTCGCGCCGGGCAGCCCCGCGATGGTGTGGCAGCCGCCGCACCCCGCCGGCAGGAACAGCTGCGCGCCGGCGTTCGGGTCCCCGGGTACGCCCGGAACGGCGGCCATCGGGGGAAGGCTCTGCGCGGCGGCTGGCGGTCTTGGCGGCGGTGCAGGCGCCGGGGTCGCGCTGCAGGCCGCTAGCAGCAGCGCCAGTGCCATCCCCCTCAGCACGGGCGCAGCACGAAAACCGGGATATCCCCGAGGACGATGGCCAGCAGAAACAGCGCGCTCACGTACACGCCCGATTGCGCCAGGCAGCCGCGCGGGCCGATGAGCTCGGCGGAGCCAGGCTCGAGCGCCCGCGCATGGCGCCAGGCGAGCCAGCCGGCCCGGCCCACGACCAACGCCGCAGCCAGCGAGATGAGGTGCATCACCAGCTCCACTCCGGGCAGGTGCGCCGCGCAGCCGCCCGCGGCCTGGATCGAGTAGATGGCCATGAACTGCGCGCTCCACACCATGGGGCCTGCCAGCAGGCCAAAGCCGAGCTCGCGCAGGCTCATTGCAGCAGGTGCGGCGAGATGTACAGCGATCCAAGAATGAACACCCATACCAGCCCCACGAAATGCCAGTACAGACCCAGCACCTGGATGGCCAGATGCCGCTCGGCCGTGAAATGCCCCAGCCAGACCCGCACCTGGACAACCGCGCTCATGATCAGCGCCACGAACACGTGCATGCCGTGGAAGGCGGTGATGGCGTAGAAGATGGAAGTGTAGGCGTTGACTTGGGGGCCGAATTCCTTGGTGGCGTACTCCAGCATCTGAATGAGGAAGAACATGGTCGACATGCCCATGCTGACGGCCAGGGAGAGCGCCACGCGGCCCATGAGGCCTTTGCGGGCGCTGTGCTCGGCCCACCACATCGGCAGGCTGCTGCCCCACAGCAGTGCCGTGCCGATCAATGGTCGGGCGAGCTCCGGCGGTTTGATGCCGGCCGGCGGCCACTGGCTCTTGTCAAGCGCCAGGTAGAAGTAGCTGAAGATCAGCGCGCCGAAGAACGTCGCCTCGGTCGCGATCAGGACGAGCATGCCCCACCAGGCCGGCGCGCGATCGCCGCTGGTGGCGGTCGGGAGGCGGCCTTCCGCCGCCACGGCGCTCACGCCTGCGCCTCCTTGCCCGGCCACAGCCACGCCCCGACCACGACGATACTGGCCAACCCGGCCAGCAGGCATAGCGCGATCTGTTGCAGCAGCAAGCCGACGAACAGCACTGCCAGGCAGAACGCCAGCACGAAGGGCAGCGGCGTGTCCTGGGGCATGTTCAAGACGTTCTGGGGGATCGCCTCCAGCAGCTCCGTTCCCAGGGTCTCACGCTGCAGCGCACGCGGCCTGGCCAGGATCGGCCGGCCCAGCTCGTCGTGGGTGTCCCACAGTGGGTCCCGGCCGGCCACGGTGGGCATGACCTCGAAGTTGTAGTCCTCGGGCGGCGAGCTGGTCGCCCATTCGAGAGTGTTAGCGAACCATGGATTCGGGCCGGCGGGCTCGCCCGCCTTCAGGCTCCACAGGAAGTTGGCGATGAACGCCAGGATGCCGACGCCCAGCAGGAAGGCCCCCACCGTCTCCGCCAGGTTGGTGCCGTCCCAGCCGAGCCCTGTGGGGTACGTGTACACGCGTCGCGGCATGCCCAGCATGCCCACGATGTGCATCGGCATGAACGTCAGGTTGAAGCCGGTGAACATCAGCCAGAAGTTGACTTGCCCAAATCGGTCGTTCATCAGCCGGCCGGTCATCTTCGGCAGCCAGTAATAGAGGCCGGCGAAGATCGGGAATACCGCGCCGCCGAACAGCACGTAGTGGAAGTGGGCCACCACGAAATACGAGTCGGTGATCTGCTGGTCGAAGGGCACGACGGCGAACATGACGCCCGTCAGTCCGCCGATGAGGAACAGCACGATGAAGCCGGCCGCGAACATAAGCGGTGTCCGCCATACCGGCCGGCCGCTCCACATGGTCGTGATCCAGGCGATGATCTGCACACCCGCGGGGACGGCGATCAGTGTCGTCACCACGCCGAAGAAGCTCAGGGCGATTGGCGGCAGGCCAGTCGCGAACATGTGGTGCAGCCACACGCCGAAGCTCAGCACGCCCGTGGTCACCGTCGCCAGGGCCACGAAGGTGTGGCCGACCATCGGCCGCCGGGAGAACACAGGCACCACGCTCGACACGATGCCCACCGCTGGCAGGAAGATGATGTACACGTCGGGGTGGCCGAAGAACCAGAACAGGTGCTGCCACAGCAGGGCGCTGCCGCCGGCCGCGGGATCGAAGAAGTGGGTGCCGAAGTTGCGGTCGAGCTCCAGCAGCAGGCAGGCGAGGGTCAGCGCCGGCAGGGCGAAGATCACAGCCAGCGCGGTCACTAGGACGTTCCAAATGAACAGCGGCAGCCTGTCCACGGACATGCCCGGCGCCCGCACCTTGAGGATGCTGACGATGAAGTTCAGCGCGCCGGCCGTGGTCGAGATGCCGAGCAGCACCAGGCCCAGCGCCCAGAAATCCAGGCCCGGGCCCGGTGACGCAGCCTTGCCGCTGAGCGGCGTGTAGGCGAACCAGCCGCCGTCGGGCGCGCTGCCTATCAGGAAGCTGGCGTATATGAACAGGCCGGAGAACAGGAACACCCAGTAGGTGAAGGCGTTGAGTCGCGGGAAGGCCATGTCCCGCGCGCCGAGCATCAACGGCACGACATAGTTGCCGAAGCCGGACAGGATGGGCGTTGCGAAGAGGAAGATCATGGTCGTCCCGTGCATGCTGAACAGCTGGTTGTAGGTCTCCGGATCCAGCAGACGGTTCTCCGGCAGGGCCAGCTGAGTGCGCATGACCAGCGCCTCGATGCCGCCCGCCAGGAAGAACAAGAACGCCGTCACCAGGTACCGCGCGCCAATCTTCTTGTGGTCGACGGTGACGAATGGCGACAGTGCCTTGGGATGGGTCTCCCAGACCTTGATCAGCAGCTCGCGGTCGGCGAGGGCGGCCATGCTCAGCTCAGGCTCTGCAGCAGCGCCAGCAGGTCCCGCAACTGCTCGGGATCGGGGTGCATGGCCGGCATCTTGTTGCCCGGCTTAACGAATTGAGCGTCGGCGATCCACTCCGCCAGCCCGGCCGGGTTGTTGGGCAGCGTGCCGGCGGCGATCATTTGACGGCTGGCGAGGTGGGTGAGGTCCGGCCCGATCTTTCCGCCAGGCGAATCGCCGCCGAAGCGGATGGTGTGGCAGGCGAGGCAGCCGCTCGCCGCGAACGCCTGCAGGCCCCGCGCAGCCTGGCCTTGCGGCGGCCCCGCCGGCCTGGATTGCGCCGCCAGCCAGCGCTCGAATTGGTCCGGCGGCTCGGCTACAACCAGGAGCGACATGTGCGCGTGCTGCAGGCCGCAGTATTCGGCGCACTGGCCGCGGTAGGTTCCCGGCTGGTCGGCCTGCAGCCAGGTGCGGTTGGCGCGACCCGGGATGACGTCCATCTTGGCCTGCAGCTGGGGCACCCAGAAGCTATGGATCACGTCGTCTGAGCTGAGTCGCACCTGCACCGGCTCGCCGCTTGGGATGTGGACCTCATTGGCCGTGATGGCGTTCTCGTGTCCCGGGTAGCGGACCTCCCACCACCACTCGTGGCCGATGACTTCCACGGTAAGCCGCGTCGCAGACGGCGGATACACCAGCGCCGCCAGCGCGTTCAGGGCGAACCCGAACGTCACCAGCAGGATGGCCAGTGGCAGGCCAACCCCGAACACGCCGACCACGAAGGCGCCGTTGACGGCTCGAGGCTCGTCCTCTAGCCCGCGCCGCCGCAGGATGGCCACCGCAAGATATGCCAGGACCGCCAGCATGACGGCCGCGGCCAGGCCGGTGATCAGCCACGTCAGCGTGGCGATGCGCTCGGCCGCTGGCCCGGCCGGCGCTAGCGTCGATTGGGACATCCGTGCTGTGCAGCGGCCGGCAGCACGTTCGGTGCCAAGCGGCCTCAGAAGGGCCGCTCAGGTCAGCCTACCTGTAGCTGCCCAGCTCCTTCAGCGCGTTCTCGACGAAGCTGCCGTCGACGAGCTTGTCGATGTCGGCCTGGTTCTTCTGGAGACCGGAGGCCAGGTAGTAGTCCTGCTGCCGCTTCAGGTCGGCCACATTCACCGTCCCGTTGGGGTTCAGTCCGGGCAGGCCCATCTTGTCGTACAGCGCCTTGTCCTTGAGGGTCGTCTCGCGCGCCAGGATATCGATGACCTCCTCGCGGACGGCCGGATCCTTCTTGGCGAAGGCATCGTTGTACATGCGGACGCCTTTCAAGTAGGCCGGCCATGAACCGGGTGGCCAGATCCTTCTTCTGAGCGAAGCCGGGAGCGTACTGGATCACCCTTGCGGACGACGAAGGCCTAGAATCCGTAACCCGGCGGTGTGCTGCCCTTGTCGGCCACGATGAATAGCTGCACCTCGCGCGCGACCGCGTTGAACAGCCCGGCGTTGGGCGCTCCGCCGCCCAGGTCCAGCTGGTTGGTGCCGAGCGGCGGCACCAGCTCCGAGCCGTTGGAGAAGCGCGTCACCTCGAGCTGGATGCCCTGCTCGGCCAGAAAACCCTTGGCCCGCGCGATCAGCCAGCCGGCGTCGCTGGCGGAGGGCGTCAGCGAGCCGAACCTGACGGTCTCCAGCGACCGCGAACCGGCCGGCTTCGCGCCAGCCGAGGTTGCACTCCCCGCGCCGGACGCGGCGCTCGCCTGGCTCGCGCTCGGCGTTGCTCCTGAGCCACAGGCGGTGAGCAGAAGACTCGTTAGAAGCATGACCAAGCTGCGTGGCATGACCGCCCATATTACAGGTCCGGTGCTACGAGCGCTGCTGGCCGCGCTGTAACGCCGCGGACCAGCCCGCGCCGGCGCGGCCGTTCTAAACGTCGTCGAGTCGACTGCGTCATAACCGGCCTGCTGTACACTGGCCCGGCTTATGACCAGCCCCACTGAGAAACGCCGCCGGCTGCGCCAGCTGCTCGCCGGACCCGACATCTTTCCCGCGGTGGCCTGCTCCGACCCCGTCAGCGCCCGCCTGGTGCAGCATGTCGGCCTGCCGGCCATTCATGCCTCGGGCAGCGCCGCCCACCGCAGCCGCGGCATGGCGGACGCCGGTCTGCTCGATATGACGGAAATGGTCAACCACCTGCGCTACCTCTGCGACGCTGTCGATCTGCCCGTGATCGGCGACGCGGACACCGGGTTCGGGAACGTGGTGAACGTCGTCCGCACGGTCCACGAGTACGAGCGCGCCGGCGCGGCCGCTATTCATATCGAGGACCAGCTAACGCCCAAGCGTCCGGCGTACCAGGGCTTCGAGGCCGGCTTCATCTCCCGCCAGGAGATGGTCGACAAGATCCGCGCCGCGCTGGACGCACGCACCGACGACCAGCTGGTCATCATCGCCCGCTGCGACGTATCCGACGATGAGGAGCGCGTCGAGCGCGTGGTTGCCTGCCTGGAAGCCGGCGCCGACGTCGGCTGGCTCTCGGCGCGAGGCCCCGAGAATATCCGCGCGTTTCGCGACGCCTTCCCCAGCGGGAAGCCCGCCGTGGGCGTGCTGCCGGCCGGTATGAGCCTCAAGCAGTACCAGGAAGTCGGGGCCAACTGCGCGCTCATCGTGGGCTCCATGCAGGTTGCACAGCTGGCCGCCCAGCTGCAGCTCCTCGAGGCGCTGAAGGCCACCGGCAACCCGCGGACGTATCTCGACTCCGCCCCTGGCGTCGAGGACATGAGCAAGTTCTACGGCAGCCAGGGCAATGCTGAGCTGGCCGACATCGAGAAGCGCTTCGGCGGCTAGTCCAGCGCAACCGGCCCAGTGTACTCCAGCACGTACACGCCGCCTGCCATGCGCTCGACGGCGTAGATCAGCTTTCGGTCATCCACGAACACGTCGTTGATTTGCGACGTGGGCAGATGGGAGCCCTCCGGGACTTTGGGTACGAAGTAGGCCAGCTCCTCGATCCGGTATGGATTGCGGATGTCGAACACCCGCACGCCGCCATTGAAGTACGTCCCCAGGGTTGTGTTCTCGAGCTGGGCGCACGTCGGCTGCTCGTGATTCTCGTGCAGGTTATGGGCGCCGAAGCGGCCGCCGCGGGTGCGGTAGCTCTCTTCGTTGCTCACCGGCGCGATGGCTAGCGGCACCAGGTTCTCTTCGTGGGCCATGTTCAGCACGTAGACGAGCTTCGGCAGGTCTGAGCAGTCGTTGGTCACCGACTCTTCCGAGACCACCATCAGCCTGCGGTTGAACAGCGGGACGGCCGTGTGGGCAAAGCCCGACATCGGCGGATAGGGGTTCCACTGGCTGACGAGCTTGGGCCGCTCCAGGTCCGAGGTGTCGAGGATGGTGACGCCCGAATCCAGCCAGGCGACGTAGGCCCGGTCAGGGTGGCTGGGCAGGATGTTGACCGTGTGCATGCGGTGCCCGCTGTCTTTGGGCAGCCGCTCAAACGGCTGCTCGCCGTCCTTCATGCCCGGCAGCCACCAGCGGCCGACTTCCACGGGGTGTTCCGGATCCTGCAGGTCCAGGATGACGTAGAACTGGTCGTCTTTCTGGTTGGTCGGCTTGAAGTCCGGCATGCCGGTCGACAGGTGTGCATAGCGGCCGTCCACGAACCACACGAAGTGGCAGCCGCGCGAGTACGGCCCCGACGTGTCGAAGAAGGACAGCTGGCGCAGATGTTCGGGATTGCTGGCGTCGTACACGGCCAGCCCGGCCGGTTGCTGCCCCGGCTTCTGGGTCTGGCGCCCGACCACCAGGATGTTGCCGCTCATCGACAGGGTGTTGAACCGCACGTTGTCGTTTTCGGCCGGGATCTGGGACAGGATGCTCATCTCGCGCGGATCCGACACGTCCACGACGTCGAGCCCGATTGGCCCGCTCTCGGTGGCGAAGTAGCCAATGCGGCGGCGGCCGAGCTGCTGGATGGCGATGCCTTCGCCCATCCGGCCGCCGCCGTTGGCGCCGTGGAGGTTGTGCCAGCCCAGCAGCCGCATGTTGTGGATCTCGAGCGTCGGATCTTCGTGCATAGCCCCGGCGATTATTTCACGCTGCCAGCTGGTTCGCGATGCTCCGGTAGGCGTCCCGAAGGTGGCGCTCGACCAGCGCCCACGCTGTGTCGACGTCGCGGCTCCGGCCGCTGGTGATCTCGTCGACCGCGTCGGCCGCACGTGCTCGCGACACGCCCGAAGCCCGGGTCGCGGTGAGCGGCAGCCCGAAGAGCTCGGCGTGCAGTGCCGTCAGCGACTGTTCCAGCGGACCTTTCTCCGCTTCCATCAGGCCCGACAGCTCACGGTGCACGATCCAGTAGTCGAGCTCCAGGCCGGCGGTCCGAAGGGGGTCGAAGCGCACGCCGCGCCCGTACCGCCGGGCGACCTGATAGAACCGCGTGAGCCAGCCTTTGACCACCTCGTCGTCATGCTCGATTGGCGCCCAGGCAAGGGCCGCGCGGGTGGAGAAGTAGGCCGCCTGGATGGCTTGCGGCCATGGCATGCGGAACTGCTCGTGCACCAGCTGCAGCGTCAGCCAGAGCACGCCAAGCCAGCGGCGGCTGTAGTATGCCCGCCAGATGGCGGTCTCCAGATAGGCCAGGCGGTCGGGATCGAAGCCCGCCGCCTCGACCGGACGCGCTTCCAGCAGCCCCCGCAGCCCTTCGCCGCCCTGGCGCATGACGACGTCGTGGTTCCACTCAAAGGCCGGCCGAAGCAGCGGCGCCAGCAGGTTCATCCACGGCTTGGTCGTGGTGACGTCCCACTCGTAGCGGACAGTCGTCACCCCGTCCTCCTGGCTGAGCCGCCAGCGTCCCTCGCCAGCGAGCTCCCCGGTGGAACGGCCGTCCATGGCGTGCGGCTTGTCGATCCGCGTGGCCGTTGTGTCGATGGTGAGCCGGTACGGCAGCGCGCTCTTCCAGACATAGCGCGTGAGGCCACCCAGGCCGCGCTCGTCGGCCGGCCTGAGCGTCGTCACGTTCTCCACGCCCTTCCACCACTCGGGCCAGCTTTCGGACTCGTAGATGGCATTCCACACGCGATCGATTGGAGCGCGAACCTGCCAGACGGTGACGAACCGGTACTCAGCCATGGGACGGGTATACAATGCGCCAACCATGAGCACCACCCTCCAAGACGTCCGCGCCCTGCAGGCTGAAAGCTACACCGCCGACACGCGGCTGATCGCCCATCATGATCTCAACGGCCACGGCGATGGCATGCAGCTCATCAAGCACGGCCAGTACTTATACGTGGCGCACCTGGGCACCAGCTCAATGGCCCTGTCGATCCTGGACTGCGCGGATCCCGAGAACCCCATGCTGGTGCGCCAGATCGCGCATCCGCCAAACACCCACCGCCACAAGGTGCAGATCGTCGGGGATGTGCTCATTCAGAACAGCGAAGTGCCCTACTTCGCAAAGGGCGGCAGTGCCGCCTCGGACGCCAAGCCCGTCACCGGGCTGTGCGTGTTCGATCTGACGGATCCGACCGATCCCCAGCCCATCGGATTCCACGAGGTGCCCGGCAACGGGGTGCACCGCATCTGGTACAGTCAGCCGCCTTACGCGCACATCGCGGCCTGGATCCCGGGCGGCAAACGGCGCGCCTACCAGATCGTCGATCTGTCGAACCCGGGCGAGCCGAAGATGGCCGGCTGCTGGTGGGTGCCCGGCAGCAAGGAGGACGACGTCGAGCGCTGGGAGCCGGACATCTCTCACTCAGAGGTCCATGGCGTGATCCCCCACGGCAACCGCGCCTACGTCTCGTGCATCGACGCCGGCTTCGCGCTGCTGGACATCTCCGACATCAGCGCGCCGCAGGTGCTCGGCCGCGTCAATTGGTACCCGCCCTACGGGGGCTACCTGCACACGTCGCTGCCCTTGCCCGGCCGCGGCTTGGTGGTGGGCGTGTGCGAGGCCATCCACTTCACGCCCGAGGAGGACGGCGACAAGCGCGTCTGGCTGATCGACGTCCGCAACGAGCGCCAGCCGGTGACGATCAGCTCCTTCCCCCAGCCGAAGCCGCCCAAGGGCGCGCCCTGGGAGAGCTTTTGGGACCGGCCGCGGCGTTTCGGGCCGCACAATGTGCACGAGAACCGGCCGGGCAGCTTTCAGAGCGAGCGGGTGATGTTCGCCACCTGGTACAACGCCGGCCTGCGCATCGTTGACATCAGCGATGCCGACCGGCCGGAGGAGATCGGCTACTTCGTGCCGCCTGCTCCTGATGGCCAGGAGGCGCCGCAGATCAACGACGTGTTCGTCGATGCCGACGGGCTGATCTACATCACTGATCGCATCAAAGGCGGCGTGTACATCCTGGCGTACACGGGCGGGGACCTGCCCCGCTAGGCAGGCAGCGGTTCCGGCTCGCGCGGCGGATGTGGAATGTCCGGCACGGGCTCTTCGGGCTCGGTTGGGTCGGGAAGCGGCTCTTCAGGCCCTCCAGGCGTCATGATGGGCCCTCAGCATGGCTGGGCCGGGGCCTGTCCTTGGCGTATGTCATATGCGCCGGATCATGCCATCCAGCCAGAGGGCGAATACGACCACGGCCGCCAATGGCTGGTATAGCGCGTAGCTGAGCGGCACGCCGCATACGAACTCCCATAAAGTGAGCTCGGCGACGGCGGTCAGGTAGGTAACCGCGGCCGCCAGCTGGAAGGCCAGGTTCGCCGTGGCCAGGCCGTAGATCGCGCACGGAATGGCCAGCAGCGAGAGCAGCATGCCGACCGAGTTGATCCTTGGCCCGCGATGAACGCCGGCGCCGATCTCGCGCAGGCTTCGATACGTCCGCACGGTGCCCAGGCGCTCACCGCGGGCGAGCAGCGCATGCGCCCCTCGCGCCTGCGCGCCGCGCTCGATCAGCCGGCAGGGCGCATTCGGCCAGCGGTGCCCGCTCGACCACTGTTGGAACAGGTACGGCACCAGCACGCGTTCCCAGAATGTGACGCAGGATTGCTGCAGGAGGATCGACACTGCCTCGGCTCGATGCTCGAGCGCAAACCCCATCACTCGCTCCAGCGCATCGGGCTTCAGCGTGGCTCGGGGCTCGACCATCAGCAGCCACTCGCCTGTGGCCTCGTCGGGGCTGGCGCACAGCTCTAAGTCCGGGTATGCGAGGCCGTTCGCGCCGATCGCGCTCACGCTGGGCAGGCGTCCGGCGGGCGCGGGCCGCTCGACCAGCGGCAGCGTGAGGTAGTTGCGCAATGAGCGGTAGTTCAACAGGACCCGCAGGCCGACCAGCAGGAAGTAGACGGCCAGGCCCTGCCACACGGCCTAGAGCATAGGGTCCGGGCTACTCCAGCAGCGCGCGATAGGGGATGATGTCCGCCCAAGCCGGGCCCGACTCGAGGGCGAAGCCGCCCACGCCGAATGTGGTCTTGGTCCACTCATCGGGATCCACGAAGCGGTTGCCCACCCGCAGCTCCCAGTGCAGGTGCGGGCCGTTGGCGAAGCCGGTGTCGCCCACGTACCCGATCAGATCGCCCTTGTTGACCATCTGCCCTTCCTGGACGGCGAGTTTGCTCTGGTGGTAGTAGCCGGTGAAGACGCCCAAGCCGTGGTCGATGATGACGGCATTGCCGCGCACGGTCAGGGGCCGTGCGATGACTACTTTCCCGCTGGCTGCCGCGTAGATCGGCGTCCCCGTCCAGGCGCCCAAATCGCGGCCCTCATGGTACGTCGTGGCCGGCCCGCCATTGTACGACCGGAAGACGCCGAAGCCATCCGTCAGCGGCGCCTGCACAGGATAGATGAACTTGCCGCTCCACAGCTGCTTGGGGGTGTAGTTGAGGAAGTAGGGGCGCAGGAAGTTGTTCTCGTCGGCCACGTTGTTGCCCGACGAGACCTGGTTCTGCTGCTCGTTGGTGATGATCGTCTCAACCGGCCACTGCACCGCGGTCACGTTGAACGTCCGGCTGGCGCTGTTCTGGCCGTCGGAGGCGTTGATGGTGTGCGCCGCCGCCGGCGCCTGCGGGTCGAAGCCGACGTAAGCCAGCCAGGTCGAGCCCTGCGCGAAGAGCTGCACCGGCTTGCCGTCCAGCGTGGCTGTGACGTTAGCGCCTGGGGTGGCCGTCACCTTCAGCTCGAAGACGTGCCCCTGCTGCACGCTTGAGGGCAGGCTCACCTGGAACGCGCCGGCGCTGACCGACTCGCCGACCACCGAGTACAGGTTGATGAACTGCCCGCCCGTGACCGGCTTGGACGCCTGAAAGGCGGTGATCGACTGCCAGCTGTTATTCGGATAGTTCTTGTCGCGCAGGTCGTCGCCGAGCAGCCGCAGCTGGACTGGCGTGCCCGGCGTCTCCGGATGGTATTCCATGACCGCGCTCTGGAAGTACTGGCGGATGAACCCCGGCGTAGCGGCGCTGATGTGCAGCGTGCCGGCCGCATTGGTATCGACGCGCACCTCCGTCTTCGGGAAGCCGAACGACTGCACCCCGCCCAGCTTCTCGAAGAAGGCCTTGAAGCCGACGTACTGGCCGTTCACGGCCACGTCCGAGACGACATGCCCCCACGGCCCCGAGGGATCGCCGGCGTTCGGATTCGACGTGCCTGGCTCGGTGCCCTGGTCGCTGCCTGAGCCGGCTCGATCGCCGCCGAAGTAGTCCCAGGCCAGCCGCCGATCGATGACGTAGGCTTTCAGGTCAGGCCGCCAGTGCCAGTCGATGACGCCGCGCTGGAAGTACTGGACCAGGTTGCCCGATTCCTCCTGGAAGACCTCGGAGGTTGGATAGCCCCAGCGCGCCAGCCCGCCGGTCGAATTGTAGTAGTCCAGGAAGTTGGCGGTTCCCGTCTGATCGCCAATAGTCACGCTCAGGTTGGCCACGTTGTGCTTCAGGTTGTTGTCGAAGGACGCGGCGGTGACCTGGACGGCCGTGATGAGCCCCGGCCCCGGCAGGCTGGCGCGGGCGGCGGCCGGCACAAGCAGGCTGGCGATCAGGGGCAGAACGGCGACGACCTTCCTCATGGCACTCGGCATAACGGGTCGAGCATGGCGAGGGTGATGGCAGCCGGGCGGCGAGGTTAGGAGGTTTCGGCTACGAAAGTGAGCCCAAAATAGCCTCCGCCAGGAGCTGCGGATCGTGCCGGAGGACGCGCTGGTTCTTGGGAAAGTAAGCCAGAGGCGCCAGCTTGAGATCGAGCTTCGGCAGCAGCGCCTTGCAGGCCTCGGCGTCCACCTCAACAGGCGCTTGCCCTTCGCGCGCGTAGTAGCCCAGCACGCTGGCCGCAAGCGGGGCATCGTTGAAGATAGCCACGTCGATGCATGGCTGTCCGAGGTAATCGACCAGCTCCCGCAGGAAGTCCGAGGCCGTGAAGCCGTCCGTCTCCCCGGGCTTAGTCATGAGGTTGCCGCAGAAGATCTTCCGGCCCGGCGAGCTGCAGATCGTATCGGCCACGCGATCGACCAGCAGGTGCGGCAAGACGCTGGTGTACAGGTCGCCGGGCGCGAACACTATCGCTTCGGCCTCCTCCAGCGCGCGCAGCGCATTCGGATTGGGAAAGGCCGGCGCGTCGAGCGCGATGTATTCGATCTTGACCGCCGCGTCGAAGTCCCGCTCGCGGTGCCGAAGGTCGATGGCGCTCTCGCCGATCAGCTCCTGGCCGTCGCTCAGTTTGGCAACCAGGCTGGTCTGGTTGAGGCTGACGGGCACAATGTTTCCGGGAATGCTGTGCATGTTTTGAAAGGCCTTGATGGCCAGCTCCTGGCTGCCGTAGATCAGCTCCAGGGCGGCCAGCTCGATATTGATGGCCGAGTGCCCGGCGAAGGCCGTTCCCTCGGGGAAGCGAAAGTGGAAGAGATTGACCAGGTCCTTCTGCATTCCCTCGGGCGCGAAGGCCAGCAGGCACTGCCGCGCGTCGCCCGGAGGCAGGACGCCCAGCTCGGAGCGCAGTTCGCCAGAACTGCCGCCGCTGTCCGTGGCGCCGGTCAGCGCTGTGATCAGGTTGGGGTCGTTCAGCTTCTTGAGACCACCGAGCAGGGCGAAATGCCCGGTCCCGCCGCCGAGCGTGATGATCTTGTATGACGTCATCGAGGTCGGCTGACCGTAGAATGAGTTTTTGTGAACATTGCGGTCTGCGCTAAGAGCGTACCGACCAGCTCGGTGACGATCGAGATCGATCCCACCACCAAGCGCGTCATCCGCGAGGGCGTGCCCAAGGAGCTGGACCCGGCTGCCGCCAGCGCCGTTGAGGAGGGGCTACGCATCGTGGAGGCGCATGGCGGCGAGGTGACCGTCGTGACCATGGGCCCGGCCGAGGCCGTGGACGACATCCGGAAGGCCCTCGCCATGGGCGCCGAGCGCGGCATCCTCATCACCGACGCGGCGCTGGCCGGCTCCGATACGTTGGCCACCGCCAAAGCGCTGGCCGCCGCCATCAAGAAGGGCCAGTACGAGATGGTCATCTGCGCCACCGAGGCCACCGACACCTACTCCGGCCTCGTGCCTGGCACGATGGCGGAACTGCTCGGCTACACGCCCCTGACCTTCGCCAAAGAGGTGAAGGTCGAGGGCAACAAGGTCATCGTGCACCGCCAGTCGCCATCCGGCTACCAGGTGGTCGAGGCCGAACTGCCGGTGCTCATCACGACCACCTCCGGCATCAACGAGCCGCGCTATCCCTCACTGAAGGGCATCATGGGCGCCAAGCGCAAAGAGATTGTCGAGTATACGGCGGCCGACCTCGGTCTGGACGGACAGGTTGGCGAAGGCGCCGCCCGCGAGAAGGTGCTGACGGTTGGCAAGCCGCCGGCGCGTGAGGTCGGCACGATCATTACCGACGAAGGCGACGGCGGCATCAAGATCGCCGACTTCCTGGCCGAGCTGAAGGTGCTCTGATGCCCACGATCTGGACCTACGCGGACGTCAGCGACGGCAAGCTGACGAGCATCAGCCTGGAGATTCTCACCCGCGCCGCTCAGCTGGGCGATGCTTGCGCAATCCTGCTCGGCTCCGCCCCCGACGACGCCGTCCAGATCCTGGGCAACTATGGCGCCAAGAAGGTCTATCGCTGCGCCGACCCCGTGTTCGACAAGCATCTGGTGCTGCCCGCGGCCAAGGTGCTGGAGGACCTCATCAATCAGCACAAGCCCGACGTGATGCTGTTTGGAACCAACTACGTCGGCCGCGACCTGGCCTCGACGCTCAGCGCACGCCTGGATTGCGGCGCTCTGACCGACGTCGGCGAGCTGGAGATCAAGGACGGCACGTTCGTGGCCACCATCCCCGCGCTGGGCGCCAGCTACCAGAACACGGCCGTCCACGACTGGCAGGGCACGAAGATCATGCTGGCCCGGCCCAAGGCCTTCGAGGCCAAGCCCGTCGGCGGCACGGCAGAGGTGGTGGAGGTGCCCGCGCCGTCCGATCCGTCTTTGATGAAGGTGACCGTCACCGACGAGGTCGCCCAGCAGGCCGAGGGACCGAGCCTGGAGGAGGCCAACATCATCGTCTCCGGCGGCCGCGGCCTCAAGTCGGCCGAGCACTTCCAGATGATCCGTGACCTGGCCGACCTGCTGGGCGGGACCGTCGGCGCCACGCGGGCGATCGTAGACGCCGGGTGGGTGCCGTATGCGCTGCAGGTTGGCCAGACGGGCAAGACGGTCAAGCCCAGCATCTACATTGCGTGCGGCATCTCGGGCGCCATCCAGCACCTGGCCGGCATGAAGGGCTCCAAGACGATCATCGCCATCAACACCGACCCCGACGCGCCGATCTTCAAGAACGCCGACTTTGGAGTGGTGGGCGATGTATTTAAAGTTGTTCCGCAGCTGATAGAGGAGATCAAGAAACGTAAGGGAGCATAATTCCGCGCATGCCGGAATTTGCCACCATCGCCGAGCTCCAGCAGCTGGCTGAGGCCAAGCTCCCTAAAGAGGTTTGGGATTACGCCAACGGCGGCTCGGCCACCGAGACGACGCTGCGCCGCAACCGCGCCGCCCTGACCAAATGGGCCATTGAGCAGCGCGTCCTGGTCGACGTCAGCAACATCGACCTCTCTGTCGACTTCCTCGGGTACACCATGCCCATCCCGGTCATCGTCGCCCCGATGGGCAGCCTGTACCGGTTCTGGGACAAGGGTGACATCGAGATGGCGCGGGGCGCCGGCCAGGAGGGCGTGGTGGCGACGGTCAGCGGCGTATGCGGTTGGCCCATGGAGGACATCGCCGAAGCGGCCACCGCGCCGCTCATCTTCCAGCTCTACCACCACGGCCCGCGCGATTGGGTCCAGCCGCGGCTCGAGCGGGTCATGCGTTGCCCGCAGTACATGGCCATTTGCCTCACCGTGGATAACGCCATTTACAGCCGCCGCGACCGTGATCTGTTCAACCGCTTCGCCGCCAGCAGCCGGGCTAATCGCGACCGCGCCAACCTGCCCGAGATGCCCGGCCCCGACCACGACTACGTCCAGGGCCTGACCTGGGACGACGTGGACTGGCTCAAGAGCATCTGTCGGCTGCCGTTTGGCTTGAAGGGCATCGGGACGGCCGAGGATGCCCGCCGCGCCCTCGATCACGGCGTCGACTTCGTCTGGGTGTCCAACCACGGCGGCCGGCAGCTCGACGATGCTCGCGCGACGATCGACGTGCTGCAAGAGGTTGCCGAGGCTGTGGCCGGCCGCGTGCCCATCGTGGTTGATGGCGGCTTCCAGCGGGGCACCGACGTCATGAAAGGCGTCGCGCTGGGCGCGACTGCCGTAGCTATGGGCAAGGCCTGTTCCTGGGGTCTGACCATGGGCGGCCCGGAGGGCATCGCCGGCTTCCTGAAAATCCTGCGCGAGGAGCTGCGCATCGCCATGGGCTTGAGCGGCAACACCTGCATGCGCGAGCTCAAGCCGGGCATCCTGCGCAGGGTCGATTACTAGCCCTTCATCCGGCTCCCAACCTAGCCAAAGGGCTGATGCGGACGGCCCGCCTCGACACCTACATTGGGCTCATGGCAACGAACACCCTTTCCGATGTCTCCAACCAGCTCGCCGACGCGGTGGCCGCCGCGTCCAAATCGCTGGTCACCGTCAAAGGGCGGGCGCGCCAGCCCGCCAGCGGCGTCGTGTATGCCGAGGGGCTGGTCCTCACCGCCAACCACGTGCTGGAGCGCGACGAGGACCTGACCATCGAGGATTCTGGCGGCACGTCCCTGGCGGCGCAGCTCGCCGGCCGTGACCCGGGCAGCGATCTGGCCGTGCTGCGCGTGGCCGGCCTGAACACGCCCGCGGCAAGCGCTGCGGCCGGTCCCGCGCGCGTAGGCCAGATCACACTGGCCGTCGGCCGGCCCTCGAGCTCCGGCCCGATGGCTAGCATCGGCATCGTCAGCTACGTAGGCGGCCCGCTGCGAACCGGACGCGGGCTCACGCTCGAGCAGTACATCCGCACCGATGCCACGCCCTACCCCGGATTCTCCGGCGGGCCCTTGATCGACGCCTCCGGAGCCGTGCTGGGCATCACCACGACCGGCTTCGGCGGGGCCGCCCTGGCGATTCCACACGAGCTTGCCTGGCGGGTTGCCAACACGTTGACCGAGCACGGGACGCCCAAACGCGGTTACCTCGGCATCACCAGCCAGCCGGTGAGGCTGCCCCCGGGCGCCGCCCAGGAGACCGGGCTGTTGATCGTCCACGTCGAGGACGACAGCCCGGCGGCGAAGGGCGGGCTGCTCCTTGGCGACATCGTCGTCTCGCTCGATGGTCAGCCCGCCGGCGATACGGACGACCTTCTACGCCTCCTCACCGGCGAGCGGGTGGGCAAGGCCTGCAGCGTGGAGGTCATCCGCGGCGGACAGCCGCAGAAAGTCGAAGTGACCATTGGCCAGCGTTAGCGTCATCCCCCTAGGACTGGACCGCGAGATGGCCGATCTGGTCGCCCGCGTACGCCCCAGCGTGGTCCAGATCCTGGTGCACGGCCGCGGACATGGCGCCGGTGTTGTCTGGAGCAGTGACGGCGGCATCATCACTAACCACCACGTCGTGGGCGACGCTAACAGGCCAGTCGAGGCCCAGCTCCACGATGGCCGCAGGCTCTCCGCCGAGGTTGTGCGGCGGCACCCGAGCGCCGATCTGGCGCTGCTTCAGGCGCCGGCCGGCGCATTGCCGCCGGCCGAGGTCGGCGACTCCGAGTCGTTGCGCGTCGGCGAGCTGGTATTCGCGATCGGCCACCCATGGGGCATGCCGGGCGTGGTGACCGCCGGAATCGTGTGCGGGCTGGGCCAGGTGCCGGTGCGTTGGGGCGGCGGGCCGGTGGACTACATCCGTTCGGACGTACGGCTGGCGCCGGGCAATTCCGGCGGGCCGTTGATCGACGCCGCCGGGCGCGTGGTCGGCATCAACTCCATGATCTTCGGCGGCGACCTGTCAGTGGCCATTCCGAGCGCGATCGTCCGGCGCTGGCTGGCGCAGAGCCCCGTGCCGCGCGTGTTCCTGGGCGTGGAGCTCCGGCCGGTCGCGCTGCGCGGCCCGAGGGGCCGAGCCTTTGGGTTGCTCGTTGTCGGCCTCCTGGCCGGCGGGCCGGCCGAGCGCTCCGGGCTGCTCCTGGGCGACGTGCTGGTCGGCTGCGACGGCCAGCCGCTGTCCGAACCCGCAGCCCTGGCCGAAGCCCTGGCCGCGCACGCTCCGGGCGAAGTGGTGACGCTGGACATGGTCCGGGCCGGCAGCATTCGCCGCCTCGAGGTCACGCTCGATGGTGAGGAGCTGCCCCGCGCGGCCTAGACACTCGCGGGGTAAGGCGCCTTGACCACGGCAGTTGTCGTCGCGTCGGTGCCGGCGCTGCGCGCCGGCCTTGCGGCCATGCTGGAACGAGCAGGGATCTCCGTAGCCGGCGCGGCGGACGGCATACCGGCTGAGCTGCGCGCGGACGTGCTGCTGCTCGCCGGGCTGCCGCTCGAGGATGTCGAGGAGCTGCCCGGCCCGACGCTCCTGCTGTCGGACGACAGCCGCCAGGCGGTCCTGCTCCAGTCACTGGGGCTCACCGGCTGGGGGGTGCTACCGCCGGATGCGGGAGCCGAGCAGCTTGCAGCCGGCATCCAAGCCGTCGCTCAAGGCCTGGCAGTGATACCGGCCGGCAGCGCCGCGCCCTCGCTCACCAAGCCGCCGGTTGAAGTGTCCGACCCGCTCCAAGAGCCGCTCACCGCACGCGAGCTGGAGGTCCTCCAGCTCGTGAGCCAGGGTCTGCCCAACAAGCTCATCGCGCGCCGGCTGGGCATCAGCGAGCACACGGTGAAGTTCCATGTGTCCTCAACCTACGCCAAGCTGGGCGCGGCCAGCCGCACGGAGGCCGTCAGCCTGGCGGCACGGCGGGGGCTGATCAGCCTGTAGATCTCAGGCCATGCCCTTGTACGGCTCGCGACTGCGCTCGTGAGGCCGGGCCGCGGCGGGGTGCCTGTCCATGCTCCAGGCATCTGTCTCCTGCCAGCGCGGCACCACATAGCCTTCCGCAGTCATCAGGCGGATGGCCCCGGTGGGGCAGCTCCGGGCAGCCTGCCACAGCAGCGCCGGGTCGACCTCTCGCCAGCCGGGCGCCGAGGACCTGCCCGTCTGCTTGTCCAGCCGAAACGCCTTGCGCGCAATGCGCAGACAGTTCATGAACCGGCAGCAGATGTCCGGGGCGACTTCGACGTCGAGGATCTCTGGGTTGTCCGGCTCGCGCGCAGCCACGGGACTAGAGAAAGCGGCGGTTGGCCAGCGGGTCGGGCGGCTCAAGGCCGATGCTTTTCAGAAGCGCGTCGACCTCCGCCTTGAACGCCTGGCGCATCTCCTCGTTCGTGCGGCGGCGCAGGCCCCAGCGGATGTAGTCGTACTGCCGTGTCGAGTCCGACTTGCCGAACATGTCCAGCCCGGCCGGGTACCACTTCTCGAGCTTCTTCTGGGCGAACTCCCGGCCCTCGGACGTCGAGCAGATGTACGAGAGCATCTCGTGCGCCATCTGCGCGTGGCCTTCTTCCTCGCGCCAGCTGCGCTCGGCAATCCGGGCGAATGGCCCATAGCTGGAGTCCAGCCACTCCCAGCCCATGTAGGCGCCCTGCCGGTCGGCGAAGTAGCTGAAATAGGCCCACTCGGCCCAGCTGTCGGCCTCGTCGCGCATGTCGAAGATGTAGATCGGCTTCGGGCGCGACATGAACTCCTGGCTCGTGGCGTCGATGCCCAGCTCGGCCAGCATCTTGATCCAGTAGGTGGCGTGCTGGACCTCTTGCGCCCAGTACGAGGCGTAGCGCACCCAATCTTCTGGCCGCGGCGCCATGCGCATCGCCGGCACCAGCGTCTTCTCCGGCATCATCGGGTACTCGCTCTCGATGCGCGACTCGATGGTCAGGATGTGGATGACGGCCTGCCGGTAGTCCTCGGGCATCGGGTCGCCGGGCTCAAAAGTGTAAGGCGGGATCTCACGCTTGATGGTCTCGCCTTTGACGAATGCGGGGGCTACTGCCATGAGTTCAGGATACCTGGCTGTCTTCGGGTCTGCTCAGGTCCACCACGCCGAGGTTAAACAGCCCGGCCATCTGATCCGGATCGAGGCGCTCGAGGAGAGTGTCCAGCTGCTCGAGGAAGGGCATCTTGGCGCCGCTCTCCTGCGCCAGGAGCAGCGCTGCCTGGATGTCCTGCTTGGCGGCCGCGATGCCGGCCCGGCCCCACTCCTCCAGCGCGCGGTTGGAGCCGCTTGCGCGCAGCACGGCGTCGCGGATGGGCGACGGATCGGCGCCGCAGGTCCGCACCAGGCTGAAGGCATCGTGGATGGCCAGTACATTGGCCCAGCGCAGGAGGTCGTTGACCGTGCGGGCGATCTGGCCCGAGCCGGCCTCGCCAACGTAGACCAGCGTGCCGAACGCTTGAAACAGCTCGCGGCAGCCGTCGACCGCCGGCTCGGTCCCGCCGGCGAAGACGACCGCCCGGCCAGAGGCGATGGCCTCCTCGCCGCCGTCAATCGGCGCATCGACCATGGCAATACCCCTGGCGGCCGCGGCCACGGCCAGCTGCTGGACACGCCGCGGCTCGAGCGCACCGCACAGCGCGATGGTTGTCAGGCTGCTGATACCCTGGAACTCGAGCAGCTCCTGAATCAGGTGCTCGGCCTGCGCGCCGTCGCAGGCGACGAGCTCGACCTCGCACTCCTTGGCCAGCCGCTCCGAGCTGCCGACGGTCCGCAGGCCCGAGCTCGCGGCCGCCCGCACGTCCTCGTCGAAGCCGGCCACGCGCAAGCCGACGGAGCGGAGGCGGTTTCCGATGGCGCGCCCGCGCGAACCGAGGCCGGCGACGCCGATGACGTTCATCCCCGGGGGTGAAGCGTACTCGATCACGCCTGGCCGTGTAGCACGAGCAGCACCGCCAGCGCGCTGGCCAGGTGCGAGCGGCACAGGTCGGTCGCGCGGAGCAGGCCCGCCAGCTCGCGCCACCGTCCCGGCTGCTTGACCAGCGCCCGCCCGAGACGCCCCCCCAGGAAATCGGACAGCAGCGGATCGGGCGGTTGCCCCTCAGACGGGGCCTCGAGCAGCACCGAGCGCAGCAGCAGGCACGGCACCCGGGCCGTTTGGGCCGCTCGCGCCAGCCAGAAGCCATGATCGTCGAAGGCATACACCGGCGGCAGGCGGCGGCGGCCGCGCAGCGGTCCAGGCGCACGCCCGTGCATGAGCGAGCACAGGCTCCCGCGCACTGCGCCGGGCGCCTGCAGCGGCGGCAGATCCAGGTATACGTCGGCGCCGCCAAAAATACGCGTGGCCAGCAGCAGATCGCCCACCGCCAGGCGGCGATCGACCGCGGCGGCGAACCCCAGCGACACAATCAGGTCCACCCCGCCTCGATTGAGCGCCGCCCGGATCTGATCCTCCACGGCGGAGTAGTGACCGCGCAGAATCAACGTGCGCATACGAGCCGGGACGGTGACCGCAGGCAGCGCCCGCCGGCTGGGGGCGACCAGCAGCACCATGCGTGAAAAGATATAAGGCATGGCCACCACCGCCCCCGCCAGCGGGACCGACTTCCTGGGCATTCGGGAGCAGCTCAGCTCCGAGGAGCGCCTAGTGGCCGACTCGGTCCGGAGCCTGGTCGAGGACAAGGTCCTGCCGGTCATCGCGGAGCACTTCGAGAACGCGACCTTCCCCCGCGAGCTCATCCCCGATCTGGCGCGGATGGGCCTGTTCGGGATGCATCTGCACGGCTACGGCTGCGCGGGACTGAGTAGCGTCGCCTACGGCATCGCGTCGCAAGAGCTGGAGCGCGGCGACAGCGGGCTGCGCAGCTTCTGCTCGGTCCAGGGCAGCCTGGTGATGTTTCCCATCTGGAAGTACGGGTCCGAGGAGCAGAAGCAGCGCTGGCTGCCCAAAATGGCCGCGGGCGAGGCCATCGGCTGCTTCGGCCTGACCGAGCCGGATGTCGGCTCGAACCCCGGCGGCATGCTTACCAATGCCCGACGAGATGGCGACAGCTACGTGATCAACGGCCACAAGCGTTGGATCACCAACGGCACGCTGGCCGACGTGGCGCTGGTGTGGGCCAAGCTGGATGGCGTGATTCGCGGCTTCCTCGTGCCCAAGGGAACGCCGGGCTTCACGGCCTACGAGATCAAGCGCAAGATGTCGCTGCGGGCGTCGATTACGGCCGAGCTCGTGTTCGAGGACTGTCGCGTGCCGGCGGACGCGGTCCTCCCGGGCGTCGAGGGTCTGCGCGGGCCGCTCAGCGCGCTGAATGAGGCGCGCTTCGGCATCCTGTGGGGCGCGCTGGGCGCCGCCCAGGCGTGCTACGAGGCGGCCCTGGACTACGCCCAGACGCGCGTGCAGTTCGATAAGGCCATTGCCAGCTACCAGCTCACCCAGGAGAAGCTGGTCAACATGCTCACCGAGATCACCAAAGGCCAGCTGTTGGCGCTGCACATCGGACGCTTGAAGGACGCCGGCAAGTGCACCCCGGCGCACATCTCAATGGGCAAGATGAACAACGTCCGGCAGGCGCTGGCCATCGCGCGGGAGGCGCGCAGCATCCTCGGCGCGAATGGCATCACGCTCGATTACCCCGTCATCCGCCACATGTTGAACCTGGAGACGGTCTATACGTACGAGGGCACCAACGAGATCCACCTGCTCACGCTGGGGCGCGAGATAACCGGCCTGTCGGCGTTCAGCTAGACGCCGGCAGCCGCGGCACGAAGGCCATCAGGCCCGCCGCCACGATGGCCAGGCCGCTGGCGAGCGCCAGCACCGGCCCAAGCCCGATCCGCTCTCCGAGCACGGCCATCGGCGTGACCGACAGCCCGCCCACGCCGATGGTCAAGCCCAGCATCAGGCCGCTCATCATCCGCAGGCTGCCCGGCACGCTTTCCTGCCCGCGCACCGTCAGGCCCACCTGGGAAGCGTTGAGCAGGAAGCCGCACACGGTTGCGCCGAGCCAGACCATGGCGCCCACGTCGCCCCGCAGCGCCACGATCAGCCCGAACGGCGCGCTGGCCACCAGGCTGTAGACGATGACCCGATCGCGGCCGATATGATCGGCGAGCCAGCCGCCCAGCACCCCGCCAAATGCGCCGGCGATGAGAAACACTGTTAGCAGCTGATCGGCTTGCGCCACAGCCGCGCCTCGCGCGGTCGCCAGCAGCGGGAGGAAGGCCACGAAGGCCGCGTTGCCGCAGGCTCGAACGCTCACCACGGCCACCAGGCTGCCGATGGTGCGTCCGTGCCGGTGCAGCAGCTCCGGCAGGCTTGGTCCCGCGCTCGTCTGCCGACGCGGGTGGGCCGGAGCAAGTCTCCAGACGACGGCGGCCGCCACGATGGCCGGCAGCGCCATCAGCCAGGCGCCGGCCAGGCCGGTGCCGTGCAGGATGAAGGCGACCATGAGTGGCCCCAGCCCCAGCCCGAAATTGCCGGCGCTGATGTAGATGCTCATCCAGAACGCGCGCCGGTGGGGCGGCGAGCCCTGGGCTACCAGCCCGGCGCTGACCGGGTGGAAAAAGGCCGTGCCCAGGCCGGCGATGGCCACCGCCGCCACCAGCCAGCCGAAGCTGGGACTCACGGCGATGCACGCCGATGCGATACCAGAAAGGGCGATCCCGCCCCAGCACATCCAGCGGCCACCTCCGGCGCGATCCGCCAGGTGGCCGAAGATGGGCTGGCTGAAGGAGGCCGTGAGCTGCTGGATGGTAAGCAGCACGCCGGCCAGGCTCAGCGAGATGCCCAGCTTCGGGATCAGCACCGGCAGCAGCGCCGACAGAACATACCCGTAGCTGTCGTTGATCGTGTGCGCGCCGGACACGGTGGCCACGCCCGCCACGCGCGACGCCATGGACGGCTCCTTCACCGGAGCGTCTTCGATTGGAACGGCTACGCCAGCGATGGCTCCAGCCTAGCCGATGGCAGCAGGCGCCAGAAGACCTCGTTGGACAGCAGCCGGCCCTTGGGCGTGAGCCGCGCATGCCGGCCATCAATATCGAGGAGTCCCGCTGCCAGGCATGCTTCCAGCAGCCCGAGCTCGCCCTCACTGAGAGCCACGCCCTCGTTCAGCCGGAGGCCGAGGATGACCGTCTCGGCCCGCACCAGCTCCGGCGTCAGGTCTTCGGCTTCGGCTTCGAGCGCCTCGCCGGACAGGGCCTTGTCAACATACGCCGCCGGCCGGAGCTCGTTCGAGTAGCGCCGGCCGTTGAAATACGAGTGGGCGCCAGCGCCCAACCCGATGTAGCCGGTGTTCCGCCAGTACGCTAAGTTGTGGCGGCAGCGCAGCTCCAGCGCCAGCGCCCAATTGGAGATTTCGTACTGCTCGTAGCCGGCTCGCGCCAGCAGCTCGCAGGCGAGCTCGTACATGTCGGCCATGAGGTCCTCGTCCTGACCGGGCAGCTCGCCCGTGCGGACGCGGCGGCCGAGCGGCAGGTGGTCGTAGATCGTCAGTCCGTACAGCGACAGGTGTTCCGGCCTGAGCCCGAGCGCGCCTTCCAGGCTCGTCCGCCATGCAGCCAGCGTTTGGCCAGGCAGGCCGTACATCAAGTCCAGGCTGATGTTCCGGAAACCGGCTGCGCGAGCCGCTTCGTAGGCGTGGCGCGCCTCCTGGGCCGAGTGGCGGCGGGTGAGCATGGCCAGCTCGCGCGCATGGAAGCTCTGCACCCCGAAGCTGAGGCGGTTCACGCCGGCCTCGAGCAGCCCCTCGAAATAGGGACGGTCGAGGCCTCCCGGATTGGCCTCGACGCTCACCTCGGCCTCCGGCGCGACCTCGAAATGCCCGCGCGCCGCGCCAATCACGCCCGCGAGCTGCGCCGGCGACAGCAGTGATGGCGTGCCCCCGCCGAAGTTGATCGTGTGCACCGGCAGCCCGGCCGGATAGCGGCGCAGCTCGGCGCCCAGTGCGTCCAGGTAGCGCGGAATCAGCGGCTCGAGGCCGGCATAGGTGTTGAAATCGCAGTAGGAGCATTTCGTGCGGCAAAACGGGATGTGAATATAGAGCGCGGTATGGGCACGCTGCTCGTCGCGACTACCAGCCGGCACAAGCTGGAAGAGTATCGCGACCTCCTCGCCGGCCTGCCGTATGCCCTCTGCTCGCTCGCCGATGCCGGCATCGCCGATGACGTCGAGGAGACCGGGCGCACGTTCGAGGAGAACGCTCGGCTCAAAGCGGAGCATTACGCGGCGGTCTCGGGCATGCTCACGCTGGCCGACGACTCAGGGCTGGAGGTCGACGCACTCGGCGGTGAGCCGGGCGTCCATTCCAAGCGCTGGGCCGGCGAAGTAAACGACGAGGAGCGGAACCGGCTGCTCTTGGAGCGCCTGGCCGGCGTGCCCGATGAGCGCCGGACTGCCCGCTACCGCTGCGTTATCGCGTTGGCCGAGCCGGGCCGCGAAACGGCCACGGTCCAGGGCGTCTGCGAGGGCCGCATCGCCCAGGAGCCGCGGGGCACGAACGGCTTCGGCTACGACCCGCTGTTCTTCGTGCCCGAGCTGAATCAGACCTTTGGCCAAGTCGAGCCGGAGGTCAAGAACCGCCTCAGCCATCGCGGCCGAGCGGCCCGTGCTGCGCGGCCGGTTCTCGCAAACTGGCGCTGAGCAGCTCGGCCGAACGTCCGCGGACGCTGGCGTCGCCGTCGCCTTTGGCGGCCCGGTCGAGGCAGGCCTGAGCCTGTGGTCCGCCGAAGCGGGCCAGCAGCTCAACGGCTCGAAGCCGCTCCTCCGGACGGAAGCTGTATTGGGCCAGGCCCGCCAGGACGCGGCTGGTGTCTGGTCCGAACGCCCAGCCGTTCGCGGCGGCAAGCGTCTCGAGCCGCCCGAGCAAGGCCCACTGGTCCTTGGGCCGATAGGCGCGCGGCAAGGCATCCTCGAGCCGGCGGAAAGCCAGCAGCGCCGGTGCGGCCGCCAGCGCCGCCACCAGCCAGTGCCTAACCGCGAGATGTCCATCCACCAGCGCCGCCGCGACGCCGTCGAGGAGCTCAGTGTCCGCCCGCCGGCACAGTTCGGCCACCGCCTGCTGGATACGGTCCCGCACCCGCCACGAGTTGCTAACGGTAGCGAACTCGTCGTGGAACGCTACGGACAGCTCCAGCAGGCCGGCTGGGCTCTCGCCGGCCAGCTGGTTGACCAGCGAGCAAACGTCCAGCTGATGGCGCTCCTCGAACGCCCATACCTGGCGCTTGGAGCCGAAGCCGAAGCGGACCTCGCCCACCGCTCGGCGGCAGTCCTCCAGGATGCGCGCGGCGAGCTCGCTGGTCACTGTCTTGGCATCATACCGACATGGCCGGGCACATCCGAGCGAAGAAATCGCTTGGCCAGCATTTCCTGGCCGACCGGCAAGTCGTGCAGGACATCGTGGCGGCGCTCGACATCCGGCCGGGCGACCAGGTCCTCGAGATCGGCCCCGGTCATGGCGTCCTCACGCGCGCCCTGGTCGAGGCCGGCGCAACTGTCGCCGCCGTAGAACTGGACCGAGAGCTTATCCCCGAGCTGCGGACGCTGCCGATCCATGTAATCCATCAAGACATCCTCAAAGTCGATCCCGGCCGCATCTTCCACGGCCCGCCATACAAGGTGGCCGGGAACATCCCGTACTACATCAGCTCGCCGATCCTGCGACGCCTGCTCGAGGCGCAGCCCAAGCCGGAGCTGGTGGTCCTGATGCTCCAGAAGGAGCTGGCCGAGCGCGTCGTGGCCGGGCCAGGAGACATGAGCCTGCTGTCCGTCAGCGTTCAGCTCTATGGCCGGCCGGAGATCCTCCGCGAGGTCCCGGCCGGCGCCTTCCGTCCGCCGCCGAAGGTCGACTCGGCTGTCCTGCGCATCGAGGTCTATCCGCGGCCAGCCGTGCCGCTGCATGACCTGGAGCAGTTCTTCGCTGTCGCTCGGGCCGGCTTCTCCGAGCGTCGTAAGCAGGTCCGCAACGCTCTCCAGCGGAACTTCAAGCCCGGCGGAGCGCACACCAAGGCCAGCCTCGATCCGGCCGCCGTCTCCGAGGCGCTGCGTTCCGCCGGCGTCGATCCGATGCGCCGCGCGGAGACGCTCACGCTCGAGGAGTGGGCCGCGGTCGCCGAGGGCATCGGTCAGCTGGTTTAGGATTGCCCCAATGGCGGATGAGCTCCTTGTCTCCCGTGTCCGGTCGTACAGCAGCGGCGTGCCCGGCCGAGCACTCAACCAGGCCCGCACCAATCATTTCGTGATCGACTCCAGCCATCAGCCCGAGGCGGTCAGCACGATCGAGTCCTTTCTGGCCGGCATTTCGGCCTGCGGCGTGACCCTCATCGAACGCGCCGCCCGCGACGCGGACATCCCGCTGAGGCACATTGAGGTCTCCATCGAGGGTATCCGGCTGGCGTCCCAAAGCAACGCTTTCAAAGCGGTGAACATGCGTTTCCAGATGGCCGGTGTGAGCCGGCAGCAGGCGGAGCAGCTGCTTGACGCGTATCGCGACGGCTGACCGCTCTATCGTTCGGTCGCGGTCGCGACCACCGTCAACGTAACGCTGGAGGCGGTTTAACCTGCCGTCGGCGTAAGGACCTAGTACCGGTAACGGCCGCGGCGCCGCGGCCGGCTGGTGGTGACCGCGGCCGCCTGCCGGGCCAGCACCTTCTCGGCCACGCCCACGGCGTCTGTGCCGTTGCCATCACCGGCCAGCAGCGGATCGTGCGTCGGGTCGACCACGTTGGACAGCTCCGCCCGGCGCAGCTCGACGATCTGGTCGCGCAGGATGGCCGCGCGCTCGAACTCCAGGTTCATGGAGGCCTCCTTCATCTGACGCTCGAGGTCCTTGATCAGCCGAGCGATCTCGTCTTTGGGGATGCCCTCGGTGACTCGGTACTCGGCCTTCTTTTCGGCCACGGCCCGGAGCTGCCCGCCGATGTCGCGGATGGCCTTGGAGATGCCGACAGGGTCGATGGCGTGCTCCTCGTTGTAGGCCATCTGGATGCGCCGGCGGCGGTAGGTCTCGTCGATGGCCCGCTGCATCGACTGCGTGACGGTGTCGGCGTACATGATCACGTGGCCATTGATGTGCCGCGCGGCCCGGCCGATGGTCTGGATGAGCGACCCCTCGGACCGGAGGTAGCCTTCCTTGTCCGCGTCCAGAATGGCCACTAATGAGACTTCCGGCAGGTCCAGACCCTCGCGCAGCAAGTTGATGCCAACCACGACGTCGTAGACGCCCAGGCGCAGGTCGCGCAGGATCTCCACCCGCTCGATGGTCTCAATCTCCGAGTGGAGGTAGTGGACCTTGATCGACATCTCCTGCAGGTAGTCGGCCAGATCCTCGGCCATCTTCTTGGTCAGCGTTGTGACCAGCACGCGCTCGCCGCGCTCGACCCGTAGCCGGATCTGGTACAGCAGGTCGTCGATCTGGTTCTTGATGGGCTTGACCTCGATCTCCGGATCGACCAGCCCCGTTGGACGGATGAGCTGCTCGACCACCTGGTCGGAGTGGGCGTACTCGTACGGTCCGGGGGTGGCCGACACGAAGATGCCCTGGCCGATGTGCTTCTCGAACTCCGAGAACTTGAGCGGCCGGTTGTCGAGCGCGCTCGGCAGCCGGAAGCCGTACTCGACGAGCACTTCCTTGCGCGACCGGTCGCCGGCGTACATGCCGGCCGCCTGCGGGATGGCGATGTGCGACTCGTCGATGAACATCAGGTAGTCATCCGGCAAGTAATCCAGCAGACACCACGGCTGCTCGCCGGGTGCGCGGCCGGACAGGTGGCGTGAGTAGTTCTCGACGCCGTTGCAGTAGCCGAACTCCCGCAGCATCTCCAGGTCGAAGTTGGTCCGCTGCTCGAGCCGGGCGGCCTCCAGGATCTTGTCCTCGGCCTTGAGCTCCGCCAGCCGCTCCGCCAGCTCCTCCTCGATGTCGCGGATGGCTCGCTGCAGGTTCTCCTGCGTGGTCACCCAGTGACGGGCCGGGTAGATGTCCACGTGGTCGCGGGCGACCAGGATCTCGCCAGTGAGCGGGTCGATCTCGACGATGCGCTCGATCTCGTCGCCAAAGAACTCGATCCGCACCGCGACATCCTCATATGAGGGGTAGATGTCCAGCACGTCCCCGCGGACGCGGAACATGCCGCGATCGAAGGCGACGTCGTTGCGCTGGTACTGGATATCGCTGAGGAGGCGCAGGACCTTGTCGCGCTTGCGCATCTCGCCCACCTTGAGACGGACGGTCGTCTCGCCCCAGTCGTGCGGCGAACCCAGGCCGTAGATGCACGAGATGGAGGCCACGATGATTACGTCGCGCCGCTCGAACAAGCTTCGCGTGGCCGACAGGCGCATCTTCTCGATCTGCTCGTTGAGCGTGGCGTCCTTCTCGATATAGGTGTCGGAGCGCGGGATGTAGGCCTCGGGCTGGTAGTAGTCGTAATAGGACACGAAGTATTCGACGGCGTTGTGGGGGAAGAACTCGCGGAACTCCGAGTACAGCTGCGCCGCCAGGGTCTTGTTGGGCGCCAGGACCAGCGTGGGTTTTTGGACCTCCTGGATGACCCCGGCCATGGTGAACGTCTTGCCCGAGCCGGTCACACCCAGCAGCGTTTGGAAGCGCATCTTCTGTTTGATGCCATCCGCCAGCTTGGCGATGGCCTGCGGCTGGTCGCCCGTTGGGGCGAAATCCGAGACGAGCTGGAACGGCCGCTCGCTCACGACAGCCATGACTGGGCAAGTGTAGCGACGCAGTATTGTTTGTCCTGACGTGAAGGCGGTGCCGGTGCTAAGTGGCTGGTTTTGGCTGGTTCTGGCCTTCGGCGCCATGTTCGGGATGGTCATGCTGGTCGTGGCCGCGGCCGACAACACGCTTTTGGTCGTGCCCGCCGCGGCCTGCCTCGCGCTCGCGGCCTACGCCTGCGTCAGGCTCTACTGCCTGCTGTTCTACGGCCGCTGAGTCAGCTGTCGTCTTTGGCGCCGAACCAGCGCGACCCAAAGATTGCGGCAATGCCACCGCCGGCCAGCAGCAGGGCGCCTAGTCCAACGCCTATCCACAGCCACGGTAGCTCGACAGCTCTGCTTGCGAGCACGAGGACGTTGGGCGGCGCCTGCGTAGGCTGAGCCCTCGCGGCCGCGGGGCGGCCGCTTGAGAACGCAGGCGTGGCGAACGCGGTGGGCGCGGCCAGTGACGCAGCGGTGCCTCCTCTTGTACTCGAGCCGGGTTGGCCTTGCGTCGGCGGGCGAGCCGGCGGCTCTGCGCCAGGCGCGCGTTCCTGAGCTACGGCGCTGGCCGCGCTGCCCTGCACGGTGATGTCGCCTGCCAGTCGCGGAACCAGCCGGTGCGTCGAGACGAGCAGCCGCTGGGCATAACTCCTGCTCCCCGTTTCAGCGGCGCGGCTTTCCGATGCATTCACGACGCCGGTGATCGTCACGCTGGCCACGCCGCGCAGGGACGCTCGCGCGAAGCTGAGCCGGTCGTACAGGAACACCCGCGCGCTGCCGCCGCCGTCGGCCACGGTGGCGTAGTCGCGCTCGATGTCATCCACACGCCCGGCGATCTGCACCAGCAGCGCCTCAGTGCCCGGGCCGATGTCATTGGGCGCGGCGACTCGTGGTTGCGGCGGCTCCCCGCCTGGCCTGGCGAGCTCGCCGCCATTGACAGCCGCGATCTCCACCTCCCCGCGTATGTGGTGTACACGTCCGCGAATCGTGAGGCGGTCGCCCAGCCGCAGCGGCGTCCCGCCGTAGCTGTGGATGAGTATGCCCGCGCCGTTCGCCTGGATATAGGCTCGGTCGATCTCCCACATTCCCGTCGGCATGGTGACTACGCCAGTCGTAATCACGGCGGTGTCGTCGGGCAGTCCCCGGATGTCCCCGATCGAGAGCTCCTGGAAGATCTGTCCGCGCCGCGTTTTTGCCCTTGCCCGGCGAGGCTCGCTGGCGTCGGTCGCGTCCGGCGAATCATCATCGAGCGACAGCGGGGAAGCGAGCTGGGTTTGGACGGCGTACGCGGTCGCCTGCAAATCAGGCGTGGCCGTGGGATCGGGCGGCAGGATATTGGCGCTTCGCAGCGTGGGGCCGTTGGTCACCATCCAGTTCGCTGACCCATCGGGAATGCGCGCGTAGCCGTAATCGGGTGCGAGCGCTGGCGGCGACACGCTGTCCGCCACTCGACCGCCGGGATCGAGCAGGCTTATGGGTGCTCGGGCAAGGTCCACACCGAGCTCATTCCGGAACACCACCAGGTACTGGCGAGGGCCGATGCATTGGCTGCTCGAGAAGGGCGCCGTCTGCCGCTGGTCGGCCGTGGTGATCCACCAGTTGGCCAGGCATAACGAGTCGCCGGAGGCGTTGTACAGCTCCAGCCATTGGCCCTGCTCGAGCGGTTCGTCGCCGCTCACGTGCCACTTGACGTCACGCGGGTTAGTCACAATCTCATTGATGAGCAGGCCCCCGGCAGCACTCGTCGGCGTGGGCGGCACAGATGTCGCGCTGGGGGTGGCGGTCGACGTGAAAGTGGCGGTGGTGGCCGTCGCCGTCGCGGGCTCCGAGGTGCTGGTCGCCGGCTGAGGCGTGCTGGCCGGCTGAGGCGTGCTGGTCGCCGGCTGAGGCGTGCTGGTCGCCGGCGGCGGGCTGGTCGGCGTGTTGGACGGGGCGCTGGTCGCGGTCGGGGTGGCCGTGAGCACGATGATGACAACCGTCGTATTCGTCGGCCTGGCCGTCGCCGTCGGGGCCGTCGTATTCGTCGGCGCCGGCGTGGAGGTCGCCGCTGGTGCCGAGGTGGGCGACGCAGTCAGGGTGCTTACCCCGACCGCCTGAACCGGCTTCGGCGCGACGCTTGCTGCCAGCCACAGGATAAGGAGCGCAAGACCGCACGCCACCGCGAGCAGGATGTGCCGTGCGGGCATGCGACCCCCGAGAAAGAAGAATCAGCGACCGGCCGCTGGATGCTCGCTGACTGTCCGCTATCTGGGTGCGGATGTCAAGCCGCTAGTACCAAGGTCGTCGCCCTTGGCGCTGTCTCGCAGCTGCCGGACCTGGGCGGCGCTGGGCGTCGCCATCGTCTGGCGGACCCGCCGCGCGCGGGCGCCCACCGCCTGCGGAACCAGCTCCCGGCCAACCCGCCAGACAACCGGCCATCCCGGGCGGCCAGCCGGTTCCGCCTTCCAGGGGAACCCCAGCGCGACCGCTGCGGGACTCTACCACGACCCCCGATCATCCAATGCTTCCGCGGTCGCGCCTAACCACTGACCTGGGAGCGCCGGCGCGGCTAAGGCCGCCCGCCGCTTGGTCGCCTGCGGGCGAAGGTTTGGGAGCAGGAACGTATTGGCGACACCGCCTTCGCGCTGTCTGCCACTACCGGGCACCCGTTGCCAGTGTCCCCTCCGGGCGGCGAGCCACTCGCAGCAGCCGCAGTGGAAGGGGAGACTCGACGCTGCTGACCCTCGGCAGATTTAATCTGGCGTTAACCTGGCGTTAAATTGCCGTTGACCTAGCCAGACCACACTGGCTGCGTGAGAAGCTCAAGGCAATTCCTCCTGGCGCTGCCGCTAGCGGCAATACTGGCCGCGTGTGGTGGCTCGGCGGTCCCGCCGACCGCATCCCAGGCGGCTCCGCTCGCGCCCTCAGGCAAGCCTGCCAGCAAAGTCCAGCTGCTCGGCGCCGGCTCGACGTTCGATTTCCCGCTGTTCTCGAAGGTGTTCGACGCCTACGGCAAGGAAACCGGCACGCAGGTGAACTACCAGTCGGTCGGCAGTGGGGCGGGCATCGAACAGCTCGTCAGGAAGACGGTGGACTTCGGAGCCACGGACGCTCCGCTCACGGCCGACCAGGAGAAATCAGCCGGTGGTGACGTGGTCCATATACCGGTGACCATGGGAGCGGTGGCCCTGGGCTACAACCTGCCGGGGGTCAAGGATCTGAAGCTCGATGCTGATACGGTCGCCGGCATATACCTGGGCCAGATCAAGAAGTGGAACGACTCCAAAATCGCCGCGCTGAACGCGGACGCCAAGCTGCCATCGACCGATATCGCCGCCGTCTACCGGTCTGACGGCAGCGGCACCAGCTTCATCTTCACCTCGTACCTGTCGTCGATCAGTGCTGAGTGGAAATCGAAGGTCGGCAGCGGCACGTCCGTCAAATGGCCGGCCGGGATCGGCGGCAAAGGCAGCGAAGGTGTGTCCGGTCAGGTGTCCAGCACTCCCGGCGCCCTTGGCTACTTCGAGCTGGCCTACGCGCGCCAGAACAACATCAGCACGGCGCTCCTAAGGAACCAGGGTGGCAAGTTCGTGGAGCCGAGCGCCAAGGGCGCGACCGCCGCGGCCGGGGAAGCAGCGGCCAATATGCCGGCCGACCTCAAAGGGCTGTTCGTGAACGCGCCCGGGGCCGACAGCTACCCCATCGCCGGTTTCAGTTGGATCGTGGTCTACAAGAGTCAGACCGATGCGGCCAAACACAAGGCGCTGTCGGACTTGCTCACCTACGTGGTGACCAAGGGACAGCAATACGCCGAGCCGCTGTACTACGCGCCGCTGCCGGCTCCAGTCCAGACCAAGGCAGAAGGCGCCATCAAGGGCATCACTCTGGCCGGCCAGCCGAAGTAGCTCATCCCTTGTCGGCTCAGCTAGCACTCACGCCCACCAGGCGGTCGCGGTGGCGCGAACTCGGAGGGAACCTCCCCGACTCCCTATTTCGCGCCATCACGATGTCGTTCGGACTGCTCCTGCTGCTGCTCATCGCGGTGATGCTGGTCGAGATGGTCAATGAGTCCGCCGTTTCCTTCTCTCGATTCGGCCTGGGCTTCCTGACCAGTTCCACGTGGGACCCGCAGCAGCGCGTGTTCGGGGCCCTGCCGTTCATCTACGGCACCGTGGTGTCCTCGCTGATCGGCCTGGCCATCGCGGCGCCCGTCGGCATGGCCGCAGCGATCTTCATTGTTGAGCTCGCCCCACCCTGGCTGGGCAACGCCGTTTCCGCGCTGGTCGAGCTGCTGGCGGCCATTCCATCGGTGCTGCTCGGACTGTGGGGCATCTTCGTTATGGTGCCGTTCCTGCGCGCCCGGGTCGAGCAGCCCATCATCGAGCGACTGCCGAATGTGCCGTTTTTGGCCGGGCCGGCATACGGCGTCGGTCTGCTGGCCGGCTGCCTCATCCTCGCCGTGATGGTGATTCCTACCATCGTGGCCATCTCGCGCGACGTCATGGCGGTGGTTCCAAAGGACCAGCGCGAGGCGATGCTGGCGCTTGGTGCCACCCGCTGGGAGGCAACCACCTGGGCGGTGTTGCCCTACGCACGCTCGGGCATCCTGGGGGCGGTCGTCCTCGGCCTGGGGCGGGCGCTGGGCGAGACGATGGCGGTCACGATGGTCATCGGCAACCGGTCCGAGATTCCAGCGTCGTTGTTCCAGCCGGCGTACACCATGGCCAGCGTCATCGCCAATGAGTTCACCGAGGCGACGTACGAGCTGTACATCTCTGCCCTCATCGAGATCGGGCTGGTGCTGTTCCTGGTGACCACCGCGCTCAACGCGGCGGCGCGGCTGCTGGTGTGGCGCACCGCGAGGGCGGCCCGATGACCGGCGGCGGAAGCCTCGCCCGGCGCCAGAAGCTGAGCTCAGTCATGAGTGGCACTGTTGCGGCTGCGAGCGGCTTGACCGTCTTGCCGCTGGCCCTGGTGCTGGGCTACATCGTAGTCAATGGCGCGGTCGGCTTGAACCTCGACCTCATCACCCACCTGCCGGCGCCGGTCGGCGAAGCTGGCGGAGGCATGGCCAATGCCTTCCTGGGCACGCTCGTCCTGGTCGCTCTCGCGTCCGCCATTGCGCTGCCGGTCGGCATCCTGACCGGCATCTACCTCTCGGAGTTCGGCCAGAACGCCTTTGCGGACACGCTGCGGTTTCTGACGGACGTCCTGACTGGTGTGCCGTCTATCGTCATCGGCATCGTGGCCTACACGCTGGTGGTGATTCCCATGCAGAGCTTCTCGGCGTTGGCCGGCGGCGTCGCGCTGGCCATCATCATGGTCCCAACCGTGACGCGCACGACCGAGGAAGCGCTGAAGCGAGTACCTCCCACGATTCGAGAAGCGGCGCTGGCACTGGGACTGCACCACTGGAAGACCATCCTGCTGGTGGTCGTGCCGGCCGGCCTGGGCGGGATCGTCACGGGCGTCATGTTGGGCATTGCCCGCATTGCCGGCGAGACGGCACCGCTGCTGTTCACGGCGTTCGGCAGCCGTTTCTGGCCCACCGGACTCACCGGTCCCATCGCGGCGGTGCCTCTGCAGATCTTCCAGTACGCCATTGCGCCCTACCAGGACTGGCATCGTCAGGCCTGGGCAGCGGCCCTGCTGCTGATGCTGTTGGTACTGGGCCTCAACCTCGTGGTGCGGCTGGCCACCCGAACCGGATTTCAGCGAGAACAGGCATGATCACGATGTATGAGCGTCTGGTGCAGGACGTAGCTCCGCAGATTCCAGCGAAGACTCCCGCCGTCGACGGCAGCGGGCTGCTGGTGCGGAATCTGAGCGCCTACTATGGCGAGTTTCGGGCCATCCAGGACATCAGCCTGGACGTGCAGGAGCACCGGGTAACGGCGCTAATTGGTCCCTCCGGCTGCGGCAAGTCGACCCTTATCCGCTGTTTCAACCGGCTGCATGAGGTCGCTCGTGGAGCGCGAGTTGAGGGCCAGGTCCGGCTCCAGGGCATCGACCTTTACGGCCCGGGGATCGATCCCGTGGCGGTGCGGCGGATGGTCGGGATGGTCTTCCAGCGGCCCAATCCGTTTCCGACGATGTCCATCTTCGATAACGTCGCGGCCGGCCTGCGGCTGAACGGCCTCGCCGGTGGCAGTCAGCTGGCGCTGACGGTCGAAAGCTGCCTGCGTCAGGCGGCGCTGTGGGATGAGGTCAAAGACAAGCTGCGGCAGCCGGCGATGGCCTTGTCCGGCGGCCAGCAGCAGCGATTATGCATCGCCCGGGCCCTGGCCGTGGACCCGGCGGTCATTCTGATGGACGAACCGTGCTCGGCCCTCGACCCGATCTCCACGCTACGCATCGAGGACCTCATCAGCGAGCTGAAGCAGCAGCTGACGATCGTCATCGTCACCCACAACATGCAACAGGCGGCGCGGGTGTCGGATTACACCGCGTTCATGATGGCCAATGAGTCGCGTGCCGGCGAAATCGTCGAGTTCGGGGCGACGCGCACCATCTTCACCAATCCCAGCGACTCTCGGACCGAGAGCTACATCACGGGCCGCTTCGGCTAAAGACCTCGGATGGCTGTCGCTCGAAAAAAGGTCCTGGTAGTCGACGACGAGCCGATTCTGCGCGAGACGCTGCAGTATAACCTGGCCCGCGACGGCTACCAGGTGCTGCTGGCAGCAACGGGCGAAGACGGCATCCGGTTGGCGCGTGAGGAGAAGCCCGACCTCGTCGTCCTGGACCTGATGCTACCGGGTATCAGCGGGCTGGACGTCTGCAGGGAGCTGCGGCGTCGCACTAATGCCCCGGTCCTGGTACTTACCGCCAAGGATTCGGAAGTCGACAAGGTCGTTGGGCTCGAGCTCGGCGCCGACGATTACATCACAAAGCCGTTCAGCATGCCTGAGCTCATGGCCAGGGTGAAAGCCCACCTACGGCGAACGGAGCAGCTGCTGACCCAAGGCACCGATGCGGCGCTCCCGCCGCAAGCCACACAGGTCGTCAGAGGCGAGCTTCAGCTCCTGCCGGCGAGTCATGAGGTCCGGCTCCGAGGCGAAGTCCTCAGCCTCAAGCCGAAGGAATATCAGCTGCTGCTTCTGCTGGCCAGCAATCCGGGGATAGTCTTCACCCGGGAGATCCTCTTGGACCGGGTCTGGGGCATGGATTACGAAGGTGAGAGTGCGCGCACCGTGGACGTGCACATCAACTGGTTGCGTAAGAAGATCGAAGACGATCCGGCTCACCCGCGCTACATCGAGACGGTCAGAGGCGCCGGATACAGGTTCGCGGCCTGATGGAGTGGCTGCTGCTGACGCTCGCGGTGTGTCTCCTCTTGCTGGCCTTCACGGCATACCGGCTGGGCCAGCGAGGACGCGACCTGACGCTGCTTGAATGTGAATTGCACCTCGAGCGCGACCGTCGAAGCACCGCCCAGGAAGAGAATGCGTTTCTGACCGGCATCAACCGCTCATTCGTGGGGCAGGCCCGGCCGGCCATGTTGCTGCTCGATGCTGCCGGCAAGCTCCGCTATTTCAATCCTGCGGCGGCAAGGCTCTTCAAGCTGAGCACGTCGATGCAGGGCAAGCCCATCATCGAGGCAGTGCCAGACCATGACCTTAATCTCGTAATCCAGAACATCTTCCGCACCGGGGAGGCGCCGCAGAAGTCTGATTTCCGGCCCCTGGGTAGGGATCTGGTGCTCCAGGCCACCGCCGACGCCATCCGAAATGAGCGCGGCCATCTCCTGGGCGTAACCGTCGTCATTGAGGACATGACGGAGCTGCACCGCTTGGAGCTGGTTCGCCGTGAGTTCGTAGCCAATATCTCGCACGAGCTGCGAACACCACTGGCCACGATAAAGGCCTTGGTCGAGACGTTGGAAGCTGGGGCCGTCGAGGAGAAGGAGCGCGCCGTGGATTTCCTGGCCAAGATGAACCGCGAGCTGGACCGCCTGGCGGCGCTGGTGCGCGACCTTCTGGAGCTATCCCGTATTGAATCGCGCCGGATTAGCCTGGATCTCCACCCGTTTGACATGCGGGAGCTGGCCCGTGACACGGTTGAGTTGCTGCGGCCTACCGCCGAGCGAGCGGGCCTAACTCTCGCGCTCGCCGGTGAGGACCAGATGGCCGAGGCCATGGCGGACCCCGATCGGACCAAACAGGTGCTGCTGAACCTGGTGCAGAACGCCATCAAGTTCACGTCCGCTCCGGGCGAAATCTCCGTGACTGTCAAGCCGGCGGAGGCCGGTGTTGAGGTCGCCGTGCGCGACACTGGTGTGGGCATCCCCGAGCACGAGCTGCCGAGAATCTTCGAACGCTTCTACAAGGTCGACAAGAGTCGCGTCCATGACGAGAACTCGGGCACCGGCCTGGGACTGGCCATTGCGAAGCACCTGACGAACGCCATGGGTGGCACGCTCCGGGCCGAGAGCGTGGAAGGTAAGGGTTCGACGTTCACCTTCAGGCTGCCGGCCGCGGTGACGGCCAACGAGGAGGTCGCAGTATGACCCGCTTGAGTTACGAGCAGTCGCTCGACGAGCTGCAGCAGGAGCTGCTGAGCATGGGCGCCGCCGTGGGCAAGCAGATCCATGAGGCCGTCGAGGCGTTGAAGCGCCGAGACGTGAGTGCTGCGGAGGCCGTGATCGCGCGCGACGCCGAGATCGACCACATGCGGTACGAGCTGGAAGAGCGCTGTGTAGAGCTGTTCGCGACCCAGAATCCCATGGCCCGCGACCTTCGGACGGTCACCTCGGCGCTCATCATCTCCAACGAGCTGGAGCGCATGGGCGACTACGCCGAAGGCATATGCAAAGTGGCGCTCAAGCTTGGCCAGGAGCCTCCGCTGAAGCCGCTGATCGACATCCCTCGGATGTCCCAGATCGCCCAAGACATGCTCAAACGCTGTATGCAGGCATTCACCGACCGCGATGTCCGGGCCGCCGAACGTGTCTGGCGAGACGACGACCAGTTGGACGAGCTGTACCAGCAGATCCTGCGCGAGCTGTTGGGCTACATGATCGAGGATCCCAAGTCGATCACGCGGGCGACCTACCTGCTCTGGGTGGCACACAACCTGGAGCGCATTGGCGATCGTGTCAGCAACATCGCGGAGCGGATCATCTACATGGCAACCGGACGGCTTGAGATACCGCAGCCCGATCTAACCGGCCGTTGACTTGGAATCCAACCCGTGCGACTGATTGGATGGACTCCAGCTGGCCTCTGCGACTTCATCACGCAGCTCATATAGCCGGCGGGGTCAAAGTCGGCTATCTTGCTAGCCGCGTTCTGTTCCGCGTTGCCCTCCCCGTTGCTCTCCTAGCAGGCGGCGTTAAGCCGTCTCGTGCACGTTATGGCAAGAGCTTGAGCTCGAATCGTTGTACCCCAGGAGGGATTCGAACCCCCGACACCCGGTTCCGAAGACCGGTGCTCTGGTCCACTGAGCTACTGGGGCGTCAGCCGTTAAAAGATACTGCGCGCCGGCGCGCTCTAGCGCAGGCGGCCGCAGGCGATGGCCGCGGCTGCGGCCGTCAGCAGCAGCCCGATCACGTCCAGCGGCAGCCGGTGAACGGCGAGCGCCGTCAGCAGGACGGGGGCTTGGGTGACGAGCACAGTCGTGACCACGGCCATGACCTGCAGCCGCGGGCCGCGTTTGCGGTTGGCTGCCGCGCTAAGGGCCTCCGCCACCACGATGCCCGCAACCAGGAACAGGATCGCCCTCAGGAAGATCGACGGCCCGGCGAACCCGATCAGCAGGTTAAAGGCGAAGCCGCCCGCCAGCACAAGCCCCACGGCCGCGCCGAGCGCCCGCCACAGCCACCGGCCCGAGACGTCGTACATGGGCGGCCGGCGCACCTGGGCGCACTCCCGGCACCGCATGCCCACGGGCGTGGCGATTGCGCAGCGGGGACAGATGGGCGTCTCGCAGCGGCCACAGCGCAGCAGCGTCTCGACGTTCGGGTGCCGGGCGCAGAAAAGGGTGCTCGGTTCGGCTGCGACTAGTTCGTCCATCGCTGACGCAGCACCAGTATGGCGAACCGAGGCAGCGCCAGCATGCGCCGCCAGCGCCAGGGCTCCTTGGCCAGCCGGTGCAGCCACTCCAGGCCAAGCCGCCGGAGCCACACCGGAGCCCGCCGTGCGCGGCCGGCGATGAAGTCGAAGCTGCCGCCGACCCCGATGGACACGGGCACCCGCAGCGCGTCCTTGTGGCGCGCGATCCAGAGATCCTGGGCGGGCGCGCCGTAGGCTACCAGCAGGATGTCCGGGCCGACTGCGCGCACGCGCTCAATGGCCAGATCATCCTGGGGATGGCCTTCGTAGGCGCCCGCGACGCGCAGCCCGGGATAGTGCTGCCGGAGCCGCTCGGCGGTCTTGCGGCCAACCCCGTGGAAGCCGCCCAGCAGGAAGATGCTCCATCCATGCTCGGCGGCGAGGCCGGCCAGGCGCCAGACTAGGTCAACGCCCGGAACCCTCCCGCGAAGGGGGTGCCGCAACAGCCATGAGGCCCACTCGATCCCCACGCCGTCCGGCACGCACAGGTCGGCGGCGTTGAGGACGCTCTTGAACTCGGGATTGCGCTGGGCGGCCATGACGAATTCGGGGTTCACCGTTGCCACCTGACGCGGCCGGCCCTCCTCCACGAACCCGGCGATGATGCTGAGGGCCTCCTCGATCGTCACATCGTCGACGCGAACGCCCAGGAACGCCAGGCCCTTCACGCCGCGGCGCGCCGGCTCAGCAGATCCTCGGCGGCGGCCAGCACCATCTCCGGCGTGACCAGCTGCAGACAGTCCCGCGTAGGACAACCCTGGGGCGTGCCCAGGCTCTTGCCGCGGTAGAAGCAGGGGCTGCACGGCAGCGTCGCGCGCACCACCCGGTGCTCGCCATGCGGATACGGGCCCCAGGCGCGGTCGTTGCTTGGGCCGAAGATGGCCACCACCGGCGTTCCGACAGCGGCGGCCAGGTGGACCACGCCGCTGTCGTTCGAGACGAGCAGCAGGCAGCGCCGCAGCGCCGCGGCGGTTTCCTTCACGCTGGTCTGCCCCACGAGGTTCAGCGCGAGGCCATCGAGCACGCGCGCCAGCTCGCTCGCGGGCTCGGCGTCGACATTGGTGCCGATCAGCACCGGCCGCGCGCCTACACTCTTGGCCAGGCGGCGGCCCACCTCGGCGAACCCCGCCACGGACCATCGCCGGGCCAAGCTGAAGGAGCCGCCCCCGGGATGGAGAGCGATGAACCGCTGCCGCGGGCGGCGCCGCCGCCGAGTCGCAACCAGCGTGTCCGGTCGGCGGCTCGACGGCGCCTCATGAGGGAAGTCCGGCGCCAGTAGGCCAAGCGCTCGCTCCTCGGCAGCCAGGCCCACCACCATCTCCAGCCTCGGATGTGCCAGCTGTCGCGCGCCGGCCGCCTCCGCCACACGGAGCCCGTACTCCACCTCGTGCAGCTCTCCGAAGCCATGGTCGGGCACACGCACGTTCAGGAAACGTCCGCGGCCGTTGTCGAGGCCCACGGTCATAGAAGCCCCGATGAGGCGGGCCAGCAAGGCGTACTTGGCCGCCCCGAACCGCGTCGTCAGATGATGCAGCAGCAGCAGCCGGTCATAGCGCCGGCGCCGCAGCTGCGCCAGCAGCGGCATCAGCTCGCGCCAGGCCCGAACCGAAGCCAGGCCGGCCGGCGAATCGAACTGGTGCTTGTCGGCCGTCCAGATGCGGTCGATGCTGTCCAGCCCTGCGAGCGCCTCCGCCCCGGCGGGCGAGGTGAGCACGTCGATGATCGCCGTCGACCACGTCGAGCGCAGCGCGCGCAGCGCCGGCGTGGCCGTCAGAGCGTCGCCCAGGTCCGCCAGCTTGACGGCCAGGATGCGCTCTACGGCTGGACCTGCTGGAGCCGCTTCTGCAGCAGCCGGAGGCACGCCTCGTAGACCTCATTGGGCAGCAGCTGGCGCATGCAGTTGAGGTGGCCCAACGGACACTCGGCGGTGGCGCGTGCGTCGTAGCACGGGCTGCACGGCAGGTCGCGGCGGAGGATAACCGCTCTCGAATTGAGCGGCCCGTACACCGCCGGATCGGTCGGCCCGAAAATGGTCACCTGCGGCGTGCCCAGCGCCGCTGCCATATGTGAGGGCCCGCTGTCGGACGAAAGCAGCAGGTCCGCTCTCTTGAGCAGCGCCGCCAGCTGGACGATGCTGGTCTGGCCGGCCAGGACGAGCGGCTTGAAACGGCAGTGACGCGCCACCTCGTGCACGATTCCGCCCTCGGCCGGCGTGCCTGTGAGGATCACGGCCGCCCCGAGCTCCTCGTGCAGGCGCGTGGCCAGCTCGCCCCAATGCTCCGGCAGCCAGCGCTTCGCCGAGCCGTTGAAGGCGCCCGGATGCACGACCACCAGCAGGCTCTCGGGCCGGATGTCGAACTCGGCTAGCAGATGGCGCGTGCGCCGCTGCTCAGCCGGCGCGACGCTTAGCTTCGGCGCCGGCTGACGGGCCCAGTCCACTCTGGCGCCAGCCAGCTCGGCCAGACGCAGATCGTAGATCGACTCGTGCTGGCGGACGTCGTACCGGCCGCCGGGCAGCGTGTGCGTCAGCATGAACGGGTAGGCCTCGCGGGCGTAGCCATAGCGGCGGGCGCCGCGGCTGAGCCAGGCCATGACGCAGGCGAAGCGGCCATGCAGCGAGAGACACAGGTCGAAGCGTGTCCGCCGGAGCCGGCGCACCAGGGCGAAGAATTCCCGCCAGTAAACCGGGTTCAGCACGTCTCGAGGCCGGCGGACGCGGTTGACGTCGTAGCTTAGGATGCGGTCGACTTCAGGCGCGAGATCGAGCACCGGCGCGATGGAGGGGAGGGCGAGGACGGTGATCTCCGCTTTAGGATACGCGTGCTTGAGCGCATCGATCGCGGGCAGGGACATGATCAAGTCGCCCAGCAGGTCGAGCCGGATGACTAGGATCTGTCCCACGCGCTGGGCGTCGAGCGGCGGCACGCGCCAGAACAGGCGTCGTATGGCGCTCAGCAGCCCGGCGACCGTGAACAGCACGAACAGCAGCCCCAGGAGGACCGTCCGCAGGCCGCGTTTCACCGTCCGGCGCAGGCGCGTCCAGGCCATCACGCCAGCACTCGGCGCGCCGCCTCGATGACCTGCTCCGGCTCGATCAACCTCACGCAGAGATGGTACGAAAGCTCCGCCGGCTTATAGTCCAAGCGACCGCAGGGGATGCATCGCCAGGGCAGCCGCACGACCTCGTGATCGGCTGAACCGGGCGGCCTAGGTCCGAACAGCCGCGGGTCGGTGGGACCGAACAGCGTGACCGTGGGCGTACCCACGTACCGGGCGAGGTGCAGCGGCCCGTTGTCCGGACCCAGCACAAGCCGGCAGCGGCGGTAGAAGGCCGCCAGTTGCGGCAGGCTCAGATCGGTCCCAATCTCCGCCGGCGCTGGCATGGCGGCACGGATGCGCTCGACCGAGGCGAGCTCTTGTTTGGTGCCGGCCGTAAACACGATCGGGCCATCGCGCGAAAGCTCGCCGGCCACCTGGACCCAGCCCGCCTCGTCCCACAGCTTCACCTCGGCTCCCGCTCCGGGATGAATCGCGATGGCTCCGCTCGGCAGCCCTTGATCTGGTTCCACTTCTGGAAACAGCGGCCACTTCTCCGAGGGCGCCACCGGCCCGCCGGCGAGCGCTTCCACCAGCCGGAGGCTCTGGTCGGTCTCGTGCCGGCCGGCTTCATAGGGTACGGCCAGGCTGAGGAACGGCCGGCACTCGGGCAGGTCGTAGCCCACCACGGGAATGCCGGCCCAGCGGGCCACCATTGCCCCCCACCAGAAGTCGAAGCGCAAGTTCAGGGCCACGTCGAAGCGGCCGGCCAGGCTGCGCGCCTCCCGCCGAGCCCGAATGTAGGGCGACAGCGGATTCGGCTTGCCCGCTCGGGTAAAGCCGGGAAACGGGCAGACCTCAATCGCGTCCAGCGCCGCGTGATGGCGCCACGCCGGCTCGCCCCAAGGGCCGATCCAGGCGGTCAGGCCGGCCGATGGGAAGGCATCTCGCAGCGCGGCCACAGCGGGCGCCGCGAGAATCAGGTCGCCGAGGTGGTCCGGGCGGATGACCAGGATGCGCCGTGGCGTGGGCGGAACCTCACGCTGCCTTTTGAGCGCCCCCGCCGCTTGCAGCAGCCGCAGGCGCATCTCAGTCCGAAGGCTCACTCGCCCAGCACGCGGCGGCAGGCGTCGAACACCTCGTCGACTGCGACCAGGCCGATGCAGTCGACGCTGGCGAAGCCGTTCTTGTAGGCGCTGCGCGGAACTGGCGCGGCGACCACCTCGCCGGTCCCAAGGGGGCGGTGGCGCACCGGATCCGATGGGCCGAAGATGCCTACGAATGGCGTGCCCACCGCCGCCGCGAGGTGCAGCGGCGCCGAGTCGTTGCCGGCGAGCAGCCGGCACCGCTGGAGGATGGCCGCCGTCTCCCCCAGGCTCGTCTTGCCGATCAGATCCAGCGCGGCCGGCATCCTCGTAACGTCCGCGTCCTCCGGGCCGCCGACGAGCACCGGCCGCAGGCCGCACTCTGCGCATAACCGTTCCGCGAGTTTGGCGAAGCGGTCCGCCGGCCAGCGCTTGCTCAGCAGGCGCATGCCGGGATTGACGCCACCGCCGGGCGCCAGCGCCACCAGCTGGGTGGCGGCGGCTGGCGCCAGCAGCTCTTCCGCCCGAGCGACGTCGGCCTCCGAGGGGCAGAATTTTGGCCGCGCGCCCTCGATCGGGATGTCCAGGGCAGCGGCGCAATCCAGGGCCAGCTCCGCTTCGGAACGCTCCGGCCGGCAGGCGACGCGCACGTTATGGGCGAAGCCGCGGCCGAGGCTGTTCGGACCTACCCGGATAGGGATGCCGGCCAGCCAGGTCAGCAGTCCGGCCGCCGGCGAGCGCTCCAGCACCAGGGCCACGTCGTAGCCGCCGCGCCGCAGCTGCGCGATCGACGGCTCGACGGTGCGCGTCACGTCCGGGTTGCCCTTCAAAGCGGGCTGTGAATAGGCGCCGGTCGCGTAATCGACGCGGCTCAGTGGATAGCGGCGGCGGATGGCGTCGAGCACTGCCGTACTGGCCAGAACGTCGCCCAGGCAGCAGCGCTTGATGACGACGAAGCTGGCACTTGGCGGCGGGACGGTGTCCTCGCGCGAAGCCAGCCGGCCCGTGACCGCCCCAACCAGCTGGCAGGCGGCCGTGACCAGCTCCTCGCGCATCGTTCTTCTGGGGTCCCCGCCGAGTTTACCGATCAGGGCGGCCGAGAGACTACGATCTACCAATGCGGCGCTTCCGCCTGACATTCGCCAAGGGCGAGGCTGTGCGCTACATCTCGCACCTGGACCTGATGCGCACCTGGGAACGCAGCCTCCGTCGGGCGAGGCTCAAGCTGGCCCACACTCAGGGCTTCAACCCGCGCCCGCGCCTGGTCTTTGCCGCTCCTCTGCCCGTGGGCGCGACCAGCGATGCCGAGATTGTCGATGTCGACCTCGACGAGAACGTCTCCGTCGAGGAGCTCGCGCGCCGCCTTGCGCCGGCGCTGCCGCCCGGCATCGAGCTGCGTGCCGCGGTCGAGGCGCCGCTGCAAGGCGCCTCACTCATGGCCAGCGTGCGGTCGGCCGACTACGTGGTGGAGCTCGATGGCGCGACCAATGTCGCGGTCCGCATCCAGGAGTTCCTGGCCAGGTCGTCGGTGCCCTATGAGCGACGGCGCAAAGGCGTCGCCAAGCAGGCCGACATGCGCCCGGCGGTGCTCGATCTGTGGCCCGTGGCCGAGGACAAGCTGGGCATGCGGCTGCGTCTGGACGTCGAGGGCCTGGCGGTTCGCCCCGGGGAGGTCGTGGCCGCGCTGGATGGCGCCTGTCAGGTGCGCCGGGTGCATCGAACGGCCCTCAGCCTGAACGAGCAGCGCGATGCGGCTTGACCGCCGCGACTTCCTGTCCGTCGCGGATCTCAGCGCCAGCGAGCTGACCGCTCTGCTGGACCTGGCCGATAGGCTGAAGGCCGGTGAGCAGTCGAGGGCGCTTCAGGGCCGCTCGGTGGCGCTGCTGTTCGAGCACCCCTCATTGCGAACCCGGCTGACGTTCGACCTCGGCATCCAGCAACTGGGCGGGCATGCCATCTACATGTCGCCGAGCGAAGTGAACCTGGATTCGCGCGAGCCTGTGCCAGATGTAGCGCGCAACCTCGAGCGCTGGGTGCAGTGCATCGTGGCCAGGGTTCGTTACCATTCGTCGCTGGTCGAACTGGCCGAAGCGGCGCGCGTGCCCGTGATCAACGCTCTCAGCGATCGCGAGCATCCCTGCCAGGCGCTGGCCGATTTCCAGACCTTGCGCGAGCGCTTGGGAGACCTTAAAGGCTCGGTACTGTTGTATTGTGGCGACGGCAACAACGTGTGCCATTCGCTGCTGCTGGCGGGAGCCAAGCTGGGCATGAGCGTCTGGGTTGCCACGCCACCCGCTTTCGAGCCTCGGCCTGAGATCGTCTCGCTGGCGCGCAGAGAGGCCGAGCACACCGGCGCCACCATCCGTGTTGAGCGAAATCCCGATGCCATGGTTGGCGACGCCGACGCGTTGTATACAGATGTATGGGCCAGCATGGGCCAGGAGACGGAGAAGGAGCAGCGCCGCAGGGTCTTCGGCCCGTACCAGCTGAACGAGCGCCTCGTGGCTAGGGCCAAGCCTGGCGCCCTGGTCATGCACTGCTTGCCGGCCCATCGCGGGGAAGAGATCACCGATGAGGTCATGGATGGCCCGCAATCGGTCGTCTTCGACCAGGCCGAGAACCGCCTGCACGCGCAGAAGGCGCTGCTGAGCATGCTGCTGTGAACCAGATCGGCTGGGTCATCTCCCATTTCAGCGTCGCCGGTGCGGTGGACCTGGCGCTGGTAGCGCTCCTCTTCTACCTCTTCTTGCGGCTCATCGAGGGCACCCGGGCCGTTCAGTTGTTGCGCGGCATGGTGGTCCTGGTCGTCGCCGCCGCCGTCATCAGCTCGTTCTCGCCGTTTCCCGTGCTGAACTTCATCATCCGAACGGCCATGCCGGCCTTGGTCGTGGCCATCCCGGTGATCTTCCAACCCGAGCTGCGGCGCGCCCTGGAGCGCCTCGGCCGGACTCCGCGGCTCGTCAAGCGCCAGCTCGACCGGCCAATGCCGGGTACTAGCCGGGCCCTGATGGAGATCATGTCGGCGACCGAGCGGCTCGCCGACCGGCGCTACGGCGCCCTGGTCGTCGTGGAGGGCGCCACCGGGCTCCAGGAGGTCATCGAGACCGGCGTGCGCATGGACGCCGAGCTGAGCGCCGATTTACTTGTCGCGATCTTCTTCCCCGGCTCGCCCCTGCACGACGGCGCGGTCATCACCCATGGCGACCGTATCCTCGCGGCGCGCTGTTTGCTGCCGCTCACTGAGACCGCGGCATTACACGGCTCGGGCACTCGCCACCGGGCCGCCCTAGCGATCAGCGAGCAGACCGACGCGGTGTGCTTCGTGGTTTCCGAAGAGACCGGCCAGGTATCGATCGCAGCCAACGGGACGCTCTACCGCGGCCTCGACCGGCCGGCCATCGAGGCCCTCCTGAGCGAGATCTACGGCCCGATCAACATCCGCCCGCTGCGCTTCCGGCGGCGGCGAGCAGTCACACCGGCGGCGCCGCCTGAGAGCGGCAGCGCCGGCCGGCCCTCATGAGTCTGCCGCCTGCCGCCACGATCGCACGGCTCGTCGTGGCCGTTATCCTCGGCGCCGCCACCTGGATGGTCGTCACCTGGCAGCAGAATCCTTTCCGCGAGGAGTGGCTGCCGGTTGCCGTGCCCATCGAGGCTACCCGGCTGCCTTCGGGACTGGTGCAGGTGGGCAAACCCGGCGACGTTCGCATCAGGCTACGCGCCAGCCAGGAGGCCTGGGGCCGCATCAAGCCCGACGAGTTCAAAGCATCGGTCGATCTGAGCCGGCAGGGGGCCGGGCTCCACAGCCTTGACGTAAAGGTCGAGACCTCGCGCGATTACCAGATCGTGGACTGGGACCCGAAGCGCGTGACCGTTCGGCTGGAGCCGTTGCTCCAGACCACGGTTCCGGTCCAGCTCAGGATGACCGGCCGGCTTGCCGATGGCTACGTCGTGCGTGCCCAAAGCGTCACGCCCGACCAGCTGAGCATTACTGGCGAACAGGACCTCGCGCAGTCGGTCACTCAAGCCGCCGTCAGCGTCAGCCTCGACGGCGTTCGCGGCGATGTGACGGAGAACGCCACGCCCACCTTGCTCGACGAGCGGGGCCAGCCCGTGTCAGGCGTGCAGTTCTCGCCGGCGACAGTGCGCGTCTCCCTGGCCGTGGACCGGCAGATCGCGGTCAAGACGGTGCCCGTGCGCGTGACAACCAAGGGCCAGGTGGCCACCGGCTACTCGCTGGCCGGCCTGGCGGTCAACCCCCAGACGGTGACCATCACCGGCGGACCGACGGCGCTCGGCCAGGTCGACTACGTCGAGGTGCCGCCGCTGGACATCACCGGCGCACGGGCCGACCTCAGCCGTACCACCAAACTGACCGCCGGCCCGGGCTACAGCTTGATGGACGACGTCGAGGTCGAGGTCAAAGCGCTGGTTCAGCCGCTGCGGACCACCGAAGTGCTGCCTGTTGGAGTCGCCGTCCAGGGGGTTGCGCCCGGGCTCGAGGCCAAGCTCGCCCCCTCGACAGTTGAAGTGACGGTCAGCGGCCTCGTTCCGGCCCTGTCCGCGCTGAAGCCGGGCGACATCTCGGCGGTGGTGAACGCATCAGGTCTCGGGCCGGGCACGCAGACGCTGCCGGTCCGCCTCAATGCGCCCGGCTCAGTGTCGCTCGACTCCACCAATCCGGCCGCCGTGTCCATCACCTTGTCGCCGCCTCCGAGCCCAACGGCTGTGGCCTCGCCCTCACCCAGTACGGGCGCCTCAGCAGTGCCTTCCTCCAGCGCAAGCGCTACCGCTAGCGCCAGCCCGGCTCCCTCAGCGGGAGGCCGTTAGGTCGGCCGGCGCCGGCCCATCCAGGCCAGCGCCAGCCCCACCAGGCACACGAACACTCCGGCCAGGGAGATGGCTGCGCCAAGCGCCAGGCTGCGCGGCCTGAAGCTGAACTCCACTCGGTGCCGTCCTGACGGTACGTGGACGGCCTGGAACAGCAGGTCCGCCGGCATGATATGCGCCGGCGCGCCGTCGATGGTCGCCTGCCAGCCGGGGTAGAAGCTCTGCGTCAGCACCAGGAATCCGGGCCGGTCCGATTCCGTCCGCACCACGATGCTCTCGGGCCGGTAGTCGTCGAAGGCCAAACGGTCCAGGGCAGCCCCTGGTTCCGGCGGCTGAGGCTCGAGCCAGGCCGGAGGCACCTCGAAGGGCGCCTGGCCCACGGTCAGCCGGCGCAGTCGCCTCAGCGCCCTGCCCAGCAAGGAGCTGCTGGCCGCCGGCTGGGCATCGGCTTCCACGATCGCCTGCCGGCCATAATCGACATCCCCGCCCATGGCAGCCGCGGCGTGCTCGGCATCGGGTGCGAGCTGCGCCTCGTGCGCCAGGAACGCGGGCGGCAGCGCGTTCAGATTCTCGTAGATCTTGACGTCGCCCTCGAAGGCGCGCCTCAGCTCCAGGCCGGGCGCCACTAATGGCGAAAAGGAGCTGCCCGCCTGCTCGTCGATCAGCGCCAGGCCATTCAGGAATGCGTCGCCGTCCAGCGTGACCGAGGTGACCATCATCGCCTGCGGCAGCCGCACGGTTGTCGCGAATGTCGGCAGCTCCAGCGCATACGGCAGCTGCCCAACCGGCGTGCCGCCGGGCTGGATCGTGATCTCCTGCCGCTGACCCTCCGCATCCGCGAGGGTGACCGTGGCCCGGCTGCGCAGCGCCGCGACGATGCTTGCGGAGGTTGCCCGGACGGGGCGAGCAAGCTGCAGCTTCTCTCCCGAGCGGATGAACGACGACAGATCGTAACCCTCCTTATCCGAGAGCCGATCCATCAGGACGTAGCGCACGCCGGCCAGGTCAAGCAGGCCGCGATTGGGCAGCCACTTGACGACGAACCGGACACGGTCATCGGGCGCACTCGGCCGCTCCGTCAGCAGGTCCTTGAACCGGACGTAGCGGGCCAGCGGCAGCAGGCCCCCGTCGTAACCGTCGATGGACGGCAGATCGACGGCCATGCCGGTATTCGGCTCCAGGATCTCGCGCAGCTTGTAGTACGACAGGAAAGCGAACAGATCGGCCCCGCCCAACGCCGGGCCGAAGCGCTGCCGCAGCGCCGCCTCTTCGGCCGGAACAAACGTGTCGCGGGCGACGCTGACCGCTCGGAACCCGCGCGGCTGCGCCTGCAGGAAATCGAGGGTGGCCAGCCGCCGCTCGAACAAATCCGGCACGGTTGGGTGGTTGGAATCCAGGCTCAGGCCGGCGAACCACAGCTCGGCGGCGATCAGGGTTGCGGCGGCGGCCCCGAGGGGGCCGCGAATGTCAGCTCGGCCTCTCAGCCGGAGGGCGACCGCTGTAAGAGCCAAGCTCGAGGCTCCCAGGCCCACCCACGCGCCCCAGGTGCCTGCCGGCGGGAAGCTGGACTGGCGGGACAGCGCCATCCCGCAGGCGCCGAAGAGCACGACCAGCGCCGTGAACCGCCGCCAGGGCAGCTTCGAGGACCCTGCCGCGAGCGCGTCTGCCCCGAGCCCCGCCAGCATGGCCACCGCGAAGCTGTACAGAAACAGCCAGCGCGCGGGCACGCGGAACAGGTTCAGCCCGGGCACCAGCTTGAACAGCGTTGGGTAGAGCGGATTGAACTGTCCGATCGCCAGGAACAGCGACAGGGCCGCTAGCCCGGCGAAGAACACCACGTGCCGTCTCGTTCCGTAAGCCAGCCCGGCCAGCGCCAGCACCAGGCCTGTGACGCTCACGTAGCCCAGGAACTCGGACCCGCCCGGCTCTAGCAGAAGCGAGCGGTTGCCAAATGGCGGCAGCAGCGAGTTGAGCAGCATGGGCCCTTTCAGCGAGAACGTCGTCGCCTCCTGGTAGCTCAAGCCGTTGGCGCGGATCGACCACGACGTCAGCTCGGCCGTGGGCACGAGCTGCACCGCCGCCAGCGCCGCTCCTAAGGCCAGGATGACGGCCATCGTCAGGACGTCGGAAGGCATCACGCCCCAGCCGCGGTCGCGGATCCTGAGGGCCGTGCCCACTGCCGCGTACAGCAGCAGCGCCACCACCATGAGATACGACTCCTGCGTGTGCCCCGCCAGGAACTGCAGGCCGACGACGACTGCCCCCGCGACGACATACAGCAGCCGGCCGGAAACAGCCTTGTCCCAGCACAGCAGCAGCGCCGGCAACCAGATGGCCGCGCTCAGCTGGTTGAGGTGGCCCATCTGACCGCCCAGGAAGCCGCCGAAGGCAAACGCCATAGCGCCCACCAGCGCGCCCACCCGCCCCAGCGCCAGCGAATGGCGGGCGAAGAGATACGCGAGCAGCGCCCCGAGAAAGGCGTGCAGCGCCACCGACCAGGTGTACGCGGTCGGAAAGTCGAGCACGTAGAACAGTGCCGTGGGTGGGTAGAAAACGCTGTTCTGGATGTTCGCCAGGAACGGCGCGCCGCCGAAATGGTCAGGGTTCCACAGCGGCAGCCGGCCCGCTTGAATGGCCTTTGCCGCGTATGTCCGGTAAGCGTAAAAGTACTCGAGGACGTCCAGGCCGCCGATAGCGCCCCCCAGGAACAGGATCTTCCAGAAAAAGGCGCACACCAGGCCCGCCAGCAGCAGCGGAACCCAGGCGCCTCGCGCGACGAGAAGTCTTACAGTCGCGCTAATCCATGAACCGATAGCGAACCAGCGTCTTGAACGCTTCCCAAGCGTCCTTCCAGGTGATCTTCTTGCCCTCGCTGTATTCGCGGCCGACGTAGCTGATCGGAACCTCATAGATCCGAATGCCCCGCTTCAGGATCTTGGCCGTAACCTCGGGCTCGAACTCGAAGCGCCGGCATTTGAGCGGGATCTCGCGGATCACGTCCATGGCGAACAGTTTGTAGCACGTCTCCATGTCCGTCAGGTTGCTGTTGTAGATGACGTTCGTGAGCCACGTGAGGAGCTTGTTGCCCAGGGTCGTCCAGTAGTAGCCGGTGCCGTGCGCGCCCAGGAAGCGCGAGCCGTAAACGACTGCGGCGCGGCCCTTCTTCAACGGCTCCAGCAGGTTGTGGTACTCCTCGGGCTCATACTCCAGGTCGGCGTCCTGGATGACCAGGACGTCGCCGGTTGCCTGCGCGATGCCGTAGCGCACGGCCGCACCCTTGCCGCGGTTGTGATCCATATAGAAGATGCGTGCCGCTCCGTTGAGCGAAGGCTCCAGGTCCTTCAGGATCTCGCGGGTGCCGTCGGTCGAGCCGTCGTCGACGATGATCAGCTCCTTGTCGATGTCGACCGCCAGGACCTTGTCGATGATCTGCCGGATGGTGGCCTTTTCGTCGTAGACGGGCATGACCACCGACAGCTTCATAGCCGTTGGGGATTATAGGGCTACAGGATCGTGGCTGTGCGACAGATTCGCGACGCCCTGAATTAGGACTTCGCGACCTTCTGGGCGGTGCGCAGGCACCGCGTGCAGACGTTGACCTGAATCTTGCGGCCATCCAGGCGGATGGTGTGCTTCTGGATGTTCGGCCGCCACATGCGCTTGGTGCGCGGCGCACGCAGAGCCCAGCCACCGCCGTGTTGGTGCTGTATGTTCTGTCCGAACTGCGGTCGCTTGCCGCAGATGTCACACTTGCCGCTCAATTCTGCTTGGTCCTGCTGCTATCATGCCGCCCGACTTGGCGACGAGGGTGAAGGGTAGCACACGCACCGCGGCACAGCCAAGAACCGCCGCTCGCCAGGTACTCGCGATGGTCCGCTGCGCCGAGGAGCAGCTTGCCGGCGAGCTCCACGTGATCAATGCCCTCAACGTCTTCCCCGTGCCCGACGGCGACACCGGCACGAACATGCTGGCCACGATCCGCGAGGCGCTGGCCCAGGCGAAGGGCGCGTCCAGGCTGCGGGCCGCCGTCCAGAAGCTGTCGACTGGGGCCATGCTCGGCGCGCGCGGGAACTCGGGGGTGATCATGTCGCAGATCTTCCGCGCCCAGTGCGAGATCCTCAAAGGCCGCCGGTCGGAAGAGCCGCTGACGCCGGCTGAGCTTGCGCCCATCCTGGCGCGAGCGTCCGACCTGGCGCGGCACGCCGTGGCCAACCCGGTCGAGGGCACTATGCTGTCCGTCCTGAGGGCTGCGGCCGGCGTGGGGCCGCGGGACCGCATGGCCAATTTCACACTGGCCGTCCTGGAAGCGTCCGAGGTGGCGCTGGCGCGCACGCCCGAGCAGCTGCCCATCCTGCGCGAGGCAGGCGTTGTCGACTCCGGCGGGTACGGCCTGGTGCTGATGCTGCGCGGCTGCCATGAGGGCCTCACCGGGCAGCCGGCGCCGGATCTCACGCGGCCGCTGCTCGGGCTGGAGCGCGCGCGAGAGCAGGCGGCCGCCGGCCGGGCTCATCCCGCCGAGTTGGTGCCCGGCAGCGCACATTACGGCTACTGCGTCACGCTGCTCGTCGAGGCGCCCGGCGCCGGCGAGGATGCCGTCCGGAGCGCCCTCCAGGAACGGGGCGACAGCGTGCTCGTCGCCGCCGGCGAGGGTCGGCTCAAGCTTCACGTCCACGTGCCCGATCCGGAGCCGGTCAAGCGCTACGCCCGGGAGCTTGGCCGGCTCGTCGCCGAGGAGATCTCGAACATCGACGAGCAGACGCGGGGCGCCGCGCCGAGCCTGCCCGTTGTGGCCGTCGCTCCTGGAGAGGGGCTGGCCAACGTCTTCCGCAGCCTGGGCGCCGCGACCGTAGCCGGCGGTCAAACGCAGAATCCGAGCACGGCCGAGCTGCTGGCCGCCTGCCAGGGCCTTGGCGCGCCCGTCTTCCTGCTGCCCAACAACGGAAACGTGCTGGCTGCCGCCCGCCAGGCGGCGACGCAGCGACAGGGCGTCGTGATCGTGCCGACCAAGACCGTTCCGCAAGGTGTGGCCGCGGCCCTGGCATACGATGCCAGCGCCACGCCCGAGGTGAACCTCGAGCGCATGCAGCGCGCGGCCGCAAGCGTCCTCACGGCCGAGCTGGTGACCGCTGTGCGGGGCGCTAGCCTCAAAGGCATCGAGGTCCGGCCCGGCCAGACCATGGTCATCGCCGACGGGGAGCTGATCGGGGTTGACGAGGCCGGCCTGGCGGCGCTGATCGAACGCGTTGAAGGCGCCGGATCCGAGCTGGCCACGATCTACTTCGGCGCGGCCGTGTTCGAGGCCGACGCCGAGCGGCTGCGAGAACGCCTGCGCGAGAGCCTGCCGGATCTCGAGGTCGAGATCGTGCCAGGCAATCAGCCGCACGCGCTGTTCATAATCGGCTTCGAGTGAACGTTCTCGAGACCGCCCGAAAGATCCTGCTGCTGGAGCAGAAGGAGGGCTTTCGTGACCGGGCGGTCGTCGGCGGGCTTGACGGTTTCCTGGAGCAGGTGCGCAAGGTGGCCCTGCCCACGCTAGACGAGGCCGACCGGCGCCACCTCAGCCTGGCCATCCGGCCGCTGGAGGGCTACAGCCGCGCCTCTATGCGCGACCGCAAGGAAATGCTGGATGGCGCGCTGCACGCCCTTGGGCAGGCCCTGGTAGAGGAGCGGGCGGCCCCTCTCCCGGCGCGGGAGACGCCGGCTGGGCGTCCCCAGCGCGAAGCCAAAGAGAGCACGCGCCGCAAACTGCCGCCCGCCAAGCGTGGTCCCGCCCCCTCATCGTGCGAGCTGGATACACCCATCGACCGAGTTCCCGGCGTGACCGCGGCTCTCGTCCCCAGGCTCAGGAAGCTGGGCGTCGAGCGCGCCCGCGACCTGCTGGAGATGTACCCCTTCCGACACATGGACCGCAGCTCCTTCACGCCTATCGGTGAGCTGCGGGCGGGCGAGGATGCCACCGTCCTGGGCACCATCTGGGATATACGCAGCGAGCGCCGCCGCGGCGGCGTGGTCACCACCAACGCGGTTGTCGCCGACAAGACCGGCAGCGTCGCCGTTACCTGGTTCAACCAGCCGTACCTGACGAAGACCCTGCGCCAGCACTCCGAAGTCGTGCTCAGCGGCAAGATCGAGTTGTTTCGCGGACGGCCTCAGCTGCGCGCTCCCGATTGGGAGCTGCTGACCGAAGACGACCTGCTCCATACCGGGCGCATCGTCCCCGTCTACCACCTGACGGAGGGGCTGAACCAGCGCGGCATGCGCCGCCTGATGAAGCGCGCGGTGGACGCGTTTGCTCCCCAGCTCGCAGAGTTTCTGCCTGATGATGTGCGCCGCGGCTCCAACCTGATGAGCCTGTCCGAGGCGGTGGCGCAATACCACTTTCCGGACAGCTGGGCCGCCCGGGACCAGGCCCAGCGCCGGCTGGCCTTCGACGAGCTGTTCCTCATCCAACTGGCGGTACAGCAGCGGCGGCGGCTCTGGCAGGAGGGCCAGCCAGGCGTCGTGCTCAGCCCCGAGCCGGGCTGGCTGGACCGAGTGACGGCCGAGCTGCCGTTCGAGCTGACCGGCGCCCAGCGGAAAGTGCTGGCCGACGTCCTGTCCGACATGAGCAGCGGCCGGCCCATGAACCGGCTGGTCCAGGGCGACGTCGGCTCGGGCAAGACGGTCGTTGCCGCACTGGCGATGCTTCTCACCGCGCAGCAAGGCTGCCAGTCGGTGCTGATGGCACCCACCGAGATCCTCGCAGAGCAGCATTTCCGCGCGATCGGCGCCCTCTTCGATCAGCTTGCCGGAGGGCCCTTTCAGGCGCCCCGTATCGCGCTCCTGACCGGCAGCGTGAAGGGCAAGGCCCGCAGGGAGGCGCTCGATGGCCTCATATCCGGCAGCATCTCCGCGGCGGTGGGCACCCAGGCCCTGATCCAGGAGGGCGTCGAGCTGCACAGGCTCGGCCTGGCCGTCGTCGACGAGCAGCACCGCTTCGGAGTCGAGCAGCGCGGCAGCCTGCGCCAGAAAGGTTTCAACCCGCATCTCCTGGTCATGACGGCCACGCCCATTCCACGCACCTTAGGCCTGACCATCTATGGCGATCTGGACATCTCGATCATCGACGAGATGCCGCCCGGCCGGCAGCCAATCAAGACGAGGTGGTTCGGCCCGGAAGAGCGTCAGCGCGCCTACAACTTCATCCGCCGGCAAGTGCAGGAAGGCCGGCAGGCGTTCATCATCTGCCCGCTCGTCGAGGAATCGGAGAAGATGGAGGTCCGCGCGGCCACGGCCGAGTACGAGCGGCTGCGCCGGCTGGTCTTCCCGGAATTCGAGCTGGGCCTGCTGCACGGCCGGCTGAAGAACCGGGAGAAGCACGAGGTCATGCAGGCGTTCGCCCGCAACGACACCAACATCCTGGTCTCGACCTCGGTGGTCGAGGTCGGCATCGACGTGCCCAATGCGACCGTCATGGCCATTGAGGGGGCGGAGCGGTTTGGGCTGGCGCAGTTGCACCAGTTCCGGGGACGCGTGGGGCGCGGCGAGCATCAGTCGTACTGCATCCTGCTGTCGGACTCGCCCTCGGCGGAGCTGAACCCCCGGCTGAAGGCCATCGAGGAGACGCAGAGCGGGTTCCGGTTGGCGGAGATCGATCTGGAGCTGCGCGGTCCGGGCGACGTGCTTGGCGCCGGCAAGCGCCAGAGCGGCCTGGAGGAGCTGAAGGTGGCCAAGCTCACGGATGTGGATCTGGTGGAAGAGAGCCGCCGGGCGGCGACGCTGCTCCTGCAGCGCGATCCCGAGCTTGACGCCACTCCCGCCTTGCGGGCTCAGCTGGTCCATGTCCGCGAACGGGCGGAGGTGTCGTGAGGGTCATCTCCGGCAGCGCCAAGGGGCGGCCGCTGAAAGGGCCGCGCGGGGCGCGCACGCGGCCCACGTCCGACCGAGTACGGGAAGCCCTGTTCGACATCGTTGCGCCCTCCGTCCAGGGCGCCAGGGTGCTGGACCTGTACGCCGGCACCGGCGCGCTGGCCATTGAGGCGCTGAGCAGAGGAGCCGAGTCCGCCGAACTCGTCGAAGCGGACAAGGGCGCTCAGGCAGTGATCGCCGACAACCTGACCCGCACCGGCGTGCAGGCCAAAGCCCGCCTGTGGCGCATGCGCGTCGAGAAGGCCCTCCCGCTGATCGGCGGCCCGTATGATCTAATCGTTGCCGATCCGCCCTATGCCGATCCTCAGATCACGGCCGTCCTGTCCCAGTTGGGCCCGCTGACGGCGCCGGATGGGCTGGTGGCTATAGAACACGCCAGCCGCGTGGCGCTGCCCGATGAGGCGCCAGGCCTCGCTCTCTGGAAGCGCCGGCGCCACGGCGATACGACTCTCAGCATCTACCGCAAGCAGTGAGCCGCGTCGCCGTCTACCCCGGCACCTTCGACCCGTTCACCAACGGGCACCTGGACATCACCCAGCGCGCGGCGCTGCTGTTCGACGAGGTCATCGTGGCCGTCTACGCCAAGCCGGCCAAGAACATCATCTTCTCCACGGACGAGCGCCTGGGGATGATCCGCGAGGCGCTGAAGGGCATGTCCAACGTTCGCGTAGAACCATTTGACGGTTTGATCGTTCAGTATCTGCAGAAAGTTGGAGCCAAGATCATCGTCCGGGGCTTGCGCGCCGTGTCGGATTTCGAGTACGAATTTCAAATGGCCCATATGAACCGCCAGCTGTGGCCTGAAGCCGAGGTGGTGTGCCTCATCACGGCCAAGAGCTATAGCTTCATCAGCGCCACCCTCATCCGCGAGATCGCCGCCCTGGGCGCCGACCTCGACCAGTTGGTCCCACCCAACGTGGCCGCGGCGCTCGAGAAGAAGTTCCGGGCGTAAATGGACATCCTGTACCTCGTCGACCGCATCGAGGCCATCCTGCACGCCGGCCAGAAGCTGCCCTTCTCGTCCAAGGTCATCATCGACGAGCACGAAACGATGGATGTGCTGGACCAGATGCGCGTCGTCATCCCGGAGGAGATCAAAACCGCCCGACGCCTCAACCAGGACCGGGAGCGCATCACCCAGCAGGCCGAAGCCGAGGCGGAGCGCATCCTACAGCAGGCGCAGGAGCAGGCCGAGCAGATCATCCAGCAGCACCAGGTCCTGCGGGAAGCCGAGCGTCGAGCCGAGGAGATCCTGACCCGCGCCGATGGGCAGGCCGAGGAGATCCGCGCCGGGGCGGACCAATACGCTCTCGAAGTGTTGAAGGCGCTCGAGGCGCACATGAGCAAGACCATGGACACGGTGCGGCGTGGCATCACCACCCTCGAAGAGTCCATCCGCCAGCCGGCCGAGGGCGCGCCCGAAAACGGCGCGTAACGCTTGCTACAATCGCCGGTACCTCGGAGACGGTGGTGAGCTGATGTCTTCTCCGGACAGCGCGGAACTGGATCCCACGGCGGGCGAACGGCCCGCCAAGGATCTTGGCGCCGACGTTGCCACGGAGATGCAGGCGCTTTTTCTCGTCCGGCTTCGCACCCTCTTGGACCGCCGCTACAAACAGGGCGCGAAGCTTTCGGCCGGCGATCTATTGTTGCTCGACAAAGCAATCTATTCGACCTTCTGCGATTGCCTGCAGTTGGGGCTCAGCGAGCAGGCGCGGGCGCTGCTGCGAAACGTCCAGGAAAGCTAAGCTCCCCTCGTGAGCCGAGCGTTCGCGGAGTGCCCCGACCTCTCCGCGGCGGAGGTCGGGGCGATCAAGACAATAGCCCGCAGCCTGCCCGTCGTGGCCGACCTGAGCCGTGCCGACGCGTTAGTCTACTGCCGCTGCGAGCCCGATCAGCTGATTATCGTCGCCGAGGCCAAGCCCTGGTCCGTTTCGGCTGTGCATACCGAGCCCATGGAGGGCAAGCTGTCCGACCGCAAAGGCGAGCCCGTGGTGTTCAAGTGCTTCGATCGCCAGCGGGCTGTCCAGGGCCGCCGGCCGGGCACGGTCATGGGCGCGGCCACGACGCAGGACGTATTCCCTTTGTTCCACGAAGGCCGCATGGTAGCGGCGGTCAGTTTCGAGACCAACGAAACGGTCCGCAACCGACACCGCCGCCGGAGCCCGGTCATCCTCAAGTCCATCGCCCTGCTCCAGGAGATGGTCCTGCAGAACCGGATCGACCTGTCGAAACTGTCGCGAACCAGCGAGCGCGATTCGCTGCTGGTAGTCGATGCGGCCGGCCACATCCAGTATTTGAGCGGCACCGCCGAGAGCCTCTACCAAAGACTCGGCTTTCGATCTAGCCTGCTCAAACGCAAGATCGACGACCTCGGCACCAACGAGGCGGCGTTCTTCGCCGCCATGCAGGCTCGCCAGGCGGTCGAGTTCGAGACCCAGGAGCAGGATTACATCTTCATCCGCAAGGCAGTGCCCCTGTTCGAACGGGGCCAGCTCAAGGGCGTCATTCTGGGTGTTACCGACGTCACGGACGAGCGCAAGAAGGAGCACGAGCTGCGCATCAAGTCGGCGATGCTCCAGGAAGTACACCACCGCGTCAAGAACAACCTCCAGACGATTGCCGCGCTGCTGCGCATGCAGGCCCGGCGCCTGCCCGAGGATGGCGCCCGCGCCGCCCTGCTGGAGAGCGTCAACCGCATCCTCAGCGTGGCCGTCGTGCACGAATTCCTGTCGCACGACGAGTCCTCGGAGATCAACATCAAAGAGGTCAGCCAGAGCATCCTGCGCGAGGTCACTACGGGCACGATGGACCCTGAGAAGCAGCTCAAAATCGTGCTCAACGGACCGAGCCTGAGGCTGCCGGCGCAGCAGGCGACGTCGTGCGCGCTGATCATCAACGAGCTGCTCCAGAACGCCGTCGAGCACGGCTACGCCGACCGCGCACAGGGTACGATCCAGATCAACCTGAACGAGTCAGCCGAGGAAACGGTCATCGAGATCATCGACGACGGCACGGGCTTCCCCGCCGGGTTCGACCTGGAACGTGATTCCAACCTGGGCCTGCAGATCGTGCGCACGCTGGTGAAGGAGGACCTGCGCGGCCAGCTCACACTCGAGAATGGCCAGGGCGTCCGTGTGCGCGTGTCGTTTCCGCGCAAGCGAGTGGAGGCCGCTGCTTGAGCGCTCAGACGCGCGTCGTCATCGCCGACGACGAGTCGGTGATCCGCATGGATCTCAAGGAGATGCTGACCGGCCTCGGCTACCTGGTTGTGGGCGAGTCGGGCGACGGCGAGAGCGCCGTCAACCTGGCGCGCGAGCTCAGGCCGGATCTGGTGATCATGGACATCAAGATGCCCGGTACGGACGGCATCCAAGCGGCACGCATCCTCACCGAGGAGCGCATCGCGCCGGTGCTGCTGCTGACGGCCTTCTCGCAGACGGAGCTCATCGAGGGCGCTAAGTCGGCCGGGGTCGTGGGCTACATCGTGAAGCCTTTCCGCGAGGGCGAGCTGGTGCCGGCCATCGAGGTGGCCATGGCGCGCTTCCGCGAGTTCCGCGAGCTCGAGCAGGAGATCGGCGACCTGCGCGAGACGCTGGAGACGCGCAAGCTGATCGAGCGCGCAAAGGGCATCCTCATGGACAGCCAGGGGCTGAAGGAGGCGGAGGCCTTCCGCAAGATCCAGAAGCTGTCGATGAACAGTCGCAAGTCGATGAAGGAAGTGGCGGAGGCTATCGTTCTTGCCGAACAGATCTGAAGTCCTGGACGTCGTCCGCAAAGAGAACGTCCGCTTCATCAACCTCCAGTTCACCGACGTGCTCGGCGTGGTCAAGAGCGTCACTATCCCCAGCACGCAGCTCGAAGACTGCATCAACCACGGCAAGTGGTTTGACGGATCGTCGATCGAAGGCTTCGCCCGCATCGCCGAGTCCGACATGTACCTCATGCCGGATCTGTCCACCTTCACCGTGATCCCCTGGGAGCGCGGCGACAATACCACCGCCCGCATCATCTGCAACGTCTATACACCCGAGGGCCAGGTCTTCGAAGGCGATCCGCGCCGCGTGCTGGCCCGTAACCTCGAGGAAGCCGCCAAACTTGGCTACGGCCTGCACACCGGCCCGGAGCTCGAATTCTTCCTTCTGCAGCGGGATGAGAAAGGCACCGAGCTGCCCCTGCCGCATGACCGCGGCAGCTACTTCGATCTGTCGACCGACCTGGCCATGGACGTCCGCAAGGAGATGGTTAACGCGCTCGAGGAGATCGGCATCGAGGTCGAGACCAGCCACCACGAGGTGGCCATCGGCCAGCACGAGATCGATTTCACCTACGGCGACGCGCTGAAGACGGCCGACAATTGCGTCACTTTCAAGTACACGCTCAAGGCCATCGCGCTTCTCCACGACCTGCATGCCACGTTCATGCCTAAGCCGATCTTTGGCATCAACGGCTCTGGCATGCACACCCACCTCAGCCTGTACGACCTCCGCACCGGCGAGAACGTGTTCGTGGATCGGGCCGAGGAGTACGGCATCTCGCGGGTGGCTCGGCAGTTCATCGCCGGCCTGCTGGCGCATGCCCGGGGCATGTGCGCCGTGCTTGCGCCGCTGGTCAATTCTTACAAGCGGCTGGTGCCGGGCTACGAGGCGCCGGTGTACATCGGCTGGGCGCGTGTGAACCGCTCGGCCCTCATCCGGGTGCCGCAAACCTCTCCCGGCCAGCCGGAATCGACGCGCATAGAGCTGCGTTGCCCCGACGCCAGCTGCAACCCCTACCTGGCCTTCGCCGTCATGCTGGCCTGTGGCTTGGATGGCGTCAGAAATGAGATGGAACCGCCTGCGCCCGTCGAGGAAAACCTCTACCACTTCGATGAGCTCCAGCGCGCGCAGCGCAACGTCGGTATGCTGCCGGGCTCGCTCGGCGAAGCCCTCGACGAGTTGGAGCGCGACGAGGTCGTCCGCCAGGCCCTGGGCGACCACGTCTACGACCGCTTTATCGAAGCTAAGCGCGCCGAGTGGAATGAGTACCGCATCCAGATCTCCCCGTGGGAGCTGGAGCGTTACCTGCCGATCTTTTAGCTAGCCGCTCAGTTCCTCTCCAGGAACAGCGGCGCTAGCAGGTTGTCCGCCGGCACATAGTCGTCCGTCAGCAGCACGCCGCCGGCGCGCGCCAGCCAGGCATCCATGTCGGGTCCGGACATGATTTTCGTCACCGTCTGGCCGTTGAAGCCCTGGCCGCGGGCAGCGCGCAGCCGCTGCTCATCCAGCGCGTTCATGGACGCCGCCACCACGTAGGTGTTCTGGGCCGGGCTGTTGAACGAGTCGAACTCTGACATGACGTACACGTTCGGGAACACCGTCTTCAAGGTCCGCACGATTGACGGGATGAACCGGCCGCCCTGCATCTTGTCGATGATGTTGGCCAGATAGAAGCCTGTCGGCGTGAGGCGGTTCGCCAGCTGCCGGTCGAACTCCTGGGTCGTCAGGTGGTACGGCACCGACAGGTCGTTGAACGCGTCGCCCAGGATGATGTCGAACCGCGCGTCCGGGGGCAGCTCCTGCAGCCCCAGCCGCGCGTCCATGTTGATCGTCTGCACCCGGGCCTCCGGGCTTAGGCCCATGTACTCGTAGGCGGTCTCCGTGACGCCGGGGTCGATCTCGATGACCATGTCCTTGGCCTGGGGATAGAGCGCCTCGACGAAGCGCGGCGTCGTGTACCCACCTGCGCCCAGCTGCAGGATGGAGAAGTCCGGCTTCTCCTTGGCTACGTAATCCATCATCTCGGCGTAGACCTTCTCGTAGCCGTAGTGCAGGTAGGTTGGATCGTCCAGGTCGTTGAAGCTGTGGATGAGGTGATCCAGGATGAGCTGTTCCACCTGGCGCCCGTCCTGCAGTGTCGGAATCACGCGGATGCAGTAGTAGCTTGTCTCGTGGGTGCAGCCGCTGTCGAAAGCGTTCATGTTGACGCTGATGCGCAGCACCCCGAACGCCAGCACCGCGGCGGTGGTTGTGGTCATCGCCGCCCGCTGGCGGTCGCCCGTTAACAGCCCGCCGAAGGTGACGGCCAGGACCAGCAGGACGATGCCCACGCCGAGCACGATGGTCCGGGTGCCGAACGAGGCGATCAGCACGAAGCCGGTGAGGAACGTGCTCAGGATGCTGCCGCAGGTCGAGACCGCGTAGATCCGCCCCACGACTCCGCCGGTCTGGCCCAGGTCCTCCAGGCTCAGCTTGATGACCACAGGCGTGGTCATGCTGATGACGAACGCCGGCGGAAAGAAGATGACCGCCGTCATGACCACGATCTTGGTGACGAGCGAGGTGCCGGCTGGGTAGTGGAGGTCCGTCATCAGCCGCGTCAGCGGCAGGACGGCCAGGCTCGATATGCCGCCCAGCGCGAGGATGACGCCCAGCGTCCGCCGGGCTACCCACCGGTCGGCGACCAAGCCGCCTGCGTAATTGCCGAGCGAAATGCCGGCCAGCACCACGCCGATCACGCTCGTCCAGGTGTACAGGGACACGCCCACGACTGGGGCGACGATGCGGCCGGCGACGATCTCCAGGATCAGGGTGCAGCCGCTGGCGATGAACACGACCAGGTAGGCCCACCACAAGTTTTTCGACATTGGGCGGAACTATACACACCAGTGGCCCGACTTGTGCGACCCCTTGCCGTAGCCCAAACATCGGAGGATTCCATGAGCCTAAGACCTGTTATTCCCTTGCTCGCGACAGCCTCTTTGGCGCTGGCCGCCTGCGGTAATGCACAGCAGGCGGGCCCACCCAGCGCGGCGGGCAGCCCCGCCGCCAGCGCCAGAACGGCGACCGGCGGGAGCGCGCCGGCTACGACCACCTCGGTGCGACCCAGCGCCGCGGCTTCGGCCGGGACCGGCGTGAGCGGCGCTACCAGTGGCGCCCCGGCGACGTCGCCATCGGCCCGTCCGTCCGCCGTGAGCGCGGCCTCGACGGCGGCCTCGCCCGGCGCCGCTGGCGCGGCGAATACCAGCGCCGCTTGCACCGCCGGCTCATCCACGACCGGCACCACAAGTACGACCGGCGCTTCGGCCGCGGCATCGACCGGCGCGACCGGCGCCTCACCGGCGGCTTCGGCCGGCGCTGCTGGCGCGACCAGCGCGGCTCCCGCGGCCAGCGCGAGTGCTTCCGGCGCGGCATCCACGTCGTCTGACGTTTCGTCTCAGGTCCGCGCAGGCGTCATCCCGCCGCCGCCCATGAGTGTCCAGCTGGCGACCGGCGCCGTCACGTTCGGCCTGGGTGGCACACCCGGCACGACTACCAGCACGGCCTCGGCGCGCGCCTCTACGGCGGCTTCGGCGGGTGCGTCGGGAGCGGCCAGCGGCGCACCTGGCGCGACGACGAGCAGCGCCTCGCCTTCGGTTTCCGGAGCGGCCACCGGCTCCAGCGCTACTCCGGCCGGGACGACGAACGCCGGCACGGTGCGCGTGTTCGAGTCGCAGTGCTCGCCGGACCAGGTGCGCCAGTTCTATCAGCAGCTGCTGACGCAGAACCAGTGGTCGGGCACATTCACAACCGCCTCGGGCGCTGCCGGAGCTTCGACTACGACGGCCTCCAGCGCAGCTGCTTCGCCAGCGGCCCCTGCCGGCGCATCCTCGACCACCAGCAGCCTGCCGATCATGGCCGGCACCTTCCTGAACATGGCCAGCAATGGCGAGACGGTGGTGTTCATTGACATCCGCGGCGCGGCCGCCGGCAGCTCGCCATCAGGTGGCCCGAGCGCCTCTCCGGCCGGGACGAGCAGCGGCGCCAGCACCACGACGACCACCTCGACTGGGGGCAGCGCGATGAGCTTCGTCGAGATCATCGAGCAGCGCATGCCCGCCAACTGCAGTGTGGCCGGCGTGACGATCACCCCAAGCGGCGGCTCACTGAGCTCGGCCACAGTGGCCCCTTGCAGCAACGTGTCCGGGGCGACCACGAGCGCGACCAGCGGGGCCGGGGGCGCCAGTCAGCCCGGCGCCAGCGCGGCAGGGACCGGCGGCGCCATCAGCCCCAGCGCTGGAGCGTCGTCGGGCGGCAGCAGCCTCTCAACAAGCGGCAGGTCCTCCGGCACTAGCACCGGAACGTCCGGCACCAGCACTGGGACGTCCTCTGGCGCCGGTGGAACGGGGACCAGCTACTAGCGACCAACCTATGGTCAGAAGGGGCCCTCCACCGTTGGGGTGGACGGCCCCTTCTCTTCGCCCGCCGGGCAAGCATTCCACTGGTCCAGCTCTTGCTGAGCGCGGTCAGTTGCCCAACATCACGTCGTTATCAGAGGAGGTCCATGTGAAAGCCCGAATCCTGGTATTCGCCGGGGCGGCCCTAGCGCTCGCGGCCTGCGGGGGCGGGGCTGCTCCCTCGAGCGCGCCAGCCGCAAGTGTGGCTGCCTCAAAGCCCGCCGCATCGGTCTCGGCCAAGCCGGCGGCTAGCGCCAGCGCCGTGGCTTCCGCCCCGGCCAAGCCGGCAGCAAGCGCGCCGGCGTCCGTCGCCGCTTCACCGGATTCTGTGGTGGATCTGACGATGTGTACCTTCAGCACGACCGGCGGAGCGGCCGGCACGACCACCACGACCACCGCGAGCGCCTCGGCTAAGCCGGTGGCGAGCGGAGCGGCAGCTTCGGCCAGCGCCAAGCCGGCTGCATCGGCGGCCGCCGGGACGACAACAACAACCACAACCACCGCCGGCGGCGGCATTACCCTGCAGCAGATCCGCACCGGCGTGGTTCCGCCTCCACCGCGGAGCACGTCCATCGCCACCGGAGCCCTGACCGTGGGCGGCGGAGCCGCCGCGCCGGCGGCCCCGGCAGCCAGCGCCAAGCCGGCTGCATCGGGCGCGGCCCTCCCGACCTCGGGCGAGATCGGCGCCGTGGTGGGCGCTCCGATGGTGCGCGTGTTCAGGACCGAATGCAGCGCCGACCAAATCCGGACCTGGTACACCCAGGCATTGACGACTAACCAGTGGAATGGATCGTTCCCGGCGATCGTCGGCGGCGCGGCCGGTGGCACAACCACGACGACCACGACGGGCGCAGCCAGCGCCAGCGCTAAACCGGGCGCTTCGAGTGGAGCGGCGGCCAGCGCCAGCCCTAAACCGGCCGCTTCCGCGGGTGCGACAACCACGACCGCCAGTGGCGGCGGCGGTGAGTTTGCCGGCACTTTCGCTAACCAGAGCGCCGGCAGCGAGACGGTGCTGTTTATCGCCGTGCGGGCGTTCACTGGCGGCACCACGCCTCAGACGCTGGTCGAGCTGATCGAGCAGCGGCTGACCACGGGCGCCGGAGCGTCGGCGGCCGCCAGCGGCGCTCCTGCCGCAAGCGCCGCTGCCAGCGCGGCGGCGAAGCCCGCGGCCAGCGCCGCCGCGCCGACCGCGGCCTCGACGGCCGCAAGCGCGCCGGCCGCGACCAAGCCGGCTGCCTCAGCTACGCCGTAGCGCGTCCCCTTGGGGACGGGGACCTTGCCGGCCCGCAAGGTCCCCGTTGCCGGCGGCCGTCCGGATGGCGGCGATCGTCGCTATATCGCTACGCCGGGGCGCCGAGGGCCAGTTCCGGCCAACCACCGGAGCGGAAAGGTCTCGTCGCGTGTGGCTCACTCCGGCAGGTCCTCCCGCCGCCAATCGCGCTGCTCGAGGTCCCTCGGCGGCCCGACCGTCAGCGCCTTCCAGCCATAGCGGTCACGAATCTTGTCCAGACTGGCCGTCAGCGCTTCCTGCTTGCTCGGCTGGCCGTCGTCGAACAGCCCCTGCTGCCGCGGCGCCTCCGAGAGGCTGCTCAGGCCGGTGCCGATCAGTCGGATCTTGCGCGAGCGGTCCCACGCCGCTCGCAGCAGCGCCACGGTCTCACCCACAATTGTCGCCTCGACGTTGGTCGGCTGCGCCAGTGTGTGGCTGCGCGTGAACGTCTCGAAATTGGCGTAGCGCAGCTTGAGATGGACTGTCCGGCAGTGCAGTCCCTGCTCGCGCATGCTCTTGGCGGCATGCTGTGCCAGCTGACGCAGCATGGCCTCCAGTTCGCTGGGATCGCTCACGTCGCGGTCGAACGTCATCTCGCGGCTGATGCTCTTGGGCTGGCCAGGCGCGACCACCGGCCGCCGGTCGATGCCATGGGCGAACTCCCACATCTGCAGCCCGTGCTTGCCCAGCTGCCGCGTCAGCTGCTCCGCCGGCAGCGCCGCCAGCTGGCCGATCGTCGCGACACCCAAGGGCTTGAGCCGCTCCTCAGTCGAGGGGCCAAGTCCCGGCAGACGCCGCAGGGGCAGCGGAGCCAGGAAGCTGGTTTCTTCCCCCGGCCGGACCTCCACGAAGCCGCGCGGCTTCTGCAGGTCCGAAGCGATCTTGGCCACTACTTTTGAGGTCGCGATGCCTATGGATAGGTCGAGTCCCGTTTCGGCCTTGACCTCGTCTCGGATGCGGAGAGCGGCCTGTCGCACGGGGCCGGAGATGCGCTCCGTTCCGCTGAGATCGAGGAACGCTTCGTCGAGCGAAAGCGGCTCGACCAGCGGCGTGTAGCGGTGGTAGATGTCGAACACCCTTTGCGAGTACGCGCGGTAGAGGGCGAAGTGTGGTGGGATGTACATGGCATGGGGGCACAGCCGCACCGCCGTGGCCAGGGGCATCGCGGAATGGATGCCGTACCGCCGGGCCTCGTACGATGCGGCCGCGACCACGCCGCGGCGGCGTGGATCGCCGCCGACGATGACCGGTTTGCCCATCAGCGAGGGGTCCCGGATCTGCTCGACCGAGGCGTAGAACGCGTCCAGGTCGCAGTGGAGGATCACGGCTTGGCGCTGACTATACTCCCGCGCGTGCGCAGAGAGGAGCGGCCAAGCCTCTCCTTGCCGCGGCGAAGCCTGCTTGCTTCGCTGCTGCCCGCCGCCGCCTTCGCCCTCATCGCCGTCCTCGACTTGCTGCCGCCCACGGCCCGTTGGAACGAGCGCGTCAGCACGGTCGCGCAAGGTCCGGAGGAAGTGCCGCTGACCCTGGTTGGGTTTTTCACCGACTGGCTGTTTTCGGCTAAGGTGCTGCTTCCGACGCTGGCGCTCGCCTGCCTCCTGCTCGTGGCGAGGCGGCGGTGGCGGATGGCCTTCTCTCTGGCGCTGATCTTTCCGATGGTCGCGGTCGAGGTGCTCCTGAAGCTGCTGATCCGCCAGCCGCCGGCCAGCCACTATCTGAATGTTCGCGTGATATTCGCGACCTCCAACCCGGGCATCGAGGTCTTGGAGCACGGCTTCCCTAGCGGCCATGCTACGCGCATCGGCTTCGTCCTGCTCTGGCTGGCCCTCGTCCTGGTGCCTGCGCGGTCCCGCCCTCGCGCGGTGTTCGCGGCCGTGCTGCTAATCCTGTTCGGCGCCTGGACACGGATCTACGTCGGCGATCATTCCGTGCTGGAAGTGGTCGCCGGCCTGCTGCTGGCGGCGGTTTTCCTGCCCGCCTCCTGGCTGCTTCTCAGCAGGCGGCCTGCGCGATAGCGGCGAACGACTCCGCCTTCAGCGAGGCTCCGCCGACCAATGCCCCGTCCAGCTCCTCCTTGGCCAGCAGCCCGGCGCAGTTCTCAGGCGTGACGCTCCCGCCGTATAGGATGCGTACGCCGGCGCCGGCCTCGCCGGGCAGCAGGCTGCGCACGAACTTGTGCACTTCCTCGGCCTGCTCCGGCGTCGCTACCCGACCCGTGCCGATGGCCCACACCGGCTCGTAGGCGATGAGGAGCGAGCCGAACGCCGCCTGGCCGATACCGGCGAAGCTCTCCGCGATCTGCTGCCGGATGACAGACTCCGTTTGACCGGCCGAGCGTTCAGGCCAGGTCTCGCCAAGACACACGATTGGCGTGAGCCCTGACGCCAGTGCCAGCTTGAGCTTGCGGTTGACCAGCTCGCTGGTCTCGCCCATCTGGCGCCGGCGCTCCGAGTGCCCGAGAATGACGTAGCGGCAGCCGGCATCCAGCAGCATCAGGGGCGAGATCTCGCCCGTGTAGGCGCCCTGCTCCTCGAAATACATGTTTTGGGCGCCCAGCCCGATGTGGCTGCCCTTGACCACCTCCGCAACGGCGGACAGAGCCGTGAATGGCGGGCACACCACCACATCCGCCGCCAGGGCGTCGGGAAGCAAGCTTCGGATATCGTGCGCCAACGCCCGGGCCTGGGCCAGTGTGCCGTTCATCTTCCAATTGCCGGCAACCAGCCGCCTACGCGCAGGCACGAAACCTATAATAGGTTCGCCCCTCATGCCCATCGCCCTGTTCGGCTTGTCCTACAAGACGGCGCCGCTCGACTTGCGTGAGGCGGTTTCCTTCGACTCGGAATCGCTGGCGCACAGCCTGCCCGGGCTGACCTGCGAGGCGTCGGTGCGTGAGGCGGTTGTGCTCTCAACCTGCCACCGAACCGAGATCTACACGGAGCTGACCGACATGGTGGCCGCCAAGGAGCACGCCATGTCCTGGCTGGCCGACCAGCGGGGCATCCCGCGGCGGTCGTTCGGGCAGCACGTCTACCACCGTTTCGAGCGTGACGCTGTGGAGCATCTGTTCCGGGTCGCGGCTGGCCTCGATTCGATGGTCCTGGGCGAAGACCAGGTGCTCGGGCAAGTGCGCGAGGCGTTCAAGACCGCCAGCCGGGCGGGCACGGTGCGGACCCGCCTCGACGCCACCTTCCGTCGGGCCATCCGGGCCGGCAAGCGGGCGCGCACCGAGACCAACATCAACCGCCACTCGGCCTCCATCGGAAGCGTCGCTGCCGACCTCGCTCGGCAGGCGCTGGGCACGCTTGCCGGCCGGCGCGTTCTGGTCATCGGCGCGGGGGAGATGGCGGAGCTGGCGGCCCGCCATTTGCTCAAGCTTGGGCCGGCCGAGCTGGTGGTAGCCAACCGCTCCAGGCAGCGCGGCCAGCGGGTGGCCCATAAGCTCGGTGTTGCCTCCGTCCCGCTGGAGGATCTCCCGCGCTTGCTGGCCGAGGCCGACGTGGTGGTGACCTCGACCGGCGCGCACGATCACCTAGTCACAGCGGACATGCTCGCCGGCCGCGATCGTCCGCTGGTTGTCATTGACCTCGGTCTGCCGCGTGACGTCGACCCCGCGGTGGGCGATCTGCCGGACGTCCGCCTGTACAACGTAGACCAGCTCGACGAGGTTCTCGCGGACCAGGAGCCAAGCCAGGCCGAGGACGTCCAGCGGGTGGAGGCCATCGTGGCTGAGGAGCTGACCGATTGGGATCGCTGGCACGCCACCCTGGGCGTGGTGCCGACCATCTCAGCGCTGACCGCGTGGGCGGAAGCTATCGAGGATCGCGAGACGGCTCGCACCCTGGCCCGCCTGAGCCACCTCTCCGAGCGTGACCGACGTGAAGTGGCCGCACTGGCGCAGGCAGTCGCCCGCAAGCTGCTGCACCGGCCGATCGAGCGGCTCAAGACCGGGACGCTCCCCGAGGGCTACCTGGAAATGGCTCGGGAACTCTTTGGTTTGGAGGACTGAGGTCTCCAAGACCTCCGCTATAGTTCGCAAGCGGTGGCCCTAGACACACCAGCTCGAGCTGAGAAAGCGCCGGCCGAACCAACCTTCCCGACAATTCGTATGCGCCGCCTGCGTGGTAGCGCAACCCTGCGTCGCATGGTCCGCGAGACCATTCTCTCGCCCGACGACTTCATCCTGCCCCTGTTCGTGGACCACAATGCCGCCGGCCGAGAGCCCATACCCTCCATGCCTGGCGTCGACCGCGTTAGCGTGGAACTGGCGGTCGAAGAGGCGCATCAGGCGCAAGAGCTTGGCATTCCCGCCGTCATCCTGTTCGGGCTGCCCGAGTCCAAGGACGCCCTGGGCACCGGCGCCTACGCGCCCGATGGGATCGTGCAGCGCGCCGCGCGGGCCATCAAGGCAGCTTGCCCGCGGATGGTGCTCGTGGGCGACGTTTGCCTGTGCGAGTACACCTCCCATGGCCACTGCGGCGTCATTCGCGATGGCGTCATCGACAACGACCGCACCCTCGAGCTGCTGGCGGCGACCGCCGTCTCACAGGCCGAAGCCGGCTTCGACGTCGTCGCCCCGTCCGACATGATGGATGGCCGCGTGGCGGCCATCCGCCGGGCGCTCGATGAGGCCGGTTACCAGGACCGGCTGATCATGGCTTACTCGGCCAAGTTCGCCTCAGGGTTCTACGGACCGTTCCGTGAGGCCGCCGACTCCGCCCCGCAGTTCGGCGACCGGCGAACCTATCAGATGGATCCGCCCAATGCCCGCGAGGCCATGCGCGAGATTGAGCTGGATGTGCGCGAAGGCGCCGACCTGGTGATGGTCAAGCCGGCGCTGGCCTACATGGATCTCATCGCCCGCGCCCGCGAGCGGTTCGACCTGCCGCTGGTGGCTTACAACGTCTCGGGCGAGTTCGCCATGGTCAAGGCCGCCGCCGCGAATGGCTGGATCGACGAGCAGCGCATCGTCTACGAGATCCTCACCGGCATCCGGCGGGCGGGAGCCGACCTCATCATCACCTACCATGCCAAGGACGCAGCCCGCTGGCTGCGCGAAGGAGTCTTTTGAGCCGCAGCCCGGAGCCTCAGCGCCGGCGGAATCCTCTCCAGAAACCCAAAGGCATCATCTACTCCAGCATCACCCTGGTGCTGCTGGCGCTGTTCGTCATCACCTTGGTGCAGGCCGCCTGTAGCCCGGCGACGCCGGCCGCCGCGCCCAGCGCATCGGCGCAGCCAACCGTGACTATTCCGACCCCGCCCGCGGCCAGCGCGCCGGCCGCGGCCTCAACAGCTCCCAAGCCTACGTTTTCATCGCCCCCGCCCATGAACATCGATGCCAGCCGCCACTACACGGCCAGCATCGACACCGAGAAGGGGCAGATCGTGCTCGACCTCGATCCGCAGCTCGCGCCCCAGACCGTCAACAACTTCGTGTTCTTAGCTCAGCAGGGCTTCTACGATGGCCTGCGGTGGCACCGCGTCGTGCCCGATTTTGTGATCCAGGGCGGCGATCCCCAGGGGACGGGGGCGGGCGGCCCGGGCTACATGTTCCCCGATGAGCCGGTCAAGGGCGAGTACCGGGAAGGTTGCGTAGCCATGGCCAACGCCGGCCCGAACACCAACGGGAGCCAGTTCTTCATCTGCATCGCCGACGACACAACCAAGCTTCAGAAGCTCTACAACCTGTTCGGCTACGTCAAGTCGGGGCTGGACGTCGCCAAGCGCATTCAGACCACCGACCACATGCTGAAGGTGACCATCAGCTGAAGCCGTTTCGGTGTCATCCTGAGGCGCGGAGCGCCGCGGGATGCTGCCCGGGGGCTTACGAAGAAGATCCCCAGCTTCACTCAAGATGACGAACTCGGATCGCATTTTCGGCCGCTCCCAGGAGCTCATGCCGGGCGGCGTCAATTCGCCCGTCCGAGCTTTCAAAGCCGTCGGCGGCACACCGCCCGTGATCCAGCGGGGCGCGGGCGCCTACATCTGGGACGTCGACGGCCGGCAGTACATCGACTACGTCGGCTCCTGGGGGCCGCTCATCCTGGGCCATGCCCATCCGGCCGTGGTTGAGGCGGTGAAGCGCGCGGCCGAGCACGGCACGACCTTCGGCGCGCCCACCGAGCTCGAGCTCCAGCTGGCGGAGCTCGTGGTCGAGGCCGTGCCGTCCATCGAGATGGTGCGCTTCGTCTCGTCGGGAACCGAAGCAGTCATGAGCGCGCTGCGGCTGGCGCGCGGCGTCACCCAGCGGGACAAGATCGTCAAGTTCGCCGGCGGCTATCACGGGCACGCCGATCACCTGCTGGCCGAAGCCGGTTCTGGGGTGCTCACATTTGGCCAGCCCGGCAGCCCGGGCGTTCCGGCGGCGACCGCCGCCGAGACGATCGTGCTGCCCTACAACGATCTGCACGCCGTGGAACACGCGTTTGCGGGCCACCATCGCGAGATCGCCGCCATTATCGTGGAGCCCGTGGCCGCCAACATGGGCGTCGTCTTGCCCAAGCCCGGTTTCCTCGAGGGGTTGCGCCGCCTGGCCACCGAGCATGGCAGCCTGCTGATCTTCGACGAGGTCATCACCGGCTTTCGCCTGGCTTACGGCGGAGCGCAGTCGGTGTATGGCGTTTTGCCGGACATCACCTCTCTGGGCAAGATCGTCGGCGGGGGCCTGCCGGTCGGAGCGTATGGCGGCTCCCGCGAGCTGATGGAGCACATGGCTCCGGTGGGGCCCATCTACCAGGCCGGCACCCTGTCCGGCAACCCCCTGGCCATGGCCGCCGGGGTGGCTACGCTGAACGAGCTGCGGAAGCCCGGCTTCTATGAGCGGCTCGAGGCGCTGAGCGCCCGCCTGGCTGCCGGACTCAACGGCCTCGGCCTGGGCTGCCTGAACCGCGCCGGCTCTCTCATGACTCTCTTCTGCCAGCCCGGACCAGTCCAGAACTACGAAGACGCGCGGCATTCGGACGTCCAGCAGTACGCCGGCTTCTTCCATCGCATGCTCGACTGCGGCGTGTACCTGGCGCCTTCCCAATACGAGGCGCTGTTCGTGTCCGCCGCCCACACCGAAGCCGACGTAGATCGCACCATCGAGCTGGCAGCGATGCGCGGCTAAACTCCGCCCATGTCTTCGGGCAGCGCGTGGGGCGGCCGGTTCTCCAAGGAGACCGCCCCGCCGGCGCAGCGCTTCGGCGCCTCGATCCCTTTCGACTGGCGGCTGTATCGCTTCGACATCGCCGGCTCCATCGCCCACTCGCGCATGCTCAGCGCGCAGGGCATCATCGCCAACGAGCTCCAGATGGAGATCGAGGCCGGGCTGAAGCGCGTGCTGGCCGAGATCGAGGCCGGCGCCTTCGAGTGGAGCCTCGACCGCGAGGACGTGCACCTGAACATCGAAGCCGCCCTGGGCGAGCCCGGGCGCAGCCTGCACACGGCTCGGAGCCGCAACGACCAGGTCGCGCTCGATCTCCGGCTGTTCACCCGGCAGGCCATTGTCGATAGTTGCGCCGGCACCCTGGCCCTGCAGCAGGCGCTGTTGGCGCGGGCGGCCGAGCATGTCGACAGCTTGCTGCCCGGCTACACCCATCTGCAGCGGGCCCAGCCGGTCTCCCTCGCTCACCACCTGCTGGCCTACGTCGAGATGCTGCGGCGTGACTTCGACCGGCTCGTGGATGCCTTCGCCCGCACTAACGTCCTGCCGCTTGGCTCAGGCGCACTGGCCGGCGTGCCCTATCCCATCGATCGCCGGCTTGTGGCCGATCTGCTCGGCTTCAGAGCCGTATCTGCGAACAGCATCGACGCCGTCTCCGACCGCGATTTCGTCGTCGAGTTCCTGGCCTGCGCCGCGCTGTGCGGCGTGCATTTGTCCCGGCTGGCCGAGGAGCTGGTGCTCTGGTCGTCGGCAGAGTTCCGCTACGTCGAGATGGATGACGCCTGGTCGACCGGCAGCAGTATGATGCCCCAGAAGAAGAATCCCGATTTCGCCGAGCTCGTGCGCGGCAAGAGCGGACGGCTTCTGGGAGACCTGATCGCCCTCCTGACGGTGCTCAAGGGCTTGCCCCTGGCCTACAACAAGGACCTGCAAGAGGACAAGGAGCCGCTGTTCGATGCAGCCGGCACGCTGACCGACTGCCTGGGCACCAGCGCGTCGATGATCCGGGCCTTGCGCTTCAACACCGAACGCATGGCCAAAGCGGCCGCGCGCGATTACACCACGGCCACCGATTTGGCGGACTACCTCGTGCGCAAGGGCATGCCTTTCCGCGACGCGCATCGCGTGGTCGGCGAGCTGGTGGCGGCATGTGTCGCCGGCGGCAAGCAGCTGACCGAGCTCGGGCTGCAGGAACTGAAGACGTTTTCGAGCCACTTCGAAACCGATGCCCTCCAGGCGCTCAGCCCGGCCGCTTCGGTGGCCGCGCGCGACGTTCCGGGCGGCACCGCGCCGGCTCGGGTGCGGCAGGCGCTGGCCGCGGCGGAGGCCAGGTTGTTGGATAGCCAAGCGCGGCTAGCCGAGCTCGAAAAGCTTGCGCGGAGCGTCGACGCGCTGCTTAACTGACAGCCGGAAACGGCTATAATCGCGCACGAATCCGGCAGGACGTTGGCCTGCCGGTCTTGGCTTAGGAGCACTGAATGGGCGTGTTCAACGCCTTCTTCGGGGCCTTCTCAAAAGACCTCGGAATCGATTTGGGCACGGCCAACACGCTGGTCCACGTGCAGGGCAAGGGCGTGGTGTTGTCCGAACCCTCCGTCGTAGCCATCGATAAGAAGAGCAAGCAGGTGCTGGCCGTCGGAGCCGACGCCAAGCGCATGGTGGGCCGAACGCCCGCCAACATCATCGCCATCCGTCCCCTCAAGGACGGTGTGATTGCCGACTTCGACATCGTGGAGCAGATGCTGCGCTACTTCATCGGCAAGGTGCATCCGGGTTTCCTTGCGCCTCGTCCGCGCGTCGTGGTCGGCATCCCCTCGGGTGTGACGGAAGTCGAGAAGCGCGCCGTGCACGACGCGGCCGTCCGCGCCGGCGCCCGCGAGGCGTTCCTGATCGAGGAGCCCATGGCGGCGGCGATCGGGTCCGGCCTGCCCATTACCGAGCCGACCGGCAGCATGATCGTCGACATCGGCGGCGGCACCACCGAAGTGGCGGTCATCTCGCTCGAAGGCATCGTCGTCAGCCGCTCGATCCGCACCGCGGGCGACGAGATCGACGAGGCCATCCTGCAGTACGCCCGCCGCGAGCACAGCCTGGCCATCGGCGAGCGCACTGCCGAGGAAACCAAGATCAAAATCGGCTCGGCCTACAACACCGGCAGCGAGCGCACGGTCGAGCTGCGCGGGCGCGATCTCATCACCGGCCTGCCTAAGGTCGTCGAGGTCACCAGCAGCGATATCCGCGAGGCCATAGCCAACCCGGTGAATCAAATCGTTGACGAAGTCAAGGTGTGCGTCGAAGAAACGCCTCCGGAGCTGGTAGCCGACATCATGGAGAGCGGCATCACCCTGGCCGGCGGCGGCGCCTTGCTGGAAGGACTGGATATCCGGCTCACGGAGGAGACCAAGATGCCGGTCCAGGTCGCCGAGGATCCGCTCACCTGCGTCGTGCGCGGCACCGGCAAGGCGCTGGAGGAGATTGACGTGCTGCGAAAGGTTTTCGTCGCCACCCAAAATGGCAAGACTGCACCCCGACGGTAGAGTCCTCGATCCGCTTGTCCTGGGCCGAAGCCTGCTCTGGCTTGGCGTGGCCGCGTTCCTGAGCATCGCGCTGATTGTGCTCGACCAAACGCAGCGTCTCCAGCCAGCCGAGAACGCCGCCGCGCGGGTCTTCACGCCGCTCCAGGCCTTCTTCACCGACAAGACCGACGGCGTGTTCGAGTTCTGGACGACCATCGGCCAGATCACCCAGCTGCGGGAGGAGAACGAGCGCCTGCGGAGCGAGGTCGCCAGCCTGCGCGTGCGCAACGCTGAGCTGAGCCGGGCCGAGACTGAGAACGAAACCATGCGAGCTCAGCTCAAGTACGCCCAGGCCAACCCGCAGTTCACGATGCTGCCGGCTAACGTCGTGGGTAAGGACTTGCACGGTCTGAACGACTACATCGAGATCGACCGCGGCGCCGCCGACGGTCTACAGCCGCAGATGACGGTCGTCAGCCCGGACGGCTTTCTGGTCGGCCGCATCCTCAAGCTCACTGACAGCCGGGCTCGGGTGCTCATCATCACCAACCCCAGCAGCTCGGTGGCGGCAGTCATTTCAGATAAGGACGGCCAGGCAGAGGATGTGGTCGATGGGCGTATCCATGGCCGGCTGGTTATGCGCAATATCCCACAGAATGTCCGGATCAAGATCGGCGAGGACGTCCTCACCAGCGGGCTGGGCGGGAACTTCCCGCGCGGCATCAAAATCGGCCAGGTGGCTACGCTAACCAACAGCGACGTCCAGCTCTTCCAGCAGGCCGATATCGCCCCCTACTGCGACTTCGCGCGCCTCTCTGCCGTGCAGGTCATCACCAACCATCTGCCCAAGAAGTAGATGCGCTACGCCCTGGCTCTCGTGGTGCTGGCACTGACAGCCGCCTTGCAGTCGAGCGTCTTCTCGCGCATGTCGCTCGGCACGGCCGCTCCACAGATGGTGCTCCTGAGCGTGGTTGCCTGGAGCCTTGCACGCGGACCGGTGGAGGGCATCTTCTGGGGCTTCGCCGGGGGTTTGCTATACGACTTTGCCAGCGGCGGTGTGGTCGGAGTCTCCGCTCTGGCGATGGTTGCCGTAGCAGCCGTGGCGGGCAGCTTTGGCGGGCGCATGTTCGGCACGAACCCGCTCCTACCAGTGCTGGCCGTCTTCGCCGCCACCGTCGTCTACTTCGTGATCGTCAGCTTCCTGCTGGCCACGCTGCACTATCCCACCGACTGGTCGGCGGTCCTCACCGACGTTGCCCTTCCGACCGCCATCGCGAATGCCGTTCTGGGCCTGGTTGTCTATCCCCTCTTCGCGTTCGTGGCCGCGCGGACGGCCCGGCGGGTAAGGGTCGAGATTTGAGCGCCAACGCCTTCGATCCCCTGTCCCCGATGTCCAAGGTCGAGCGCGAGGGCGTCGAGCGACAGCAGCGTCAGATCGCCCGCCGCCTGTTCGGCTTCAGGGTAGCGATCGTCCTGGCCTTCGCCGTCCTCACCGTCCGCTTGTGGGACATGCAGATCGTCAACTCCGCCAACTACGTCAGCAAAGCCGTGGAGAACCGAGTTCGCGAGCGAACGGTCAAGGCGCTGCGAGGCGTGATCTACGACCGCAATCACCAGCAGCTCGTGTTCAACAGGCCCAGCTTCGACGCCGCCGTCGACGTGCAGGATCTCCCCGTTCGGGATCAGCCCGCGGTCGTGGAGCGGCTGGCCAAGCTGGTTGGCGGCGATCCCAAGGAAATCGACGGCAAGATCACCCAGCAGCGCAAGACCGCGCCGAATATTCCCGTCACCGTGGCCAGCAGCATCCCGTGGCAGACCGTGCTGGCTCTGAAGGAAGAGCACACCGATCTGCCGGGTGTGTTCCCACTGCAGAACACCATCCGCGATTATCTGCACGGCCCGCTGCTGTCCGGGATCGAGGGTTACGTGGGGCCGATCACCGCGGAGGAATACCCGGACCTCAAGAAGGAGGGTTACGAGCAGGACGATAAGCTCGGCCGGGCCGGCGTGGAGCTCACGTACGAGGACGATCTGCGCGGCAGCAACGGCCTGCAGCACGTGGAGGTCGACGCCGGCGGTCGCGAGGTCCAGGTGCTCGATGAGGTTGCCCCGAAGCCCGGCAACAGCCTGGAGCTGACCATCGACCTCGACCTGCAGCGCGACGTGACCAAATATCTGCGCTGGGGCCTCGACCGGGCCCACTGCTTCCAGGCCAATCCCGATGCCAAGACCTGGACCGCCAGGTGCCCGGATGAGGTCAAGCAGCGCATGGCCCGCCCGCCCGCCGACGGCGGCCACGGCGACGAGGGCGCGGCGATCGTCATGGACGTCCACACCGGTGAGATCCTGGCCATGGCCGCCTTTCCGCAGTACGACAACAACGTGTTCACCGGCCGCGCCGTGGACCAGCCGCGGGCCGCCGAGGTCCTGACGCGCCGCGATCACCCGCTCATCAACCGTGCGCTCAGCGCCTCGGCGCCGGGTTCCACGTTCAAGCTCATCACCGCGGCCGCCGCGCTGCAGGAACACGTCGTCTCACCCACCACTGGCCTCTCGGTGGGCGCTTGCTGGGGCGGTGGCATCAACTTCTGCAATTGGGAAGCCCGCGGCTACGGCGGCATGACCGTAGTCGACGCCATCGCACAGTCCAATGACATCTGGATGGCCACGGTCGTGGCCGGCAGCGGCAGTGTGCGCGGCATGGGCATCGATAAGCTGACGTGGTACGCGCAGCAGTTCGGCCTCACGCAGCAGCTCGGTATCGATCTGCCCTTCGAGCAGAAGGGGCTCATGCCCACCACTCAGTGGAAGGCCGAGAACTTCCGCGCGCCGGACGAGAAAGTCTGGTACACCGCCGACTCGCTGTTCGCGGCCATCGGCCAGGGCTTCGATACCGCTACCCCGCTGCAGATGCTGAACGTCGCGGCAACGGTGGCCAACGGCGGCGAGTTGCTTGTTCCGCATGTGGTGCGCGCCGTGGTCGACTCGGAGGGCAAGGTCGTTCGCAGGATCGAGCCGCGCGTCAAGCAGCGCGTGCCGGTCGACCCGCGCTACCTGGAGGTCGTCCGCGAAGGGGCCCGCAAGGGCGTGGTCAACGGCTCCTCGGTGGCCACGAACCTGCATGAGCTGAAGGTGGCGGGGAAGACGGGCACGGCCGAGTTCGTCGTCAACGGTCCCGATGGCAAGCCCCTGCGCGACAAGGACGGCCATCTGCCTACCAACGCCTGGTGGATCGGCTTCGCCCCGTACGACAGGCCGGAGATCGCGGTGGCGGTTTGGGTCCACGACGCCGGTGAGGGCGCGGCCTTCGCCGTGCCGGTCGCACGCAAGATCCTGGCTCGCTACTTCCACGTCTCGGATGTGCGCAATCCCTGGGGCTGCGACACGTCGCAAGCCACACCCAGCCAGTGCGCGGGTTTTCCCGACTGGGTGCGGCAGCGCATCGTGTACACCGATCCCATCCAGCGCGAAAGCAAGGACGAGGACTTCCACGATCCGGAGTTCCCAATGCCGAAAGACCTCCAGGCGCCGCCGTCGGCCAGCGCCACGCCGAAGCGATGATCGAGAAGCGCTGGAACCCTTGGCGGCACTTCGACTACGTGCTGCTGGCCACGGCGCTGCTGCTGACCATGTACGGCATCGTCATGGTCTTCAGCGCGACCCTGGCCGGCAGTGCGCCTCATGCGCCGTTCTTCAGCACCTTCACCGGACATCAAGCGGTCTTCGCAGGCATTGGCATTGTGCTGTTGGTCGTCTTCACCGCGGTCGACGCTCGCCTCATCCAGGCCGCGGGCTACCCCATTTACGCCATCAACCTGGTGCTGCTGGTTGCCGTAGCCGCCATCGGCGCCCGCTCCCACGGCGCCCAGCGCTGGATCGACGTCGGCTACTTTCGGTTCCAGCCGTCAGAACTGGCCAAGCTGCTGATCATCCTGACCCTAGCCAAGTTCTTCGCCGACAACCGCGATCGGCTCCATCTGTTCCGCTATGTCCTGCTCTCCCTGGCCATCGTGGCGGTCCCCGTGGTCCTGGTGTACGTCCAGCCCGACTTCGGCACGGCCATGGTGCTGATCGCCATCTGGGTCGGTATGGCCATCGCCGGCGGCGTGCGGCTGGCGCACCTGGGCCTGCTCGGCGGCGTGGTCGGCCTGGCCGCGCCGCTGATCTGGCAGTTCATGAAGGACTACCAGCGGACCCGCCTGCTCATCTTCCTGAACCCCGAGTCGGATCCCTCGGGCGAGGGCTACAACATGATCCAGTCGCGCATCAGCGTGGGCTCCGGTGGCTGGACGGGACAGGGATTCGCTCAGGGGACCCAGAGCCAGCTCGATTTCCTGAAGGTGCAGCATACTGACTTCATCTTTGCCGTGCTGGGCGAGGAGCTCGGCTTCGTTGGCGCCATGGCGCTGTTCCTGCTGTTTATCGTGCTGTTGTTCCGGTTGGTACGTTCGGCTGCGATGCAAAAGGACGTCTTCGGGCGCACCTTCGCGATGGGTCTGGCAAGCATGCTGTTGTTCCAGATCTTCATAAATGTCGGCATGACGGTGGGCATCATGCCCGTGACCGGCATTCCCCTGCCGTTCATCAGCTACGGCTCCTCCAACCTGCTGACCACGCTCGTCGGCTTCGGGCTGCTGCAGAGCCTGCTGACGGCCAGCCAGAAGACTGCCTGGGACGGCTGGAAGTCGGGATGAGAGCGGCTGCCCTGGCGCTGCTGATGGCGCTGCTTGCGTCCTGCGGGGCGTCAGCGCCAGCGCCGACGCCCACCCCCGAGCTTACCGAGCAGGAGATCGCTCAGCGCGCCGTGGACAAGCTGAGCGCCCTCAACAGCTTTCATTTCGATCTCGCCACCGATACCGGCGGCAAGCCGTTGAGCTCCGCCGGCTTCGCGCTGGTCTCTGCCAGCGGAGATGTCGCGCGTCCCGACAAGCTCTCGGCATCCCTGCAGGCCAGTGTGGGGGGCTTCATAGCCAACGTTAGCTACGTCTCGACGGGTGGTAAGCACTACATGACGGATCCATTCTCCAAGCAGTGGAGCGAGGTCCCGCCGCAGTTCAACACGGTCGCCGTGTTCTCGCCACAGACGGGCGCGCCGGCCATGGTCAAGAGCCTGCAGGGGCTGAACAAGCAGGGCCGGGAGCAGGTGGACGGCGTCGACAGCTACCATCTGGCTGGCTCCGCGCCGGGGGACGTGCTGCAGCCGGTGCTCGGCGCGTCGGCGCCCGCCCCGCTTAAAGCAGACGTTTGGATCGGCACCGGCGACTTCCTGACGCGGCGCATCACGCTCAGCGGCCCGATCCTCGAGGGCGAACCTGCGGGCACCGTCCGCACGCTGACGCTCACGAAGTTCAACGAACCAGTGAACATCGAGGCGCCCACCCCGGGCGCCAAGGCGAGCTGAAGAACACATCCGTCTACGTCGGCATCGCCACTGCCGGCGTGTTCCTGGCGGCGTTGGACCAAACCGTCATCCTGACGGCGATCCCGGAGATGCTGCAGGATATGCGCGTCTCCCTGACGCAGCTCGATCAGGCGTCCTGGATAGTGACCGGGTATCTGCTCGGCTACGTCTCGGTGCTGCCGCTCATGGGGCGCATGAGCGACGTCCACGGCCGGCGCTCGGTCTATCTCGCGGCGCTGGCGGTCTTCGCCGCCGGCTCCGTAGCCTGCGCACTGGCGCGCGGGCTGTGGTGGCTGGTTGCGGCGCGGGTGACGCAGGCGATCGGCGGTGGAGCGCTCCTCCCCGTCACCTTCGCAATAGCCGCGGACGAGCTGCCGGAGCCTCGCCGGCCCTTCTGGCTGGGCGCCATAGGCGCCGCGGCCGAAGCCGGCGGCGTTCTCGGCCCTCTCTACGGCGCCGCCATCGTCCAGCATGTGGGGTGGCGCTGGATCTTCTGGCTGAATGTGCCGCTTACGGCCCTCATCTCCCTCTCGCTTATGAGGGGGAGTGGCGAGCAGAGGGTCGAGCATAAACGGGGAGTGGACTATCTGGGAGGCGCGCTGTTCGCCGTCACCATCAGCGCCCTGACCGTGGCCCTTAGCGGATCCGCCGACCCAACGAAGTCCGCATCGCCCATCGAGCTGCGAAGGGCAGCGGCCCTCCTGCCGGTGGCCGCCGCCGCGGGCGCTCTGTTCATCTGGCGCCAGCGCGCGGCGCCCCTTCCTCTCATCCCCCTCAGCCTGTTTCGAGCCAGGCCGTTTGCCGCGGCCAATGGCGCCAATGCGCTCGTTGGGGTTGCGCTCATCGCCGCCATGGTTGATGTCCCGCTGTTCGCCGGGACAGTCCTCGGCCGCGCTCCCATCGACGCCGGCCTGGCGCTCCTGCGCCTCACCGTCTGCATCCCCATTGGCGCGCTGGCCGGCGGCTGGCTGGCGGCCCGCAGCCGGTGGCCCGCTGTGGCCGTCGCCGGCCTCCTCCTGGCTGCCACCGGCTTCCTGCTGATGAGCCGCTGGACGCTCACGGTAAGCGATGCCGCTATGACGCCGGGATTGGTCCTGGCCGGCCTCGGCTTCGGCCTCGTCATCGCGCCCGTCACCGCGGCCGTGCTGGCCGCGGTGGGCGAGGCCAACCGCGCCCTGTCCACCGCGTTGCTGACCGTGATGCGCATGGCCGGCATGAGCGTCGGCCTCGCGGCGCTCACCAGCGTCGCCTTCTTCCGGTTCAACCAGCTGGTCGGCCGCATCTCGTTTCCGCTGCCCAATCCCGGCGATACGCCCGAAGCGATCGGCCGGCGAATGGCCGAGTACCAGGCCGCGCTGACCCAGGCGGCCCTGGATGTGTTCACCGCGATCTTCCTCATCGCCGGCCTGATCTGCCTCGCCAATTGCCTGCTCGCGCTGTTCATCGGCGGCGCCCGCCGGCGACCAGAGCCGAACCCCTAGTACTTTGGTGGGTAAGGAAGCAACCAGAGGGTTATGCGCCCGGTAGACTGACGACGTGAGTGTAGTCGCTGAGCAGCTCGAAGCCCAGCAGGCCGCACAGGATGAGACCTGCCCTGTGGCTCGCACTGCCGCCGTCATCGGCAGCAAGTGGACGCTGCTCGTCATCCGTGACCTGGCCACGGGCACGAAGCGTTTCAACGAGCTGGAGAAGTCCCTCAGCGGCATCAGCGCCAAGACGCTCTCGGAGCGGCTTCGCAGCCTCGAGCAGGAAAACATCGTGACCCGCCGGGCGTATCCCGAGATCCCACCTCGGGTGGAGTACTCGCTCACCGAGAAAGGCCGCGCGCTGCTGTCGCTTATCGAGAGCATGCGCGAGTACGGCCGCCGCTGGCTCTAGGCCGTCCGCTCTCCTAAACAGCGTAGTATTATACAAGTCCGTATAATACTTATCTGTATAAACGTCATGGCTGACTCCGATGCCGAGCTGCGCCGTCATCCTTTCCAGGCGGGCGGGATCGTCGGCCCTGAGTATTTCTGGGATCGGGAGGAAGAGCGGCGCCGGATTCGCGAGATCTACGCCTCGGGCACCATCGCGGTCTTGTCCGGCGCCCGCCGCATGGGCAAGACCTCCCTGGCGGAGATCGTCGGCCGAGAAATGGTCGAGGCAAAGCAGCTCAATTGGGCGATGCTCAGCGTTCGGGAGACCACGCCCGCTAATTTCGCGCCCAAGCTGCTGGCGGCCGTGTTTCACCTCAGGGAAGGGCATCGCGTTAAGAACCTGGTGCAACAAGCGCTCGAGTTCGCCAGGAGCGTTCGTCTGCAACCCGTTGTCGAGGCCGACCCCGCGAGGGGCGGTATTTCCTTCAACATCGACGCTCAGCGGGCCCGGGCAGAAGCCGATGACGCCGCCGTGTACCACGACATCCTCGACGCGCTCGAGAAGGTCCCGGCCGAGAACAAGCGCAACGCGGCCCTGGTGCTCGATGAATTTCAGGACATCGCCAAGTCGGCGCCGATCTTCTCCGAAGTCCTGAAGTCGCGCGCTCGAAGCGGCCGCGGGCTGGCGATCCTTTTGATGGGCTCGACCCAGCACCTCATGAACGAGCTTGTCAATTCCCCTTCGGCTCCCCTGTATCGCATCGGGCTGCAAGTCTCGCTCGGCCCGCTGCCGATCGAAGCCGTGCAGGATGAGGTTCAGCGCCGGCTCGGCTGGAACGGCATCACCATCCGGCCTGACGTCGTGCAGGAGCTATTCGATCTCTGCGGCGGAGTCACCCAGGACATCCAGCTGCTGTGCATGAACCTCTTGGAGGAGGCCCTTCGCCACAAGTGGGACGAAATCAGTTCAGAGCGTCTGCAGCGAGTCGCTCGGGACGTCGTGGAGCAGAACCTCGACCGGTTCGTCGACAAATGGAACCAGCTCACAGCTATCCAGCGCGAAGTGCTGGTGGCGGTGGCCCAGTACGGCGGCAGCCGGGTCTTCTCGGCGGAGTTCTTGCGCCGCATCGACCCGGCCCGCCCGCCGCTGCCGGCGACCGTGCGCCGGTCTCTCCTGGCGATGGTCGATAAGGAGATCCTCGAGACGGCCCACCCCGAGGGGTACCGGTTCAAAGATGCCCTGTTCGCGTACTACGTTCGTCACCTGGTCGCGGAATCCAGCGCCAGGCCGTAAGCCACCACCGCTCCCACCAGCAGCACCGCCCCCGCTAGGCCCGTCGCGCCGAGGCGCTCGCCGAAGAGCGCTGCCCCCAACAGAGTCGCGGTGAGCGGCTCCAGCAGTCCCGCGACGGCGGCTGCCCCGGCGGGCACTCGTTGGAGGCCGGTCGTGTAAAGCCAGTAGGCGGCGGCCGTGGCAATCAGGCCCAGGAACAGCAGATGGGGCGCGCCGTGTGCGAGGAGCTGGCTGGCTTCGGGCCAGCGAGCCGCCACGACGGGGCTCAGCGCCAGCGCGGCCGCGCTGAACGTCAGCGCCGAAAGCCCCAGCGGCGACGCGCCGTTGAGGGCTCGTTTGGTAACGACGGCGTAGACCGAGTAGGCCAGCCCCGCGGCGAGGGCCAAGGCGCCACCGGCAGCGAAACCTTTGCCTGCCATCGGGCCCTCTCCCGCCAGCAGCAGCCCCGCCCCGGCCAGGCCCAGAACCAGGGCGACGAGACGGGCCCGTGTGAGGCGCTCGCCGAGCACCACCTTCGCCAGGATGGCGATGAACACGGGCGCCGAGCAGATCGCCAACAGCGCCGTCGCCGGGACGCCGGCCAGCGGCACGGCCGAGAAGTAGCAGATTTGGTAGGCGGCCATGCACAGCCCCGCGACCGCGAAGCCGCGGCCCACTCTCGTGGGCATCCGCCTCGTCGCCCCGGCGGCCGCAAGCAGCGCCGGCGCCGCGATCAGCATGCGCAAGGCTCCAACGAGCAGCGGCGCGCTCGGCGCTTCCGCGCCGATCAGCTTGAGAGTGGTCCCGGTCGTGCCCCAGCTCAAGGCCGCCATGGCCACCAGCAGTAGCCCCTCAGCTTTCAGCACACTGTTCGTCTCCGGCTTCCGCGCGCCGGTGAGCGCCTTGTTCCCGACGGACTAGTCGGCCGGAGTGAGCCCCTCGTCGTTGCCGCGCAGGCGTGGCAGGCGTGGCGCACGCGCAGCGACGCGCTTAAGGGCCGCTTCGCGGCGGGCGAAGCGAGGGCGCTTCGCAGATGCAGGTACTGCGTCAAGTACAGGGACGCGCGGCGCGGCGGGTTCCGGAACAGCCAAAGGAGCGATAGGACCAACCCCGGGCTCGTCAGAGCCGCTGAACAACGCCTCGAACTGTCCGGCAGTCAACGTCTCGTCCTCCATGATCCGTTCCGCGACACGCGTGAGCCGCTCGCGGTTAGCTTGCAGGATCTCCTGAGCCACCGTCTGCGCCTGGCCGACGAGCCGCTGGACCTCACGGTCGATCGCCTCGGCGCTGCGCTCGCTGAATCGCGAGCTGCCCTCGCCCGAACTGAAGCTCACGGGCCCCACGTTGGAGCTCATGCCGTACTCGGTCACCATCGAGCGGGCGATCTGACTCGCGCGCTCCAGGTCGTTCGACGGCCCCGTCGTACTCTCGCCGAACACGAGCTCCTCGGCCGTCATGCCGCCCAGCAGCACGGCCAGGTTGTCGACGAACTGGCTGCGGCTCCAATAGTGGCGATCCTCATCGGGCAGAAACCGGGTGTACCCGCCCATGCGCCCGCGCGACACGATCGAGACCTTGTGAACAGGGTCGGCGTTGGGCAGGCAGCGGGCCACAATCGCATGCCCGGCCTCGTGAAAGGCGGTGATCGCCTTCTCGCGAGCAGACATGACACGGCTCTTGCGGGCCGGCCCGCCGACAACGCGGTCCACGGCCTCTTCCAGCTCGCGCATGGTGATCACGGGCGAGTGGTCTCGGGCAGCCAGGATGGCCGCTTCGTTGAGCACATTGCTCAGATCGGCGCCCGAGAAGCCTGGCGTCTGCTTGGCGAGCGTCCCCAAATCGACCGCTTCGTCCAGCGGCTTGCCCTTAGCGTGGACCCCCAGGATCGCCTCGCGGCCTCGTACGTCGGGGGGGTCGAGCACGACCTGCCGATCGAAGCGTCCGGGGCGCAGAAGCGCCGGATCGAGCACGTCGGCGCGGTTAGTGGCCGCGATGACGATGACGTTGGTGTTGTTGTCGAAGCCGTCCATCTCGACCAGTATCTGGTTCAGGGTCTGCTCGCGCTCCTCGTGCGCGCTGCCCGGCCCCGAGCCCCGGCGCCGGCCCACCGCGTCGATCTCGTCGATGAACACGATGCAGGGCGAGTTCTTCTTGGCCTCGCTGAACAGGTCGCGCACTCGTGCCGCGCCCACGCCGACAAACATCTCCACGAACTCCGAGGCGGAGACATGGAAGAACGGCACGCCCGCCTCGCCGGCGATGGCCCGCGACAGCAGCGTCTTGCCGGTGCCCGGCGGCCCCACCAACAGCACGCCGCGTGGGATGCGGGCGCCAAGCGCCGCGAAGCGCTCGGGGCATTTGAGGAACTCGACCACCTCGGCCAGCTCCTGCTTGGCCTCATCCACGCCAGCCACGTCGTCGAGCGTGACGGTCGAGGCATCCTCGCGGAAGCGCCGGGCTCGGCTGCGGCCGAAGCTGAATGCGCGGCCGGTGATCGCCCCTGTCTGGCGCATGACCAGCAGCAGGACGGCGATCAGCAGCAGGATGGGCAGCAGGTACCACAGCAGCCGCGACGCTGGCGAGGGCGGCTGCTGGAACTGCATGGCGACCTCGGACGTAGACAGCCCGGCGTCCTTGAGTGCGTCGCGCAGCTGGGTGGCCGTATCGCTGCCGCCCGTCCAGGCTGCCTTGAGCCCGCTCGTCGTCGCGGCCACGACCCGCTCGGGCTCAATGGTGACCGTGTCGCGGTAGCCGCCGCGGGCATCCTCCACCACGATGCGGTACAGCTCGCTCAGCATGACGAGCTTCGGCTGGTTGGTGGGGTTAACCTTTACCAGGTTGGGCCGCAAAGCAAGCATGCCGGCGATGACGGCCAAGCCCAGGGCGATGGTGGTGAATAGAACCTTGCGGCTCGGCCTTCGGTTACGCATGCGCTCTTGACGAAGACTACATGGGTGGGGGCCACCAAGTGCCGGTTATCCCCCTGATTGGCTGGGGTATGGGCCACAATTGTGGTACATGACCGCGGCCACCGCCAAGAAGCGTGTTTTTAGCGGCATCCAGCCAAGCGGGGAGATGCACCTCGGCAACTACCTCGGCGCGATCAAGAACTGGGTCGAGGGCCAGCACGAGAACGACAACATCTTCTGCATCGTCGACTGGCATGCCATCACCGTGCCGCAGGATCCGGCGGCGCTGCACCGCCGCAGCCGCGAGCTGGCGATGATCTACATCGCGGCGGGGCTCGATCCCAAAAGCACGGCCATCTTTATTCAGTCACACGTGAAGGAGCACGCCGAGCTTGCCTGGCTGTTCAACTGCATCACGCCCATGGGCTGGGCCAACCGCATGACGCAATTCAAGGAGAAATCGGCCGAGACGAAAGAGCGCTCCAGCGTTGGCTTGCTGGCCTACCCGATGCTCATGGCCGCCGACATCCTGCTCTATCAGACGGACGGCGTTCCCGTGGGTGAGGATCAGCGCCAGCACATCGAGCTGACGCGCGACATCGCACAGACCTTCAACCATCATTACGGAGAGGTCTTCAAGGTGCCCGAGGCCTGGATCCGCAAGGAAGGCGCCCGCATCATGTCGCTCCAGGACCCGCTGAAGAAGATGAGCAAGAGCGATCCCGCGGGCTGCGTCTTCCTGCTAGATCCGCCGGACACGATCCGGCAGCGGATCATGCGCGCGGTGACGGACAGCGGGCGCGAGGTGCGCTTCGACGAGCAGCGGCCGGGGTTATTCAATCTGCTGACGATCTATCGGCTGTTCTCGGGCCTCTCGCGGGAGCAGATCGAGGATCGCTTTGCCGGCCGCGGCTATGGCGACCTCAAAAGGGAACTGGCGGACCTGGTCATCGAGGGATTGTCGGCATTGCAGGCGGAGTTCGCCCGCTTGGCCGCGGACCCGTCTTACGTCGAGGGCGTGCTCAAGGAGAGTGCCGATCGCATCCGGCCGATGGCCCAGGCCACGATGGCCGCGGCCAACCAAGCGATGGGGTTGGGGTGATAGGACGCGTCCTTCTTGCCCTCGGCTTGCTGGCGCTGCTGGCCGGCTGCGGTCAGGGCTCCAGCCCGGGCGCGGCCCCTGCAAGCGCACGGCTGGAGCCGGCACAAAATCGCGCGACCGCGTCCGCCGAAGGCGCACCCTCAGACGGACGCTCTGCGCAAGGCACCAGCGCTCAGCCGGACAGCGGTGCGCCGCCCGCAGCCGCGTCGCCGCGGCCCAGCCCCACGGCCGTGCCGACGGTTCAGCTGGCCACCCTTCCGCCAGCCAAGCGGATCGGCCCTCTGATCTTCATCTCCCAAACCCTGAACAACTGCGGCCCGGCGTCCATCGCCGAGATCCTGAACTATTTCGGCACCCGCCGAAGCCAGGCTGAGGTGGCCGCCGTCCTCAGGCCCGACCTTCCCACATACGGCATGTCGTTATACGGCGTGCCGTTTTACGCCGAGAGCGTGGGCATGCGGGCCGCCGGCGGCATCGCCGGCACGGACGAGCTCATTAAGGCCTTCGTCGCGAACGGGCTGCCAGTCATCGTCGCTGACCAGGTCAGCCGGACCGACGCCACGCGCCATTTCCGGCCAATCGACGGCTACGACGACCAGGAAGGCTGGTTCATTGGCAGCGATCCCTACCTCGGGCCCAACCATAAGATCGCGTACGCCGACTTCGACGACCTGTGGCGCATCTCGACCAACCGCTGGGTCGTTATCTACCCGCCGGACAAACAGGACCTGGTCGACGCCATTCTGGCGCGCTACTGGAGCAGGGAAAAGGCCGTCCAGGCCGGCCTCGAGCGCGCCAACCAGCGCATGGCCCAGCAGCCGCGGCTGCCCTGGACCTGGCTGGAGCTGGCCGACCTCCAGATCGATATGGGCGACCTCAAGAGCGCCGGCGAGAATATCCAGAAGGGCAGCGCACTTGGCCTGCCATTTGAAGCGCATTGGCTGCAAATGAAGCTGCAGCGCGCGTCCAGCCGCGCCGCCTAGAGGCTTGTTCCAGGCCACATCCCTCGGCCCGCTGGCTGAGCTGCACGTCCATGTCGGGGGCAGCGTCGATCCCGCCGTGATGTGGACCATTGCCCACGATCAGGGCATCCGCCTGCCGTCTAAGGACTACTGGGACTTCGTCGACCTGATCACCGTGCCCGCCGATGGCCGCGTCAAAGGCCTGGACGACTATGCTGAGCTGTTCTACTGGACCGAGCTCATCCAGTCCAGCCCGGAAGCGATCGAGCGCAGCGTGCACCAGATCATCGGCGGCGGCTACCGCAAGTGCAACATCACCACCATGGAGCTGCGCTTCAATCCCATGAAGCGCAACCGCGGCGGCGAGCGCGACCTGGACCACATCATCGCCGGCGCCGTCCGCGGCATGGAGCGCGCCCAGCTGGAGTACCCGGCAGTGCGTGCCGGCCTCATCATCATGATGGACCGCACATTCACTTTCGAGCAGAACGAGATCATCGCCCGCAAGGCCATTCACTACGCCACGCGGGGCCGGGGCATCATTGGCCTGGACATCGCCGGCCCGCGCCATCCCGATTTCCGCTACCGCGACTATGCCGGCGTTATCGAGAGCTGCCGCCAGGCAGGGCTGGGCATCACCATCCACTGCGGCGAGGAGGGGGATCCGGCGGAGATGTGGGAGGTCCTGGAGCATCTCCGGCCGGAGCGCATCGGCCACGGCATCCTCGCGGCGGGCGACGAGCTGCTCATGGCCGAGCTGGCGCGGGGCGGCGTGGTCCTGGAGATCTGCCCGACGTCAAACGTCAAGACCCACGCCGTCTCTGGCATCGAGCAGATGCGCCAAATCCTGCGGACGTTTGTGGATCACGGCGTTCGCTTCAGCATCAGCACCGACGGCCCGGAGATGCTCGAGACGAACATCAGCCAGGAGTTCGAGCTGCTGGTTAATGGCGGGATCCTCTCGCCGGAGGAAGCCGCCCTGGCCAATCAGTGCGCACACGAGGCCAGCTTCTTACACGACTAACACCACGCCTCGATGAGCTCGATGGGGTTCCGGTGATTAGGCGCTCAGCAGCGTCCTTACGTCGTCCACGAAGTCCGAGACGGTGAAGTTCGCCGGCAGGATGACCCTAAGCCGGCCGGCTCGGTCGGTCAGGTAAACCATGGCCGAGTGCTCGATGCCGGAGAAGCCGCTCGAGCTCGTGGCTGTCTGCGAGCCAACGTGATAGGCGTCCCACACCGGGCGCAGCTCGCCGGGCGACCCGATCAGGTAGTGCCAGTTGGGCTTGTCGGCCAGGCTGTGGTCTTCGGTGAACTTCTTGACCGCCGGCAGCGTGTCGTTCTGCGGATCGACGCTCACCGACAGCATCTCCATCTTGGCCGCATCGGAGCCCAGCCGCTGGCTTGCCGCGGCCATGTTGCTCGCGATGAGCGGGCACACGTCCGGGCAGCGGGTGTACAGGAAGGTGAGTGCCACGACTTTGCCCTGAAGCTGGCTCATGGTCACGGTCTGCCCGTTCTGGTCTCGCAGCGAGAAGTTGGGTGCTTGGGGCATGTCGGTGAAGACCCCGCCGGCTAGGTGCGGCTGCGCCTGGCGGCGCAGACCGAAGATCACGCCCGCCACAGCGATCACCAGCACAACCGCCAGCGCGGCCACGATCCAGCCCGTGGGGAGCGGGCGCTTCTGAGTCAGGGCAGCCATTAGTCCCAGCGTAACAGAGGCGGAGGTTACAATTCGCACATAGGTGTGAATTGTCTCTAGGTGCCCCGCCGAGCGAAGCCGTCCAGTTTGGCCGCGGCGCGCGGTCGTTCATTCTGTTGATCCTGAGCCAGGGCCAGTCCTACGGCTACCAGATCCGCCAGCGGCTCGAGGACGAGTTCGGCTACCAGCGGGCGGCCGATCCCGGGGCCCTGTACCGGCTGCTGCGTGAGATGGAGGCGGCCGGCTTCATCCAATCCAGCTGGGGCATTGCCGAGACGGGCCCGGCCCGCCGCTACTATCAGCTCACCGACGCCGGCCGCGAGGAGCTCCGCCTCAGCGCCGACCGGCTCAGGCGCCAGGCCAAGCGCATTGACCGTTTCTTCGAGGTCTACGAGGGCAGGCGCTCGTGAGCTCCCTCCTCCGCCTTCGCCGTTTCTTCCGGCCCTACTGGTATCTCGTCGCCCTGGCCTACGTATGCGTCGTCGGCAACGCCGCGACGACACTCGTGGTCCCGGGGCTTATAGGCGCCGCAGTCGATGCCGGCATCGTGCGCCACGACGTCAACGAGCTGATCCGCTTCGGCGGTTTCATCCTGCTGTTCAGCGCCTTGCGCGGCCTGGCCGCTTTCGGACAGGGGTACATGGGTGAGTCGGCGGCCCAGGGCGTGAGCTACGGGCTGCGCAAGGCCCTTTACACGCACGTCCACAGCTTGTCCTTCAGCTTCCACGACCAGGCCCAGACCGGCGAGCTGATGGCGCGGGCGACCGCCGACGTGGAGGCTCTCCGCAACTTCACTGGCCGCGGCCTGCTGCAGATCTTCAACCTGCTCCTCCTGCTGTGCGGCGTCACCGTGGCGCTGCTCCGGATGAACTGGATGCTGGCTCTGCTGTCTTTGGCCGTGCTGCCGGCCCTGGTGTGGCGGACGAATTACTTCAGCCGCCGCATCCGCCCCATGTACCGCGCGGTCCAGGACCAGGTCGCTCACGTCGCCGGGCTCATCCAGGAGAACGTCGCCGGCGTGCGAGTGGTCAAGGCCTTTGGCCGCGAGCGCGAGGAGATCGACCGTTTCACCGGCGCCAACGAAAAGCTGTTCGAGAACTATCTCACCGCCGCGCGCGAGATGGCGGTCAACGCACCCTTCTTGGACCTGCTGTCCAACGGCAGCACGCTGGCCATGCTGTGGCTGTCCGGGCTGCTGGTCATGAGTGGCCATCTCACGCTGGGCGAGCTGGTGGCCTTCTACACCTACCTGCTGCAGCTCGTCCAGCCCATCCGCCGCGGGGCGTGGCTGATGGCCATGGGCTCCCGCGCCGCGGCCTGCAGCGAGCGCGTGTTCGAGATCCTGGACACGCCCATCACCGTGACCAGCAAACCGGACGCCGTCGAGCTGCCCGAGATCCGCGGCCGCGTGGAATTCCAGGACGTGTCGTGCGCCTATCACCCCGGGCGGCCGGTGCTGGAGCACGTCAGCTTCAGCGTCGAGCCAGGCCAGATGGTTGCCCTCGTCGGCGCCACTGGCTCGGGCAAGACGACTGTGGCCAACCTGCTGCCGCGCTTCTACGACGTCACCAGCGGCCGCGTGCTGATCGACGGCTACGACGTGCGCGACGTCCAGCTCCAGTCGCTGCGGCGCCAGGTCGGCATCGTCATGCAGGAGACGATGCTGTTCTCCGGCACCATCCGCGAAAACATTGCCTTCGGACGGCCCGACGCCGGCGATCGCGACGTCGAGGAAGCGGCCGAAGCCGCGCGCGCCCGCGAGTTCATCGAGCGGCTGCCCAGGGGCTACGACACAGTTGTTGGCGAGCGCGGCGTCTCGCTCTCGGGCGGGCAGAAGCAGCGCATCGCCATCGCCCGCGCGCTGCTCATGAACCCCCGCCTGCTGATCCTGGACGAGTTCACCTCCAGCGTGGACGTTGCCACTGAGCGGCTCATCCGCGCCGCCCTCCACGAAGTCATGCGTGGCCGCACCACGTTCGTCATCGCCCACCGTCTGTCCACGGTCCGGGCCGCCGACGTCATCCTCGTGCTCGACCGAGGGCAGCTTGTCGCCGTCGGGCGCCACGAGGAGCTGCTGGCCAGCAGCTCCGTCTACAACGAGATCAACGCCAGCCAACTGGTCGAAACGGCGGTAGAGGAGGAAGCGGTCGCATGATCGACCTGCCCGGTTCCTGGCGGAGTGGCCCCGGCCTGCGGGATATGGGCGATATCGAGGACGTCGCACCCTACAACCCGCAGATCGCCCGGCGTGCGCTCGGCTACGTCAAGCCCTATCGCCGGTTGGTCATCATTGCTCTGCTGCTGACCGTCTTCGCAGCCGGCATGAACATGCTTGGGCCGTTCCTGGTGAAGATTGCCATCGACGGCTATATCGCCAAGAACGATCTGCCCGGCCTAACGGTCATCACCCTTCTGACCCTGCTGGTCTATCTGGCCAACTTCGTGGCCACCTCTCGCCAGACACTTATCGTCTCCGAAGTCGGCCAGAAGCTGCTCCGCACGCTCCGGTTGCAGATGTTCCAGCACCTCCAGCGCCTGCCGCTGACCTACTTCGACCGGCACATCACGGGAGTCATCGTCTCCCGGCTGGTCAACGACGTGCAGGTCATGAACGACTTGCTGACCAATGGGCTGCTGACCCTGTTCGGCGACATTTTCACCCTGGTGTTCACCGTGGGCATCATGCTCTGGCTCAGCCCCAAGCTGGCCCTGGTGACGTTCGCCGTCATGCCACTGATGCCGATCGCCATCTGGATCTTCACCCAGAAGGCCAAGGTCGCCTACCGCGTCACGCGCGAGAAGATCGGCGCCGTCGCGGCCGACTTCCAGGAATCGATCGACGGCATGCGCGTGGTCCAAGCCTTCGCCCGGGAGGAGACCAGCCAGGAGCAGTTCGACGTCGTCAACAACGAGAACCGCGTCGCCAACATCCGGGCCAACACCCTGTCCTCGGGGCTCATGCCGGTGGTCGAGTTCAACAGCGCCCTGGCGATCGTGGCGGTCATCGCCTACGGCGGCTACCTGGTCCTTCAGAACGAGGTCACGATCGGCGTCATCGTCGCCTTCCTGGCCTACATCACCCGCTTCTTCGCCCCGGTCCGCGAGCTGACCCAGTTCTACAACCAGCTCCAGGCCGCGACCGCCGGCGCCGAGAAGGTGTTCGAGCTGCTGGACGAGCCCGTGACCGTCTCCGAGCGGCCGCGGCCCATCACGCTACGGAACGTGCGCGGCGAGGTCGAGTTCCGCGACGTCAGCTTCTCCTACGGCCGCGAGCCGGTGCTGCACGGCATCAGCTTCCACGCCGCACCGGGGGAGATGGTGGCCATGGTCGGCCATACCGGGGCCGGCAAGACCACCGTTGCCAGCCTGCTCACCCGCTTCTACGACCCCATCGAGGGCGCGGTGCTCCTGGATGGCCACGACCTGCGCGATCTGTCGTTCGCCACGCTGCGGCATAACATCGCCCTCGTCCTGCAGGACAATTTCCTGTTCGCCGGCACGATTCGCGAGAACATCCGCTTTGGCCGGCCCGAGGCATCGGACCAGGATGTAATAGACGCGGCCCGAACGGCCAACGCCGAGGACTTCATCCTGCGGCTGCCGCTCGGCTACGACACGCCGGTCATGGAGCGCGCCGCCAACCTGTCGTTGGGCCAGCGGCAGCTCATCGCTATCGCCCGCGCGGTGTTGGCCGATCCCCGCGTGCTGATCCTGGACGAAGCGACCTCGAACATCGACTCTCGCACCGAACGCTTGGTCCAGGAGGCCCTCCACAAGCTGCTGGCCGGCCGCACCAGCCTGGTCATCGCCCACCGGCTCTCGACGATCCGCGCCGCCGACCAGGTGCTGGTGCTCGACGCCGGCCAGATTGTCGAGCGCGGCCGCCACGATGATTTGCTGGCGCGCCGCGGCGCCTACTTCAGGCTGTACCAGCAGCAGTTCGCCGACGCCGCCGTCACCGCCGCCTAGCTGACGGACCTGCCGCGTTTTGCCGCTGCCTCCCGGGCCGGCGATCGTCACCTGCTGGCATGCGCCGATAAAGGTGCTCCAGGTCCTCGATGTCGCCCTCCCGGCCGATGAAGCTGATCAGCTGGAGCAGCCACGCGCCCCAGCGCCTGGTCCCCAAACGGCGCGTTTCGGGAGGGTTTCCGGACGATTACCGGAATCTGCCGATTCCCGCGGGGCCCCCTGCACGGCAGGCTGGTGAGCAAACCAGCACTGCCGTTTGAAGAAAGGAATCTGCGCCATGTTTCGGATCCAGCACCTCACCGTCGGATGCTGCAGCCTTGCGGCCCTGTTTGTAGCATGCTCCACCGAGCCGAGTAAGACGCTGCCGGCAGCGCCGGCCCCTTCCATCGCCACGGCGGTGGCCGGCACTCCGAGCGGCGATGCCCTTCGCTTGAGCATCCCGGCTGGCGCGCCGGCGGGCGAGATAGCGCGCCAGCTCGTCCTGGCCTATCGGGGCGGGTCCGCGCCTCTGACTATCGGCGTCCGGGCGACCGATCCTGGCGACCCCCGGGCCAGCATCGTCGTGCTCGACAGCCGGCACGGCCAGGTCGGCAGTCTGGCGCTGGCGTCGGGGACTGAGTCCCAGCCGTTCGTGTATCGCTCGGCAGAGAGCAGCACACTCACGCTGCAGCTCTACAACTGGGGCGATGCCCCGGTGGCGCTGTTCGTTGCCCCGGGGGACGTCTGGGTCCTCTCTGACCAGGTGAACAGCGCCTGCGCTCCCTAGCGTTCTGCCGCTAGACGCCGTCGATAACCCTGGCGATCTCCTCGCGCGGGAATGCCTTCAGGGTGGTCGTGCGGACGTTGCCCTGGGCTCCGACTTGCATCAGGATGCGCATCGCCGTTTCGTCATCGGGCAGCTCCACCGCGCAGACGAAGTCGTAGCCGCCCATCGTCTGGTAGTAGCTCAGCATTTTGCCTCCGGCTTGCTGCAGCGCCTGCTCTACGGCCTGTGTTCGGTTGGGGCTTTGCTTGATGTTGCGGATTCCCTGGTCCGTGTACTGTCCAAGAATGATGTAGCTGGGCATCTCACCCTCTCCTGAACGTGGTGCCGCATTGTGCCACAACAGGCCGGCCCGGCTTGTATATAAAGGTGCTCGAATGGCGCTCATAGAGGTAACGATCTCCGGCCGCGTAGCGACGGTCACGCTCAACAATCCCCGCAAGCGCAACCCGCTCAGTACGGCCATGGTGATTGAGCTGGCCGGCGCGCTGCGCAAATGCGACGTCGACTCCGAGGTGGGCGCCGTCATGCTGACCGGCGCCGGCGAGAGCTTCAGCGCGGGCGCCGATCTTCAGGAGTTTCTGGAGAGCATCGACGCCGGCTCGGTTCAGCATTGGGCTAGCGGCGGGCCGTGGGAGGACCTCTTTCGGCTCGTGCCAAGCATGGCCAAGCCGGTGATCGCTTCCGTGCGAGGGCACGCCCTAGCCGGCGGCTGCGGATTGGTGGCCGTCAGCGATATGGCGATCGCGGCCGAGAATGCGACCTTCGGCACGCCGGAGATCAACATCGGCCTGTTTCCGCTGTTCATCTTCCCCGCGCTGGTTCGCGCCGTCGGCCGCCGCCATGCGATGGAGTTATGCCTCACGGGCAGGTCGATCTCCGCCGCGGAAGCGCACAGCATGGGCCTGGTCAATCGCGTTGTGCCCGAGGAGGATCTCGTTAAAGCCAGCGCGGCGTTGGCGAACGAGCTGGCGGCGAAGCCGCCGCAGTCGATGAGGCTGGGCAAGCATGCCTTTTACCGCATGGCGGAGCTGGACTACGATGCCGCGATCGATTTCGCGCGGAGCATCCGTGGGGCCTTCCTGGGAGGCGAAGAACTGCGCCAGGGGACCCGCCGTTTCCTCAAGGGCAGAAAGAGCTAGCGCATAACGCCGGCCTGTATCGTGCGTTCCCTTCGGTGCCGATGATCGCCAGACCCGAGGAACGGCTGCAGCGGCGGTTTATTCTCACCCCGCCTGAGCTGCGCTGCGAGTGGACCAACCTGGGTGAGCGCTGCGCGTCGCCGCCGTCGCGCCGTGTTTCCAATCGCTGGCTGTGCGGCGCCCACGCCGATCTCCTGCTGGAGCGCCGCCGGACAGCCAAGCGCTCGGCCTAGAATCGTCGCATCGTCCGCCGGCTGATAGATACTTGGACCGCCGCGGCGCACCGGCTGAGGCGCGACGCCTGCACGCTTTACTTCGCTTACCGGGACCCGCGCACACCGTGGTACGCCCGCGCCTTCTCGGCCGTGGTCGTCGCCTACGCGCTCAGCCCCATTGACCTGATCCCCGACTTCGTCCCTATTCTGGGCTACCTCGACGACCTGGTGCTCATTCCACTCGGCGTGGTGGTAGCGGTCAAGCTGCTGCCGCCTGACGTGCTGGCAGACTCGCGCCGCCGGGCCGAGGCCGAGCTGGCGCAGCGCCCCCGAAACTGGCTTGGGGCGGCTGTGATCGTGGCCGTTTGGGTATCGGCGGCAGCTGTCATAGGTATCGCAGTGGCCCGCCATCTACCCGCCTGATCCCCTTGTCTCGGACAGACGGGCTAGGAGCCCCCCTCCAATTGGGTTGAGAGAAATTTACTGGAGAGTTCCGGCAAATACTCGAACTTTGGGCGTTGACGAGCGCTCCTGCGGCCTGCAATCGTAGTCCTCGCGCGCGATATGTCTAGTGATGTAGCGCTCCAGGCGCTCACGCAGCTCGTCTTCGTTCTCGTTTTCATTTTGACGGTGCTGGAGCTGGCCAGGCGGCGAGACCGGGCTCGACTGGAGATCGCTCTCCTGTTCGGGTCACTGGCGGTGATCATCGTGATTCAGGGGTTCACCCAGCTCACCGGGATCTCCAGCCGCGAGGCCGCCCTGGTGGGGGCGCTGCTGCTCCTGGCCAATCCCTACCTACTCGTGCGGCTGGTCGCGCACTTTCGGCCTTTGCCGCGGATCCAGCACGCGATCGGCCTGGTGTATGTCGCCGTTTCCTGGGCCGTGATTCTTGCCAATACGGCGCTTGCCGGCCAGCAGCTTCCGCGAGAGCTGACCCTGCTCGTTGTGGTGCCGTTCGCCTATCTCGAGGGCTATGCTGCCGTTGCGTTTGTGCGATCGGCGCTCACCAGCCGCGGCGTGACCCATCATCGCCTGGTCGCGGCCGCCCTGGGCTCAGGCTTTTTGGCCCTGGCAATACTGATCGCCGGCGTCACCGCCTTTACGGGGACCAATCCCGCCATCAAAACGGTCACCGCCCTGCTGAGCCTGGGCTCGGCGGTGAGCTACTACGTCGGCTTTGCCCCGCCAGCATGGCTGCGCCGGGCGTGGCAGATGGCGGAGTTCAGGGCCTTCTTGGCCGGGCTCGCAGGTCAGTCGCCGGAGGATCGGTTTTCCGCCGCTCTCGATCGTCTTGGCGCCGCGTCAGCGCGGGCCGTGGGTGGAAAGGGCGCGCTCATCTTCCTGGGCGACGACTCGGCCACGACACTCCGGCTCTACCCCGACCCTGAGAAGGGCGCGGCGCTGGTCGCAGCAGGCCTCGACACGCTGGAGCTGGGTGAACCGTCTCCAACGTGTACGACCGCCTGGCATGAACGGCGCTCGGTGATCGCCGAGAGCCCGTTCCCGCGTTTTGCCGGCGCTTTTGGTGGCGCGAGCAAGGCGCTGGTAAGCCCGCTCATCGCCTATGGGCGTCGCTACGGCCTGCTCATCGTCCTGTTTGATCAGCAAGCGGTCTTCTTCCGCGACGAGATGGAGCTGGTCTCCATGATGGCCGATCAGGCTGCATTCGCCATCGCCGGCCAGCAGCTCCTGGAGCGGCTCGAGCAGCAGAACGCAGCGTTGGAGGCAGCCAGCCGGCTCAAGAGCGAGTTCCTGGCCAACATGAGCCACGAGCTGCGCACCCCGCTCAATGCCATCCTCGGCTTCTCGGAGCTGTTGATGGACGACGGCGGCCAGCCCGAAGACGCCGAGATGCGCGCAACCTACCTGGAGCGTATCCACGCCAGCGGCGAGCACTTGCTGGCGCTCATCAACGACATCCTCGACCTCTCCAAAGTGGAGGCTGGGCGCATGGAGCTGCACCCCGACAACGTGGCCCCAGGCGACGTCGTCGACCAGGTCGTGAACACGCTCCAGCCCCTGGCGGACCGCAAGAACATCGCGCTTGCCGCCTCAGTCGACGGCACGGGTGACGTGTTCGCCGACGTCGGCAAGCTCAAGCAGATTCTGTACAACCTGCTCTCCAATGCGATCAAGTTCACCCCGGAGTGCGGGCGCGTGGACGTCGAGATCCGCCCGGCGGCCGAAGCCGGCATGGTCGAGTTCGTCGTGAGCGATACAGGCATTGGCATCGCCCCCGAGGACCAGGAGCGGGTATTCCTGGAGTTTCAGCAGGTCGACGGCGGCGCTGACCGGCGTTACGAGGGCACCGGCCTGGGGCTCGCCTTGACCAAGCGCTTTGTCGAGCTTCACGGCGGGCGCATATGGCTCGAGAGCACGCCCGGCCAGGGCAGCCGCTTTCACGTGGCGCTGCCTCGTGCCAGCGGTCAGCAACCCATGGCGCCTCTCGACAGCGATGCCGCGGCGGCCCCGGCCGAACGGCGCGGCGGCGCGACGGGTCCGCTTGTGGTGGTCATAGAAGACGATGCCGCTGCCGCCCACCTGCTGTCGGTCTACCTCTCCCGCGGGGGCTACCGAGCGGAGATCGCCCGCGACGGGCGCTCCGGCCTCGAGCTGGCACGAGCCCTTCGGCCGGCGGCCATCACGCTCGACGTGATGCTGCCTGGGATGGACGGCTGGGAGGTCATGCGCGCATTGAAAGCAGACCCCGTCACGCGCGACATTCCGGTGCTGATTGCCTCCGTCGTGGACAACGAGCCCCTGGGCTACGCCCTCGGAGCGACCGACTACCTGGTCAAGCCGATCGACCGTGAGCTGCTTCTGAGCAAGCTCGCAGCCTGTGCGCTCACGCCGCAAACCGCCCATCGCGAACTCACCGTGCTGGCCGTCGACGACGATCCGGCCGCGCTCGATCTGATTGCTGGCATGCTGGAGCCGCTGGGCTACAACGTCCTCCGGGCAAGCGGCGGCGCAGAGGCGCTGGCCATAACCCAGATGCGCCGCCCGGACGCGCTGCTGCTCGATTTGATGATGCCCGAAGTGACCGGGTTCGACGTCGTCGCGGCGCTGCGCCTGGATCCGGCGACGCGCAAGATCCCGATCTTCATCATCACGGCGAAGGACTTGACGGACGAGGACCGAGCCGTTCTCAGAGGGCAAGTCGCCGCGGTGTTCCAGAAAGGCGCGCTGCGAGCCGCCGATCTTCGGCAGGCCATCGCCGCCGCGCTGGACGTCGAGGGTCAGCCTCAACTGGAGCCGGCCGGTGCCTGATCCAGCCGGCCGCCTGGCGCTGATTGTGGAAGACAACCCGGACAACATGCTGCTGATGAAGGCTGTCCTCCGGCGTGCGGGCTACCGCACTGAAGAGGCGCGCACCGCCCGGGAAGTGGAGGAGCGCCTCCAGGCGTCGCTACCGGACGTCATCCTGATGGACATTCAGCTGCCCGGCGAGGATGGGCTTACGCTGACCCGCCGACTGCGGGCTGATGCTCGAACGGCGGAAGTGCCCATCGTCGCGCTCACCGCGTATGCCATGGCCGATGATCAGGTCCGAGCGCAGGACGCCGGCTGCGACGGCTACATCACCAAACCCATAGATACGCGGAACTTTGCTGGCCAGCTGGCGGCGATTCTCGGCCGGCTGCACTCGAAAGCGGGCGCCCCATAAGTGAACGACGAGCGCGGTCGTCGCGTCCTGGTCGTCGACGACAAGCCTGACAACGCCGCGCTGGTCGAGGCCCAGCTCACGCGGGCCGGCTACGACGTGGCGTGTGTCGACAACGGCCGCGAGGCCCTCGCGACGGTCACCTTCGACCCTCCCGACCTGATCCTGCTGGACATCATGATGCCCGACATGGATGGCTACCAGGTGCTGGAGCAGCTCAAAGGCCGTGAGACGACCAAGCACATTCCCGTAATCGCGCTAACGGCGCTTCAGGATCGCGCGGAGAAGCTGCGGGCGCTCGAGCTTGGCGCAAGCGACTTCTTGACCAAGCCGGTCGACAGGGCAGAACTGCTGGCCCGCGTACGGACGCTGCTGGAGCTCAATGATCTGTGGAAAGCTCAGGGCGAGCTTGTCCGGATGAAGGACGAGCTGCTGTCCGTGGTCAGCCATGAGCTGCGCACGCCGCTCGCCAGCCTGGTTGGGTTCACGGAGCTGCTGCTGACCCAGGATTACAGTGAGGACCAGCGCCGCGAATTTCTGATTGTCATGATGCATGAGGGCCGGCGCCTCACCGCGCTGATCAACGACTTCCTCGATCTGCAGCGCATGGAGAGCGGCCGGCAGACAGTGCACCTCCAGCCGGTTGACCTGAAGCCCCTGCTCCAGCAGGCCATCGCGACGCTCGGCGAAGACCTAGAGCGGCCGATCGTGCTCGATCTTCCAGCCGCGCTGCCCCAGGTCGACGCCGATCCTGATCGCCTCATGCAGGTCGTCACCAACCTGCTGTCCAACGCCCGCAAATATTCGCCGCAGGGTGGCCGGATCCGCGTTTCGGCCGTGATGGGCGAACGGGGCGTGAGGGTGCGCATCGAAGACCGCGGCCTGGGCATCCCCAAGGAGGCCTTGCCCAAGCTGTTCCAGAAGTTCTACCGGGTCGATAACTCTGACCGGCGCTCCATCACCGGCACTGGGCTGGGGCTGGCCATCTGCCGGCAGATCATCGCCGAGCACGGCGGCCGCATAGGCGCCAAGTCGGACGGGGAAGGCAAGGGCTCGACGTTCTGGTTCACGCTGGCTTTTTCCAGGCCCAACCCCGTGAGCGGCGACGTGCTGATCGTCGAAGATGATGTCGGCTTCTGCAGGCTCCTCGAAGCCGAGCTCGCGGCGCTCGGGCTCTCGGCGGTCCGGGCGCCCAACGCGGAAGCAGCTCTGGACCGCCTGGCAACCTCGGCTCCGAAAGCCATCGGCCTCGATCTTCTGCTGCCCGGCATCTCCGGCGAGGAGTTCCTGCAGGCGGTCGCGCAGAGGAGCAGGGACGCGCCGCCAGTGGTGATCATAACGGTAAAGGACCTGGACGGCGCGCAGCGGGCGCAGCTGTGCGAACTCGGCGCCGTCGCGCTCGTTCCTAAGGGCCCCGAGGCCGCCTCGCAGGCCGCGGCCAGGCTGGCAGAGGCCGTCATCGCCGGGGCTATGCGGCCATGAAGCGCGTGCTGATCGCGGATGACCAGCGCACCATCCGGATGCTCGTTGCGGCCACGCTGGCGGTGGCCCGGCTCGACGTCTTGGAAGCGAGCGACGGGAATGAGGCCTGGGGATTGATCCGCGAGCACCGGCCGGACCTGGCCATCCTGGACGTCCAGATGCCCGGCCAGACCGGACTCGAGCTCGTCCGCGCCATACGGCAGGATGAAAAGCTGGCTGATACGCGCATCATCCTGCTGACCGCCACCGCTCAGGGGTCAGATGTCGAGGCGGGGCTGTCAGTTGGCGCCGACCGATACGTTACCAAACCCTTTTCGCCGCTCGATCTCCTCGAAGAGGTTCGTCAGGTTTTGGAGCTGGAATGACTGCCAAAAGAAAGATTCTGATCGCCGAGGACACCATGGTGCAGCGCATGGCCATCACCGCTTGGCTTCAACGACATGCCTTTGAAGTCGAGGAAGCGGCTGACGGCGCCGAGGCCCTGCGCATGCTCCAGTTCACAGACGCGCTGCCGGACGTGGTGATCACAGACATCGGCATGCCGCACCTGAACGGCATCAACCTGTGCCGGCGTATCAAGCAGGATCCCCGGACCAGGCATGTGCCGGTGATCATGCTCACCAGCCTTGGGAACGAGCACAACCACCGCGTCGCGTTGGACGCCGGGGCGGCCGACTTCGTCACCAAGCCTGTGACCGAGAAAGAGCTGCTCTACCGGGTCAACTCGGTCCTGCTCTCGCGCGCGCACGCCGGCCCTCCCCGCCAGGACCGGTACCGCGCGATCCTCGACGCGCTTGCCGATGGGGTGATCGTCACGGACCAACGCGGGGCGTGTGTCGAGGCCAACTCGTCTGCCCGTGAGCTGCTTGGCTATCCCAGCGAAGGGTCTCTGCAGCTGCGGGACCGGCCGATTGTCATGGAACCGGCGGACTGGGCGGAGGTCGTGCAGCGCGCGCTGGCCGAGCAGCCAGCCTGGCGAGGGCGAGCCAAGCTGAGGCGCCAGGATGGCCAGGCCAGCGCCGTCGACGCGCAGGTCACGTGCGCGTCAGTCGACGATCAGCCGAGTTACGTGTGGCACTTGCTGGGTGGCGGTGCGCCCGGCCACGCGAACAAGCCCGAGCTTGTCGACGCCGACAAGCTGTACGAGATGATTGGCCTTCGCTCGGCGGACCCAACGCGACTGACGGCCGACGAACACGACCGTCTCGTCAAATTCACGGAGGCCGTGAAGAACGCGGCCGCCGCCGGGCGGATCCGCCGCTACCAGCGCAGGAGCGCGGAGACAGGCGAGGTGCTCGGCCGCATGTACCTCCGCAATGAAATCGAGCACATCATCCGCAACCGAGGGTAATGGTCATGGCTGAGTCCGATCTCGACGGCGCCGTTATTCAAAAGCTCGTCCGCCTGAGCGAGGAAGGAGGCGGCACACTGATTCCTGCCATGGTGGCGGCCTTCCTCGAACAGGAGCTGCCCGCTGCTGTCGATCAGATTCGCGCGGCCGTCGCGTCCGGGGACCAGCGCGCTGTGGCTGAAGCCGCGCACAAGCTCCACGGCAGCGCCGCGACCCTCGGAGCGGCATCACTGGCGCTCGTGTGCGATCAGCTCCAAGGCCGCTCTCCCGCGCCCTCGAAGAAGTCCCCGCGAGATCTGCTCGGCGACCTCGAGGCTGAAGCGGCGAGGGCCGCCACGGCGCTGGCCAACGTGGCGCGAGATGCCGGCCTACAGCAGTTCGTCCATCCACCAGCTCGGGAGTGCGAAGGCGGCCCGATGCACTGCGGCGTTGTAGAACCGGCCTCGTAGCTCTTCGCGCGGCGTATCGAACGGCCTCGTCGAGTTCGAGGCCAGCACCAGCGCCATGCTCCCTCCATAGTAGGTCGGCACGGCCGCCTGGTACACCACGACCTGCGGGAACAGCGCCCGCAGGCGCTGCACGATGCCGGCCGTCTCCTCGCGCTGCAGGAACGGTACGCCCGACTGGAACACCGCCGCTCCCTGCGCGGTCAGGATGCGCCGGATCTCCTCGTAGAAGGGCGAGCCGAACAGCACCTCGGCCGGGCCGATCGGGTCGGGTGAGTCACACAGCACCACGTCAAACCAGCGATCGGCGGCTCGCTTCACGTACTCGGCCGCGTCATCGACGATGAGCTCCAGGCGTGGATCCGAGTAGTCGCAGCTCAGACTGGGGATCCACTGCTTACAGGCGTCAATCACTGCCTGGTCCAGCTCGACCATGGTGACCCGCTCGACGGACGCATGGCGGAGCGCCTCCCGCGCCATAGCTCCGTCCCCGCCGCCCACCACCAGCACCCGCTTGGCCTGCCGCTCCAGGCCCATGATGGGCACGTGGGTCATCATCTCCTGGTAAACGGCCGCGTCGGCTTCGGTGATCTGGACGATGCCGTCCAGGATGAGCATCCGCCCGACGGTTTCGTTGCGGGCGATGACGATGTGCTGGTAGGGCGACCGCGTTTCGAACAGCGTCTCGATCAGGAAGCTTTGAGCGATGTCGGGATAGAGCTGCTCGTGGAACCACGAGCGGCCTTCAGTCGGCGTCCGGGGCTCCTCGGACGATCTCCGTCACTTTGACGGACCTGGGCTTGAAGACCCTGGTGACCTCCTCTAAGCCTTTGTGGGCGTCGGTTTGGCCACAGGTGAAGAAGTCGAGCGCGGCGTAGCCGTACTCGGGCCAGGTATGGATCGAGATGTGGGATTCCTTTAAAAGAAGAAAGCCGGTGATCCCGCCCGGGTGCAGGCGGTGGAAGTAAGAGCGGATGAGTGTCGATCCGCTGAGCTTGACGGCGCGCATCAGAACGGCGCGAATGGTGTCCTTGTCAGTCAGGTCAACTCCGGAGGGCTCCCAGACTTCGACTATTAGCTCTTTGCCAACGCCGCCTTTCGTCAATGCGCTGGGGGCCACCCTCTCTAGGGTTGGCGAGGACATCTCATCAGGTGATCCAGGTGCTCCTTACGTACTCATAGCCGGACGGCTGCCCCACGGCCTGAAACAGCCGGTTTCAGACCCACAGCCGTCCAAGGAATCAGTATACGTCCTGCTTGCCCGTAAGCCGTGCTAGACTCAATGAACATCCCGCCGGAGCGGGATGTTTTTCGTGTTCGGCCCACCTAGCTCAGGCGGCAGAGCGCGTCCTTGGTAAGGACGAGGTCTCGGGTTCGAGTCCCGAGGTGGGCTCGTTTACTGATAAGGAGACTTGACGTAAATGGCCAAGCAGAAATTCGAGCGGACGAAGCCGCACGCCAACGTAGGCACGATCGGGCACATCGACCATGGGAAGACGAGCCTGACGGCGGCCATCACCAAGGTGCTGGCGCTCA
>Ga0070739_10000118_pt1 | contig 169319 bp, 178 predicted proteins | sample Coa_R1_7_FD_66445 | JGI IMG/M metagenome (GOLD analysis project Ga0070739, IMG submission 66445) | Surface soil microbial communities from Centralia Pennsylvania, which are recovering from an underground coalmine fire - Coalmine... | ecosystem: Environmental > Terrestrial > Soil >...
TGCTCGTCCGTGAGGTCTTTCAACAGCCCCACCGGGTGCCAGTAGCGGCGCAGCAGCTCGCCGGCGGGCTGGCCGGGGCCAACCAGGGTGAGGAGGTCGTTTTCGGCTTGGCTGAGCATGATTGTTTCTCCTAGGCCGCTGCCAGCACCGGCAGCTTCATGTCGTAGAGCTTAACCACGTTTTCGCGGACGAGTTTCGCCCGGGCTTCCGGCGGCAAATGCCCCAGGTCGCGCTCGATGACCTTGAGGGACTCCGGCCATGTGGAGTTTGGGTGCGGGTAGTCGTTGGACCACATGCAGTTGTCCACGCCCCACCAGCTGAAGTTGTGGCCGCCGACGGCGTCGTTGAAGAAGGTCGCGTAGACCTGGCGGTAGAAGTACTCGCTGGGCGGCCGGTCGATGGGCGGCGGGTTCTGGGCCACGAAGCGCCGGTAATAGTAGTCCCACTGCTGGAGCACGAACGGGATCCAGCCGATCTCGTCTTCGACGATAACCAGCTTCAGCTTGGGCCAGCGATCCAGCACGCCGTAGAAGGTGAAATCGAACAGGCTGTTGATGGCGTCGTACAGCTTGATATTGACGCTGCCGCGGTAGTTCTCGACGCCGCCCTGCCGGTTCGGACCGTCCTTGGCGTAGCTGTGGCCGGTCAGGATGTGCAGGCTGATAGGCATCTCCAGAGCCTGCGCCGCGTCCCAGAAGCGGTGGTAGTGGTCCGAGTAGAACGGCAGGCTAGGGTGCGGCACCTGCCAGATGAGCGCACCGGCCAGTCCGGCGTTCTTGCAGCGCTCCAGCTCGGCCACCGCCTGGTCGGCGTCGTACATCGAGATGCACGCTACCCCGAGCAGCCGGTCGCTATTGACCTGGCAGTACTCGATCAGCCAATCATTGAAGATGCGGAAGCAGGCTTCCTGGAGCTTGGCGTCGTCCAGCCCGAACAGGCGCAGGCCCAGCGTCGGATACAGCACCTCGGCGCTGACGCCGTCGATCTCCATTTCCTCGATGCGCGCGTTCGGGTCGTGCCCGCCCGGGCGGCCCTGGAAGCCCTGGTCCACTTCGCGCTTCTCGAACACCGGCGCCTGGTCGCGCAAGCCTGCCGGCAGGCTCTGCTGCCACAGGTCGACCGGCTCCATGACGTGCGAATCGGCCGAGATGATGATTTCCCCGTTCATGCCGGCATTGTACGCTTGCGGGCGGTGAAGTTCGGAGTCTTCTTCCTGTCGACGTATTTCGAAGACGCTTACGGCAGCGCGGCCAATCACATGCGCCGGCTGGTGGACTTCGCCGCGCTGGGAGAGCAGCTGGGCTTCGACTCCGTCTGGGCCAACGAGCACCATTTCCACCCCTACGGCGGCCACATCCCGTCCGTGCCGGTGTTCCTGGCCGCTGTTGCGCAGCGAACCAAGCGCGTCCGGCTGGGCAGCTCGGTCATCGTCCTCCCGCTGCACAACCCGATCGAGGTCGCGGAGCAACTGGCCATGGTCGACCTGATGTCTGATGGCCGGCTCGAGGTCTGCGCGGGCCGGGGCAACGTCGCGGTTGACTTCAAGGCCTTCGGCGTGCCTATTGAGGAGGGCCAGTCGCGCGTGTTGGAGGGGCTCGAGGTTCTGCGCAAGGCCTGGACTGGCCGGCCCTTCAGCCACGAGGGCAAGCACTTCCATTTCGAGAACCTCACCGTCTGGCCGAAGCCACTGCAGGAGCCACATCCGCCGCTGTGGTTCCCGTGTTCCAACAATCCCGAGAGCTTCGCCTATGCCGGCCGGCACGGTTACCGGCTCCTGACCGTGGCCCAGCACCGGCCCGTGGAGGAGCTGGCCGACCGCGTTGACATCTACCTCGCGGCGCTGGACGCGGCCGGTCATAACCGGGCCACGACCGAAGTGGCCACCCACTACCAGGTCTTCTGCCACGAGGATGGCGCCTACGCTCGCGAGGTGTTCGATGTGGCCCGCAAGCGCTATGGCGACCTGGGTGCTTCAGCGCGCCTGCTGGCGGCCTCGGCCACCGCTGCCGTGCCCCTGGAAACCACCATCGAGCAGGGCCGGGTCATCTGCGGCACGCCGTACGAGTGCCTGCGTCAGCTCGAGCGCGCGCAGGACGTGTTGGGCCTGACCGCCGTGGACCTGAACGTGCTCTTCGGCGGCATTCCCTACGAGGAGGCCGAGCGCTCCATGCGCTTGCTTGGCGCCGAGGTGCTGCCGGCTTTGAAGAGCCGCGAGCCCGCCTGGCGCGCCGCTCCGGCGGCCGTCTAACGCCGCAGGAACTCCAGCTTGTCCCGCCACCGCTCTCGGACCTGGTCGGCATAGCTTTTCGGCACCGCGTTTACGGCTGGGAACTTATCCCTCCAGCTGTAGGGCTTGACCGCGTAGATGATGATGCGGCTGTTGGTGATGTCGCCGGCCTCGCGCTTGGCGGGGTCCAGCACCGGGTCGATGTGCCCCGTCCAGCAGCCGTCGATGATGTCCGTCTGGGTCTTGGGATCCCAGCGCGTGGCCATGGCCCAGAGCACTTCCACTGGGTTGGTGATATCGATGTCGTCGTCGACCACGATGGTCATCCGGCCGAGGTAGGCCGCCGGACCGCAGCCCGTGGCCACCAGGCCGGCCATTTTGGCGTGTCCGGCATGCTGCTGATTGATGGCCACCACCGTGATGAAGCGCGAGCCTCCGCCTTGCAGCTTCCACACGCCTCTGACTTCGGGCACGCCTGCCGCCTCCAGCGCGTCCCAGATCTGCGCCGACGCGGCCACGTTGCCCTGCCGGCCCGGCAGCGTCGGCCTGGCCGGCGGCATGCCTACCATGATCGGCTCGTCGCGGTGGTAGATCGCCTGCACGTGCATCACCGGCTCCGGCCGTGAGTTCGAGGCGTAGTAGCCCGGCCACTCCCCGAATGGCCCCTCTGGTCGCGACTCCACTTCGCGCGGCGGCATGAGGCCCTCGAACACGATCTCGGCGTCGGCCGGGATGGGCAGGCCCGTGATCTGCCCCTGGACGACCCGCACCGGCTCGCCCAGCTGGCCGCCGGCCGTCGCCAGTTCCGACTCGCCCTGCTTGGAGCTGGTGCCGGCCAGCTTGCCCAGGATGGGCGCCTGCCCAACGCTGATGAGCATCGGGCACGCCTCGCCGCGGGCCCAGTACTTCTGCCGGATCACGTCGCCGTGCTTGCCCGGCTCGATGAACACTGTCACGGTCTTGTCGTCCTGCACCTGGACGCGGTACGTCCCGACGTTGACCCAGTCGCTGTCCGGGTCCTTGGTGATGATCAGGCACTCGGTGCCGATGTACTCGCCGCCGTCGCCTTCGTGCCATTTCATGGTCGGGAACTGCCGGACGTTCACCTGGTCGCCGACAAGAATGTTCTGGCATACCGGCCCCGTCTCGACTTCCTGGGGCGGAATGGGTCGCGGCGTTCCGCCCTGGCGGCGCCGCTCGCGGTAGGCCCGGACGGTGTCGAGTCCGTCGCCCTCGCTGAAGATGCGCGAGGTGCGCACGTTCATCAGCACGCGATACCCGGGCGGGTAGCCCTTGATGTGGTCGAACAGCAGCACCGGCGGGTGCTGGTGCTCCAAGCTCAGCTCATACAGGGCGCCAATCTCGAGGTGCGGGTCGGCGCCCTCGATCGTGACCAGCTCGCCGGTCTCCTCCGCCAGCCGGAGGAACTCTCGGAGGTCGCCCTCAGCGGCGGTGACCTGGGCCTCGGTCATACCCCGAAGCCGGCCAGGACGCCGGCCTCCTTGCCGGGTTTGGCTTGGAAAAGAACCGGGTGCTCAACCATGCGCGCTATGGTACTCGCTTGGTCGAGAGGATCGCTAGCCGTGCTATCCTGCCGCCACCTTGGGCCGACAGCGGTCTCATCGACCGCCTGTATGACTAAGAAGGAGTGATCAATGCTTGCCACTGCGCCTAGCGCGACCCGAACCTTCGACGACCTCCAGAGCTTCGTGGCCGCCGCCCAGGAGCTCGACGACTGGCGTCAGATCGACGGCGCCAATTGGGATCTGGAGATCGGCGCCCTGACGGAGGTCACCGCCGAGCTCATCCCAGAAGCCCCGATGCTGCTGTTTGACAACATCGCCGGCTACCCGGAGGGCTTCCGCGTCGTTAGCCTGGTGCTCGCCTCTTATAAGCGCACGGCGATGGCCCTGGGCCTGCCGCTCGACAGGCCCAAGATGGAGATCATGCGCCTGGCTGCGCGCATGGTGACGGAGGCCAAGCCCATCCCACCCGAGTTCGTCCGCACCGGCGCGGTCATGGAGAACGTCTATGAGGGCGCCGAGGCCGACATCTTCAAGTTCCCGGTGCCGCGCTACCACGCCTCCGATGGCGGCCGCTACATCGGTACCGGCGACGTGCTGATCAACCGGGATCCTGAAAGCGATTTCGTGAACGTCGGCACCTACCGCATGCAGGCCCACGAAGGCAATCTCCTTGGCTTGTGGATGAGCCCCGGCCAGCAGGGCCGGCAGATCGCCCAGCGCTACTGGGCCCGAGGCCAGGCTTGCCCGGTGGTGGCCACCTTCGGCGGCGATCCGCTGCTGTTCATGACCGGCCATACGAAGTTTCCCTGGGGCGCCTCCGAGCTGGGGCTTGCCGGTGGCCTGCGCGGCCGGCCGGTCGAGGTCATCGAGGGGCCGATCACCGGCCTGCCGATACCGGCGCATGCCGAGATCGCCATCGAGGGTGAGATCCCGCCCCCCAGCGAGCAAGCGCGGGATGAGGGACCGTTCGGCGAGTGGCCGGGCTACTACTCGGGCGGAACGCGCGGCACGGGTGAGCCGCAGCCGGTCATCCGGGTGAAGGCGCTCTACCACCGCAATCGGCCCATCCTGTGGAACGAGGCCCCGCTCTGGCCCGGCGCGGTCAAGCACGGCCTACCCATCGCCGCCGGGGTGCTGTGGGACCAGCTGGAGGCCGCCGGCATCCAGGACATCGTCGGCGTGTGGCAGCACACCTCGTACTTCGTCGTGGTTGCCATCCGCCAGCGCTACGCCGGCCACGCCAAGCAGACCGGCATGGCAGTGCTGTCGGCGGCGGCGAGCGCCCGCAACGGACGCTACGTGGTGGTGGTCGACGAGGACATCGACCCCAGCGACCTCAAAGAGGTCCTGTGGGCCATGGAGACGCGCGTCGATCCGGCCACGGACATCCAGCTCGTCGACGGCTGCTGGAGCACGCCGCTCGATCCGCGTATGCCGCCGGACAAACGCGACTCCAAGGACCACACCAACAGCCGCGCCATCTTCTACGCCGTGCGGCCCTTCACCTGGAAGGACAAGTTTCCCGAGGTCAGCCGCAGCCCCCGCGACCTTCGCCGGGAGATCATCGATAAGTACCGCGACGTGATCGGCTTTCCGCGGATCTGACGGGCATGCCTGATCTCGAGCTCGGCTTCCCCGCCATGCGCTACGACATCACCATGCCCTTGCTCGAGGGGCGCGTCGAGCTGCCCGGCGTGAAGCTGCGGCCGATGACGACCAACGCCATGGTGTTCGGCGACTTGCCTGCGCTGCGGACTGGCGACTTCGGGCTGTGGGACCTCAATCTCGGATACCTGCTGCCGGCCATCGAGGCCGGCTGGGAGCTCGTCGCGCTGCCGCTGTTCGTGAAACGCAAGCCGGCCTATCAGTTCGTTTTCGTACACGAAGGCATCAACGAGCCCACAGACCTGGAAGGGAAGCGGATCGGTTCGAACTCCTACCGCACCGCGCTCACGGTCTGGTGCCGCGGCTTTCTGCAGCACCGCCACGGCGTCGACATCACCAAAATGCGCTGGGTCATCTGGCGCGATGAGTACCTGCCTACGGGCGAAATGCATACGGCCATCGAGAAGCCCCGCGACTCCAAGAAGTCCCCGGTCGACGCACTGTTCGATGGCGAGGTCGACGCCCTCATTACCGATATCTCCGACGTGGACCTGTTCAAGCGGCTCGAGACCAGCGGTCAGATCCGTCGCCTGTTCCCGGACTATGAGGCGCAGGACAAAAAGCTGCACGACGAAACCGGCATCTTCACCCCCGTCCACCTCATCGTCATGAGCGCGAAGCTCGACCGCGAGCGGCCCGACCTGGCCCGCCAGTTGTACGACGCCTTCGTCGAGGCCAAGCGCTTGGCGGAATGGGATGCGCGTAGCGACCGCGGCGGCCTGTCCTTCCCCTACTTCCGCGAGCGCTACTTGGAGGCCGCCTCAAAATGGGGCGACGTCTTCAAGTACGGCGTCACGGCCAACCAGGCAACCATGGACGCCTTTCTCGAGTACAACCTGGAGCAAGGCATGATTACCCAGAAGCTGGCGCCCGAGCACATCTACGCCAAAGGAACGCTGGACACTTAGGCATGCTGTCGAGAGAGCAGAACGAGCCCATCACCCGCACCAACGCAGGCACGTCGCTCGGCCGTCTCATGCGGCGCTACTGGATTCCGGCCCTCCTCGCTGAGGAGATCCCTGCGCCTGACTGTCCGCCAGTCCAGGTGCGGCTGCTGGGCGAGGAGCTCGTGGCGTTTCGCGACACCCGGGGCCGCATCGGCCTGCTGGCCGAGAACTGCCTCCACCGCGGCACCTCGCTCTTCTACGGCCGCAACGAGGAGTGCGGCCTGCGCTGCATCTATCACGGCTGGAAGTACGACGTCGACGGCAACGTCGTCGACACGCCGGCCGAGCCCGCGGGCAGTCGGTTCAAGGACAAGCTCCGCCACACCGCCTATCCCACGCACGAGGCGGCCGGCATCATCTGGGCGTATCTTGGCCCGTCGGAAAAGAAGCCGCTGTTTCCGAACTATGCCTACGCCCTCGTGCCGCTGGAACGGACGTTCGTGACCAAGTCACTGCTGGAGTGCAACTACCTGCAGGGGCTGGAGGGCGAGTGCGACTCGTCGCACCTGTCGTTCCTGCACCGTGAGTTCCACGGCGAGGGCCTGCAGAAGTTCTATCAGGCCGACACCGCGCCCGAGTACTACACCGAGGACACGGATTTCGGCGTGCGCCTGGTAGCCGTACGCCACCCCAGCCCCAGCGAAACCTATGTGCGCGTGTCCAGCTTCGTGATGCCCGTTGGCTGCTGGATCCCGGCGGGCCACCGCAAGGAGATCCATATGTACGTCCCGCTGGACGACGAACGCGCCTGGCGCTACGACCTGGTGTTCAACGCCGAGCGGACCATCACCGACGCCGAGCGCTACCGCCGGACGATGATCGAAGCCGACTACCGCCGCGTTCGCCGCAAGGACAACCACTATCTCCAGGACCGGCAAGCCCAGCGGACGAAAGACTTCACCGGCATCGACGGCTTCTTCAATGAAGATGCTTGCGCGACGGAGACGATGGGACCGATCTACGACCGCAGCCGCGAGCACCTGGGCCAGAGCGATAAGGGTGTCATCGCCGTGCGGCGGTTCATCCTGGATGCGATCAAGCGCCACGAGGCCGGCGAGGAGGCGCCGCATATCCTCTACGACGAGTCGGCCAACGATATGTCGCACATCGACACGCTGGCCGAGGTCATCCCGGCCGAGTGCCACTGGCGGGACCATTTCCCGCACCTGACCGTGGAAAGCCCGGGCAAACGCCGGGCCCTGGCGACCGCTTAGCGGGCTTTCTCGGCTTCGCTGAAGTCGGCTGAACCCAGGCCGGGTTTGTAGTTCTTCTGCATGAACTGACCGATGCCCTGGTCGATCCAGTTGGCGCCCTTCTGCTGGTGGCTGAGTTGGTCCACTTTGGCGCTTAGCCAGTACCACGCGTCCTCGTAGCTGACCCACGGCGAGACCGCCTTGAAGGCTTCCTTGCAGGCGCGCACCGCCAGCGGATCCTTGGTCATCAGCTTGCCCGCGACCTCGCGCACCTTCGCACCCAGCTCCGCGCGCGGCACGGACATCGTCACCAGCCCGATATCGGCCGCCTTGGCGCCATTGAAGGTGTCGCCCGTGAGAATGTAGTACAGCGCCTGCCGCGGCTGCACTACCTCCTGGACCACTTTCGTGACCAGCCCGCCCGGGATGTTCCCGAAGTTGATCTCCGAGAGGCCGAACGTCGCCTCGTCGGCGGCGATCGCGATGTCCACCGAGCACACGACTGTGAACGCCCCGCCGAAGCACCAGCCGTTGATCGCGGCGATGGTCGGGCGCGGGAAGAACCGCAGCTTTTCGTGCCGCCAGGCATGCGAGATGCGCCGGATCTCCTCGCGCCCGCGGGCGTCGTCCTTCAGCTCGTAGAAGTACTCCTTCAGGTCCTGCCCGGCGCAGAAGCTCTCGTGCGAGCCGGTCACCACCAGCACCTTGGTGTCCGGGTCGAACTCCAGCTCGGTCAGCGCGTCGTACATCTCCCGGTGCATGCGCGGGTTCATGGCGTTGCGCTTCTCCGGCCGGTTGAAGCGCACCGTGGTGATGCCCTCCTGCCTCTCGATCAGGATCGTCTCGTACTCGGCCATGGCTTATCTCCCCTTGAATTCCGGCTTGCGCTTCTCGGCGAACGCCCGCGCGCCCTCTTGCGCGTCCTCTGTCTGGCGGCACACGTACGAGAGCCACGTCTGCAGGCGGTAGTGCTCGTCGAACGGCATCTCCAGGCCGCGCAGCGCTAGCTCCTTGCTGGCCCGGACCGCCAGCGGCGGATTGCCGGTGATGCGCTCGGCTACCGACATGGCCTCGTCCATGAGCTTCTCGCGCGGCACCACCCGGTTGACCAGCCCCCATCGGAAAGCGTCCTCAGCCGAGATGCGGTCGCCAGTCAGCAGCATCTCCATGGCCGGCCCCAGCGGGATGGCGCGGGTGATGCGCCAGGTCGAGCCCATGCCGGGCGGGAAGCCGTAGCGCAGCTCCGGCAGCCCGAAGCTGGCCGTCTCCGAGGCGATGCGGATATCGCACCCCAGGGCCAGCATCATGCCCGCTCCAAGGCAATATCCGTTGATGGCTGCGATCAGCGGCTTCCAGAACTCGGCGCCGGTCAGAAAATCGAGTGCGCGGCTGTCCCACGGGGTGGCGTTGAAGCCGGGACGGGAGCCCTTGAGGTTGGCGCCGGCGGAGAAAGCCCGCTCGCCAGCGCCGGTGATGATGGCGCACCACAGCTCGGGATCGTCGCGATACTCGGCCAGCCGCTCGTGCAGCTCCGGCCCGACGGCGCCCAGGTTCAGATCGCCCTCGCCCGCCAGCGTGATGACGGCCGTGCGGCCCTGGCGTTCGTAGCCGATCACCGCTCGCCCGCCAGCAGCCTGCCCCAGCCGCGGATCGGCTCGATAACGCCGGGCCTGATGAGCGCGTTCCAGACCTCTGAGTTCAGGTTCGTGAGGACCGGTTTCCCGAACTCCTCCTCCAGCGCTGGGATCGTGTGTAGGCTCATGGCCGCGCCGCCGGGCACCAGGATCGCGCCGGCGTCCGGCGCCAGCCGGGCCGCCTCGCGGCCCACGTCCAGCGCCATCTGCAGCCCCTGCTCGAGCGACATAGTGAACGCCTGGCCGGCCCACTGCCCGCGGCTGGTGATGGCCAGCACCTCGACCCCGGCCGATTCCAGGTAGGTCTTGAGGGCGTTGTTCAGCTGGTCGGCCCAGCGGCTGGCGACCGTCACCCGGTTGATGCCCAGGTGCTTGAGTGCGGCAATGATCGCCTCCATAGGCGTATCGAGCTGCAGGCCGTGCCGTTGGCGGACCTGCTGCACCAGTTCCAGCACGCGTGGTCGCCCGAGCTGGGAGGACACCGGCGCGCCGCCGAGCACGATCCAGTCGACGTTCTGTTCGACCAGCTCGCTCACCCGAGGCCAGAAGTTGTCGATGGCCTCCTCAACGCCTTCGGGCGTGTAGTCCTTGATGCCAAGTCCGACGGCGATCTCCATGATGTCCATCGGCACGAGCCGGTAGAACTGGTAGCCCGGACGGCGCACTTGGCCGCCGGCGGGCGGCTCGATGTTGCCGTAGCGGAAGCGGGGCAGCAGCAGGTTGATCCATTTCTCGTCACTCACAGCCTGCCTATTCTGCCCTATGCCGCCCTGAGGCTCAGCTCGGGGCGCGTACCCACGTATCCACGTCCACCTCGTAGCCCAGCTGTGCCGAGATGTCGATGCCGTTCCCGTCCGGGTCGAACGTTCGCCATTCGGCGAACGGCCTGATCGATGGCCGTTTGCTCGTGCGGCCGTCGGCCGGCAGCTTGGCCAGCATGTCCTCCATGCTCGGCACCACAAAGCCGTAGTGGTTGAAGCCGGCCTTCTCCACGTTGCCCTCATTCTCGTCATTGCTGTGCATCGGCAGGATGGCCCAGGCCGTGTTGCCATCGCCGGCAAAGCGCGCCGGCCGTCCCTGCTGGCGGCTGCGCAGGCTGGCGCTGCCCTCCTGGATGCCAAACACGTTCGAGTAGAAGTTGAGAATGTCGTCGCCGTTGGGCACCTTGATTGCCACGTGGTGGATCTCGGGGAACCCCTGCGGCTGCGCGGCCGTGTGGAAGTGCTTGGTCGACAGGCTGACGGGCAGGCCGTTGGGATCGATTAGCCGGTACTCGCCGTGATGCAGATCGCCGTTTTCGCCCCGGATGTCGGCGTTGGGCGCGAATTCCTCCAGGCGGCCCTCGATCTCCCGGATGTCGTCGATGGCCACGCCGAAGTGGTGGAGGCCGCTTTCGGCGGCGTCCTCGCCGAGCTCCGCCCGGCGCTTGAGGATGGTGAGGTTGTAGAACCCGTCGGTGAGCGATACGTCGCCCGCTTCCGAACGGCCCAGCTGCCGCAGGCCGAAGTAGGTGCTGTAGTACTCGGCCAGCCGCTCCGGCCGGTCGCTGACCATGGCGATGTAGCTGATGTGCGCCTTCATGCGGCTGACCCTACGTCAACCGGGAAGGGCTGTCAAGCAGCGTTCTTGTAAGCTCCGGGGCACCATGAAACGCCTGGCTTCAACGCTGGCCCTGATCTGGCGGCTGGCGGCGCCCTACTTTCGCTCGCAGGATCGCTGGCCTGGCCGTACCCTGCTGGCCGCGGTCATCGCCATTGAGCTGTCCATCGTGGGCATCAACGTGCTCCTCAACCAGTGGAACAACCGCTTCTACAACGCCCTCCAGAACCGCGACTGGGACGCGTTCGTGGCCGAGCTGCGCTTCTTCTGCGTGCTGGCTGCGGCCTACATCATCCTGGCCGTCTACCAGCTCTACCTCAACCAATGGCTCCAGATTCGCTGGCGTCGCTGGCTCACCCAGCAGTACCTCGGTCGCTGGTTGGACCGCGGCAATCACTACCGCATGCAGCTCCTGGGCGACGCCGCCGACAACCCCGATCAGCGCATCGCCGAGGACGTCGAATTGTTCGTGGCCCGCACCCTGTCGATCGGTGTAGGGCTGCTCGGCGCGGTGGTCACGTTGGCCTCCTTCGTGGTCATCCTCTGGACTCTGTCGGCGACCGCGCCCGTGGCTTTCCCCGGCCTGAACCTCCCGATCCCCGGCTATCTGGTTTGGGCGGCCCTGCTGTACGCCATCTTCGGCACGGTCTTCACCCACCTCATCGGCCGGCCGCTGATACCGCTGAATTTCCTGCAGCAGCGCTACGAGGCCGACTTCCGGTTCAACCTGGTGCGCGTGCGCGAGAACGCCGAGCAGATCGCTCTGCTCCGCGGCGAGACGGCCGAGTCGAACAACCTGCTGGGCCGCTTCAGTTGGGTCGTCGCCAATTGGATGGCCATCATGCAGCGCCAGAAACGCCTGACGTTCTTCACCGCCGCCTACTCCCAGGTGTCCATCGTGTTTCCGTTCATCGTGGTCAGCCCGGCCTACTTCGCCGGCCCCTTCCAGCTTGGCGGCCTGATCCAAACGGCCTCCGCGTTTGGCCGCGTCGAAAGCTCGCTGTCGTTCTTCATCAATGTCTACCGCTCGCTGGCCGAGTGGAAGGCCGTTATCGATCGCTTGTCGGGCTTCGACGCCTCAGTGGCCGCTGGGCATGCCGCGGCCGCCCGCCCTGGAGCCGTCAAGCTCGTAGCCCAGGGTGCTCCTGCCGTGGAGGTCCACGATCTGGCTGTGCGGCTGCCCAACGGCACGCCGCTCGTGACGGCTGGCGACTTTGCCATCCGGTCCGGCGATCGGCTGCTGGTCGCCGGGCCCACCGGCGCCGGCAAGTCCACCCTGTTCAGGACCATCGCTGGCGTTTGGCCCTTCGGTTCCGGCCATGTGGTGGTGCCCGCCGGCGCCAAGCTGCTGATGCTTCCCCAGCGGCCCTACTTCCCCGTGGCCCGGCTGGCCGCGGCGGTGACCTATCCTGCCGGGCCGGAGGCCTTCTCGCGCGAGGACATTCAGCGTGCCCTGGCCGCGGTGGGCCTGAGCGCCCTCGCCGAGCGATTGGACGAGGACGCCCATTGGAATCGCATGCTGTCCCTCGGCGAGCAGCAGCGGCTGGCCATTGCTCGCGCCATCCTGCATCGGCCGGACTACCTGTTCCTGGACGAAGCTACCGCCTCCCTTGACGAGCCGGCGGAAGCGGGCCTCTACGCGCTCCTCCAGGAACGCCTCCCGGGTGCGGCCATCGTGTCCATCGGGCACCGGGCGGCCCTCAACGCCTTCCACCATCGCCGGCTGGCCCTGGTGCGCGATAACGGAACCTACCGGGCGCACGAGGAAGCGATCGTGGCCGGGGTGTCTTAGTCGCCGGCGGCCAGCGCCAGCGCCGTCGTCTCCAGGCCCATCGCCCGGCAGTAGGCCTCCTTGATCTGCGGAGGCTGCCCGGCCTGGAAGATGAACTCGTCCGGCGGGAAGCTGGGCGTGCCGGGCGTGCCGCTCTGGCGGCGGATGTTCTGGTCGAGCTCGCTCTTGGGATAGCCGTTCACGAACCGGTCCCGGCCGGTGATCGGCAGCGGCACGCACTCGTTCAGCTTGGGATCGCGCACCAGCCCCATGGGCTCGCCGCCCTGGGCCACCACCGCCGCCTGCTCCTGCATCCGCCGGCGCATCAGGATCACCCCACGGTCGCTCTCGCCCAGATGCTCCTCCGTGCGGTCCGCGACTCGGCCCTGGCCCACCCAGGCAATGAAGTCCTGGTTCATGACGTGGCTGTTGATCCAGCGGCCCGTGAACGGATCCTTGATCGGCCCGTACCAGTACGGGATCGCACCCTGCTCGTACGGCTCCATCTCGTTCGGCACGCGGTCGAAGAACCAGCCCACGCTCAGCGTCGTCTCGTCGTCGATCGGCACTCGCCACTCGAAATGCCCGCCGGTGAACAGGCAGTTCGGCCATAGGCACACCCGTCCGATGCGCCACAGCTCGCTGTCTTCGGGCTGGCCCTCCAGAATGCGCTTGTACTGGAAGCCGTACTCGAACTCGTCGAAGGCGATGCGCAGGTGCGTCGGCGGCTTGGGTCCGTCCACGTTGCGCAGGACCTGCGACCAATTGGAGTGCAGCCACTCGAAATGCACCGGGTCGATGGAGTTCTCCTGGCACTGGAACCAGTTGCACGGAATCTCCGACAGGACGATCTGGACGAAGCCGTTCTTCCACATAAACGGCTCCCATGTGGGCACCAGCGGCCGCGGCTCCGGGCCCAGGTAAGCCCACAGCAGCCCGGCCTTGGCCTCCACCGGGTAGGCCTTGATGCGCACTTTCTCCTTGAAGCGCGCTTCGGGGTGGGCCATCTCCTCGAACGGCTGCGCCAGACACGCGCCCGTCTCGCTCCACAGCCAGCCGTGGTAGTTGCAGCGCAGGCCGTGCTCTTCAACCCAGCCGTAGGACAGGTCCGCCCGGCGGTGGGGACAGTGCCGGTCGACCAGGCCGTAGCGTCCGCCCTTGTCCTTGTATAGGACCAGGTCCTCGCCCATGAGGCGCACGGCTTTGGTGGGGTTGTCCTCCAGCTCGCCTACTGCGCCGATGGGCATCCAATAGCGGCGCAGCAGCTCGCCCATGGGTGTGCCCCGGCCGGTTTGCAGAAGGAAGCGGTTCTGGTCCTCGGTGAGCATGGCTCTACTGCCACCGGGCGAAAGCCCAGCCGCCGCCGGTCCCCGCCGGGGTCCGGTATACCGGCACGTAGTCGACCAACTCCATCTTCAGCGGCGTGTCCTGCACCGCCCCGCCCAGGGTGATCCAGTTCATGGATTCCGAAGCGGCCGAGAACAGCCGGTTGCGCGGCGTCGACTTCAGTATCTCCGGGTCTTTGCGCTCCAGCCCGGACAGCAGCGTCCGGTCGAGCTCCTCGTCGACCACGAAATGGCTGAGGCCGCCCGAGGCGACGATGGCCACGCGCGCCGGCTCTTCCCATGCCTTCAGCGCGCCGGCGATGGCCTGGCCCACCGCGAAGCAGCGCCGCGGTGTCACCCGGTTGGGCGGGTAGCAGGTGTTCTGCAGCACCGGCAGGATGGCCGTGGGCTCGTTGCAGAACAGTCGCTTGACGATGAATGCGAATCCGTGCGGCAGGCCCTGCGGGTGCGGCGGCGTCTCGCGCGTGGCGTCCGTTTCGCCCTCGCGCTTGGGATAGCGCCGGGTCACGCGCCCGCCGTACTCGTCATTCAGGTACGTCATCTGTCCGGGATCGAAGTCGTGGTCCATGAGGTACTCGATTAGAAACCGCCCGAATGCGCTCGGCACCGGAATCGTCAACTCCTGGTCGCCGTATCCGCGAGCGATGGCCGCGGCCACCTCAGGGTTGCGGCTCGGCACCAGCTTGCGCGGGATCACCGGCACGCTCTCGCCCCAATAGATCGACAGCGCCGGCATGTTGTTCTCGTAGAACCACTCATCCTGGTCGTCGCTGATGATGATCGTGAAGTCCACGTGGGCGCTGCGCAGCGTGCAGGACAGCTCGTCCAGCGCCCGCTGGCAGCGCGACGCCCAGTCGGCGAACGGCGCGGGGCCCTGGTACCTGGCTTTGATCTCCGGCGAGACGTAGTCCAGCGCCTCTTCGTAGCTCATCGCCCAGCCGTTCGGCGGGAAAACCAGCTCCGGGTTGTTCTTGTCGCCTTCGGCATAGGCGGGCCAGAGCTCCGCTGGCAGCGACAGCAGGGGTGTGTGGGAAGTGCCGATGCCGAGCACGATCTCAGCCATGGCGCAATGCTAGCGGATGGACTGCATTCAACCGAATGGTTGAGGATAGCGCTCCTCGACGGCGTTTACGGCGCGCTGGCGGAGGATGTCCGCGCGGCGACACCGCGTAGCGACGTGGTGTGGATTGGCCTTCTGGCCCCGGTAGTGTTGGGCCATCTTGTCGTTGGAGCGGGCCGCTCGCTCCAGCGCGAGGCGCCGGTGGCCTCCTGCAGCAGCATGGACTGGAAGGGCGTCAGCCTGGACGACGCGCAGCGCAACGGGCGGCGTGGCCAGCCCAAGAGTCTTGACGAGCCGGTCGGAGAGCTGGCGGCAATCGGTCGTCGCGGGACGCTCTACCACTGGCCTGCTCGATCGAACGCTCAGTTCTCGGCCAGCGCCTCGCCCAGGAGGGCCAGCGCCGCGCCGGTGACAGCCTGCCGGTTGGCCGCGCGGTCGCCTGTCAGCCGTAGCTCGCGGACGTTCGTCCCTCGCTCGCCCGCCACGGCCACGTAAGACAGCCCGACCGGCTTTGTTTCCGTCGCGCCGCCCGGCCCGGCGATGCTCGTCTCCCCGATGCCTAGGCTGGCCCCGAACAGCCGGCGCGCGGCCTTCGCCATGGCCTCGGCCACCTCGCCGCTCACGGAGCCGTGCTCATCCAGCAGCCCGGCAGGTATGCCAAGGATGCCCATTTTCGAGGCATCGTCGTAGGCCACCATTCCGGCGCGGAAGTAGGCCGATGAGCCTGGCAGCCGCGTCAGCTCGGCGGAGATCAGCCCGCCGGCCGCCGATTCGGCCACGGCCACCGTCAGGCCGGCCGCCTTCAGCCGCGCGGCCAGGGCTACAACCGGGTCTGCGCCAGCTCCTGCCACAGGTAGGCCGCCGCCAATATGCCGCGGTAGAAGTTGTCCAGGTTGAGGCGCTCGTTGGGCGCGTGGGCGTGCTCGTCCGGAAGGCCCACTCCCAGCAGCACCGTGGGCACGTGCAGCAGCGCGTCGAACGTGGCCACCACCGGGATCGAGCCGCCCTCGCGCATGAACACGACGTCCTTCCGGAAGGCACGCTGCAGCGCCCGCTTGGCGGCGAGCGTGGCCGGGTGATCGATCGGCGTGATCGACGGCCGTCCGCCGTGCAGGTTTTGGACGCTGACCCGGACGCCGCGTGGAGCGATGTCGCGCAGGTAGCGCTCGAACAGCTGCGCGATCTTGGCGGGATCCTGGTCCGGCACCAACCGGCAGCTCACCTTGGCGTGCGCTTCGGCCGGGATTATCGTCTTGGCGCCCGGTCCCTGGTAGCCGCCCCACATCCCGTTCACGTCGAGCGTAGGACGCGCCCACAGCCGCTCCAGAGGACTGTAGCCCTCCTCGCCGGTCAGGGCGTCGACGCCGATCTCGGTGCGATACGCGGCCTCGTCGAACGGCAACTTGGCCAGCTCGGTGCGCTCCTCGGCCGGCAGGGGCCGCACGTCGTCGTAGAAGCCGGGGATCAGCACGCGCCCGTGCTCGTCCTTCAGCCTCGCCAGCATGTCTGCCAGGGCGTTGCACGGGTTCGCCACCGCGCCCCCGAAAGAGCCGGAGTGGAGGTCACTGTTCGGCCCCTGCACGTCGATCTGGAAGTAGGCCAGCCCCCGCAGGCCGTAGCACAGCGAGGGCATGCCGCGGCCGTACATGGCCGTGTCGGAGATGACGGCCACGTCGGCTTTCAGCAAGTCGAGATGGCTCTCGATGAAACCGTCCAGGTTGGGGCTTCCGATCTCCTCCTCGCCCTCCACCAGGAACTTCAGGTTCACGGGCAGGCGGCCTTCGGTCTGAAGCAGCGCCTCGATGGCCGCCCAGTGCATCAGCACCTGGCCTTTGTCGTCAACCGTGCCCCGGCCGTACAACTCGCCGTCGCGGATGGCCGGCTCGAACGGCCGGCTTTCCCACAGCTCCAGCGGGTCCACCGGCTGGACGTCGTAGTGGCCGTAGACCACCACCGTGGGCGCGCCCGGCGCCTCGAGCCACTCGGCGTAGGCCGCCGGGTGGCCGCCCGTCTCCAGGAGTTGGCCGTTGCGCAGGCCGATGCGCTCCATCTCACGCACCGTCCACTCGCCGCAGCGGCGGACTTCGTGCTTGTGCTCGGGGCTGCTGCTGATGCTCGGGATGCGGACGTACTCGATCAGCCAGTCCAGCTGCCGCTGGCGGTTGGCCTGGCAGTAGTCCTCGAGTGTCACGCTCTAATTGTCGGCCACCTCGACGTAGATCTCGCCGTTCTGCACGACCACCGGGAAGGTCCGCAGGCACTCGTCGCGGATGTGCGTGCAGCAGCCGGTGACCACGTTGTATTCCCAGCCGTGAAGCGGACAGATGACCGTCGTATCCTCCAGCCAGCCGTCCGCCAGTGAGCCACCGCTGTGAGAGCAGACGTTGTCCATGGCGTGGTAGCGGCCGTCCACATTGGCCACCAGGATCTCCTCACGGCCGTGTGTAATCCAGGTCATCTGGCCGGGGCCGAGGTCCGCCTCGGTGCAGACGCGGACGAGGCTCAGTAGTAGCGGGGCTGGCGGTTGAACGCCTTGCCGATGAGCAGGATGATCACGGCACCAACGATAGCCACCAGAATGTCCTCGATGAAGCCGCGCGCCGTCCAGTGGAAGACCACGCGCATCAGGAACCCGCCCAGGACGGAGCCCAGCAGGCCCAGGCCGATGTCGCCCAAAATGCCGTGCCGGCTGCCGGTGATGGCGCTGGCGATGGCCCCCGCGATGAGGCCAATGATGATCCACGGGATGAAATGGATCAGCAGGCCGACGGCGACGAATGAGAACCAGATCACCAGCAGGACGCTGATGATCACGAGGATCACGAACAGCTGCATGTCTAGTTGACGCGAGAGGGGGCCGGCTTGTTGCGCCGGCCCCCTCGCAGCTGCAGCGGGTTTACTGAGGGTCGAAGGCGAACTGCATGTTCGTCCCCGGCAGCAGCGCCGGGTTGTTCAGCCCGTTGGGCTGGCTGTTGTTGTACTGCTTGTAGAAAGGCGACCCCTTGGCCTGCAGGTCGAGATCGGCTGGGATGTTCTGGCCGGTGATGATGGCTTTGAAGTAATCGGCCAGCAGCACCCCTTCCGTCACGTCGACCGAGACGCGCGTGTGTGAGCCGTCGAACATCATGATCCCGCGCTGCCAGCGCAGGTAGATGAAGTTGCTGTTGGCCGGATCCACCGCGGGCCGGCTGGTCACGGCGCCCCACATCTCCAGGTCGAAGCCGGGCAGCAGCGTGGTGTCGCCGCCGCTCGGGAACGCCGCCGCCAGCGGCACCTGCGCGGCGAAGGTGTTGTAGAAGTTCACCGGGCGCCCGTTGAATACGTTGGGCGCGTTCTGCTGGATGAAGCTCAAGATGGCGGTGCTGTAACCGGGTGAGCCAGGTGCGGGCGCCGCGCCAATGACCGCCGGGTCGGGGGCCGGGAAGCTGGAACCGTTGATGTTGGTAAACGGGAACAGCCCCTGATCGAATAGGTTCAGCAGCCGCGCGTTGCCATCCGGGCCCAGCTGCATGATGCGCCGCTGGAAGAACTGTGTGGTGAAGCCCAGGAACTGGAACGTTCGTGAAGTTGGGTAGCCGAACGTCGCCAGCCCGCCCCGGGCGTTGAAGTAGTTCCAGAAGGTGTCGTTGTCGATGCGGAATCCTGTCTGGGAGAAGAAGCGGTTATCGTGCGGCGTCGACGGGTTCGGGGTGGCCGTCGCGGCGGGGTTCGCCGTCGCTGTGGACGTCGGTCCAGGCGTGGTGGTGGAAGTCGGCGTGCCCGTGGCCGCCGACGTCGGCGTGGCAGTGGGCGTCGTCGTAGGGGTCGGTGTGGCCGTTTGGGCCGCGGCCACCGGTGCGAGAAGCGCCGCCGCCAAACCGACGGTGAACGTGGCTCGTGCCAATGGTGTGCCTAGCTTCATGCGTAACCTCCGTGAGGATCTTGTGCCGGCGCGGCACTCACGGCGCCGGCACAAGATCAGAACGTCGGACCTGCGTCCGCTGTTGCTCGCGGCTTGCCGCTCGCAAGTACCCTGCCACGTGAATCTGGTATGGTGCCGCCAAACACTCTTCAGGAGGGTGCTCAATGATGCGCATCTCGTGGTCGTTCAGCTCACTGGCGGTCGCCGCCGCGTTCGCCTTGGCCGCCTGCGGCGGCACGGCCGCACCCTCGGCGGCGCCAGCCTCATCGGCCCCCGCGGCCGCCGCCAGCAAGCCCACGGCGGCCACTTCCGCGTCGGCCAAACCCGCTGCCAGCGCCTCGGCCAAACCGGTGGCTTCGGCCGCCGCCTCGGTCAAACCCGCCGCGTCCGCCGGCGCTTCAGCCGCCGTGGCCACCGGCACGCCGTACAAGATCGGCTTCCTCATCTCACTCACCGGCCCGCTGGCCAGCTTCGGCGTCTCGGACAAGAACGCCATCGATATCGAGGTCAAGAAGCTCAACGCCGGCGGCGGCATCGACGGCCACCCCGTCGAGATCGTCATGGAGGATGACGCCAGCGACCCCAGCAAGGGCGTGGTGGCGTACAAGAAGATCGTCGACCAGAAGCCCATTGCCATGATTGGGCCGGTCTTCAGCTCCGTGTCCTTAGCGGTGATCCCTATGTCCATGCAGGCCAAGCTGCCGCAGATCACGGTGGCCGCGGTCGAGGCCCAGGTGACGCCGGTCAAGGACAAGAAGTACATCTTCATGACGGCCCCATCGACGAGCGTGATGGCGCCAAGCCTGCTCAGCTACATGCAGCGCTCGAACATCAAGAAGTACGCCGTCCTGCACGATCCCGGCGCCTATGGCATGGCCGGTCCAGAGGCGCTGAAGGCCAACGCCTCGAAGTACGGCATCGAAAACGTGGCCGACGAGACCTATCAGCTGAGTGACACCGACCACACCTCACACCTGACCAAGATCAACAGCTCCGGCGCCGAGGCGCTGGTGGTCTGGGGGTCCGGCTCGGGGCCGCAGATCATCGCCGCCAAGAACTACAAGTCGCTGGGCATGAAGATGCCCATCCTGTTCAGCGCGGCCGCGGCCGACATCGATGGTTTCGTCAAGCCCGCCGGAGCCGCCGCGGAGGGCGCCATCATGAATACCAACAAGCTCCAGGTGGCCGACTACCTGCTGCCCAGCGATCCCTCCAAGAAAGTGCTCGACGACTTCATCCCGCGCTATCGCCAGGCGGCCGGCATCGAACCCAACGAGTTCGCGGCCAACGCTTACGACGCCTTCAACATGCTGGTCAATGCCATCCGGATGGCCAAGAGCACCGACGGCGACAAGATCGTCGACGCCCTGGAGAAGACCAAGTTCGACGGAGCGGACGGCACGTTCGAGTACACGCCCGAAAACCACGTGGGCATGACCATGAACGCTCTGGCGATGGTTCAGATCAAGGACGGCAAGCTGGTGCCCGTCAAACCCAACTGCGACGGCTGCTTCGATACGACAGTAACCCGCGGGTGAGGCCCTGGGGCAGGAAGATCATGATCACCACCAGGATGAGCCCGAAGACGATCATCTGAAGCACTGTCTGGGAGCCGCTGGGTAGACCTTTCGAAATTCCATCGAGGCCCTCGCGCAGCAGGAAGATAGCGGCCGAGCCCAGCGGCGCCCCCCAAACGGTGGCGATGCCGCCCACCGCCGCCATCACCAGCACCTCGACGGAGGTGAAGATGCTGAATGCGTCGGGCGAGATAAAGCTGAGGTAGGCGGCGTACAGCGTGCCGGCCAGGCTGGCGAACACGGCGCTCAGCGCGAAAATGTGCAGCTTGTGCCCGGCGACGTCCACGCCAAGTGACGCCGCCGCCTGCTCGTTGGCGCTCAGCGCCTGGAGCGCCCGCCCGATGCGCGAGCGCATCATGTTGTGGGCCAGCACGAGCATGGCTGCGGCGAAGCCTTCGGCCAGGTAAGCGTTCCGCAGGTCGCTGTCGAAACTGAAGCTGCCGACGCTTAGGTGCGGAATGCCGCCCAGCCCCAGCGCGCCGCCGGTGAGGCCCGCGGCCTGGTTGAAGATGGTGGCGATGATGATGCCGAACGCCAGCGTGGCCAGCGCCAGCTGGTGCCCCGAAAGGCGCAGGATGGGCTTGCCGATGATGTACGCGATGGCGGCGTTGATGACCACCGCCGCCAGCAGCGCCGGCCAGGGCGGCACGTGGTACTTCACGGCCAGGATCGCGTACGCGTAAGCGCCGATGCCAAAGAAGGCGCCCTGGCCAAGCGAGATCTGGCCGGCGTAACCCATCAGCAGCTGCAGCCCTAGCGCCACCGACGAAAATAGCGAGATCAGCGTCAGGACCGTCAGCGCGAAGCTGCTCGGCAAGAGCCGGGGCAGGATGGCCAGCACGATCAGCGGCGCGATCCACCACAGCTTCCCCACCAGCTTCACGCCACCGCGCGCCGCGTGAAGAGGTTCGCAAAGACGCCCTGCGGACGCGAAATGAGGACCACCAGCATCAGCACCAGCGCCGCAACGATATCGAAGCCGTTGCCGATGTAGCCCTTTGCCAGCTCCCCCACGACGCCCAACAAGATGCCGCCGGCCACCGCCGCCATGGGGTTCTCCAGCCCGCCGAAGATTGCCCCGGCGAAGCCGTTCACGGCCAGGCTCACGTCCGAAGTGAACGTCACCGGGATGAGTGGCGTAATCACCGCTCCGGCGATGGCGCCCGTAGCCGCGCTCAGCCCGAAAGCGATGAAGGCCATCAGGTGGACGTCGATGCCGATCAGCCGGGCCGCGCGCCGGTTGAGCGCGCACGCCCGCACCGCTTTGCCCAGGAACGTCATCTCGAAAAAGGCGTATACGAGGACCACCAGCAGCACTACCACCCCGATCACCCACAGCGTCTGCGGATACACTGCCGCCCCCAGGAAAAACATCGCCTGGCTTCCGGAGAAGGGCGGGTACGAGAGAGGGTTGAAGCTCCACACGAAGAACGCGATGCCCTCGAACGACAGCGACAACCCCAGGGTCACGATCAGCGGCGGGATGCGCGCCTCACGGAAGGGCAGCACCGCCAGCGCGCAAAAGGTCAGTCCCACTCCGGCCACGATCAGCGCGTCCAGCACGATCGCCAGCGGCAGCGGCAGATGTGCACCGGCAAATGACACCATGATGAAGCCGCCCAGCATCGGGAACGTGCCCTGGGCGAAGTTCACCACGCCGGTGACGTTGTAGATGATCACGAAGCCCAGTGCCACCAGCCCGTACACTGCCCCCACCGCGATGCCGGTGATGACGAATTGCAGGACGATGCTCATGCTGTGGCCCCGTCTGCGTCGGGGTTCCCGCGGACTTCGCCCGGGCGGCGTGTACTGAACTGGCGCGAGCCCAGGTATGCGCGCCGGACTTCCTCGTTGGCCAGCAGCTCGCCGGCCCTGCCGTGGACGCGAACGCGCCCGCGCTCCAGCACGTAGGCTCGGTCGGCCACTTTCAGCGCCTGGTTGGCGTTCTGCTCGACCAGGAGCATGGTGATGCCCCGGCTGCGTAGCTCGTTCAGGTGGCTGAGGATCTCCTTCACCAGCAGCGGCGCCAGGCCCATGGACGGCTCGTCCAGCAGCAGCAGCCGGGGCCGGGACATCAGCGCGCGGCCAATGGCCAGCATCTGCTGCTCGCCGCCGCTGAGACTGCCCGCTAGCTGCCCCCGCCGCTCCCTCAGCCGTGGGAAGAGGCCGTACACGTCTTCCAGCTCGCGCTCTAGCTCGCGCCGGCCACGAAGATAGCGTGTGTAGCCCGTCCACAGGTTCGAGCCGCTGACGAACCGGCTGTACGAACCGAGGGTCAGGTTGTCCTGAACACTGAGATCGGCGAACAGCTGCCGGCCTTCTGGGGCCTGGCTGATGCCGGCTTGGACGATGGCCTGCGGCGGCCGGCCGTCGATCCGCTGCCCGCAGTAGAGGATCCCGCCGGCGGCCAAGGGCGCCATGCCCGAGATCGCGTTCAGGAGGGTCGTTTTGCCCGCGCCATTGGCGCCGATGACGGTCACGATCTCGCCCTCGTGTACCTCCACGTCCACACCGGCCAGCGCTTCCACGTGGCCGTAGCGGACCGCAACCTCGCGCAGTTCGAGCAGTGTCGTCAGTCTGCTCCTAGGTAGGCCGCGATCACCGCAGGATCGGCCCGGATCTCCGCCGGCGAGCCCTCGGCCAGCTTGCGGCCATAGTCCAGCACGATGATGCGCCCAGCCAGCGCCATCACGAAGTCCACGTCGTGCTCGACCAGCAGGATCGTCATGCCGGCGCTGTGCAGCTTGCGGATGATGGTCTCCAGCTTGTCTCGCTCGGTGGGGTTGAGGCCGGCGGCGGGTTCGTCCAGCAGCAGCAGCCGCGGCTCCGTTGCCAGCGCCCGGGCGATGGCTAGCAGGCGCTGCTGGCCCGCGGTCAGAATCGAGGCCGGCGCACTGCCCGGCACCGGCAGTTCGACCAGCTCCAGCTGCTCGCCCGCCGCGCGGGCAATCGCGTCCTCATCGTCGATGCCTCGTGGCAGGCGGAACATGAGCTCGAACACCGAGGCCATGGCTCGCGTATGGCGGCCGACCATGACATTTTCGAGCACGCTCAGGTTGGGGAAAGCCAGCGCGCCCTGGAACGTGCGTGCCAGGCCCAGGCGGACCCGCTCGTGCGGCCTGAGGTGGTCGATTGGCTTGCCGTCCAAGAGCACGCTGCCGCCATCCGGCCGGTACACGCCGGCGATCACGTTGAACAGCGTCGACTTGCCCGCGCCGTTGGGGCCGATGATGCCTACCAGCTCGCCCTGGCCGACCTCGAACGAAACCTGGTTGACCGCCACCAGGCCGCCGAAGCGCTTGGTGACCCGATCGGCCCGGAGCACGGGGCGATCATACAGGCAGCTTGTATAGTCAGCGGCGGGAGGACAGCATGATCAAGGTCTTGAAAGGCCTGGGCACGGCCACGGTCCAATTCGCCGATCCCTCGGAGCTGCCGCGCCTCCTGGCCGACAAGCAAAGCACTACCTGGGTCGACATCGAGGCGCCCGGCGAGCCGGAAGCGAAGCTTCTCGCAGGCGTCTTCCACTTTCACCCCCTGACGATCGAGGACTGCCGCAACGAGATCGTCGATCCGCCCAAGGTCGACGATTACCGCGACTACCTGTTCATCATCGCCCAGGCCATCGACTTCGAGTGCACCGACGAGACGCTCGTCACCACCGAGCTGAACATCTACGTCGGTAAGAACTATGTGGTCACCTCGCATCAACGGCCGCTGCCTGTCCTGGACGAGGTAACCGAGCAATGCCAGAGGCAGCTGCCGCTCATCGGCAAGGGGCCCGACTGGCTGACCCACGCCATCATCGACAGGCTCGTCGATCAGTTGCTGCCGGTCGTCCAGGCCATCGACCAGGAGATCGCTGGCCTCGAGGACCAGGCCCTCCAGGGCGGCTGGGACGGCAGCCTCCTCGAACGCATGGGCCAGCTCAAGCGCAGCACGCTGCGATTGCGCTGGCTCGTGGCGCCTCAGCGAGACGTTGTCTCCCGACTCGGGCGCGGCGACTTCCCGGAGCTGATTCGCCCCGAAACGCACATGTACTACCGCGACGTCTACGATCACCTGGCACGGCTGGACGTGACCATCGAGAACCTGCGCGATCTCGGCGAGAGCGTGATGGGCATCTACCTGGCGACCCAGGGCAACCGGCTGAATGAGGTCATGAAGACGCTGGCCATCGTAGGCGTGGTGTTCCTGCCGCTGACCTTGATCGCCGGCGTGTTCGGGACCAACTTCGACGGCACCTACATGCCCAGCGGCTGGATTGGCTTCGGCGCCATGTGCGGCTCGTTCCTACTGAGCGCCGGCATCATGCTCACCATCTTCAAGAGGCGCGGCTGGTTCTAGGTCACTGCCGCCGGTTCCTCGATCGCCTGCAGCTCCCAGAGACGGCGATAGATGCCATTGAGGGCCAGCAGCTCGGCGTGGCTGCCTTGCTCGACCAGCCGGCCGCGGTGCATCACCAGAATGCGATCCACGTGCTGAATGGTGGACAGCCGGTGCGCAATGAGGATGCTGGTGCGGTTCTCCATGAATGTCCTCAGGGCGTCCTGGATGCGGGCCTCCGTTTCCGAGTCGATGTTCGCCGTGGCCTCGTCCAGTACCAGCAGGACGTCTGGGTTGGCGGCCATGGCCCTGGCCAGCGCGACGAGCTGCCGCTGGCCCATGGACAGCCCGGCGCCTCGCTCGAACACCTCGGTGTCGTAGCCGCGGGGCAGCCGCTCGATGAACTCCGCGGCGTTGGCTGCCACGGCGGCGGCTCGAATCTGCTCATCGGAAATCTTCTCGTTGAGCAGCCGGATGTTCTCGGCGATGCTCCCGCTGAACAGGAACGGCTCCTGAAGGACCGCGCCGATGCGCTTGCGCAGCTCGCCCTGCGCCAGATCCCGCACGTCGACGCCGTCCAGCAGCACCTGCCCGCGCTGCACGTCATAGAACCGGGACAGCACGCTCAGCAGCGACGTCTTGCCCGCGCCCGTGGCGCCCACGAAGGCGACCGTCTCGCCGGGCTCAATGCTGAAGGAGACGTCCTTCAGCACCCAGTCCTCGTTGTGGTACGCGAACCACACCTTCCGAAACTCGATGCGCCCACGCCTGCTGGGCGAAGCCGCGGGGGTTGCTGGGTCGGCAACCGCGGGTTGCTGATCCAGCAGTCGAAAGATCCGCTCCGAAGCCGCCATCGCGGCCTGGAGAATGTTGTACTTCTCCGACAGGTCCCGAATCGGCATGAAGAACCGCTGCACGTAGCTGATGTACGCCGTCAGCGCGCCGATCGTCAGCGCGTCCCCCAGCACCTGCCGCCCGCCATACCACAGCACCAGCGCCAGGGTCGTATTCATGAACAGCTCCACCAGCGGGTAGAACAGCGAGTAGTAGAAGATCGACCGCATGTTCGCCTCCAGGTGGTCCCTGTTCAACCGGTCGAAGCGCTCGAAATTCCGCCGCTCCCGATTGAACAGCTGCACCACCTGCATGCCGCTGATGTTCTCGTTCAAATAGCCATTGATGATCGCCAGCCGCGTGCGCACGTCCCGATACGCCTGGCGCATACCGGCTTGGAACCAGCGCACCGTCACATACACCAGCGGCATCACGCACAGGCTGATCAGCCCCAGCTGCCAGTTCAACACCAGCAGCGCGACGGCGATCGTCGCCAGGCTGAACACGTCTCCGAACACCGCCACCGCGCCCGAGGTCAGCAGCTCGTTGAGCGCGTCGACGTCGTTCGTCAGACGCGTGATGAGCCGGCCAACCGGGTTGTGGTCGTAGAAGCTGAGCGACATCGCCTGCAGATGGCCGAAAATGCGCATCCGCAGGTCGAACATGACGCGCTGCCCCAGCAGCTGCGTGACGAGGCTCTGGCTGTAGCGGAGCACGGCTGTGGCCACCTGCACGGCCACGAACGCCCCAGCCATCAGCGGCAGACCCGCGGCGTCGCCGGGCACGATGTAGCGGTCGACAGCGACCTTGCCGATCAATGGTCCCAGCAGCTCGAGGCCTGCCAGCAACAGCAGCAGCCCCACGGCCGTGATGACGAGCCGTGCATAGGGCCGGACGAACGCCAACAGCCGCCGCACCAGCACGGCGTCGTAGGCGCGGCCGGTGATCTCGTCCTCGACGAAAGGGTCAGCTGCCATCGAGCTCCAACTCTTCCCTGAGCAACTGCCGCCGGTAGATCCGGCCGTACTCACCGCCGGCCCGGATCAGCTCCATGTGCGTGCCGCGCTCGACGATCTCGCCGGCTCGCAGCACAACGATCTGGTCGCATTCCCGCACCACCGAGATGCGGTGCGAGACGATGACCGTCGTCCGGCCGCGCATGACCTCACGCAGTTCGGTCAGTATCTCCTCGGCCGTCGACGTATCCACGCTTGAGAGGGCGTCGTCCAGGATGAGGATGCGCGGGTCCTTCACGACCGCGCGGGCGATGGCCGTGCGCTGCTTCTGGCCGCCTGACAGCGTGACGCCGCGCTCTCCTATGACGGTCTCCATCCCCTGGGGCAGATCGGGCAGGTCGTTGTCCAGCCGCGAGGCCCGGACCGCGGCCGCAAGTCCCTCTCTGCTGGCCACGCCAAGGGCAATGTTCTCCGCCAGCGAGTCGGAGAACAGGAACGTCTCCTGGGGAACGTAGCCGATAATCCGCCGCAGCTCACCCAGGTTCCACTCCCGGGTGTCCAGTCCATCCACGAGCACCTGCCCCTGGGTGGGGTCGTACAGGCGGAGCAGCAGCTGCACCAGGCTGGTCTTGCCTGAGCCCGTATGTCCGACGATGCCCAGCGACCCGCGCGCGGGCACCTGCAGGTTGATTCCCCTCAGCACAGGCACGGGACCGTAGCCGAAGCTTACGTCTCGCAGCTCGATCTCGCCGGCCATGGAGGCCGGCACGGCGGCGCCGCTCACGATGGCCGGTTCCGTCTCTCGCAGCTCCTGCAGGCGCTTCAGCGAGGCCATGCCCTGCTGGTACAGCTGGGCGGTCCAGCCCAGGGCGATCATGGGCCACACCAGCTGCAGCAGGTAGGCCGTGAACTGGACGTACTCGCCCAGGGTCAGCCGGCCGGCGATGACATCCTGCCCGCCCACCCAGATCACCGTGGCGAACATCAGGCCCACGATCAGCTGCATGGCCGGCCAGAGGATCGATTGGATGCGCGCCAGGCGGATGCTGCGCCGAACGTACTCCTCGTTGGCCTGGCGGAAGTGCTCGATCCAGGCCTCCTCCTGGGCGAAGGCCTTGACCACACGCACACCCGAGAAGTTCTCCTGCGCTTTGGCCGAGAGCATCGAGAACTGCTCCTGGACGGCCGTGAAGCGTCGCTCGATGTGCCGCCGCAGCGCCACGTAGACGATGCTCACCACCGGCAGCAGGATGCCGGAGTAGAGGGCCAGCCGGATGCTGATGGTGAACATCAGCGTCAGCGTGATCACGAAGCTCACCACCGTGTTGGTCAAGTTCTGCAGGCCAGGCCCCAGGAATTGGCGGACCGCGTTGAGGTCGTTGGTCAGGCGCGCCATCAGGTCGCCCGTGCGCGTCGTCTGGAAGAAGCCGGGGTGGAGCCGCTGAAGATGGGCCAGCAGGTCGTTGCGCATGCGGTACTCCACCAGCCGCGATATGTGACTGAAGCCGTACGCCCGCGCGAACCGGAGCACCCCGGCCACGGCCGTGAGCAGCACCATCAGCACGGCGTAGCGGGCCAGCTCCTGGCTGGTCGTGCCGGCGGTGATGGCGTCCACGGCCAGTCGTAGGACATATGGGATGGACAGCCCGATTACCGTCCCGCCAACCGTCGCCAGGACCAGCAGGACGTAGCGCGGCCGGTAGCCTGAGAGGTAGTCGATCAGGGCGAAGCGCGGCATTCGACCTAAAATTCTGACCCGCGATCACTTATGTTCAGCAATCATTCGGCGCTTATCTCGTTCCCCCAATTGGGGTTTTGGGGGTTTTGGCTGCCACCAACATAGCGCCCCCTAAACGACTGCTATATGCTTAGGTCTCGCCCAACGGAGACCCGATTTTCCCGGCTGTCGGTCCTCCGACTGGCATGGCGATTACGCAGTGGGAGGGGTTGAACGCATGGCGACGGTCTTCGGTGAACAAGCCGCCCAAGCTGTTGCGCCCGGAGGTGGATCGAGCTCCACCGATACCCCGCGCCCCCGGCTTGCTTCCGAAGACTTCAGCCGCTACCTGGAGCGCGTAACCACGATCCACAGCCGCCTCTCGCGCATGGTCCTTAATGGCGAGGGGCTGGACGCGCTGGTGGTCACGCTCAGCCACCTGCTGAGCCGGCCGGCAGTCGTCCAGGACCGCTTCTACAAACTGCTGGCCGCATCCGAGGGCGCCGAGGACGAGCTTGTGTCGGCCGAGGTGTTCGAAGACGCCCGGGTCGCCGATCGGGTGAAGAAGATCCTCCAGGAGCACCGTCCCGCGCAGTTTCCCGTGTTCCCTGAGCTGGGCATGCACCGATCCCGGGTCATGGCCCCAATCGTGGTCGGCAAGGAGACGGTGGGCTACCTGTCGATCCTGGAGAACGAACGGCCCATCGAGGACCTCGACTTCACCACCGCCGAGCATGCCGCCACCGTGCTGGCGCTCGAGGTCATGAAGGAGCGGACTGCGTTCGAGGTCGAGAACCGGCTGAAGGGCAGCTTCACCGACGATTTGCTCAACGGCACCTACACCGACGAGCGGACCATGACCGCCCGCGCGCGCCACCTGGGCTACAACCTCGCCCAGCACTACCACCTGCTGCTGATCGAGCCCGACGAGCTGGTGCCCATCCACTCGCGGCGGCGCGGCGAGGCGGAAGTCGCCCGCGTGCGCGCCGACCTCGAGGAGATCGTTCAGGGGTTCGTCCAGAAGAGCGCGCCGGGGAGCATCGTGGCGCCCAAAGGGCAGGGCGTCGTGGTGCTGGTGCCGGAGACGTTTATCGGGACCAATCCGCAGGCCATAGAGGCCCTGGCGCAGAACCTCCACGCGCGCGTGGTGCAGGTCCTGCCTGACCTGCCCAGCTCGATCGGGGCCGGCCGGCTGTGTAAGGGCATCGCGGATTTCAAGGAATCGTTCCAGGAAGCGCGCCGGGCGCTGGATATCATCCGCCGCTGCCACAAGCGCAACCAGGTGGTCTTCTTCCACGCGCTTGGCGTCTACCGGCTGTTCTCGCTGATCGAGGATCGGGCGGAGCTGATGCAGCTGGCCGAGCAGACGCTCGGACCGCTGCTGGAGTACGACCGGCAGCACGGCACGACCCTGGTGCGCACGCTGGGCTACTACCTGGAGAGCGGGCGCAACCTGGAGAGCTCGGCGCGGGCGATGTTCATTCACGTGAACACGCTGAAGTACCGGTTGAAACGCATCCAGGAGATCGCGCGGCTCGACCTCAACAGCGCCGAGCAGCGTTTCAACGTTCACCTGGCCGTGAAAATCCTCCAGGCCATCGGCCACGACACAGAGCTCTAGCGGCCCTCAGCGAACGTTAATCGTCGCCACTCCCGCTCGGATGCTCAGGTCCACTCGGTTGGCAGCCGACTCATAGTCGGCCGAACGGTACGTCCGATCTCCAACCAGCGGAAACCGCGATTGGTCGATATTCACCGAGCTGAGCCCGCCCTCGTACTGAATCTGGGCCGCTACCCCCGGTGGCACCTCCACGTCGATGGTCGCCGCGCCGCCCTTGATGACCGCCGAGGTATTGCCGGCTGAAGACGGCATCACCACATTGATATGGCTGGCCCCCGTCTGCAGCTGCAGATTCGTCACCCGCAGCTGACTCAAATCCAGCCGCCCGTCCGAGGCACCCTCTTGAATGTCCAGTGACAGCGGCACGTCGGGGCTGAGCAGCAGGTCCATCTGCGACTTGCCCCCATCCCGTCCGAAGGGCAGCTGGAACGGCGGCCCGCTGTGCCGCACCGAGTACGTCAGCTGCCCCTGCCCATCGCGAACGCGGTAGCGAGCCTCCGGCTGGCTCCAAGGCGGACCCTGATAGGTCATGCTGGCCAGCTGGCCCTCGCCCTGCAACGCCCCCACATCCAGGTTGCCCGCGCCGAAACGGACCATCACATTGGCCGAGCGGGCGCCCTCGAGCGCCTGCGCTAGCGTCTGCGAGCGCGCAGGTGGCTCGGAGCCTCCAAACCAGGCGCCGGTCGCAAGCGCGACCGCCGCGATTATCAGCAGGCCCGCAAAGAGCAGCCCGACCACCGCCCGCGCCGAACCCTCTAGAAACAGCTCCAGCCCGATCAGCACCAGGATCACCGGCCAGAACCGCCACAATGAACCCCACATGGCCCAGCTCAGTAGGCCAAAGTTCTGGAGCAGCAGAATGATACCCAGCGCGATCAGGATGCCCGGCCAAACGACGCCGCGCCGGCGCCGGCGGACATAAGCGGGCTGGGCTGGCGGCCCTCCCGGCGGTGAGTAGGGGCCGCCCAAGCGCTATAGCCTCCAGTCCGAATGGCGGAACAGCAGCGCCGCGCCCAGCACGATCAGCACGACCGCCCACGCCACGCTCCAGTTGATCCACCGAAACACGCCGGACTGGGCGCCGAGGAACAGCAGCCCCAGCACAATCAGGACGAGCCCTGCCGAACGCTTCTTGCGCGCCACCTGGTAGTGGTAGTGCCCATACCAGTCGTCGTGCCGCTGAGACACAGGCGTCGCCGGTGGCGGCGGCTCCGGAGGCGCGCCGGCGGGAGGCAGCTCTCGGTCCAGTGGCATGATTACCCACATCACGAAGTACACGGCCACGAACAGCCCGGCTGTGACCACGGTGGCCACGACCCACATCAGCCGCATCAGGGTGGGGTCGATATCGAAATATTCAGCCAGGCCGCCCGCCACGCCGGCCCACATGCGCTCGCGTGAGCTGCGGGTCAGTCGCCGCCGCTGCCAGGGTTCAGGTTCCATGTCGGTGGGACGCCTCGAACCGGCGTTTTGTTGCACTGCAACATTCTCGACGCTGCCCGCGTCTAACCTCCGGTAGTTCATGCCTGACGACCTCATTCGGCGAGCCCAGGATGGCGATCCGGATGCGCTGCGGGAACTCATTGCCAGCCAGCAGACGTACGTCTACAGCATCTGCCGCGGCATCATGCACCACGACGCGGACGCCGCCGACATGACCCAGGAGGCCTTCGTCCGCCTGCTCCGCGCGCTGCACACCTACCGCGCTGAGACAAAGTTCACCACCTGGCTCTACCGGCTGGTAACCAACGTCTGCCTGGACGAGCTGCGCCGCCGCGGAGCCCCCGCCGTGCCTCTGGATGCCACCGAAGGTGACTCGCGCGACATCGATCCGGCCGATCCGGACCCGTGGATCCAGCCCGAGCGCTGGGCCGCCGCCGCCGAAGACGCGGCGGAAGTTCGCCGGGCGCTGGCGGAGCTGAGCGTCCCGCAGAGGCTGGCGCTGACGTTGTTCTATTTCGATGACCTGCGGTACGAGGATATTGCAGAGGTTATGAACGTGCCGCTCAATACGGTGAAGAGCCACATCCGGCGCGCCAAGGAGCGCCTGGCGCAGCTGCTCACGGCTCGCGCCAGGGAGCTGACATGGTCTGCAGCCAGGTAAGGGAGCTCCTGCTGGCGCCCGAGGCGTCGGCCCGTGCAGCCCTGGCTCAACACCTCGCTTCGTGCCCGAACTGCGCCCGCACCGCCCGCGCGCTGGCCCGTCTGGACGAGCGTCTGAGGGCCAGCCTGATAGTTCCCCTCCCTCCGCCGGCGGGCGGGCTGGCTGAGGACGCCTTAGCTGCCGCCCGAGCCGAACCAGCGGCGGCAAACCCAGCCGCCGCCCGTATAGACCAGGCTCTCAGGGCCTCCCTCGTCGTCGAGCCTCCGGCTGAGCTTCAGGTGCGGCTCGAGGCTCTGGTGCATGAGAAAGCCGCCGATCAAGCGATCAAGGCCGCGGTTCTGGCCGAGCCTCCGGCAGAGCTGCAGGCCCGCCTGGCTGCGCTCGTTCCCGCTGAGCAGTCCGAAGCCTGGCTCGGCCGGGTCTGGAACAACCTCCGGGCGCGCCCCGGCGCGCTGGCCGGGCAGCTCGCCGCCACAGCCGTGCTGGCCTACGCGTTGCTGCAGCTGTTCGCTTGGCTGGGCTCGCTGCCGCTGATCCTGGGCGACGTGCCCTACGCCCTCGAGCTGCTGGTCCTGTCGCCTGCTCTGGACTACCTGGCCCAGATCGAGGCGCCTCTGCAGCAGCTTGGCGTGTGGCTGCTGGTGGCGGGCGCCGGCTGGTTGGCTGTGCAGGCCCTTTCGCGCCAGCCGCGGCTCGAGCCCTGAGCTTCGGCCGGCCCCTCCACCGCTGCGAACGCCTGGACTCGACTCAGGCTGTCGCCCGCGAGCTGGCGGAGCAAGGCGCGCCCGAGGGGACCACCGTCGTGGCCGAGGAACAGACCGGCGGCCGCGGGCGCGCCGGCAACGCGTTCTTCTCACCTCGCGGCGGGCTGTACGTCTCGATCGTGCTTCGGCCGCCGCTCGCTGCCGAGTGCGCGCCGCTTATCGGCTTGGCCGCCGGCCTGGCCCTGGCCGAAGCCGTGTCCGCGCAGACCGGAGCGGAGCCCATCCTCAAATGGCCGAACGACCTGCTGCTGAACGGCCGAAAGCTCAGCGGGCTGCTCGTCGACCTGGCCACCACCGGCAGGAACATCCGCTATGCATGCCTCGGCATGGGCCTGAACGTCAACGTGCCCGCCGAGCTCTTCCCGGCCGGCCTGCGCGAGATCGCCACCAGCCTGCTGATCGAGCTCGTCCGTGAATTCCCCTTGAACGCCCTTCTCACGGCCGTCCTGGCCAGAGCCGAGGCTCGCTACCTCGCGCTCCTGGCCGGCGAGTCCATCGTCGATGCCTGGCGCGCCGCGCCCAATTTCCTGGGCTCCCGCGTCAAAGCTGCCACCCCTCGCGAGGTGATCGAGGGCGTCGCCGAAGACCTGGCCGGTGACGGCGCTCTCATCCTGAGGCTCGATTCGGGTGAGCGGCGGCGCGTCGTGGCCGCCGACGTCCACCTCCTACGCTGACATGATGCGGGCGATGACCCGCCGATCGAAGTTGCCGCCGCTCAGCATCAGGGCCACCGGCCCCTCGAGGTCCCGCAGCTTCAGGAAAGCTGCCAGGGGAAGCGCGCCTGTGGGCTCCAGCGCCAGCTTCAGCCGCTCCCAGGCGGCCGCCACCGCGGCCCCGATCTCCTGCTCCGACACCGTGACGATGCTGTCCACCAGGCCGTGCTCGACCATGACCTCGAAGCTGCGCTGGCCAATGGCCATGGTACGGACGCCATCGGCCATCGTCGCCGGCGGTGCGCTGAGCGAGCGGCGCTGGCCATCGCGCAGGCTGGCCGCGGCGTCCGCCGCGACGTCCGGCTCTACGCCGATGATGCGGATGCCCGGATTGCCGCCTTTAGCCGCCAGCGCGGTGCCGCTGATCAGCCCGCCACCGCCAACCGGCGCCACGATCGTGCGCACAGTCGGGCGGTCGTGCAGCAGCTCGAATGCGGCTGTGCCCTGCCCGTGGATAACGTCCCAGTCGTCGAACGGATGGATCAGCTCCAACCCGCGCTCGGCGCTCAGCTTGCCGACCATGTGCTCGCGGTTCTCGGCCGTGATGCCCTCCGAGACGACCTCTGCGCCCAGCGCGCGAGTGGCGGCTACCTTGGCCGGATTCGAGTCCCAGGGCATGACGATGACCGCGGGAACGCCTAGGGTGCGGGCGGCCAGGGCGACGCCCTGGGCGTGATTCCCCGAACTCACGGCGATCACGCCTCGCGCATCAGGCTTGCGCTCGCGGAGCTGTAGCAGCGCGTTGAACGCGCCGCGCGCCTTGAACGAGCCGGTCACCTGCAGGCATTCCGGCTTCAGCACCAGTCGGGCGTCGAGGTCTGTTGCCAGCGCGGGTGTCCAGCGCACATAGGCGCGGATGCGCCGCTCGGCCGCCTCGATCGCGGCCAGGTGCTGCTGCGCGTAATCGCTCATGCAGCCAGCATATGATCCCATTGGGATGCCCCAAGGCAAGATCGACAAGCTGCGCGATATCGCCCATCGCTTTCGTGTCGGCGAGCTCTCGCTCCACGATGCTGCGCTGGAAGCCGGGATGACCGAGGAGCAGTTCACCAAAGCGGTGAAGAGCTACGCCTGGGTGGAGGACAAAGCCGGCCATGCCGGCCGGATGGCCACCGGAGCCGCGAACGTCGGCAAGCGCCTCTGGCAGCGCTGGACGAAGACCTAGCTGAGGACGGCCAGCCCCAGCTCCTCCAGCTTGTCCGCCGGGATTTGTCCGTCGGGCGTCCAGCCGCGCGCCGCGTAATACGACGCGATCATCTCCTCCAGCTCTGCGTGGCCGAGCGTCGTCCCCGAGGCTATCCCGGTGCTGAGCGCCTCGTTGAGGACGCGCGGCGGCAGGGTGTCGTCGCTGCGCCGCCAGCCCTCGCGGACGTTGAACAGCTTCTTGAGGTTGGTGATGCGCTCGCCTGCCTGGCGCAGGTCCACCTGCCAGCCGGTGACCAGCTCGTAGAGCTCGCCGGCCTCTGGGTAGAAGTTCTCGAAGCAGCGTCGCACGAACTTGCACAGGATGAGCGAGTCGATGATCGCCGAGCGGTCCTCGCTGTCGGCGGCGATGTGGCCTCGGCGCTCGTCCGCCCGGAGCCGGTCGAGCTCATCCGAGAAATCCGCTTCGTAGGCCGTGGAGCGGTTGTGGCAGGCGCCACGCGAGCCCACCGCCAGGCCCAGCGCCATGCTCTTGAGGCTCCGTGGCTCGTACCCAGGCATCTCCAGGCCCTTGACCTGCATCGCCCAGGCCTCCGAGCCGCCCCCTACGACCTGGGCCGCCCGGCGGCTGCCTTCGGCCAGCAGCTCGCCTAGACCATCGCGATGGGCGATGCTCTCCAAGGCACCCAGCAGGCCCTCGCCGTTGCCGAAGCGTAGGCCCGGCGCGTCGAGCAAGCCCTGCTGAGCCGTCTCCATGGCCCAGGCGATTGTTGCGCCCGCGCTGATGGTGTCCATGCCGTACCGGTCGCACCGCTCGGCCGCTTCGAGGACGGTGTCCAGATCGGAGATGCCGCACAGCGGGCCCAGCGCGTACAGGCTCTCGTACTCCATGCGCGAGGTCTTCTCGCCGAAGCGGAACAGGTGCTCGCAGCCGATGGTGCACGAGGCGCAGGTCACCGAGCGCTCGTGATGGGCCTGGTGCAGCTGCTCCCCGCTGACCCGGTCGGCCTGCTCGAACGTGGCCTGCTGGAAGTTGTAGCTGGGCAGCGCGCCCAGCCGGTTGAACACGGAAAGGTTGGCCGTGGTGCCCAGGCTGCGGTACTTCTCGGTCGCGTGCCCCAGGCTGCGTTCCGCAAGGCGCTTGCGGACGGCCTGCAGCTCCCGCGGATGCGCGACCTCCGTCCGCAAATGGCCGCGCACGGCCAGGGCCTTAACGCGCTTGGCGCCCATAACCGCGCCGGTGCCGGTGCGCCCGGCGTGCCGGCCGTCGTTGCTGATGGTCGCGTAGCGTACCCCTCGCTCTCCCGCCAGGCCGATCGCCGCCACCCGCACATAGGCATCGCCCAGAAGCTCGCGCACGCGCGCCTCGGCTTCGCCCGGATCGAGCCCCAGGAGCGCCGAGGCGTCGTGGACACCGACGCCCTCGCCCCTAATCTCGACATAACTCCAGTCCGGCGCCGCGCCGGTCAAGATAATCGCGTCATAGCCGGTCTTCTTCAGCTCCACGGCCAGATAGCTGGACGAGAGCGAGTCGCCTACGAAGCCGGTCAGCGGCGACTTGGTGATCACGGTGTACTTGCTGGAGGTGGTCACTGCCGTGCCGACGAGCGGGCTGTTCACGAAAATCAGCGGGTTATCGGGCGCCAGCGGCTCCACGCCGGGCGGAGCGTACCGGTGGAGCAGGTACGCGGCCAGCCCGGTGCCGCCGACGAACGCACGCAGCACTTTGGGCTCGATGGACTCCTCGCGCCATGCCCCGCACGAGAGATCGACCACCAGCAGTCGGCCGTGATAGCCGTACAGCGTGCTCACGATGTCGCCTGCTCGAATTGTAGGCCGGGGGTTACGGTGATGGCGTGACGAGCGCCTCAGCCGCCGGCCAGGCTCGAGATGATGAGGATCTCGTCGGAGTCGCCCAGCGGCTGGTCGGGGTCGTTGCAGAAGCGCAGCCCGTTGAGGTTGGCCGTATAGGCGGGTGTCAGCCTACCCCCAGGCTCGAGCACCGCTCCGACCAACTCCGGGTGTAGCCGGGCCAGCCGGCGCAGCGCTTCGCCCAGGCTCAGCGCCTCGACCGTCACCGAGCGTGTGCCGGCCAGCAGCCGGGCCTGCCCGTACAGCTCCACCGTCGGCACAGCGCTAGGCTACCAGGCCCATCCGCGACAGGTTTGCGACATCTTTCCAGCCCGCTCGGCCCGTCGGCCAGGACCTGCACCCGCCACTGAGTCCAGGCCAGCGGCGCCAGGATGTCCACTGTTCGGCTCACGACCTCTCCACCTTTGTGGGCTCGATGCGCAGCTCCGGCCGCCCCACGTCCGCGCGTCACAGGACGTACAGATCCTCGCTGAGCCGCTGCCGTTCCCGGTGCGTATTCTGCCCGCGGGCATCGGAGAGGCCGTGATCGGAGCCGCGCTGACCACGAGCCGCAGCTGCTCGTGGATTGCGTTCTCGCTTACGGCTGGCAGTATCGCGTTTGGACTCGTCGCCACGTCGCGTTCCCGCGACCCGGCTTTCGAGCTCCACATGGCCATGCTTGTGCTGGCCGTCATACTGCTCGGGCTGCACCGAGCATCCCGCCGCGGCTGCCTAGAGCGCCGGCTCCAGCTCCAGCACGCTCACCCCGCTGTCGGGCGGCGCGCCCAGATCGTCTACCAGGAGCCGGTCCAGCCAGAGGCCGAACTCGCGCGGCGACAGCTTGGGGCTGATCATGAACGTCTCGTCTACTGCGCCGCGGCGGCGCAGCGCCTCATCGCCCTCCAGGCTGCGCTCGGCCAGCTCGCACACGCAGCTCACTACGTTGGCGTGCCGCGTCAGCGTGAAGCGCGCCACATCCGTTTTCAGAAGGAGCGTCCTTGGCGCATCCGGGCCCTGTACGAGCCGGTCGAACTGCATGGCTAGAAAGCCGCTGCGTGTGCGTGGATCCAACTACTCCCCCTCGTCTCCCGAACAATTGTCGGCCGCGGATCAGAGCCGCGGCAACTGTCAGTTGGAGACAAACGCGAGCGCTTTGCTTGGCAGCGTCAGCCTGAGTGGGACGCCGCTCTCGCGCTGGGCGATGCGTTCGACGTTAGCGAATACGAAACGCTGCCATTTGGCCGCTTCCGGGCTGGCCATGACCTCGGCCTTGTTCTGGATGGCCGTCATGGTGTGGATGATCAGCCCCAGCTCGCTGCGCTGGTAGAAGTACTTGGCGTAGGCCTGCGTCAGCGCCTTGTACAGCTCGCCCTTCTGCGCCCCGGTGAGCTGATCGAGCGCCGCCTTCGAGAACTTGCTGATCGGCAGGCTGGAGCGCACGTCCTCGGCATGCGCCGCCTCCAGCTCCGGCTGGAGAGCCATCTTGCGGCCCTCGGCGCGGGCGCCCCACAGCCAGCTGTCCACCACGTCCGAATGGAGTAGCTGGATGGCGCCGGCCTTGCCCAATTCCAGCAGCTGCCGGACGGCCTCCGTCTCGGGCTCCGTCTTGCGCTCGATGAGCGAGCTCAGCGAGGCGGTGTCCAGGTAGACCCGGCGCATCAGGCCTTGCGCCGCCTCAGGTACACCAGGATGGCCGCCATGACCACGACCAGGATACCTAGGCCATACAGCTTCGGACCCAGGCCGACGCTGCGGTTGCTGGTGAACACCAGCGCGTACAGGCCGAAAGCGCCCGCCAGGCAGTAGTACAGCAGCACGGTGCCGCGATGTGAGAGGCCGTGATCCAGCAGGCGGTGGTGCAGGTGCCGCCGGTCGCCCCGCCAGATCGGCTGGCGCGCCAGCGCCCTCAGCCCGATCAGCAGCGCCACGTCGAACACGGGCACGCCGACCACCAGCAGCGCCGTGGCCAGCTTGGCGCCGCCCACGATGGCCAGCGTGGCCAGCATGAAGCCCAGGAACCACGCGCCGCTCGTGCCCATGAAGATCCGCGCCGGATAGAGGTTGTGTGGCAGGAAGCCGGCCGCCGCCCCGGCCAGGACGAAGCACAGCAAGGCCAGGTCGGGCTGGCCCAGCCGCAGCGACACGCCGCCGAGGATCAGCGCGGCGATCCCCGACACGCCGCAGGCCAGCCCGTCCAGCCCGTCGAGGAAATTGACGGTGTTGATCATGCCGGCGATCCAGAAGACGGTCAGCGGGATGGCCGCCCACAGCGGCAGGCCGAGCACGCCCCCAAACGGGCCCCCGGCGGTGGGGTCGCGCACGTCGCGAATGAAGATGCCGAACGCCACTGCCAGCGCGGCGGCCACAAGCTGGACCGCGAACTGAAGAGCCGGGCTCAGATCGGCGCCACGCTTGCGCCAATCGTCCATCGCGCCAAACGCCACCAACACGCTGGCCGGCACGAGCAGGCCCGCCAGCCCCAGGTTCAGAGGCCGGCCCGCGAGCAGCAGCGCGGCAGCGAACGCCAGCAGCATGCCCGCCCCGCCCAGCCGTGGCCTCAGTCCTTCGTGCTGGCGGCGCTCATCCGGTAGATCGACGAAGCCGAAGCGCTGCGCCAGTGCGCGCTCCGGAATGGTCAGGACAAACGACAGGGCGGTGGCGAGAGCGAAGGCGAGGGCGAGAGCGATGGGCCTACGCGCCCGGCACAGGGAAGTCGGCGCACATCCGCCGCACCTCGGACCGGATGCGCGAGGTCAGCGCCTCATCCTCCGCGCTGCGAACGATCTCGCAGATCCACTCGCCGATCTGCCGCATCTGCTCCGGGCCCATGCCGCGTGTGGTCGCGGCCGGCGTGCCGATGCGAATGCCGCTGGCGACCGCCGGCGGCTGCGGATCGAACGGGATGGCGTTCTTGTTGACGGTGATGCCGGCCCGGTCGAGCGCGGCCTCGGCAGCCTTGCCAGTCGTGCCCACGGCCGAGACGTCGCACAGCATCAGGTGGTTGTCCGTGCCGCCGCTCACCAGCTTGAGACCGCCCGCCACCAGCGTTTCGCCCAGGATGCGAGCGTTCTCGACCACCTGCCGGGCGTATTCCTTGAAGGACGGCTGCATAGCTTCGTGCAGGCACACCGCCTTGCCGGCGATGACGTGCTCCAGCGGCCCGCCCTGGGCATTGGGGAACACCGCCGAGTCGATCTTGCGGCCAAGCTCCTCTTTGCACAGGATCATGCCGCCGCGCGGCCCGCGCAGGGTCTTGTGGGTCGTCGTGGTCGTGATGTCGGACGCCTCGATCGGGCTGGGATGCACGCCCGCGGCCACCAATCCGGCGAAATGGGCCATGTCGGTCAGCATGATTGCCCCAACCGAGTCGCAGATCTGGCGGATGCGCTCGAAATCCCACAACCGTGGATAGGCCGATGCGCCGGCGATGATCAGCTTCGGCCGGTGCTCCTCGGCCAGACGCTGCATGTTGTCGTAATCGATGCGCTGGTCGTCCTGGCGGACACCGTAGGACACGATGTTGAACAGCTTGCCGGAGAAGTTGACCTTGGACCCGTGGGTCAGGTGCCCGCCCTGGTCCAGGCTGAGGCCCATGACCGTATCACCGGGCTGGACCACGGCCATGTAGGCAGCGTAGTTCGCCTGCGCGCCCGAATGAGGCTGGACATTGGCGTGCGGCGCGCCGAACAACTGCTTGGCGCGGTCGATCGCCAGCTGCTCGGCCTGGTCGATGAACTCGCAGCCCCCGTAATAGCGCCGTCCGGGGAGGCCCTCGGCGTACTTGTCGGTCAGGATTGAGCCGACCGCCTCCATCACTGCTGGGCTGGTGTAGTTCTCGGACGCGATGAGCTCGATGCCGTTCCGCATCCGCTCCTTTTCACGTTCGATGATCCCGAAGATCTCGGGATCTGCCTCGGCCAGTGGCGATACGCGCTCCGCGACGGCAGCCATGGGGCAAGTCTAAACCCTGGCCGCCCGGCGAAGGCGCTTAGTGAGCGGGCTGAATCGCGCGCGCCGCCTGGCTGCTGGTCTGGGCGGACGGCCCGGTCTTTCGAACCGGTACCGCGTTGGTCTGAACGAGCTGTTCCGCGGCCGACGTGGTCGGGAACACAATCAGCAGGTCCACCCGCCGGTTCTTCGCCCGGTTCTCAGGGCTGTCGTTCGAGAACAGCGGCGCATGCTGTGCTTTGTTCCACATCGACAGCCGCTCCTCAGGGAACGAGTTCTTGTCGACCAACGCCCGCAGTACGGCGTACGAGCGCGCGTTGCCAAGCAGCCAGTTGTCGGGAAATTCCGAATTGGTCGTCTGCGGCCCCAGCTCGTCCGTGTTGGACACGATCTCCACAGGGTTCGGGAGCTCCCGGATGGTAGGCGCGATCTGCGCCAGCAGCTCCAGCGCTCCTGGCTTCAGCGAGGCCGTGCCCGACTGGAACAGCAGCTCCGATGCGAGGCTCACGTTCACGCCCTGGGTGACCTCGGTCACGGTAACGCCGTCGCCCGCGCCGGCGGCGTCGACCACCTTCTGAAGCTGGCTGGCCACGGAGGCGCGGGCGGCGTCGTTCTGGGACGTGACCGCCTGCTGGACCTGGCCATACGCGACGTTGGCGCTCAGCGACGTAGCCGTCAGGCCCGACAGGACGCCGGAATTGAAGGCCTTATCGAGCGAGCCCTTGAGGTCCTGGAAGCGCTGGACGTCGATGATCGAGAACGAGTACAGGATCACGAAGAAGACCATCAGCAGCGTGATCAGGTCGGCGTAAGTGAGGAGCCAGCGCTCGCTGCGATCCTTCTCCGGCTTCGGCTTTGACTGCAGGGCCATAGGGTGAGCTCGCGCGGAGGATAGCAAAACACCCTAGGTGGTAAAGGAAATCGTTCCTAAGTACTATCGACCAATTCGCCGGGCTCCGAGGGCGGCACATCGAAGGCCTCGTGTCCCGGAAACTGGAACCGCTCGCGTTCCCAGTCGATCAGCGCCAGCATCTCGCATTCGACGGGCGTCCATTCGTCCTGCCGGCCCTCGATGGCGCGCAGGATGCCGCGCAGCGCCAGCCACTTCCCATAGGCGCGTTCGCTGCGGCATTCGTCGGAGGCTTCGATGGCCTCGGCCATCTCCAATTGGGCGGCGAAGCTCAGCGCGTCGCACAGCGCTTGCAGCTCAGTGTAGTGGGCCGGCAGCAGGCAGCCCTCGCCGCGCACGTAGCCCTGGCCGCGGTACGTGTCCAGGATGCCCATCAGCGCACCAGTCCTCGCGCCATCAGCTCGCTTGTCGCGTCGGCCACAGGCTCGCGGACGACCTGCTGGCGGGCGACCCAGTCCACCAGCTCGCGCGCGCCCTCTTCGAAACGGACCCGCGGCCCGTACCCGAGCAGCTGCTGGATCCGGCTGATGTCGGCGTAGCAGTGCCGGATGTCGCCGGCGCGGTACTTGCCCGTCACCTCGAACCGGCCCTCCCAGCCGAGCTCGCGCGCCAGGATCTGAGCTACCGTGCTGATGCCCACGGGCTGCCCGCTGCCAACGTTGAACACCTGGTGGTCGGCCGCGGGTGAGTCCATGGCCAGCGTACACGCCTGGACCACGTCGCTGACGTGCACGAAATCGCGCCGCTGCTCGCCATCCTCGAAGATCACTGGTGGCTGCCCCTGGAGCATCCGGGCGCAGAAGATGGCCGCCACGCCCGTGTACGGATTCGAGAGCGCCTGTCGCGAACCGTAGATGTTGAAGAACCGCAGGCCGACCGCGGGGACTCGGTAGGCGCGGCCGAACGTCAGGAACATCTCCTCATGGTCGCGCTTGCCGATGGCGTAGATCGACGAGGGGAACAGCGGCTTGTCCTCGGGCGTGGGCAGCGGCCGCAATTCGGCCTGGCAGCACTCGCAGTGGACCTCCCAGTCCCGCTCCATCAGCTGAGCCTCGTCGCGCAGCCGCGGCGCTATCGGACCGCAGTTCGGACACTCGTAGGCGCCCTCGCCGTAGATCGACATCGACGATGCCACCACGAGCTTTCGCACCCGACCCGCGTTCTCGGCCAGCAGCTGCAGCAGGTTCGCGGCGCCCAGCGTGTTGGCCTCGGTATAGCGACGGATCTGGTACATGCTCTGGCCCACGCCGACCATGGCCGCCAGGTGGAAGACGACCTCAGCCTCGCGCAGGGGTTCCGCCAGCGCGTCGGCGTCCTGCACGTCGCCGCGAACCCGCTTTAGGCTCGACCGGAGGTAAGCCGGCCACTCGGAGCACCCGTTCCCGTGGACCTGCGGCTCGAGGTTGTCGAACACGGTCACCTCGTGGCCCGCAGCCAGCAGCGCCTCCGCCAGGTGCGAGCCGACAAAACCCGCTCCGCCCGTGATCAGGACGCTCTCGTTCATGCCGCCGCCAACTGCGCCTCCTGGACGATGCTCTCCAACAGTGCCGCTCGGGCGCGGTAATCGTGGTCGCGCAGCACACGCCTCCGGGCCGCCGCTCCGATGGCCGCTGCACGCTCCGACGTCACCGTGCGGAGATGGCCGGCAATGTCCTCCGCCGACGCGGCCGCGAGGATCTCCTCGCCCGGCTCGAAGAACTCGCCGATCCCGGCCCAGGCGTCGGTCACCACGCAGCAGGCGCAGCCGGCCGCCTCGAACACGCGCGTCGGGGGGCTGAACCCGTAATCGGCCATGGCCTGGCGGTTGATGTTCAACACCAGCCGCGCCGAGCAGTTCCAGGCGCGGTGTTCGGCCGTAGGGACGTGCCCTACCCAGCGGACGTTCGCCGGCAGCGCGCAGTCGCCCCAGCCCTCGCCGCCCAGCACGAAATGGAGGTCCGAAGCCAGCTCCGCCGCGCCGAAGAAGAGCTCCCGTACGCGCTGTTCGCGATCGGGCATGCGGTTGCCCATGAACAGGAGATCGCAGGCGCGGCCCGGCTCCGGCGGCACCGGGAAGTACTCGTCGGGATCGACAGCGTTGTAGATCAGGTGGGCGACCCGCGCGCCGAGGCGCGCGTAAGCCTCCTGGACCGGCGGCCCGCCCCCGTAGAGGAGGATGAAGTCGTATTGCGGGATGAGGGCGCGGAAGCTGCCCGGCTCGGCCTCCTCCGCGAAAGCGGAGGCCAGCGTCTGAGGCGCGTCCACGTCCCAGTACGCCACCAGGGTGCGCCGGCTCTTCAGCTTTAGGACGCCCTCGGCCAGCTCCATGTCCCAGCCTCCTACGCCGCTGCACTTGGCCACCAGGTCGGCGTCCCCAGCGGCCTCGATCTCCCGCGCCAGGTCGGGCCAGCCCCGGCAGACGCGCACCTCGGCGTAGGGCGGGTCCTCAGCCAGGTCGCGGCGAGCTTGCCGCTCGAAGATGTCCGGCTCGACGAAGCGGACCTCGTGTCCGCGGGCGTGCAGCGCCTTGCACATGCCGCGGTAGTAGGTGGCTGCGCCGTTCCAGTAGGACGACACCAGACTGGAGCCGAACATGACCATCCTCACCGCAGCATGCCCAGCAGCTCGTCGGCGCGGTGGCCGCAGGTGTGACGCGCCAAGATCGTCTCGCGGCCGTGGCGGCTCAACTCCTCGCGCGCATTCTCGTCCCCGACCAGGCGGCTGATCGTGCGCGCCATTTCGTCCGGGTCGCGGGCCAGCGCGTAGTCCTGGCCGGCCGTGAAAAGCTGATCGGTGTCCGGCCACGGCGACGACACCAGGCAGGCGCGGCTGGCCAGCGCCTCGAACATGCGGATCGTGGGCGTGCCCGGCAGCAGCTCAACGTACTGCCGCCGCGGCACGTGCAGCACCACCTTCGCCGCGCTGTACACCTCGGGCACGTCGACGTTCGCCAGCCGGCCCCGGAACTCAACGTTCAGGCCATTGCCCATGGCCCTCAGCACCCGCTCCGGGTAGCGGACGCCGTACATCGCGTACCGCAGTTCCGGCAGTGCGCGGCGCGATTCGAAGATGAACCGTTCCACGTCGTCGATGCGGTCCTCGTCGCCGCAGTTGCCCACGAACACGACGTCGTCCCGCTTGGGGACGTCGCGCGGTCCGAACACCGTCACGTCCGCGGCTTCGTGCAGCACCTGCACGTTCCGGAAACCGAGCGCACGATAGCGTTCAGCCAGCGACCGGCTGTAGGCCAGGATGCGGTCGAACCGCGGCAGATCCAGGGATTCGCGGTAGCCGTCGTCCAGCGCTACGCGGTAGTGCGTATCGTGAAACAACGTGTGGACGCCGAGCTGGCGCGCCACCTCGGCCACGAGCCGCGCGACCTCGGGCTCGTTCCACTCATGGATCAGCGCCACGTCGGCGGCCCGCAGCTTCTCGATCAGCCAGTCCCCGAGGTCCGGGCCCAACCGGTAGCGCTCGAACCGCAGGTCCGGGAAGCGTGAGCGGAACTTCTCGATCGCGTCCGGTTCTTCGGCGAGCAGATGCCGGAGCGACCAGTTGTCCTCCTGCTCGTAACAGGTGGCCTCGTGCCCCCGCTGCTGCAGCGCCCGCATGAAGCCCCGCAGGAAATGCGCGTTGCCATGGTTCCAGTCCGAGATGACGGACTGGTAGAACAGGGCGAACTTCACAACGCCACCCTCGTTTGGGCGACCTCGGCGCGCCGCGAGCGGGCCGCGCTCGAGTAGAGGTCGAGGTACGACTCCGCCATGTGTCCAGGGCCGTAGCGGGCAAGGGCGCGCGACCGAGCCTCGCCGGCCAGCGCGCAAGCCAGGAGGTCGTCATCCAGCAGCCGCTGCCACTGCCGGCGGAGATCCGCCGCGTCGGTGGCCGCGAAGAACAGCGCCGCCCCATCCCACAGCTCGCGATAGGACGGGATGTCGCTCAGCAGGAGCGCGCAGCCTGACAGCGCAGCCTGCAGCGGCAGCAGCCCGAAGGGGTCGTAGCGGGCCGGGCTGACGTACACCCGCGCCTGCGCGAGGCGGCTCTGCAGCTCCGGCTGGGATAGCGCGCCCAGTGGCTCGATCGGCGGCGCAAGCTCGGCCAGCTGGGCATCATCCGGGCCGCGTATTGGCCCTGCCAGCAGGACCCGGCCGGTGTCCCATCCCTGCGCCGCCGCGGCCGCCAGGCCGATGTTCTTGCCCTTGTCCCAGGCACGGCCTGCCAGCAGCGAAACGCGCGGCCGCCGCGAGACCTCGGCTGGCATGGAAGCTGGTGCAGGCCAGGCGTTGTGGATGATTGTGACCTCGCGCTTGAGGGCGTACAGCTCGCGCAGCTCGCCCGCCAGGAAGTGCGACACCGCCACCACGGCGTCTGCCCCCGCCAGTCCCTCTTGTACCAACGCCTCGTAGCCGCGCCACTCCGATCCCGGTCTCGCGCCCTGGGTCCATTTGGACCAGCTCAGCACGTCGCTGTGCGCGGTCAGCACGACGGGCACGCTCGCCTTCGCGCTGCCCAGAGCGAACTGGTTGGCTTGCAGAACGTCCGGCCTCAGCCGTTCGATGGTCTCGGCGGTGAGCGCCCGTGCCTGCTGGACGTCCCGGGCGCTGCCCTGCATCCATTCGAGCTTCAGGTCCTCCGCCGCTAGCGTCTCGGCGCACGCCGCGGCTTGCTGCCGCTGGCCGGCGGATGGCGCGCCGAAGGCCAGCAGCGACGCTCGATGCCCTCGCCCCTGGAGCTCCCTCGCGAGCGCGCAGCTGAAGTCCCACACGCCCCCAACCACGTCCGTGGTGATCAGGATGTGCATGTGGCCTCGTGCGTCCGCAGAAGCATCTTGGCGTCCTCGCCCCGGCCCTTGTGCCCGTTGCGCTTGGCGTACCGCTCGACCACGGCTTCGCAGAAGTCCGCGTAGGCCGAGAGGTCCACCGGGGGGCTGGTGTGGTGCGGCTCGATGCCCAACGCCGCCGGCGTGAAGCACAGCGTGACCGTCACGTCGAATGCCGCCAGCTGCGCCATCACCTGGTCAAACCAGTCCACGCCGCCTGGCCGCCACCAGTCCGCCCAGCCGATACCGGTGCGCACCCGCCGGACGCCGAGCTCGCGCAGGCAGCCGATCATCCGCTCCAGCCGCTTGTATTCCCGGAAATAGACCCACTCACAGATGCCCACGCCCCGTTCGACCCACGGCCGCAGCCGCCTGGCGGCCGGCTTTGGCCGGCCTCGGGCGTCGAACAGGCCCATCCGGAAGTGCCGGTAATAGGAGCTGCCTTCGCTGGTCCAATGGCGCGTGGTCGCCTGCCAGCGCTCCGGCAGGTCCATCAGCGAGTACCAGTAGACGCGCTCGACCTGATCGATCAACAGCTCCAGCGTGCGCTCCAGCCCCCAGGCCTGCAAGCTGGGCGACACGAAGCTGGACACGCCGACCTCGGTGGCCCATACCGGCTTGCTCCGGCTGACCGCCCGGATGGCGGCCACGCGCTCCGGCCACTCTTCGAGGTGCCAGCGGTTCCAGTCCATGGGGAAGCCGTGCAGGGCGATGACGTCGACCGCCTCGGCCACGCCCCGTCCGAAGAGATTGCAGACGAAGTGCGGGTCGATAGGCGCCAGCCCGCCCAGGACGCGGGGCAGGCCGGGCGCGATTTGAGCCAGCCGCTGCCCCGCCAGGCAAGCCATCTCCGCGAACTTGGCCCAATCGGGATCCAGGTCGCGGTTCCAGTGGGACAGGTTGTTGGGCTCGTTCCAGAGCATCACCGCTTCCAGCACGGCTAGGCGCCACCGCCCGTCGGCTCGCACAGATAGACCTCCGGGCAGGGCCGCTCGACCACACGCAGCCCGCAGCTGCGCAGCATGGCCAGCGAGGCCGCCGCGTTCGGCACCCACCAGTTGGTCTGATCCCCGGCGAACTTGCCCTCGATGAAGTACATCCGTGGAAAGCGCTGGTCCCAGAAGACCTCGCGCTCCTCGAACGAGTAGTCCGGCGCCACCTCCATCAGCTCGGACGAGCCGCGCTCCAGCGTTTGGAACAGCAGCTGCCCGCGCACCAGCTTCGCTACTTTCTCGAGCGCGTACAGCGGGTGACGCAGGTGGTACAGCACGCCCAGGAAGAGCACCACGTCGAACTGCTGGTTGAGCCGGTCCACGTCGTACACCTCGAGCTGCTGGAAGTCGACCTCCAGGCCGAGCTGCTGGCGGGCGTATCGAGCCTGGTTCAGGTAGCGCTCGTCGTGATCGATGCCGAGCACATAGCCGGCGCCGCGCTTCTTCAGCTCGAAGGAGTAGAAGCCCGCGTTGCAGCCGATGTCCAGTACGGTGCGGCCCTCCAGGTCCGCCGGCAGGACGTGCTGAAAGCGCTGCCAGAAGACCGATGGAAAGTCGCCCAGCGGATGGTCGGGAGCGGTTTGCTCGCCCTCGGGGCCAAGTCTGAGGTTGTGAAACCACGGTCCGAGCTGCTGGATGGCAGACTGCGATAGCGCGTTAACCAAGGACGAGCGTCGCAATCGCAAAAATCGTTCCCGATGCTGGCAAGTGGTTTGCGGCTGCCCCACTGCCTCATGAAAGCAGTCGTGCTGCGCGGACCCCGCCGGCCCGAGCTCGTCTCTGTCGATGAGCCTGGCGCCGCTCCCGGACAGGTCTTGGTGCGGGTTCTCGCCTGCGGCATCTGCGGCTCGGACCTGAACGCCTGGCGCGGCGTGGCCGGCGTCGAGTACCCGCTCGTTCCCGGCGCGCCCGGCCACGAGGTCTGGGGCGAAATCGTCGCCGTCGGCGCCAGGTGCCCGCCGCGGCTGCGGCCGGGAACGCGCGTGACCGGCCTGTTTTCGGCGGGTTACGCCGAGTTCGTCGTGGCCGACGCCGCCCAGGTGGTGGCGCTTCCGTCGCCCGATGGCCGGCCGGTCCTCGGCGAGCCGCTCGCCTGCGCCGCCAATGTCGTTCGGAGGGCCGGTGTTCGTCCCGGCGAGCGCGTCGCCCTGGTCGGCTTCGGCTATCTTGCGGCGCTCGTCGCGCAGCTGATGTCTCCGGTGGGCGGAGCCGGTTGGGTGGCCGTGGCGCGCCGGCCTGAGAGCCGCCAGCTGGCCTCGCGCATGGGAGCGGCTTCGGTGTACGGCTTCGGCAAGATCCCCTCAGAGCTCTGGGACAGCTTCGACGTGGTGATCGAAGCGGCCGGCGCGCAGGAGACGCTCGACCACGCCACTTGGCTGACCCGCGAGCGGGGCCGGCTCGTCATCGCCGGCTACCACGCGGACGGGCCGCGCACGGTCAACATGCAGAGCTGGAACTGGAAGGGGCTGGACGTCATCAACGCCCATGAGCGCCAGCCGGCCGTCTACCTCGAGGGGCTGCGATGGGCCCTCGATGTTGTCGCCCGCCATGAACTCGATCCGAGCAGCCTGATTACCCACACCTGGCCGCTCGACGAGTTCGGCGAGGCGCTGGCCGCGGCCGAATCGCACCCGCCTGGCTACGTGAAGGGAATGATCGTGCCCCAATGACGCCCTACGACCTCGGCCTTGCCGGAGCCGGCTGGCTCGGCGAATGCCTCCTGAAGGAGCTGCCGCGCTTCCCCGAGCTCAGGCTCGCAGCCGTCCAGGACGCTAACGCGGAGCTGGCTGAACAAGTTGGCCGTCGCTACGGCAGCCTCTGGTGGGGCGCTGACTACGGCGATCTCCTGAACCTGCCCGGCGTGGATGCCGTCATGATCTGCACGCCCAACTTCTGCCATGCGCCGCAGGCGCTCGCCGCCCTGGAAGCCGGCAAGCACGTGCTGGTCCAGAAGCCACTGGCCCTCACCGCGGCCCAAGCCCGTTGCGTCGTCGACGCTGCGGACCGGACCGGGAAAGCGCTTGTGGTCGATTACAGCTACCGCTTCCTCGAGACCATCCGCTGGCTGGAGGAAGCGCTGCCGCGCATCGGCCGGGTTCAGTCCGCGGCCGCCCGCTTCCACAACATCTATGGGCCTGGGAAACCCTGGTGCTTCTCGCGCGCCCAGAGCGGCGGCGGCGCGCTCATCGACCTCGGTGTGCACCTCATCGATCTCGCCCTCGCCCTGCTGCGGCCCCGTCGGAGCGAACTCACGCGCGCCCAATTTCACGGTCACCATGAGGTCGAGTCCGACGCGCGGTTGGAGCTCGCCCTCGACGGCGTCCCCCTGGACATCGCTGTCAGCTGGAACGCCCCCATGCCCCAAACCGAGATCGGCCTCATCTTCGAGGGCGAGCGCGGCCGAGCGGCCTGGCAGAACGTCGACGGCAGCTTCTTCTGCTTCCGGACGCTCCTGAACGGCGACGTGCTTGTCGAGCGCGAGACGGCGCTCCGAGACGATACCCTCCGCGCGTTCTCGGCTGCCCTGAGAAGCGGCCGCGCCGAGCCGCCTGATCTACGCGTCTATGACGTACTGGATGCCGCCTACGCCGCCGTCAGCGGTACAGAATCGAAGGCAGCAGCAGGCTCAGTCCCGGCCAGTAGGTAACCACCGCCAGCACCACGCACTGCACGATGATCCACGGCGCCGCCGCGGCCATCACCGAGTACAGGGGCATCTTGGTGATGCCGCTGGCCACGTACAGGTTCAAGCCCACCGGCGGCGTGATCAGCCCGATCTCCATGTTCATCGTCATCACGATGCCCAGGTGGATGGGGTCGATGCCCACCTCTTTGGCGATGGGAAAGAAGATGGGCGACATGATCAGGATGATCGGCGAGGGGTCCAGGAAGTCGCCGGCCAAGATGAGCAGCAGATTGATGGCCAGCAGCACCAGCCACGGCTCGCGCGTGAGGCTCACCACCGCCTCGGCGATCACGTGCGGGATCTGCTCGATCGTCAGCACGAACGCGAACAGCTGAGCCATGGTGATGATGAACATCAGCATGGCCGTGGTCTTGCCCGTGTTCATGAACAGCTCGGGGAAGTTGCGCCATTTCAGCTCACGGTGGACGAATACGCCCACGAACACGCCCACCAGCACGGCGATCGCCGCTGCCTCCGTGGGCGTGAATACGCCGCTGTAGATGCCGCCGATGATGATGACCGGCAGCAGCAAGCTGGGCGCCGCTTCCTTAAGGGCTTTCCAGCGCTCCGGCCAGGGCACTCGCGGCTGCGTCTCGTAGCCCGCTCGCCGGGCCACGAAATAGGACGTGCCGGCCAGCACTCCCGCCTGAAACATGCCCGGCACGATGCCGGCCATGAACAGCTTGCCAACCGACGTATTGGTGGCGAAGCCGTACAGCACCATCGGGATGCTGGGCGGGATCATGATGCCCAGCGCGCCGGCGGTCGATACCACGCCCACCGCGTAGCGCTTCGAGTAGCCGGCCTCGATCATGGCCGGCAGCATGATGCTGCCGATGGCCACGACGGTTGCCGGGCTGGAGCCGGACACCGCCGCGAACAGGGCGCAGGCCGCCACCGACGAAATCGCCAGACCGCCGTGAACGTGCCCGAAGAAGGCGTTGCAGGCGTTGATGATGCGCCGGGCCACACCGCCGGTCGAGAAGACGTTGCTGGCCAGGATGAAGAACGGTACGGCCAGCAGCGGAAACGTATCGAGGTTGGTGAAGATCTTCTGCGGGATGGACTCCAACGGCAGGGTGGTGAAGTAGTACAGCGCCCAGCTGGAGGAGATGCCCAACGACAGCGCGATGGAGAACCCGCCGAACAGCAGAATGAACAGCAGGACGAAAAGAGGGACGGTCAAACGGTTGCCGCTTCCGTCTCGGCGTCGGCCATGGCCACCACTTCAGCCTGGGCCGCTCGTTTCACCTGCGCCGGCGGCCGCAGCCACATCTCCCCGAAGACCTGCGCCTGATGGAAGGTCATCAAGGCCATGCTGATTGGCACCGAGAGATACAGGATCCAGCGCGGGATGAACAGCTCGGCCGTCACCTGGCCGGTTCGCATCGAGAACGCGACCAGGTTCCAGCCGAGCATCATCACCCAGAACGTGAAGATCATCCCGACGCCCAGCCCGAGGAGGATCATCAGCTTCGTCCCCCGGGCCGGCAGCCGCTGCACCAGCACGTCCACGCCGATGTGGATGCCGGCGCGCATGCCCATGGCCGCGCCCATCAACGCCGCCCAGATCATCGTCATCTGAGCAAACTCCCCGCCGCCGCCAAGCGACGACGACTGACGCACCCCGAACAGCCCGGTGATCGCCGAGCTGTTGCGGAGGATGACCTCGACGATGGTCGAGCTTACGGACAGGAACAGGCCGAGGGTGACGATGACTCCCTCCAGGCGCTCGATCCAGCGATCGAGCGCCGAGTAGGCCGCCCGTAAGCTCATCGGCGGCTTAGTTCAGCGCCTTGAGCTTGTCGATGATCTCCTTGCCGGTGCGGGGTTCCCACTCTTTGATGACCGACTCGGCCACCGTAGCGAAGGCTTTGGCCTCGTCCGCCGTCTGCTCGTGCAGATCCAGGCGCCCGCTCTTCTTGATCGCATCGAACGCCTGGTCGTTGTCCTGATCGGCGATCTGGTTGTTGAACTTCGTGGCCTGGTCCATCGCCTCCGTCAGGATCTTGCGGGTGTCGGCGTCCAGACCGTCCCACCATTTGGCGTTGGTGGCAACGCCGTAGGTCAGCAGCGCGCCCCCGCGGCTGATGGTGCCGTACTTCTGGACCTCGTGGAATTTCTGCGTGTAGATGTTGCTCCAGGAGTTGTACTGGCCATCAACCACGCCCTGCTGGAGTGCGCCGAAGACCTCCGAGAAGGCCATTACCTGAGCCGAGCCGCCCAGCGCCTTCACGAACGCCTCGTCCGGCTTGCCGGAGGTGCGGAACTTCAGGCCCTTGAAGTCGTCGGGCTTGATAAGCGGTCGCTTGGAGTCGGTGAAGTGCTTCCAGCCGTTGAGCCACACGCCCAGGCCCAGCATGCCCTTATCGCGCAGCTTCTCGTTCAGCTCCTTGGCCACCGGGTTGCCGGGCTCGATGAACTTCTTGCCGGCGGCGTCGCTCAGGAACAGATAGGGTAGCGCGGTCGCTTCCCACTGCGGTACCAGCACGCCGAATTTGTCGGTGCCGGGGGCGATGAACTGGATGGCGTTCTGCTGCAGGGCCTCGATCTCCTCGCCGTCCTTGTAGAGCTCGGAGTTCGGGAACACCTGGACCGTGATGCGGCCGTTGGAGTTCTGCTTCACCAGCTCGGCGAAGCGGTCGGCGGCCCGGCCCTTGGGCGTGTCACGGGTGACCACGTGGTTGAACTTGATGGTCATCGTCGCGCCGCCAGTCGTGCCTGCCCCGGCGGCGGGCTTGGCGCTGGTGCTGGCGGCCCCGCCGCCACTGGCGGCGGCTTTGGCGCTGGCGCTGCCGGCCGCGGCGGCGCTGCCGGCCGGCTTGGCGCTCGTGGCGGGCGCCTGGCTTTGCGCGGGCGCTGCCGGCGCTTCGCCTCGGGCGCCGCATCCGGCGGCGAGCAGACTGAACGCGGTGGTCAGCGCGAATAAGGTGCGGCGCATGTTCGTCTCCTGCTTCCTTTAGTTAGGGTCTAATTATGCTTGGTTGCGTCATCGAGCTCAACCCTGCTCCCGTCCCAGCATTTCGACGGCCTTGTTCAGGTAGGTCTGGTCCAGGTACTTGCTGAGGTCGATCCTCTTGGGCTGCAGGTTGATCTTCACGAAGTAGTCCTGCAGCACGTCCCAGGTGGCCAGCGTCTGCGCATCTAGCCTGCCGTTGGGGTCCACGCCGCCCAGGCCGATTTGGTCGTAGAGCGCCGGATCCTTCACCGGCGTGTGATTGATCAGCGCCTGGACCATCGGCCCCTTATCGATGTCCTTTTTGAAGAAGGCGTGGTGGTAATCGCGCAGGCCGCGCAGGAACGCGTTGACGAAGCGCTGCGTAGCCTCGGGCTGCGCCTTGGCGAAGCCGGGACTGACGGCCAGCGTCACCCCGACCGCGCCCGGGAACAGGTCGCCCGTCACGGCCACGATCTTGGCCAGGCCCTGTTTCTCGATGACGGTGTTGAACGGCTCGGTGCACCAGGCGGCGTCGATTCCCTTGTTCGCGAAGGCGGCCACCATGTCGGGCAATGACACGTTCTGCAGGTCCACGTCGGTGGCCGTCAGGCCATCCTGGCCCAGGAAGCGGTCCACGTAGAACTGCGACTGGGCCGCGGGCATGCCCACCTTCAATCCCTTCAGGTCTTTGGGGGACTTGTACTTGCCGCTGTCGACCAGGTCCTTACGGACGAGGAAGGCGGCCGGCTTATCGCCCGGCTTGTTGGTGACCAGCGATGTCAGGAGCTTGATCTCCAGCCCCCGATCGAGCGCGTTGAACAGCGCCGGATCGGGGTTCGCGGTGGCGAAGCTAATCTGGCTGGCTGCTAGGGCCTGGATGATCTGCGGAATGGTTGGTGTGGGGATGAGCTCGACGTCCAGTCCTTCGGCCTTGAAGTAGCCGCGATCGTAGGCGATGAAGATGGGCGCGGTGCCCAGCGTCGTGTTGTCGCCGAACGGCACTTTCACCGCCGGGCTGAGGGGCACGGGGCTGTAGGCGCCTGGTTTGGCCGCCGCGCTCGCGGCCGTTGCCCCCGAGGGTGCCGGCTTGGCTGAGGCTGCGGCGCCGGCGCCGGTTCCGGCGGACGCGCTCGGTTTAGCGCTTGGGCTGGCTGGCGCTCCTAAGCTGGCCGTCGTCGTACCGGCGGCCTTCGCCGAAACGGGCGCCGCGGTCCCCGCCCCGCTGGATGCCGGGCTGGCCGCCGGCGCCGTGCTGCCACACGCCGTCATCAACGCTGCGGCGGCGGCCACCAGCGCTGTCCTCCAGGCAAGTCTCATCGCATGCCCTCCTTCGTGCCGAAACCGCCGCTCGCGCGCCGTGCGCCGGGACGAGGGCTTCGTCTATTGGCGGCCAGTATAGTGGAGCCCATGGCCATCGCAGAGCACGATTTTCGTCAAACCGAGCCCGACGAACCCGAATACCATCGTTGGGACCCGCGGCTGGCTGAAACCGGGCCGGGCACGCCCGGCGGCATCTTCCTCCGCCAGTTCTGGCACGCCATCGGACGCAGCGAGGATCTGCCGCGCGGCCGCGCCGTACCCATCCGCGTCATGGGCGAGGACTACACCCTGTTCCGGGGCCATAGCGGCAAGGCCCAGGTTATCGCCTACCGCTGCGCCCACCGCGGCGCCCAGCTGTTCCTCGGCTGGGTCGAGGACGACTGCCTGCGCTGCGTCTACCACGGCTGGAAGTACGACCAGACCGGCCAGTGCGTCGAGGCCCCGGCCGAGATGCCCGGCTTCGAGCACAAGGTGCGGGTGCCGGTCTTCCCCACTCGAGAAGCGTTCGGCCTGATCTACGCCTACTTCGGTGCGGGCGAGCCGCCCGAGTTCCCGCCTTACCCCGAGTCGCATGGCGAGGGGATCGTCGAGGCCTGGCCCATCGATCCAGTGCCCTGCAACTACCTGCAGTCCTTCGAGAACAGCATGGACGAGGTCCACGTCGCCTTCACCCATCAGCCCGGGGGCTCCCACGCCGCGCTGGCGCGCGACCTGCCCGTCATCACCGCCGATGAGACCGATTGGGGCATGATGCGCTACGGCAAGCGCGCCGACGGAACCGTCCGGCACACGCTGCACTACGTGCCAAACGTCGTGCGCGTCATCGTGCCGCCCCTGGCCGGCATGGATGGCATCGGCGGGTGGCCGGAGATCACCTTCCACTTCACGCCCGTGGACGACCACAACCACCTGTGGGTCATCACCGCCAAGATCCGCGCGGTGGGCGAGGAGGCCGAACGGTATCGTCAGAAGCGGACGGAGTTCCTAGCCGGGCGGGCGGCACGCCCTCCGCTCCAGACGGTTATCGACGACCTGTGGGCCGGAAAGGTGGCCTACGGCGAGCTCCGCCATCCCGAGCTGGTCATCGTCCAGGACATTGCCGTACAGGCCGGGCAGGGGCGCATCGCCGATCGCGAGCGTGAGCGTCTCGGCCGTTCCGACCGCGGCATCATCGTCTGGCGGCGCATCCTGCAGCGCGAGCTGCAGGCCATCGCCGAGGGCCGGCCGCCCAAGAAGTGGCGGCGGGCGCCGGCGGACGTCATCCCACGCGTCGGCCCGCCAATTGGCACAATGGCCTCATGAGCAGCGTACGAGTTCTTGTTGGCACGCGCAAGGGCGCTTTCATCCTGACATCGGACGGGAAGCGCGACCGTTGGGAGGTGGCCGGCCCGCACTTCGCGGGCTGGGAGATGTACCACCTCAAGGGCTCGCCGGCCGAGCCGAACCGCATCTACGCCTCTCAGAGCAGCGGCTGGTTCGGCCAGCAGGTGCAGCGCTCGGACGACGGCGGCAAAACCTGGGAGCCGGTCGGCAATACGTTCGTCTACGAGGGCGAGGCCGGTCAGCACCAGTGGTATGACGGCACGCCCCGGCCGTGGGAGTTCACCCGCGTCTGGCATTTCGAGCCCTCGCTCACCGACCCCGACACCGTCTATGCTGGCATCCAGGACGCGGCGCTGTTCAAGTCGACCGATGGCGGCCAGACTTGGCAGGAACTGCCCGGCCTGCGCAAGCACGAGACTGGCTCGACCTGGGCGCCGGGCGCCGGCGGGTTGTGCCTGCACACCATCATCCAGGACCCCGAGAATCCGCAACGCATGTACGTCGCCATCTCGGCCGCCGGCGTGTTCCGAACCGACGACGGCGGCGAGACATGGAAGCCGGTCACCAAGGGCCTCAAGTCCGATTTCCTGCCCAACCCGACCGCGGAGATCGGCCACTGCGTGCACCGCATCGCCATGCATCCGTCGCGTCCAGACGTGCTGTTTATGCAGAAGCATTGGGACGTCATGCGCAGCGACAACGCCGGCGAGGAGTGGCGCGAGATCAGCGGCAACCTGCCGACTGATTTCGGGTTCACCATCGACGTTCACGCCCACGAGCCCGAGACCATCTACGTCGTGCCCATCAAGAGCGACTCCGAGCACTTTCCGCTGGACGGCGCTCTTCGCGTGTACCGCAGCCGCGGTGGCAATGAATGGGAGCCGTTGACCAATGGCCTGCCGCAGCAGAACTGCTACGTGAACGTGCTGCGCGACGCCATGGCCGTGGACTCGCTCGACCCCTGCGGCGTCTACTTTGGCACGACCGGCGGCCAGGTATACCTGTCGCCCAACGCGGGCGGCAGCTGGAAGCCCATCGTGCGCGATCTGCCGGCGGTGATGTCCGTGGAGGTCCAAACCCTGCCGTGATCCGCGTCGTCCTGCCGGCCCACCTCCGGACCCTGGCCAAGCTGGACGGCGAAGCCAAGCTCGAGGTGGACGGCCCGGCTACGCTGGTGTCCGTTCTGGACGCCCTGGAAGAACGCTACCCCATGCTCCGGGGAACCATCCGCGACCAGGTGACGCTTAAGCGACGCCCGTTCATACGCTTTTACGCCTGCCAGGAAGACCTCTCGCACGATCCGGCCGACACACGACTGCCAGACTCTGTCGCCGCCGGCCAAGAGCCGTTTCTCATCGTAGGGGCGATTGCGGGCGGTTAGCCGCAGGCGGCTGCGCGCTCGAGAAGGAGCGTCCGCTCGCGCTCATTGCGCGTGAGTAAGGCGGCCCGCTCGAACTCGGCCTTGGCCTCCGCGGGCCGGCCGAGCTTCACCAGCAGGTCGCCCCGCACGCTGGGCAGCAGGTGGTAGCCCTTCAGCGATGGCTCGCCCGTGAGGGCGTCGACCAGCTCCAGCGCGGCGGCTGGCCCGAAGGCCATGCCCACCGCCACCGCCCGGTTGAGCTCAACAATGGGTGAGGGCGAGACTTGCGCCAGCGCGTCGTACAGCGCCGCTATCCGCTCCCAGTCCGTTTCCCCGGCCGTTCGTGCACGCGCGTGGCAGGCGGCGATGGCCGCCTGTAGGCCGTATGGACCCAAAGCCTCACCGAGGTCTTCCGCCCGCTCCAGAGCCGCCAGTCCGCGGCGGATGAGCAGCTGATCCCATTGGGCTCGATTCTGGTCCAGCAGCAGGATCGGCTCGCCGCGCGGTCCCACCCGAGCTCGCGAACGGGAGGCCTGGATCTCCATGAGCGCCACCAGCCCGTGGACTTCGGGCTCGTTGGGCATGAGCTCGGCCAGGATGCGCCCCAGCCGCAAGGCGTCCTCGCACAGCGCAGGGCGCATCCAGTCCTGGCCTGCCGTGGCCGAGTATCCCTCGTTGAAGATCAGGTAGATCACTTCCAGCACCGAGCCGACGCGCGCTTTGAGCTCCGGCCCGCCCGGGACTTCATAGGGCACGTTCGCCTCGGCCAGCGTCCGCTTGGCCCTGACGATGCGCTGCGCCACCGTTGCTTCCGGAACCAGGAACGCCCGCGCGATCTCGTCCGTGGTCAGTCCGCCTAGCAGCCGCAGCGTGAGGGCCACCCGGGCATCGGTCGAGAGCACGGGATGGCAGGCCGTGAAGATCAGCCGCAGCAGGTCGTCGCCGATCTCGTCGTCCATCTGTGCTTCCAGGTCCGGCTGGGCCAGCTCCTCCTCAACCAGCAGCTCGCGCCCGAGCTGCTCCTGCTTCTGCGCCAGGCGTGCGTTCCGGCGGAACAGGTCGACGGCCCGGTGCTTGGCTGTGGCCATGAGCCAGGCGCCCGGTTTGTCCGGGACGCCTGACTCGGGCCACTGCTCCAGCGCCGCCACCAGGGCGTCCTGCGCCAGGTCCTCGGCCAGGCCAACGTCGCCCACGATGCGCGCCAGGCTGGCGATGACTCTCGGAGCCTCTATCCGCCACACCGCGTCGATGGCGCGGTGCGGGTCGGTCGCCTCTAGCCTTCCGGCCCGAAGATCTGCCGCGTCTCGACCTCGAACTCGAACTCTGGCCAGTGCTGGATGTGAAGATCGACGAAGGCCCGCGTCTTCTCGATGGCCTCCTCCCGGGAGTTCACCTTCAGGATGGCGTAGCCGCCGACGATCTCTTTGGCCTCGGTGAACGGACCGTCCTTGATGCTCACCTTGCCGCCTCCGGACCGGGCGTAAATGCCGTCCGACGTGCCTGCCAGGCCGCCGGTGTGCACCAGCGCACCCGATTTGGTCTCTTGTTCGATGAGCTTGCCCATAGCGTCCATCAGCGACTGTGGCGGGTTGGCTTCGATATCGCTGCGGTGCTTGATGAAAGACATGTACAGCATGGCTACTTCCTCTCCTCGATCTGTGCCCGTAGGCGCTCCTCTTCGGCCCTTAGCTCGCCCGAGGGATCGACCAGCGCGAAGTCCTCGAGCTCGGCGATCTCCCGGATCTCGACCTCGCCCTCCTGGAAAGGCGCGCGCTTCAGCCACTCGATGGCCTCGTCGCGCGACCGGCACTGCCACAGCCAGAAGCCGGCCACCAGTTCTTTCGTCTCGGTGAACGGGCCGTCGATGACGGTGCGGTTGCCCGCGTCGAAACGGACCCGCACGCCCTTCGAGCTCGGGCGGAGCCCCTCGCCGGCCAGCATCACCCCGGCCTTCACCAGCTCCTCGTTGAACCTCTGCATGTCGGCCAGCAGCTCGGCGGACGGCAGCTTGCCCGACTCGCTTTCTTCATTGGCCTTCACCAGGACCATGAACCGCATCGTTTGTCTCCTCTGTTCGTACTCGGGGCTCTTGCCCTCACTTATACGTCGAACGGGCATCGACGAAATCGACACGAGTTCTTAGGCCCTGTAAACCTCGCCCTGTTTGATGACGTTCACCAGGTGGCCGGGCCGGACCAGGACGCCCACATCGTCCAGCGGGCTGGCGTCCAGCAGAAGTGCGTCGGCCACCTTGCCGGGCTCAATCGTGCCCGCCCTGCCGCCCAGGCCGATCTTCTCGGCGGCGTGGCGGGTAGCCGCCACGACCGCGTCCATGGCGGGCACCCCGGCCCGGGCCAGCAGGGCCAGCTCGCGCAGCGTGGCGCCCGGCCGCGACACCACCGGGGCGATGTCGCTGCCCACCGCCCACTTGACGCCTGCCGCCTGCATGCCGGGGATCATGCGGAAGGCCGCTTCGAGCCGGGCCCGGCACTCGATCTTCGGATGGTGCGGAAACTCGCCCTGGCCCCACGTGGGCTGCCGTTCCAGGAAGGCCTCGCTTTCCGCCTGTGTCAGGCTGCCGTCGGCGACCAGCTCCGCCAGGTAGCTGCGATCGCCCGCTCGCCCCAACTGTTCCCAGCAGGCCAACGTCGGGGTTAGGTAAGCGCCGGTGTTGCGCAGCAGCGCCGTCAGCTCCGCCGCCTCTTCCGCCTCACGCCCCGGAGTCGGCATGAATGAGTGCTCGATGCCGTCGGCGCCGGCCTCCAGGGCGTCGGCCGAGTCGCGCTCCGTGACCACATGGACCACGACGCGTGTGTCTCGCTCGTGGGCCTCGGCCACGATGGCCCGCAGCGCTTCGAGTGAGATCTTCTCAGGTGAGCCGCTCTCCCCGTCGTAGATGACTTTGATGACGTCTGGCCCGCGGTCGAGCAGCGGCCGCAGCTTGGCCACGGCGCTCGGAGCGTCGGCCACCTCGTAGGCGCACGTGGGATTGTGGTGCAGTGGCATGGGCCAGCCGTTCATACCCGTGAACGACGGCCCGGCAAACAGCAGCTGCGCGCGGCCGGCCGGCCCCTCATGGCGATAGCGGTCGCGGAACGCCTGGTATGGGTCCAACGGCCCGCCCAGATCGACCACCGTCGTCACGCCTCGCCGGAGGTATGCCCGCAAGGTTGCGTCGAGGGCAGCCTGGCTGGCCTGCTCGTCCTCCTTCAAGACGGGCCGCAGATGCGTGTGCGACTCCCACAGCCCGGGCATGAGGAACTTTCCCCTGCCGTCGAGCACCGTGCCCGCCGGCGTCTCGGCGGCCGGCCGGATGGCTTCGAACAGGCCGTCGCGGATGAGCACGTCCCGACCGGCGGCGGGCGGCGAGCCCGTGCCGTCGATGACGGTGACCCCGCGGATGACGAGGTTGGTCGTGGCTAAGGCTGCCGGCCCAGGAAGCCGGCCATGCGGTCGAGCGCCGGCGCGTCCCCGGGCGCCGCTACCTCTGGGCCGAACGCGAACTGCCGCGCCTGCGACGGCACGTTCTGCCTCATGCTCGCGCTGATCTCCTCGACCAGCGCGCCGTCATAGTCCATAGTGCGCCTGCATACATCTCCTAATCCCGATAGGAATTCCAGTCCTTGGCGGCGGCATGTTGGCAGCCGTACATTCGGCCGTGGCTCCGGACGCGGAGACCGCGCATCAGGAGGTACTGGCAATGGTGATTCCACGCAGACTGATCACCGGAACAGCTATGGGCGCGCTGCTGGCGCTGGGGCCCAGCCTGGCAGCACATGCACAACAGCGGACGACGCCGTCGGTTTCGTTCTTCCACGGGGGCAGCGGCTCCGCCAGTTGGGCTCGCGTCGACGCCGCTGGCGACAACGACGGCTTTTCGATCAAGCTGGATGTCCCTAATCCATCCAGCTACGCCGGTATCCGGCTCGACCACCAGGCCGGGACGAGTGCGCCGGCGACCGCGCCGTCGTTCGACTTCATGTCTACCGTCAGCGGCCCCAGTGAGGGATCGCCACGGCTGGTCATCGTGTTCAGCGACCGTGGGAACATTCAGCTGCGGCCGCTCGCCTGGGTCGCCAACACCTGGACGCACGAGAATGGCAACAGCAAGGACTGGGACAACAACGGCGGCACATGCGGCTTCCTCTACGAGCAGACGTACAGCATAGTCGTCGCCTGTCACCCCGGCGCCACAGTGACCGACGCGTTCATCGTCAGCGATGAGCTCCACTATCCGAACGGCTTCATCCACTACATCGACAACATCGACTACAACGGGACGAAGATCACCAAGCCGGGCGACAACGCCAACTAGAGGGCGGCGGGCTGACGCTCGACCTCAGCCCGCCATCCGCCGTTCGCGGTCGATCTTCACGATCCTCATGAAGTACTCCTCGGAGTCCACGTAGTACGGGTTCCGCTTGATGTACTTGCCCACCACCGCGAGTGGGTGGAGCTTCAGCAGTTCGACGACGATCTCGCCCGCCAGCTTGCCGTAGTTGTACTGCACGATGATCACTACCGGCGAGTTCTGGAAGGTGAACACGGCGTCCGCGGCCGCCTCGTACTTGAGCACCTGCGAGGGCGTAGCCGAGCCTTCGGTGACCCAGGACATGTCGAGCGCGCCGCGCGCGGCGCTCCAGCCTTCCTTGAGGGCTTTGGAGATGAAGCTCTGGTGATGTGACAGCACGAAGTACGGGTCGAAGCGCTTGTTCTGGAAGAACTCCTCACGCTTGTCAATCAGGACCAGCTGCCCGCGCTCGATGGCGCCGCCGACGTCCACGTCCATCTCCTCGCATGCACCGCGGATCTCGGCCACGACCTCGGAATGGCCGGCGTAGAAGCACTTCTCGTTGTTCTGCAGACCTGTCTGGATCAGAGACGCGGCGACGTTCACGACCTCGGACGTCTTGTTGTAAAGCTGGCAGATGTGGGAGCCCTGCTTGATGTGCTCCGTCTTGCCTTCTATCTGAAGTTCCAAGCCAAGCCCTGCCCTTACTTTACTTCAAGAAAGCAGCTTCCCTGTGGTGCCCTACTCTGCCAGCTGCTGCTTTACCAGCGGGATTATCTCTTCCAGCGTTCCCGCCACGGGCACGCCGGCCTTCTCCAGCGCGGCGATCTTGCCGGCTGCCGTGCCTGTCGAGCCCGAGATGATGGCCCCGGCATGGCCCATCCGCTTGCCGGGCGGCGCGTTCCGCCCTGAGATGAATCCAACCACTTTCATCTTGCTGCCTCCCAGGAACTCAGCCGCTGCCTCCTCGTCGGACCCGCCGATCTCCCCGATCATGACCGTCACCCGTGTTTCGGGGTCCTTCTCGAACAGCCGCAGCGCGTCCACGTGCTTGGTGCCGATGATCGGGTCGCCGCCGATGCCGATGCACGTCGTCTGCCCCAGACCGGCCCGGGTGAGCGCATCGACCACCTCGTAGGTCAGGGTGCCCGACCGGGAGATGAGCCCTACGTTGCCCACGCTGAACAGCATGTTGGGCATGATGCCAATCTTGCACTTGCCGCCCGGCGTGGTGATGCCGGGGCAGTTCGGCCCGATGAGCCGCGTGTCGGAGCCCTTCATGTAGCGGGCCACCCGCACCATATCGAGGATCGGGATCCCTTCGGTGATGCACGACACCAGCGGCACGCCGGCCGCGACCGACTCCATGATGGCGTCGGCGGCGAAGGGCGGCGGCACGAAGATGGCCGACGCGTTTGCGCCGGTCTTGGCCACCGCCTGAGCCACGCTGTCGAACAAGGGCACGCCCTCGTGCTCGCCGCCGCCCTTGCCCGGCGTCACCCCGGCCACCACGTTCGTGCCGAACAGCCGCATCTGCGCGGTGTGGAACGACCCTTCGCGCCCGGTGATGCCTTGAACGAGAACTCTGGTGCTGCCGTCGACCAGGATCGACACTAGGCGGCCCTCGCCAGCTCGACGGCCTTTCTCGCCGCCTCCGGCGCCGTCGCGGCGGGAATCAGCTTGCTGCCTTCGAGCAGCTTGAGGCCAGCGTCGGCCTCCGTGCCCGCCATCCGGACGATGATCGGCACCCCGACGTCGAGCGTCGAGGTCGCCTCCAGGATGCCTTTGGCCACCTCGTCCCCGCGCGTGATGCCGCCGAAGATGTTGACCAGAATGGCCTTCACTGCCGGGTCGAGCAGTACCATGTCCAGGGCGTTGCGCACCACGTCGGCCCGGGCGCCGCCGCCGATGTCCAGAAAGTTCGCCGGCTTGCCGCCCGCCTGGTTGATGATGTCCAGCGTGTTCATGCACAGGCCGGCGCCGTTCCCGATCATGCCGATCGCACCCCCCAGGTGGACGTACGTCAGGCCGCGGCGGTGCGCCTCGGCCTCCAGCTCGTCCTCCTCCGAGGCGTCCTTGTAGACCTCCAGCTTCTTCTGGCGGAACAGGGCGTTGTCGTCGATGTCGAACTTGGCGTCGGCCACGACGACCTGGCCGTCGGCGGTGACCACCAGCGGGTTGACCTCGGCCAGGCTGGCGTCGGTCGACACGTAGACCTCGTACAGCTTCTTGATGACCCCCGCGATCTCGCGGCTCTTGCTCGCCTCCAGCCCGGCCGCGGCGATGAAGTCGCGCACCTGGAAGTCCAGCGGCCCGAAGGCGATGTCCACGGGCATGCGCATGATCTTGTCGGGGTGGCTCTCGGCCACCTCCTCGATGTCCACGCCGCCCATCGCGCTGCAGATTCCGATGATCTGCTGGGCGTCGCGGTCCAGCGTGAAGCTGAGGTAGTACTCCTTCTCGATGGGCAGTGCCTGCTCGACGAGCACGCGCTTCACGATGAACCCTTTCAGGCTCATGCCCAGCATCTGCTTGCCGATCTCGCGCGCCGCCTGCGGCGTGTCCGCCAGCTTGACGCCGCCGGCCTTGCCCCGCCCGCCAACGTGTACCTGCGCCTTGATCACCACCCGTCCGCCGATCTCGCGGGCAACGCCTTCGACCTCGTCCTCCGTCTCGGCTGCCCGTCCCCTGGGCACCGGCAGGCTGTAGGAGGCGAAGACCTCCTTGGCCTGGTACTCGTACAACTTCACGAGCACCCATTGTACGGGTGGCCCCGCGGGGAACTGTCTTGTCAGCAGCCTATACTGCTGCTAATGGCAGCTGTCGCTCCGCGTACCGTCGCGCCCGGCCTCAACCTTCTCGCCGCCCAGGAGGCCGTCCGTCTTGCCCTCCAGGAGGACATTGGGACGGGCGATCTCACGTCCTCCCTCACCGTCGAACCCGGCCATCGCGCGCGGGCGCGCATGGTCGCCAAGGCGCCCGGCGTGATCGCCGGTCTCGAAGTCGCCGCGCTGGCTTTCCGTGAGATGGACCCCGACGTAGGCTTTACCGCCCACGTCAAGGACGGCGATACCGTCGACAAGGGCCAGCTCATCGCCGAGGTCGAGGGCTTGGCGCGCGGCATCCTCAGCGCGGAGCGCACCGCCCTCAACTTCCTGCAGCGCATGTCTGGCACGGCCACTGCCACCCGCGAGCTGGTAGATCTATGCGAAGGGCGGGCCACCATCCTGGACACCCGCAAAACGGCGCCGGGCCTGCGCGCGCTCGATAAGTACGCCGTCGCCGTGGGTGGCGCCCGCAACCATCGCTTCGGCCTGTTCGACGGCATCTTGATCAAGGAGAACCACATCCGCGCCTCCGGCAGCATCGCCCAGGCCGTTGGCCGCTGCCGCCAGGGGGTGCCGCTGCTGACCAAGATCGAGGTCGAAGTCACCAATTTCGAGGAGCTCCGCCAGGCGCTGGACGCCGGCGCCGACGTCATCCTGCTCGACAACATGACGGTGGAGGAGATGCGCCAGGCGGCCCAGATCACCGCCGGCCGCGCGCAGCTCGAAGCCTCCGGCGGCATCAGCCGCGAGAACCTGCGCGAAGTCGCCTCCACCGGCGTGGACTTCATCTCCTCGGGCGCGCTGACGCACTCGGTGAAGGCCCTCGACATCAGCCTGCTGATCGAGATGTGACATGGATGTGATCGAAGAGATCCAGGAGCTGCGCCGCCAGCGCGACGCCGTCATCCTGGCCCACAACTACCAGATCCCCGAGATCCAGGATCTGGCCGACTTCGTCGGCGACTCGCTGGCCCTGTCTCGCCAGGCCGCCGCCACCGACAAGCCGCTCATCGTCTTCTGCGGCGTGCACTTCATGGCCGAGACGGCCTCCATCTTGTGCCCCGACAAGACCGTGCTTCTGCCGGATATGGAGGCGGGCTGCTCGCTCGCGGCCAGCATCACCGCCGAGCAGGTCCGCAAGTGGAAGGCCCAGTTTCCGGGCGCGGTGGTCGTGTCCTACGTGAACACGACCGCCGACGTGAAGGCCGAGAGCGACTACTGCTGCACCTCGGGCAACGCGGTGCAGGTCGTCCAGGCCATCCCGGAGGACCGCGAGATCCTGTTCCTGCCGGATATGTTCCTTGGCGCCCACGTGGAGCGCGTGACCGGCCGGAAAATGCACGTTTGGATGGGCGAGTGCCACGTGCACGCCGGGATCGACGCCCAGGGCCTCGAAGCTCTCGCCCGGCGGCATCCCCGCGCCGAAGCGCTCATCCACCCCGAGTGCGGCTGCACGACGCCCGCCTTGTATCTGGCCGGGGAGGGCAAGGTCCCGCTGCCCGTCAAAGTGCTGTCCACTGAGGGCATGGTGAAGCATGCCGCGTGCTCGCCGGCGTCGGAGTTCCTCGTGGCTACCGAGGTCGGGATCCTGCATCGCATGCGGCGGCAGTCGCCCGGCAAGCGCTTCATCCCGGTGAACCCGCGGGCTTCCTGCCATTTCATGAAGCGCATTACCCTCGAGAAACTGCGCGACGCGCTGGCCTACAACCAGCACGTGGTCAAGGTGCCGCCTGGCGTGGCCGAGCGGGCCCGGCTGCCCATCGAGCGCATGACCGCCATTGGCTAGCGCCACTGGCTCGCCGCGCCGCGAGCAGCTCCTCTCCATCCTGCACGGCGCCGACAGGCCCATCAGCGGCCATGAACTGGCGGAACGCATGGGCGTGAGCCGCCAGGTGATCGTCCAGGATTTCGCCCTCCTGCGGGCCGCCGGGCACGATATCCTGGCCACCCCCCGCGGCTACGTCCTGCCGCACCGCGAGCTGGCCGTCCGGGCCGTGCTGGCCACCCGTCACGATCGCCAGCACACCGGCGACGAGCTGACCATCATGGTCGACCATGGCCTCAAGGTCCTCGACGTCATCGTCGAGCACCCCGTCTACGGCGAGCTGCGCGGCAGCCTCATGATGACCTCGCGCGCCGATGTCCACGAGTTCGCGCAGCGCATCGAGTCGGGCGAAGTGGCGCTGCTCTCGGAGCTGAGCGGCGGCGTGCATCTGCACACCGTCGAGGCGCCAACCCAGGAGCGCCTCGCTCGTGCGCGAGACGCGCTGCGCGAGCACGGTTATCTCATCGAGTAGACGGCGCGAATCTTGCGAGCGGCGTTTTCATGGACATCCAGCTCGAAGCACCGGTTGTCTCCCGTGACGGCGCGGACCTGGGCAAGATAGATAAGGTCATCTTCGACCCGCGGACGAACCAGACCACCAGCATCGTGGTCCGCAAGGGCATGATCCTGGCGCGCGACGTGGCCGTTCCCATCGAGCACATCCGCGTGGCGGCGCCCACTCGTGTCGAGCTGGATCTCAGCCGGCGCGAGGTCGACGCTCTGCCCGACTTCGTGGAAGCCGATTACAGCTGGCCGCCGGAGCATTGGGTGGCGCCCTACGGCTGGCCGGCGGGCTCAGTCCTCTGGCCGGTGCCCTATCCGGGCGATCTTCCCGTGGCCTACCCGGCCATCACCAACAGCGGTCCCACCGACGAGGAGCTCGAGAAGGCGCGCGAGCGCGACATGGAGAACGCCATTGTCGGATCGGGCGCCGAGGTATTGGCCATCAACGGCGAGAAGGTCGGCAGCGTCCACAACCTGCTGGTCGACCCCGAAACCCACAAGCCCACCCGCGTGATCGTGCGCCGGGGCGTGCTGTTCACGGAAGACGTCGAGCTTCCCGGCGATTGGGTCAGCAGCGTCGACGACGAGAAGGTCGTGCTCAACGTCGATAAGGTGACCGTCGAGCAGCTGGCCAAGCACCAGCACTAACGTTCCTCGTCTCGGATGGACTACCATCCGGGCGGTGATCGACGACATTCACGGTGACGGCGGCTTGCGCGATCTGAGCGCCCAGCTGCTGGCCGCCACCCAGTTGATGGCCGCCAGCCAGCGCATGGCCTGGCAGCTCTTCGGCGCCTTCTGCGTGACGAACGCCATGCTGCTGATTGCCCTCTTCGCCAGCGGCGAGGTCCCTGTCCCGCTCGTCGGCGTCGTGGTCAGCGGCGCCGGCCTCGTGCTGTCGGGCGTAAGCTGGCTGCTGATGCGCCAGGCTGCGGGCCGGACGCACACCTACGCGGCGCTGATCGGGCGCATCGAGCAGGGCCTCAAGGTCCGGGACGGCCTGGCACTTGGAGGCGCCGCCCCAGAGGCGGGCATCGGCGGGCTTATCGGAGCTTGTGCCTGCGGCGCGGGGATCCTGTGGCTTGTCGCCCTGGCGCTGTTTGCCTACGCCGGCCTGACCGGCATGACCGAAGCCCCGGCCATGTTCTGATCGAGCAGCCCTTCGCTCCACAGCAGGTCCAGCACCAACGCGGTCGAGCTGAAGTCCTCCGCCCCCAGACCTTCGCCCGTGAGCGGGTTGAAGAACTCGTGGAAGCCGCCCCGCAGCACCATGTCCAGCGTCCGGTGGGCAAGCTCCGTCGCGATCTCGCCGTAGCCGTGCTTCACCAGGCCCCAGTACAGGTACCAGTTCACGTTGACCCAGGCCGGCCCTCGCCAGATAGCCTGGCTCCGGAACGACGGGTCGAAGCTGGGCTCGTCGAGGGCCACACTCGGCACCGGATAGCGCGTCCAGAACTCTGCTGGCTCGAGCAAGTGCTCTTTCAGCAGCCGCCGGACGACGTCCGGATGCAGGTCCTCCAGGATCAACGGGAAGAGGCTGGTGAAGGTCAAGATCCGCAGCGGCTTCTCGTCTTTGCCCCACAAATCCCAGAACACCCCCACATCGTCGTCCCAGCACTTGGCCATGAGCCCCGATGTCACCCGTCCGGCCCGCGCGTCCAGCTCCTGGGCTACCGCGTCGGCGCCCTCCCAGTCTGAAGGAAGGGGCACGCTGCGCAGCATCCACGCGAGGCATCTCAGGCTGTCGCCGTAGACGCAGTTGAACAGCACTTCCTCCACCTGGAAGACGTCGCTGGCCAGCAGCTCGTCAGGCTTAGACCGCATCGGCCCGTACGTCTCCAGCAGGCGCTGCATGGCCATCCTGAGCTCCGGGCCCACCAGGCTGGCGCGCCCGCTCATGCCCAGCGGAAGATCGAACTTCGGGGAAGCGTCGAGCCCCGATTCGTCGGGCTGGATGATGGACAGCAGGCCGTCGCCGTCGGGATCCCGGTGCTCGGCCAGCCAGTCGAAGTACGACAGCACGGCCGGCAGCACTCCGACCACGAACTCCGCGTCCTTCGTCGCCTGGTAAATGCGCGCGATGGCGCGCGGCAGGACCGGCGGCTGGGTGGTGGCCGTGTAGTTGGGATGGGCCAGAGCGATGTCGTACTGGTTCAGCCTGGCCTGCTGGTCGGTCGTGTCCCATAGCAGCATGTGCGGTAGAAACCCATCGCGCTGCACGCCTTGCAGCAGGCAGTGCATCTCCTGCTTGGCCAGGCGCTCGTCCACGTGGAGCAAGGCGATGGCGTGGAATGCGCTATCCCACAGCCATTGGAAGGGATAGACCTCGCGTGAGGGGCAGACGAAGTCGTACCGCTTACCGTCCCACTCGGACGTTCCGCTGAGGCGGTTGGCTTCGAGCACGCGGCGGGCGCCCTCAACCAGGGGCGCGTATTTCGCGGCGTCCGCCATGTCCCAGGAAGGCTAGCAGCCTTAGAATTCCAGGCCGCGCCGCCCGTCGCCAGCGGGCCGCGGCAGCGTCAACCGGCTACGCTCAAGCCGTGCCGGCCGACCGCCTCGTCGTGTTCTTCACCTGTGGCCTTCGCAACTTGGCCTACGGTATGTCGTCCGTCATGCTCGGCCTCTATCTCACCAGTCTGGGCGTGGATAAGGCCGTCATCGGCGCTATCTTCACCGCCGCCCTCGCCGGCGGGGCGCTGCTCACCGTCGCCTTTTCCGGGGTAGCTGACCGGTTCGGCCGCCGCCGAAGCCTGGCGTTCACTGCCGGGCTCATGGCCCTTTCCGCCGCCGCGTTCGCGATCACCACCCAACCCGCACTGCTGGCCATCACGGCCGCCCTGGGCGCGGCCAATCCCTCCAGCAAGGAGCTGGGACCGTTCGGGCCGATCGAGCAGTCCATCCTGCCGCAGGTCGTCAGCCAGCGCGGCCGTACCTGGGCCTTCGCGGCGTATAACATGGTGTCCTCGTTCGCCGGCGCCTTGGGAGCGCTGGCCGTCGGCCTGCCCGGCCTGCTGGGAGCCACAGGGATCGGCGCCTACCGGAGCTTGGTGTGGGCCTACGCGGCCATGGCGGCGGCGCTCCTGCTGCTGTACCTGCTGCTCTCCGACAAAGTCGAAGCGCAGCCGTCCAAGCGCCGCCGCTTCGGCCTGCACGAGTCGCGCTCGATCGTGTTCCGGCTGGCTGGGCTATTCGCCGTGGATGCGTTTGCCGGCGGGTTCGTCGTCCAGAGCATCCTGGCGCTGTGGTTTGCCCTGCGCTACGGCATCGGCGCCGGCGATCTCGCTCTCATCTTCTTTTGGGCGAACGTGGCCTCCGCCCTGTCGTTCCTGGCGGCGGCGCCGCTGGCCCGGCGCATCGGGCTGCTGAACACGATGGTCTTCACCCACCTCCCGTCCAACGTCCTGCTGCTGCTGGTGCCGCTGATGCCCAATCTGCAGCTGGCCGTCGGCCTCATCATTGCCCGTTTCCTGCTGTCCCAGCTCGATGTCCCCACTCGCCAGTCCTACACCATGGCCATCGTCCCGCCCGAGGAGCGCTCGGCCGCGGCCGGGTTCACGTCGGTGGCGCGCAACGCCGCTCAGGCCATTGCGCCGGCGTTCACCGCCGCGACTCTCGCCGTGCCGGCCCTGGGCCTGCCGTTCCTGGTCGGCGGCAGCCTCAAGATCGTCTACGACTTGAGCATCCTGGCGGCTTTCAGGAAGCTGCGGCCGCCCGAAGAGCGCCCTTAGCGGGCGCGCCGCAGCGGCAGGATCTTGGGATCCGACGGCTGCGGTTCGGGCGCCGGAAGCGGCTCGTCCAGCGCCTCCAGCGACCACTGCTGGCGCGACCCGAACCTCGTCTGAAGCAGCGTGCCAAGCCCCAGCGAGCCGACCAGGCCGCCCAGCAGCCAGCCGACATAGGGCAGCATGCAGGTCACGAACAGCAGCCACAGCCCGATCAGCATCTCGGCCAGCGCCGGCAGCGGCGCGTCCAGCCAGCGCAGCAGGACCCGCCCGAAGCTGAAGCTCACCACCACCAGGCCCATCACCGTGGCCAGCCACACACCTGCCGTCAGGAACGGGATGAACGGCATGCCCACCACCGTCAGCCACGACAGGCGCAGGATGGCGTAGGCTCCGCCATAGGCCAGCAGCCCCAGCAGCACGTTCAGGATGTGGTTGCGGAATGGCTCATTGCGCAGCACCTTGGACACGTAGCGGACCCGCTTCGGGACCAGGAACAGCAGCATCGTCGACACGGCGCCAACAACCGCGAATGAACCCATTACCCAGGTCACGTCGTTCACGTCGGGCCGGTGCACCCCGAAAGGCCGCAGCCACAGATTGAACATCTTCGACACGCCCCAGCCGCGCTCGCGCGGCCCGTCGGCCTGGCTGTCCGTGGCCGAGGGGCCCAGGAAATCCAGCGTCCTAGAGCTGAGCTGAGCGAAGCCGTTGACGCCCATGGCCGGCAGCACCACGCTGTTGAGCGACAGCACGCCCCCGCTGTACACGGCCATGGCCAGAAGGACTGCGGCGATGCGCAAGCTCAAGGCCGAGCCCTACCGGCGGCCGTGACGGTCACGCGCATCGCGACGTTGAGAGCCAATCCGGGGCATGCCTGAAAGGAGCCACGCGAGCACGCCAAGCCCGGCCAGCGCCATGATGCTCAGCACGGCAATGACGTCCGTGTCGGAGTCGAATGGTGCGCCAAGGAGGATCTGAATCAGCCCCAGCACGTCGTCCGCCGGATCGGTGACCGGTGTATCGACTACCAGTAGCAGGGCCGCGCAGACCGTTAGGATGGCCGCGCAGATCGCCGCCTGGAGGAACAGTCCGCGGCGGGCCGGCGGAACCGACAGGTGCTCGCTAGGCGAGACCTCTTCGGCCACCTCCGTGGCGAACTCAGGTGGCAGGGCGACTTCGTTCAGCGAGGCCACGCCGTTCGCCACGGCTCGCAGCCCTCGCAGCTGCTCGGCGCAGGCGGCGCATTTGAGCAGGTGCGCGTCTACAGCCAGCCGCTCGGTCTCCCCCAAACGCTGGTCGACGTACAGCTGGAGGCGTTCGGAATCCGGATGATCCATTCAGCGCTCTGGTTCGTACAGGCGGCGGCGTAGCAGCTCGCGGGCCCGGAACAGGTGCGTGCGGACGGTGTTCAGGGGCAGCTCCAGAATCGATGCAATCTCCTCGTAAGTCTTGTCCTGCATGTGCCGCAGGATCACCACGGCGCGATATTTGGCGGGCAGGTTCAGTATGGCTTCGTGGATGCGCTGGCGCTGCTCCTTCTCTTCGTAAAGCGAGTCCGGCTGCTTGCTCCTGTCTGGCATCTGCAGGGCAAGGTCGGGGTCCGCCCCGCCCTTTCGGACGCGGCTGGACTGCAGGAAGTTGATGCACAGGTTGGTGGCGATGCGATACAGCCAGGGTGCGAACCGCAGATTGGCGTTGAAGCTCGGGAGCGCGGCATAGCAGCGCAGAAATGCTTCTTGCGTCAGGTCGTAGGCTTCCACATTGTCGCCAGTCATCCGGTAGGCCAGGCTGTAGATGCGGTTTTGGTAGCGCCGCACCAGTTCTTCGAAGGCCTCGCCACGCGTCAGCGCCTCGGTGGCCAGCATCTCGTCGGCCACCGCGCCCGCCGCGTGCTCGCGACCTTCGTTCCCGACTGGCAGTACCTGGGCCCGGGCCGGAAAGTTTCGCACCTTGGCCGGCTATTGTACGCCCTTCCGAAATCCGATTGCTATACTCCCATCCGATTTTCTGGGGTTCCCGCCGAGTTCGCTGCGGCGGGCTGTTTTGGGCCTGTAGCTCAGCTGGGAGAGCGCGGCGTTCGCATCGCCGAGGCCAGGGGTTCGAGCCCCCTCAGGTCCACTCTTCCATCTTTATCCGGCGAAGCCCTCCGCCTTCAGCTCGCCCTTTAGACGCTCCGCGTACCGTCGCAGCGCAGGCACGGCCTCGTCGCCAAACGGCACCAGGCTGACGCGGCTGGCCATCTCCGGCAACTGGAAGGCGTGCACCAGACCGATGATCTGCAACGGCGAACCGTCGCGCTTCTCGCGCCAGCGTATGAACCAGCTGCGGTCGTCGTCGAGCCACGTCCGGTGGCAGGCTTCCAATTGCGGGTCGCCGCGAGCCGCCAGGAAGACCAGCGCCTCGACTTCTTTGACCGTGCGCGGGCCGGACATGTCCAGCAGTCTCGCGCGATCGGCCACTGCTACGTCAGGGTCCCCCGCCGAGTTTATTGAGGCGGGGCTGGCTTCGTCAGGATGTCGCGGTGGAACGGCGCAATCTTGCCCTCGTCGATCTCCCGCAGTCGCTCCTCGCTCAGCGGGTGGCCGAACATGTCGTTGCGCATCCGGACCCGCTGGCGCATGACGTCCCGGACCAGGCGCTTGCACTTCTCCCACTGTTCGGGCGTCTTGACCACCCGCCGCAAACCTTCGGCGCCCGTCTTCATGTGCTCGACTTCGTCGCCGTAGATCACCTGAAACGCCGCCGCGATGCGCTCCTCCAGCTCGCCGCCGGTGACCTGCATCCCGGCTTTGTACATGCTGGAGCCGCCGCCTTCGCTGAACTTGTTGACGAACGCCCCCAGCTCGCCTTCGGTCTGGGCGATGTGCGTGCGCAACTGCGTCAGCTTCTGGTCCTCCGGCGCCGATTCCAGCTCTCGCGGCGAGACGTGCCGCCCTTCGAGGTTGTCCAGAATGTCGGCTAGCACCGTGTAGTGGTGGAACTCCTCGAACATCTCTTCGGCCACGTGCAGGAACTCGTGCCGCGCTTCGGGGCTGTCGAGCTTCGCGTAGAGATTCGTGAGCTCGTTCAGGGACCGCATAGGTATGCTCTCCGGGACGCCGTCCAGGGTGCCCCAGAACTCCTTCCAGCACTGCGCTCGCAGCCAGCGGATGTGCTCTTCCTTGCTGCGCGGCCGGCTGAAGAAGGTCTGGACGACCTCGTACTCGCCTGCCCAATATGGCGCGGCGATGGCGACCAGCTCGTCCAGTCTGGCTTCGACGTCCGTCAGCTCCGTGGCCATGGGCGTAGTATATGGGTCCTGTGCCGGCCGTACTGCTGCGCCTGGAGAAGGTCGCCAAACGCTACTCCGTCGATGGCCGCGCCCTGGCCGCGCTCGAAGACGTGACGCTGGAGGTCCGGCGCGGCGAGTTCGTGTCGGTCATCGGGCCGTCGGGCTGCGGGAAGTCGACGCTGCTGAACATTGTCGCCGGCCTGATAAGCGACTACGAGGGCCGGGCCGAGATCAATGGCGAGCGCGTGAGCGGCCCTCATCCGGCCATCGCTGTCGTGTTCCAGGAAGAATCGACGTTCGAGTGGCGCAGCGCGCTCCGCAACGTCTCTTTCGGGCTGGAGATGCAGGGTGTGCCGCGCTCGGCGTGGGAGCCTCGCGCGCGGGAGGTGCTGCGCCTGGTCGGCCTGGAGGACTTCGCCGACACGCATCCCTCGCAGCTCTCGGGCGGCATGCGGCAGCGCGTGGCCATCGCCCGTTCGCTGGTCCTCAAGCCCGACTTGCTGCTGATGGATGAGCCGTTCGGCGCCCTCGACGAGCAGACGCGGATGCTGCTGGGCGAGGAGCTGCTGCGCATCCAAATGGAGCTCGGCCAGACCATCCTGTTCGTAACACACAACATCCAGGAGGCGGTGCATCTTTCCGACCGCGTGGCGGTCATGTCCGCCCGCCCGGGACGCATCAAACAGGTGTTCGAGGTCAACCTGCCGCGCCCAAGGAGCGCCGATATCATTGCTTCCCATCAATTTGGCGAGCTCGTAGGTGCGATCTGGGCGTCGCTCCGCGGCGAGGCCGTCACGACAGCGAGGAGGGAACATGAACTCTCAACCACTTAGACATGTCTTCGGCGCGCTCCTGTGCGCGACGCTGTTGAGCGCCTGCGGCGGGGGCGCCGCCCCAGCGTTGTCGGCGCCCGCCCCGGCTTCGAAGCCTGCCGCCCCCGCCAGCGCGGCAGCCTCGGCCAAGCCCGCCGCCAGCGCCTCCGCCAAGCCCGCCGCCAGTGCTTCCGCCAAGCCGGCGGCGTCAGCCTCCGCCAAACCGGCCGCGTCCGGCCTGAAAGCGTTCCGGCTCGCCGTGCCGCAGGGCGACAGCCTGACCACCGGCGGCCTGGCCGCCGTGGCCCTGTCCAAGGGCTTCTTCAAAGACGAGGGACTGGATGTGCAGACGACCTCCACCGCCGGCGGAGCAACCACCGTGCAGGCCGTGGTGTCCGGCAGCGTGGACTACGCCATCGGGACCGGTCTGTTCGCCATCATGACCGCCTTCACCAAGAACGCACCCGTCCAGATCGCCGCTTCCGATGCCATCGGCACCGGCGACCTCTACTGGTATGCCAAGGCGGACTCGCCCATCAACAAACTCGAGGACTTCGCCGGCAAGAAGGTGGCCTTCACCAACCGCGGCTCATCGAGCAACCTGGCCGACGAGGCCATCAATGACATGCTGAAGAGCAAGGGCCTCAAGCCCGCCGAGCTGCTCCCGGTAGGCGGCTTCCCGGACCAGCTCACCGCTGTCAAGACGGGTCAGATCGACGTGGGCCTCGCCGGCCCGCCCGCTAACCTGGCGGCGGTCGAGCGTGGCGAGATCAAAATCGTGTTCCGCGGCTCCGACATTACCGCCCTGCAGAATGAGACGCTGCGCGGGCAGTTCGTGAATACCAACTACTCCGCCCAGAACGGCCCCCAGGTGGCAGCCTTCATCCGTGCCTATAACAAAACGTGGAAGTACATGCTGGCCAACAAGGCTGAAGCGATCCGCATCTGGAAGCAGGATGCCAAGCTGCAGGATCCGGAGAACATCCTCATGAAGGCCTTCGATTACCTCGACGAGGATAAGAACACCGCCCAGGCGGTGAAAGGCATCGACCAGATCAACAAGCAGGCGGTTGACTACAAGGCCATCGAGAAACCGCTCACGCAGGATGAGCTGAACAAGCTGATTACCACGCAGTACCTGCCGAAGTGACGCTCAGGGCCCGGCTCCAGGTCCTGGCCGGTCAGTTCGCGGTGGTCGTCCTCGCGCTGGGACTGCTCGAGGGCCTGGTCCGCTCCCGCGTGCTTAGCGAGCTGTTTGTGGCCGCCCCAAGCGCCACCTTCGGCGCCTTCGGGCGCATTTTCTGGAAGCAGATGCTGCCCGCCGCCGCGACGACCCTGGCCGAGATCGCTGCTGCGCTCGGCCTGGCGGTCATCTTTGGGCTGGCAGCCGGCTACGTCCTCTGGCGCTTCAACGACCTGGGCCAGGCCTACGAGGTCCTGCTCAGCGCCCTGTTCGCCGCGCCGACGCTGCTTCTGTACCCCATCGCCCTGGTCTTCTTCGGCCGGACCCCTCTGGCGGTGGTCGTTCTGGCGGCGACGGTGGGCGTCATCCCCATCGTGCTGAACACTCGCTCCGCTCTGCTGCGGGTCAATCCGGTCATGATCCGCGTTGGCCGCTCGATGCGGCTCTCGGATCAGCGCATTTTCCGGGCGATCCTGCTACCGGCGGCGGCGCCGGGCATCTTCAGCGGGCTCCAGCTCGGGCTCGGCTACATGTTCAAGGCCGTCCTGGCGATGGAGTTCATAGTCAACATCGGCGGGCTGGGCAAGCTGGTGGCCGAGTCCTACGACCTGCTCGACATGAAGGAGATGTACGCCGGCATCAGCGCGGTGGTCGTCGTGGCGATTCTGTACGTCTCTTGCTTGAACCGGGTGGAACGTGGCCTCCAGCGCGCTCGCTAGCAGTTCCCTCTCCCTGGTGCATAGGGCCAGGCGAAGGGGATCGAAGCGTTCCAACCGCCAGCTGCTGATCCAGCTCCTGACCATCGCCGCGGTTCTTGCCGGTTGGCAAGCCCTCACCGTCGCCGGCGGCTCCGTTCGCGAGCTGTTTCCCTCGCTGGCCGCCATCTTCGGCGCACTCTGGCGGCTGCTGACCGACGGCGAGCTGATCCCCCACCTGGCTGTCAGCGGCTACGAGATTGGCCTGGGTGCGGTGCTGGGCGCCGCGCCCGCACTTCTGTTCGGCCTGCTAGCCAGCCTCCACCCGTACACACGGCGCGTGTTTCAGCCGCTGATGCTCTATTTCTCGGCCGTACCCTACATCATCATTTTTCCCGTCTTCATCCTGGCCTTCACCATCGGCCCGAACTCGAAGCTCGCCATGGCTGCCGCTTCCGCGTTCTTCCCGATGGCCATCAACACCATCGCCGCCTCGTTCGCCATCCGGCCGGTGCACGTCAGAGTCGGGCAGGCTCTGCGCTTGTCGAAGTGCCAGCTAGTGCGCCACATCTACTTGCCCTCCATGGCCCCGGGCATTTTGCTGGGCCTGCGTATGGCCGTCGCCGTGGCCATCGTCGGCGCGCTGCTGGCTGAGACCAAAGCGGCGCGCGCCGGTTTGGGGTTCCTGGTAGTCGGCGCCTACCGCAACCTCGACATGTCACGCATGTACGCGCTGCTGCTGCTGGTCTTCGCATTGGCGGCGCTGATTAACTGGCTGATGTCGCTCCTCAGCGCGCGCTCGGCGGCCACGCGCGAGCGCTCCAACGTGAGCGGCTTCCTGGCCTAGCTCAGGCCCACGGGCAGCCGCAGCACGAAGGTGCTGCCCCGGCCCTCCTGGCTCCGGACCTGCACCTCGCCGCCGTGCTGGCTTGCGATCTCGTGTACGTAGGCTAGGCCAATGCCCGTCCCGGCAATCCGCCCGCGCACGTTACCGGCTCGCCGGAAGCGGTCGAAGATGCGCGGCAGATCGCTCGCCGGAATGCCGACGCCGTGATCAGTGACGGCTACGACCGCCCAGGCGCCATCGCCGTGCTCTTCCCGGCTCACCTCAATCAGCACCTCGCCACCATCCGGGCTGAACTTGATGGCGTTGGAGATCAGATTGGCCACGGCGCGCTCGACTCGCGTACGGTCGAGCGCGCACTCCAGTGACGCGAGTTCCGTGCGGAGCTCGAGCTCGTGCCTCTCCGCGGCCTGACGCTGATCCTCGACCACGCCCTTGACCAGCGCCAGCAGGTCCACAGGGCGTATGAGTAGATCGAGCTCCGATTGCATCTCCAGCCGCGTCACGTCCAGCAGTTCGTCCACCAGGCCCGCCATTTTGCGGGTGGCGGCATCGGCCGCGGCCAGCGTGCCCGCGGTCGCCTCGGGGAGCCCCGGGACGCTCGACAGCTGGCGCTGCAGCATCTGGACGAGCCCCTTCATCGCGGTCAACGGCGTCTTCAGATCGTGGGCGGCGGCGCTCAGGAAATCCGTCTTCTGCTGTTCAAGCTCTCGAATGGAGCTGATGTCCTGGAACACGCTCACGCCACCCAGCAGCCGGCCCTCGCCGTCGTAGATCGGGGCTGCGTTGGCCAGGATGGGCAGCTTGTCCCCACCGGTGCGGCTCGAGATCAGCAGCCGCTCCTGAACGGTCTCGCCGCACCGTATGGCGCGGGCCAGCGGCCGCTCGCCGCGCTGGTACTCCGTGCCATCGAGGCGCCAGGCGGGCAGCACGGTGAAGTCGATGTCACGGCCTACCGGCCCGATGATGGCCGTGGTGGCCTTGTTCCAGAGCAGCGGGTGGCCCTCGGGGTCCACCACCAGGATGGCCTCCGGCAAGGCCTCCACGATCTGCTGCAGCCTCCGCTCGGCAGCTTCCGCGCGGGCGCGCGCCTGCCGCTCCGCGACCAGCAGCTGGTTTCGCTGCTCCTCCGCCCGCCGGCGCTCGATGCCCTGCCCAATGGCCGCGGCGACGGGGCCCATGGTGTCGAGCGTCTCTTGCGAGAACATCGTTCGGGCGAAGAGCGCGATCGCTCCAATGGTCCGGTCCTCGACCACCATCGGGTAGCTGGCGTAGCAGGTCATGCCTTCGCGCCGCGCCCAGGCGCGGTCGCTGAACAGCGGGTCCGTGGGCAGATCCTGGCTGTAGATGGCGCGCCGCTCCGCGGCCGCCCGGCCCAGCAGCCAGGCGCCCATGGGAATAGTCGTGCGGCGCAGCGGCCCCGAGACAGTTGACGTTCCGGCCGTACCCATCAGCTCCAGCACGTCCTCGCCCGGCTTGAGGACCCAGATGCGCGCATAGGCCGCCTGCAGATGCGTCACCAGCGCCTCGGCGCAGCGGTTCAGGATGTCCTCCAGCGAGCCGCGCTCGGCGAGAGCGGCGCTGATGTCGGCCCGCAGCGTCGCCTCGCGGGCGTGCTGCTCGGCAACCAGGCGGGCGGCCTCAGCGCGCTGCGCCTGCAGCACGGCCCGATCGAGCTGGCGCTTCTCGAGGCCCCGGGCGATCGACGCCTTGAGTTGGTCGAGGTTGCTGGGCTTGGTCAGGTAGTCGAAAACGCCGCTTTGCAGCGCTTCGACCGCCGATGGGAAGGACCCGTAGCCGGTCAGCACTATGGCCACGGCTTGGGGATCCATGCGCCTCGCCTCGGCCACCAGGTCCAGGCCGCTGGACTCGTGCTCCATGCGCATGTCGGTGACGATCAGGTCGAAGCTGCCCGATCGGAGTGCGTCGAAGCCCTCGGCTGCGCTGTGGACGGGCGTGACCTCGTAGCCCTCCTGCTGCAGGACCGCCGTCAGAGTTACCAGGACGGTGTCTTCATCCTCCGCGAGCAGCAGCCGGGCGGCCACAGGTTCAAATCTCCAGGAGGGCGTAAGGCCGCTCGAGCAGCTCGGCCAGGCGGCTCAGGAATGCCGCCGCGGGGACGCCGTCGACCACCCGGTGGTCGAAGCTGAGGGACAGGGTGCACATCAGGCGGACCTGGACCTGATGCTCGATGACGGCCGGCTTCTCGGCGATTCGGCCCACTCCCAGAATGGCCGTCTCGGGCGGGTTGATGATCGGCGTGAAACCGTCGATCCGGTAGGCGCCGAGATTGCTGATCGTGAAAGTTCCGCCTTCCATATCCGCCGGGCTGAGGCGGCCGGCTCGGGCTTTGTCGACGAGGGCGAGCAGCTCGCCGGCAAGCTGCCGCAGGCTCCGCTGGTTCGCGTCCCTGAGCACCGGCACAACCAGCCCCTCCGGCTCGAGCGCCACGGCTACGCCCACGTGCGCCGCCGCATTGCGGCGGATGCCCTGGCCCTCCACCCAGTGGCTGTTGATGGCCGGATGCTCTGCAAGCGCTAGGCCTGCGGCCCTGGCCAGGATCGCGTCCCACGGAAGCTTGGTCACGCCCAGGCGCTCGAACTCGGGCGCGAGCTGGGCTCGGAACCTGGCCGCTTCCGTCAGGTCGGCGTCGAGCTGCAGCGTGACGCGCGCCACGCTGCGGGCCGACGCCGCCATACGCTCGGCGGTGATCCGCCGAATCCTCGTGAGAGCCACGACCTCCCCAGCCTCCTCCGGCTGCAGCGCCCTCTCCACATCCTCCTGGGTGACGCGCCCGCCTGGCCCGGAGCCCTGGATCCCGCCCAGCTCAATCCCGTGCTCCGCCGCCAGCCGCCGCGCCAGCGGCGTCGCGGCGAGCCTGGTTGGCGCCGCCGCCAGCACGTCCGCTTCCACGATGCGTCCCCTTGGTCCGCTGCCGGTCAGGCCCTCGAGCGCAACGCCACGCTCTCTCGCCCGCATGCGGGCCCGCGGCGACGCAAAGCGCCTCATGCCCTGTCCCTCAGGGAGAGGGCTGGGGAGCGGGTCAACCTGGGTCTGAACCGGGGTCTGAACCGGGGCCGCTGGCGCCGAGCCCGCGTCGCTTGCCCGCTCGGCTGACGGCTCCGCCGCCGGGGCTTCGCCCGCCACAGCAATCTCCGCCAGAACCGTCTTGACCGGCACTGTCTGCCCCACCGGCACCAGCACCCGCTGGAGCACACCCGCCACCGGAGAGGGCACTTCCACGATGCCCTTATCCATCTCCACCGTGAACAGCGGCTCGTCCTTCTGGACCACTTCCCCCTCCCGCCTGAGCCATTCCGCCACGGCCCCCTCTTCCATCGTGAGCCCCAGCATGGGCATGATGACCGGTGTTGGCACTAAGCTCCGAAGCCTGAACCGTGTCTTTGCTGACGCAGCTCGTCCGGCGGCAGACCCGTCAGATCGGCGCCCGGCCGCTCAAACCACGGCGCATAGCCGCGCGGCGGGTTGGACAGGATCTCCCACCAATTGTCATCGACATCCTGGAAGTAGAACGAGTAGGCGCCGTGCTGCTTGTGGGGCGGCTGGATCTTCCCAATCCCGTACTCGTCCTTGATCTGCTGCAGCAGCTGGTAGGCCCGGTCGACCTCCTCGTCGGAAGCCACGTCCAAGCCGTTGTGGTTCATCAGGCCCATGCCGTTCTTCTTCCCCGTCTGGACCGCGACGTAGATGTGATCGCCGCCCAGACGCAGCATCAGCGACACCGGCGAGTTCTGGATGCACTCGAGGCCCAGCACCTCCTCATAAAATCGCCGAGAGGCCTGGAGATCGACGACTTCCAGCGTGCCGTGTGACAGGAAGTTGATGTTCAGCACCGGCGCCTTCGTGGACCGCTGCGTCGTTGCCACTGGTGGCATAGTGCCCCTCCTTAAATCTGGTTGCGCACCAGTTTACGGGCGGCCTCGGCAATATCGTCCGGCTGCGGCAGCGCCGCCGTCTCCAGCGAGGCGGCGTACGGCACCGGGACGTCCTTGGCGCAAACGCGCACCGGCGGCGCGTCCAGGTAATCGAAGGCCGACTCGACCACCCGGGTGACGATCTCGGCGCCATATCCCCCGCGCGTGTAGGCCTCATGACTCACGATAAGCCGGCCGGTCTTCCTGACAGATTCGACGATGGCCTCCTCATCGAGCGGCACCAACGTTCGTGGGTCGACGACCTCCAGCTCAATGCCCTCCTCGGCCAGCTTGCCGGCGGCCTCGAGCGCCTTGTGGATGGTGGCGTGGATGCCCACGAACGTGACATCCTGGCCGGGGCGCTTGACGTCGGCAACGCCAAGCGGCACCAGGTGCTCACCCTCTGGGACGTGGCCCTTGGTGAAATACAGCGCCTTGTGCTCCAGGAAGATGACGGGGTTGTCGTCGCGAATGGCGCTCTTGAGCAGGCCTTTGGCGTCGGCGGGCATACTGGGCGTGACGACTTTGAGGCCGGGGATGTGGCAGAACCAGGCCTCGAGGCTCTGGCTGTGCTGGGCCGCATTGCCTCGGCCGGCGCCCTCCTGGGCGCGGACCACCATCGGCACTTTGGCCTTGCCGCCAAACATGTACCGCAGTTTGGCTGCCTGGTTGGTGATTGGCTCCATGGCCAGGCCCATGAAATCGACGTACATGATTTCGGCCACCGGCCGGCTGCCTGTCGCGGCGGCTCCGACGGCCAGGGCCACGATGGCCTCTTCCGAGATTGGGGTGTCTCTCACCCTCTCGGCGCCAAACTCCTCCACCAAGCCCTTCGTTACCCCGAAGATCCCGCCCCCACCCCAGATGGCCACGTCTTCGCCCATGACGAAGACGCTTGGGTCGCGGCGCATTTCCTCGAACAGCGCCTCGTTCAGGGCCTGCGCGTAGGTCAACTCGCGCGTGCCTGTTTGCTCGGGTGTGGCTACCGCCATTCAGCTTGCCCCCGCTCAGGCATAGATATCAGTCATCAACTGATCGACTGAGGGCTCGGGAGACGATTTCGCAAACTCGACCGCCTCCGAAACCGAGCGCTCCACAGCCTCCTCGATGCCCGCGTAGTCCACGCCCCACTCAGTCAGCGCCGCTTGCAGTCGCGGGATCGGGTCCATCGCCCGCCAGCGATCCACCTCTTCCTTTTCGCGGTAGTTCAGTGGATCCCCGGCGTGATGTCCGTGATACCGGTACGTCTGGCAGATCAGATATGACGGACCCTCGCCCGCGCGGGCGCGCGACACCAGCTCGAACGCCGCGTTGTTCACCGCGAAGAAATCCATCCCATCCACGTCGATCCCCGGTATGCCGTACCCGGCGGCGCGCGCCGCAGGATTCCCGCCCGCCACCGTCCAGTCGGCTCGCGCCGACATCGCATACTGGTTGTTTTCGCATACGTAGACTGCCGGCAGCTTCCAGATGGCCGCCAGGTTTGTCGCCTCGTGCAGGATGCCCTGATTCAGCGCCCCGTCACCGAAGAAGCACACCGCCACCGCGCCCGTGTTCTGCAGCTTGCATGTGAGCGCCGCTCCCGTGGCCAGGCCCATGCCGCCGCCGACGATGCCGTTGGCGCCCAGCATGTGCTTGTCCATGTCGGCGATGTGCATGCTCCCGCCCTTTCCCCCGCAGTAGCCAGTGGCGCGGCCGAGGAGCTCCGCCATCATCAGCTTGAGGTCCCCGCCCTTCGCGATGGTGTGGCCGTGGCCGCGGTGGGTGCTGGTCACCCAGTCGGTCGGCTGCAGGGCCATTGTCACGCCCACGCCCACCGCTTCCATGCCGATATAGGGATGCGTCGTGCCCCGCATCTCGCCCGCTCGGTACAGCGCCATGGCCTGCTCGTCGAAATGGCGGATGGTCAGCATCAGCCGCAGCGCGTCCCTGAGCTGCTCGTCCGAGAGACGCGAACGGCCTTGTCGCTCAGCAGCAACTGCCATTGCCGTAATCCTACTCGTGCGGGTGAAGCATGACCCGGATGGCCCCGCCGCGGCGCTCGACGAAGGTGTCCCAGGCCTCGGCGAAGTCCGCCAGCTTGAAATGATGGGTCATGAGCGGCTTGACGTCCACCGCGCCGCGGGCCATCAGCTCCAGGCCGCGGCCCGAGATCCCCTTCGGGTTGGCCAGCGAGCCGCGGATGTCCAGGTGCCCGCGCACGATGACGCTCAGGTCAACGCCGCTGAGCTCGCGCCCGACGCCGGTCGAGCCGGCCAGCACCACGCGACCGCCCCGCCGCGCCAACAGAATCGCTTGCCGGGCCGCCTCGGCGCTGCCTGCGAACTCGATCACCACGTCGGCGCCTTTGCCGCCGAGCGCCGCCTTGACTCTCTCGACCGCCTCGTCGCCCGTCGCGGCGATCAGCTCATCCGCGCCGAAACCGTGCATGTGTTGGAGCCGCTCTGCACGGGTCCCAAGCAGGACGATCCTGCCCGCGCCCATGGCGCGCGCGACCTGCACGGCGAGGGCCCCGAAAGCGCCGGGGCCGATCACTGCCACGCTCTCGCCGGGCTGGAGCCCGCCGCGCTCGACCGCGTACAGCGCGATGCCGATGTTGTCCGTGAACGCGCCCTCGTCCCAGCTGAGCTGCGCCGGCAGCTTGTGCAGCGCTTTCACCGGCACGGCCGCGTATTCCGCCAGCCCGCCGGGAATGGTGAAGCCGATGTGCGCGTGGCCTTTGTCCGGCCGGCCGTAGTTCTCGCACAGCTGGTACAGTCCCTCCAGGCAGCGGCGGCATCGCCCGCAGCCGACGTGAACCTCAACGCCGGCGCGGTCCCCCGGTGCGTACTCGTCCACGTCCGGGCCAACCGCCACCACTTCGCCGGCGAACTCGTGGCCCGGAGTATGCGGGTATTTCACGCCCGCGAACTGCCCGGCCAGGATCTTCTGATCGGTCGCGCAGATCGTAGTTGACATAACCTTGAGCAGCGTCTGTCCCCGACCCGGCTCTGGGCGGGGGATATCACGCAGCTCGAACCTGTTCGGCTCAGCGATGACGACGGCCAGCATGTGCACCCCGGGCGGTCCTTAACAGGAGTGGGTTACAGTCAGGTAAGTAACTTCAGGTTCCACAGGGAGCAGATCCGATGAACACACGCAAGCGGTTTATTGTACGGTTCCTGGCTGCCGTCGCGGTGGCCTCGATGGCGCTGCTTACGGCCGGCCCGGCCGCGTTGGCGCAGACCGCGCCGGCCACCATTCCGTCCTGCCAGTACACCACCGACAGCACGCATACGCTGCCGTTCTGCAGCACCGGCCAGGTCACCAACGTCGTCGTCGCCTCGAATAGCACCGTGTCCTACAAGTTCAACTATCCTGGCGACAATTCGACCATCACCTTCACCGCGACGGTGAACCCGATCGATCCAACCGTTGCCTCAGCTATCGGCGTCAACGTCTACGACACCGCCAGCGCGGCCACGCCTCCCGTGCCAGTGGAAATCGCCACCACACTCAGTAACCAGGCCAACAGCGATCCCCATCAGATGCAGTTCAACTACTCCTCCGGGACGAACGGGCCGGTGACCCTGCAGCTCTTCAACTATTCGCCCAACCCGGTCACGTTCGCCCTCAACGACAGCGGCTTGGTCGGCTCCAGCAGCGCCGGCGCCGTCACCACGCCCGTGACGCTGGAGCTTGCCTCCGGGGCGGCGCCTGCCGCACCAGCGCCCTCAACTCCGGCGGCTGCTCCTCAGCCGAGCCGCGCTCCCGCTGCGGGCGGGACGAACCCGGCCACGATTCCATCGTGCCAGTACACCACCGACAGCACCCACGCACTGCCGTTCTGCAGCACGGGCCAGGTAGCCAATATCACTGTCCCATCTAACGGCTCCGTGCTTTACACCTTCGGCTACCCGGGCGACAATTCGAACATCACCTTCACGGCCACCGTCAATCCGATCGATCCGGCGGCGCCCACTGCCCTAGGCTTCAACGTGTTCGACACGTCCAGCCAGGCCAAGCCGCCGGTGCCGGTGGAGGTGGTCACGATCGAAAGCAACCAGGCCAACAGCGACCCTCACCAGATGCAGTTCAACTACTCATCGGGAACGCAGGGCACGGTCACCCTGCAGCTGTTCAACTACCTGTCCAGCCCGGTCACCTTTGCCTTGAGCGACAGCGGTCTGGTCTCGAGCACCAGCGCCGGCAGCATCACCACGCCCGTAACGCTCCAGCGCGCCTGAGCCGCCGCCGGACGGCGCCTACTCCTGGGGCTTGACCAGCACCTTGAGGGCGCCGTCCACACGCTGGGCGAAGGTGTGCAGCGCCGCGCCGTACTCTTCCAGCGGGAAGGAGTGGGTCACCAGCTCCTTTACGCGGACGCGGCCGCTGACGATGAGGGGAATGACCTCTTCCATGGTGTTGGGATTGGCCCGCACCCCGTAGAGGTCGATCTCCTCCAGAACGATCTTCTGCATGGGCAGCGATACCGGCGTGTCGGGGATACCGGTGAAAGCGGCGCGGCCGCCCTTGCGCAGGACGTTCACGGCCTGCAGCACCGATTCGGCCGTGCCGCCGGTGTCGATCGCCACGTGAGCGCCCTTGCCGTCGGTCCGCGCTTTCACCGCTTCCACCACGTCGCCGGCGTGGTAGTCGACGGTCTCAAAGCCCATCTGCGCGGCCCGCTTCAGTCGATCGCCGCCCCCGGTCATGATTACTCGTCCGGCGCCCAGGGCCTGGGCGCAGTCGGCCGTCAGGAAACCCATCGGCCCGGAGCCCACCACCACGACGGTGTCCCCGGCGTTGATGCCCGGCCGCTTGGCGGAATGGAGGGCGATCGACGCGGTGTCGATCATCGCGCCGGACGGCAGGTCCAGCTCAGGCGGCAGCCGGAACACGCTCTTGATCGAGTGGACGACGTACTGGGCGTCGGCGCCCTGGCTGTAATGGCCGTACTGGTGGTGCAGCGGCTCCTTGCCGTAGTTCTCGCACAGGTTGTAACGGCCGGTCATGCACATGCGGCAGTAGCCGCAGCCTGCGTGGGACGTGCCGGCCACCCGCTCGCCGGGCTTCCAGCCCATCTCCGCGGCCTGATCGCCCGCCTCCACGATCACGCCCGACCACTCGTGGCCGGGCGTGAAGGGGTAGCTCTTGGGCCAGCGGCCGGGGAATTTGCCCTCGTAGATGTGCAGATCCGTGCCGCAGATGGCCACCGAATCGACCTTACACAGGACCTCCGCCGGTCCCGGACGGGGTGTTGGTATATCGCGGATCTCGTGGGCGTTCGGCCCGGTCAGCACGACCGCCCGCATGCGCTCCGGAAGGTCCATGTACCGGAGATTATCCGGCACAGGGGCTGGAACCCTAGTCCACCACGTCGCAGTCGACGAACTTGGGCTGGCCGTCCATCAGCTCCACAAAGCGCTGGTAGAACTGGTTGGTCTCAGGCCGGTTCGAGTTTTCCTGCGCCTTCTCCGCCGATTCGAACTGAATGACTGCCAGGCAATGGCGCGCATCCTTGCGATCCTTCAGCCACTGGCCGGTGATGTAGCCCGGCGCCCGTTTTGCCTCGTCCCGCTCCCAGCGCTCCTGCATTTCTTGGACAGTGTTCCAGGCGTCCTCGCTCTTGAGTCGAGCCTCGATGATCTGAACGAACATAGTTTGTCTCCTTCTCAGTCTTTCCGGCCGAACAGGGCCAATAGACGCGCCTGCGGATCCTCGCCCGCCGACGCAGACAGGTCTTCTCCAAACACCCCGGCGCCGCGCCACTCAGTCGTCAGCTGCTGCGCAATGGGCAGGCAGGCCTCCACCAGCCGGGCATCGAGCCTCGTATTCTGCCCGGTCGCTTTCGCGACATCCCAGCCATGGACCAGCAGGTCCATGAACAGCTGACTGCAATAGTCCGCCCCGGAGAAGTCGCCGAACGAGAGATGGCACGTCGCCTCCATGGCTCCAGGCTCTTGCACCGCCGTGGTTGCCGCGTCGACCGATCTGCGGTAGGCAGCCGCCGGGTCGTTGCCGGTGAGATCGCCGTCGAGCTTGCTGCCGACCTGCTCGATGGTCTTGCCGCGCAGCAGCTCGGCCGCCCATAGGTTCTCTCCGATGATGTGGTTCGCCACCTGCCGCACGTCCCATTCGGAGCACGGTGTCGGGTCAGCCCATTGGTCGGCGCGGACGCCGTCCATGAACCGTTGGGTCGAAGCCATAGCTTGGACGTAGAGCTCGCCTGGTGTCATGGTGTGTTCCCCTTTCGAAGTTGCGACGCACACTACACCCCAGCGTATGCGAGCGCATCCGTAGAAACCGCACAGTTACATGCGCAGAACGGCCCATGGGGCTGCTCACACTCCCCTGGCCTGCTATGGTGGCGCCGATGCGGACTGAGCCTCTGCTGCCGCGGCCTCTGCTCGCGTCGCTGGCGCTGCTCGCGCTCGTTGTGCTGCTGGGGGTCGCCGGCTATCACTGGGTCGAGGGCTACCGCTGGTTCGACGCCCTCTACATGACCATGACCGTGATCACCACGGTCGGCGGCGGGGAGCTGAGGCCGCTGTCGCCGCCTGGCCGGGTGCTGACGGTCGTCCTGCTCGTGGTGGGCATCGGCGGCGCTTCGTACACGCTGCTGTCGATGGTCCGGTACATCATCGAAGGGCAGCTCGGACGGGCTGTGGGAACTCGCGCCATGCGCAGAAAGGTGGGTCGGATGAAGGATCACTTCGTGCTGTGCGGCTTTGGCCGCGTCGGCAGCGAGATAGCGCGCCTGTTCGCCGCGCATGGCATGCCGTTTGTGATCATTGAAGTCGATCAGCAGCGGTTGGAGCGCGCGGCCCGCCAGGGCTACGCCGTGGTGCCGGGCAATGCGGCCGACGTCGAGGTGCTGCGCGAAGCGGGCGTTGAACGGGCCCGCGGCCTCGTGGCCGCCGTCGGGAATGACGCCGACAACGTCTACGTCACCATCTCCGCCCGGGTGCTCCGGCCGGATCTCTACATCGTCAGCCGCGCCAACGAGCCGGACTCCGAGCAGCGCCTGCAGCTCGCCGGAGCCGATCACATTGTGTCGCCCTACACGGCCGGCGCGCGGCTGATGGCCGCCATGGCCCTGAAGCCCGGCTCGGCCAACGAGGTCGAGCAGCTCGAGGCCGAGCTGGGCGCCTAGTACTGGACCTTGGTCTGCCCCCGAGCCATGATGCGCGCCGGCGTCGTCCCGGCATCCCACTGACGCGGCTGAGCGCCGGGCGGCTCCGCGCCCTCGATGCCCGGCTTCTCTAGATCGAGGAACGCGACTACGCGGCAGATGCAGCCCTCGCCGCCGATCCAACGCCACGGGAAGGCGCCGATGACGCAGCGCATACCCGCGATCTCGGCGATCTCGCCACCCAGATTCTCGACCATGCACACGTTGTTCCGGGCGGTGGTGTAGTGGACGTACTCGAAGTCCTTCTCCGGCACGAGCTCCTCGACCGGCGCCCCGTACATTTGCTCGAACTCTTTCACGAGGTCCGGCCGCATCCAGCGGATGCGCACGTACATGGAATGGTCCATGGACGCCAGGTCGCCGCCCAGCATCTTGATCTTGCGGTCGTGGATCAGGTAGTCGATGACTTCCGGTTTTGGGCCTGGGTGGCGGTCGAAGTACATGACATCGTCGCGCGTCGGTTTCGTCCAGTTGTACTGGTCCCAGCCGGTGTAGAGGATGACGATGTCGCCTTCCTGGATCTGCTCGCCCTTGGGCACGCAGCCGAGGACGTCCTCGAGCGAGTAGTAGCTCCAGGGTTTGGTGATGGGCCGTAAGTCGATGATCAGCCCCGTGCCGATGAGGTCCTGGATCGGGATCTGCCCCAGGTCGCGCCCGCGCTCAGCGTAGTGGATGGGCGCGTCGATGTGCGTCCCGGTGTGCATGTTGGTTTCCACTAGCACCGTGCTCTTGCGGTCGCGGTGATGAGTGGTGATGTCGGTCACCTTGATCGAGGCGAACTGCGGCCACGTCGGCATGCGATCGCCCCAGGGTTGGGTGAGGTCCACAACTCTCATTGGTTGCTACACAGGATATGTCATGCTCCAGGTGAGTGGCCTGGCGCAGCTTCCTAACGCATCTGGAGTGCTCCGCGTGCGGCGCTCGCCACGATGCCGGCCAGCCTCAGACGGTCTGCCGCCACTGCGGGCTGGTGCTATTTGCCCGCTATGACCTGGAGGCCGTCAAGCGCGCCGTCAGTCCCGCCGATTTCGCCGGCCGCAGCTGGGAGATGTGGCGCTACCGCGAGCTGCTGCCCGTCCGCGATAAGGCCAATGTGGTCAGCCTGGGCGAGGGCGCTACGCCGGTGCTCACCGCTCGCAAAGACGTTGCCGCCCGGCTGGGCTTCGAGCGCGGCGCCGTGCGGGTCAAGGACGAGGGTCAGAATCCGACCGGGAGCTTCAAGGCTCGGGGGCTGTCGGCAGCCGTCTCTCGCGCCAGGGAGCTGGGCGTGCGCGCCATCGCGCTGCCGAGCGCCGGCAACGCCGCGTCGGCCGCCACGGCCTACGCCGCCGCCGCGGGCATGGAGGCTCACGTGGCGATGCCGCGTGACGTCCCCGAGGTCAACCGTGTCGAGAGCGCCGTCCATGGCGCCGAGGTGACCCTCGTCGACGGGCTGATCAACGACGCCGGCCGGCTCATCAACGAGCAGGCCGCGAAGTACGGCTGGTTCGATGTGTCGACCCTGAGGGAGCCCTACCGGGCCGAGGGCAAGAAGACGATGGGCATCGAGCTGGCCGAGCAGGGCGGCTGGGGCAGCGATTGCCTGCCCGACGTCATCGTCTACCCCGCCGGCGGCGGGACCGGCGTCGTAGGCATGTGGAAGGGCTTCCAGGAGCTGCACGAGCTGGGCTGGATCGGCCCCAAACGCCCGCGCATGGTCATTGTCCAGGCCGAGGGCTGCGCGCCGTTAGTCCGCGCCTTCGAGGCGGGCGCCGAGCACGCCGAGCCCTGGCACAACGCGCAGACCATTGCCGCCGGGATCCGCGTGCCGGCGGCGATCGGCGATTATCTCATCCTGCGGGCGGTGCGCGACAGCGGCGGCACGGCCGTGGCCGTGAGCGACGCCGAGATCCAGGCCGCGCAGCGTCAGATGGGCGCGGCCATGGGCATCTACCCCGCGCCGGAGGGCGCGGCGACCTGGGCGGCGCTGCGCAAGCTGCGCGCCGCCGGGTTCCTGAGCGGCGCCGAGAACGTGGTCCTGTTCAACACCGGCATGGGCATAAAGTACCCGCCGCCGGTCTAGCTTTTTAGTCTTCCTTCTGCTGCGTCCACGGCGCCACGCGGCGTTCCGCGTTGCTCGTCAGCGCCGTCAGGATGATGCCCAGTCCCATCACCACCACGATCGGCACCAGCATATGGTCGGGCTGGAACGAGTTGCTGTAGCGCACGATGAGATAGCCCACGCCGCTGACCGCGGTGAAGAACTCGGCCACCACCATGCCCACCAGGGCCCGGCCCACCGCCAGGCGCATGCCGGCGGCGATGTACGGCAGCGCCGAGGGCAGAATGACGTCTCCCCACAGCGCCCTTTCGGTCGAGCGGAACGAGTGCGCCACCTCCAGCAGGCGCTGGTCGACGTTGCGCACCCCCTGCTCGGTGTTGATGACGATGGCGAACAGGGACGAGATAACCACCACGATCACTTTCGCGGTGATGTCGAAGCCGAACACCAGCGTGATCAACGGCACTAGTGCCACCATGGGCGTCGAGTTGAAGGCCGCGATGTACCACTCCAGCGAGTAGCCCGCTACTTTGCTGCGGGCCATCAGCACGCCCAACGGGATGCCGATCGCGATCGAGATCAATAGCCCGTAAACGAGCGTCAGCAGGCTGCCCTGAAGGTATTTCCACAGCTCGCCGGATTGCGTCATCTCGACGCCCGCTTCGATGACGCGGGAGGGTGGGGCGAACACGGCTTTGTTCACCCGCCGCCCGAAGATCTCCCATAGGGTGAGCAGCACGCCCAGCGAGATGAGGCGCGCCGCCCACATGGTGAAGGCCTCACGCCTTCTTTGTGCCTCAGCCCGTGTTTGCTCCCTGGTCAGGGCTGGGCTTGCCGCCGCGGGCTGGCTGACTGTCGCGCTCACCTCGAAGTTCCCGTCCTAGACAGCCGCCGCCGCTTGGGGCCGCAGCTCTTCCCAGATATGCTGGCGCAGCTCGTTGTAGCGCGCGCTGGCGCGCACATCTTCCGCCCTGCGCGAGCCGGGCAGGCCCACTTCGATCAGCTCCCGCACGCGCCCGGGACGCGCGCTGAGCACCGCGATCTGGTCGCCCAGCACGATGGCCTCATCGATCGAGTGCGTGATGAACACCATCGTCTTGCGCTCGCGCTCCAGGATGCGCAGCAGCTCCTCCTGGAGCAGCTCGCGCGTCTGCGCGTCTAGCGCGCCGAACGGCTCGTCCATCAGCAGCACCTCGGGGCTCACCGCCAGCGCCCGGACCAGCCCGGCCCGCTGCTGCATACCCCCCGAAAGCTGGTACGGGTACATGCGCTCGAAGCCGCTCAGCCCCACCAGGTCCAGGTAGGGTCGGATGCGGCCCCCCCATTCGGACCGCGGCACGCCCTTCAGCTTGAGCCCGTACGACACGTTGTCCCACACGGTTTTCCATGGGAACAGGCCGAAATGCTGGAAGACCATCGCCACTTGCGGGCTTGGCTCTACAACCGGCTGCTCGTCCAGCAGCACGCGGCCCCGCGTCGGCTGCAGCAGGCCGCCCAGGCAGCGCAGCAGCGTCGTCTTGCCGCAGCCCGAGGGCCCCACGATGCACAGCGTCCGGTTCGCTGGGATGTCGAGGTTCAGGTCCTGGAAAGCGACCACCGCGCCCGCCGAGAACGTGCGCGTGGCCCCTTCTACCCGCATCTTGGCCGCGGCTGTCATCCCGACGCTAGTACCAGCGCGGGTCCCCGCTCCACGGTCCGCCGTTGCGCTTCACCGCTTCGTCCACCAGGGACTTGTCCGTCACCTGCGCGTAGGTCGGCTTGTTCTGCGCCTTCACCACGCCCAGTTCCACGTCCTTGTCCAGTGTGTAGTTGATCAGCTTCTCGGGCATACCGTCGTTGACCGCCCAGATGCCGCCCTTCGCCAGCTGGTCGTAGGCCTTATCGATGACCTCGGGCTTGGCCTTGGTCTCCTCGACTGCCCATTTCTTGGTGTTGGTCGGGTCCATGTACATCACCCGCTGCGCTTTGACCACGGCCGTCATAAAGCGCGTCAGCGCCTCGCGCTTGTTCTTGATGTTGTCATCCGTGGCGGCGAAAGCCGAGTACCACCAGTCGGGCGCGATCTCCCAGATGTTGGCGACGTCCACCAGGTCGGGGATCTGCGCGGTGGCGGTCAGGTACTGATCGACGTGCAGCACCGCCGCGTCAATCTGCTTGTTGACCAGCGCCGGCACGCGCCCCGCCGTGGTCACGTTGATGTACTGCACATCCTCCTGTTTGAGGCCGGCCTGCTGCAGGACTAGGCGGGTCATGATGTCGCTGAAGCTGCCGATGCCGCCTGGAATGCCCATCTTCTTGCCCTTGAGGTCGGCGGGCGTCTTGATGTTCGACTGGGCGACCATCGAGACGCTCAGCTTGGGGGCATAGGTGCCCACCGCCTTCACCGGGGCGCCCTGCTGGATGGCTGCGAACAGCGGATCCGAGCTCGTGCCCACGATGTCCAGGCCGCCAGATAGCCCGCCGCGCAGGGCGTCGATGCCGCCCTCGAAGCTCTTCATCTCGACGTCCAGCCCGACCTCGTCGAAGAAGCCCATGTCCTTGGCGATGTAGGCCGCCATGTGGACCATGTTGGGCGGCGTGACCGGATTGCCATAGACCAGCTTGAGCTTCTCGCTCGGCTTGGCCGAGGCACTGAACACCGGGCCGAGGCTGGCCGCCGGCTTGGCCGCTGCCGAGGCCGCCGGCTTGGCGCTGGCTGAGGCGGCCGGTTTCGCGCTGGCCGAAGCGGCCGGTTTCGCGCTGGCCGCGGCGCTTCCCGCCGGCTTGGCGCTCGCCGCGGTGCTGGCTGGCGCAGTTGAGGCTGCCGGTTTGGCGGCGCTCGGGGGCGCACTGCTGGCTGGCGCCGCGCCGCCGCCGCAGGCGCTCAGCAGCAGGATGCCACCGATGAGCCCCAGAGTCATGGAGGGACGTTTCGCAGTCTTGAACATGCTCCACATTGTCCTATACCCGGCAAGCATCATCGAGTAGAATCGCGCTCTAGACCGATTGAAGCCCCGCGGGATTGTTCCCGCCCCAGTGTCCGAGCGAGGTGACACATGCAACAGCGGCCGGTCTTATGGGGTTCCCTGTGGTTCAGCGCGCTGGCTGTCCTGCTGGCAGCCTGCGGCGGCGTACCCGCTGCTTCGCCGCCAGCGGGAGCGCCCTCCAGCCCGCCCTCACGACCGGTGTCGGCTGCCCCGGTCAGCACAGCTCCGGCTAGCGCCGCCCAGCCAGCTGCCTCCGCGGCAGCCGCTGAGCGGCTGGGCATCCGCTATGGTCTGCTGGCATCCATCTCCAATGCCGCCATGTTCGTGCCGGCGGAAGCCGGACAGTTCGCGGCCCAGGGTCTCGACGTCACCATCCAAACGTTCACCGACACGGTGCAGATCATGGTCTCCGTCGGCAGCGGTCAGCTGCAGATGGGCAATATCACGCTCGGGGCCGCTGCGTTTAACGCTCTCAACCGTGGTTTGGACCTCAAGATCCTCGCCTCCAGCACGCAAAACCCGCCACGCGGCGGTGCGGCCGTGCCGGCCATCGCCCGGGCGGATCTGTACGACTCAGGCGCACTGACGAAGCCGGAGCATCTCAAGGGGCGAAAGCTTGCAATCAACGCCAAAGGCAATATCCTGGAATACTCCACCGCCAAGCTCCTGGCCTTGGGCGGTCTGACGCCGAGCGACGTGGAGATGGTGTACATGCCCTTTCCGGACATGATCGCCGCCTTGGGCAACAAATCCCTTGATGCCGGGTTGATGCTGGAGCCCGCCGGCACCCAGGCCATCGTCAAGGGTGTGGGCAAGCTCCTGTCCGACGACTACTCGCCCAACACCCAGAACGCGCTGATGGTGGTGAACGGTAAGTTCGCAGAGCAGCACCGCGATGCCCTGGAGCGCCTGCTGATGATCTATCTGCAGACCACGCGCAGGTTCACCGACGGTGGCTACAAGCGCGACGATCAGGCCCTCTCGATTATCGAGAGCTACACCAAGGTCGCGCCCGATATCACCAAGAGGGTGCCGGATACCTATTGGCCCAGGGACGGTAAAGCCAACCTCGAAAGCCTGCAGGACCAGCAGAACTACTACCTGTCGGTGAAGTCGACTGACTACACCACACCCATCCCGCTCGAGAAGTACATCGACTACAGCTTCCTGGAGGCTGCGCTGAAGAAGCTCGGCAGTTAAGCGTCCCAACTACAATCGCCCTCGTGGACGCGGCCATCGCCGTCGAGAACGCCACCAAGGTCTTCCTGGAGGGCACGGTGGTGGCCTTTCGCCAGCTCAACCTGACGGTCACTCGGGATGAGGTGCTGTGCGTCGTCGGCCCCAGCGGCTGCGGCAAGACGACGCTGCTGCGCTCCATCGGCGGGCTGACGCCGCTGAGCAGTGGCAGCATCCTGGTCCAGGGCAAGCGCGTGACCGGTCCGCCTGAAGGTGTGGCGACCGTGTTTCAGCACTTCGGGCTCCTGCCCTGGAAGACCGTGTACGACAATGCCGCCTTCGGCCTGGCTATGGTGGGCGCGCCGCGGGCGGTCATCCAGGAGCGAGTCGGCCATTACCTCTCGCTGGTCGGCCTGGACGGGTTCCAGCGGCATTACCCCTATCAGCTTTCCGGCGGCATGCAGCAGCGCGTCGGGCTCGTGCGTGCGCTGGCCCTGAATCCGTCCGTTCTGTTGATGGATGAGCCATTCGCCGCCCTGGACGCCCAGACCCGGGAGGTCCTCCAGGAGGAGCTGCTGCGGCTGATGCAGCGGCCGGACGAGCGCAAAACGGTGGTCTTCATCACCCACTCAATCGACGAGGCCATCCTGCTGGGCGACCGCATCGCGGTCCTTTCGTCCCGGCCCGGCCGCGTGCGAGAGATGCTGGACGTTCCGTTCGCCCGCCCGCGCGACGTCTCGGCTGTGCGGGCCGACCCGCGCTTCGCCGAGCTGCGGGAGCACATCTGGAGCGAGCTGCGGCCGGAAGCGGCCGCGGCGGTGTAGGGCGGGCGGCATGCGTAAGCACGATCACAACGTCGGCAAGACGGCGCGTCGAGGTTAATACATGAGCGTCACCGCCCAGACAGCGGTCTTAACCGCCCCCGATGTTCTTCCCGAGCAGTTGGCCGCTAAGGCTGCGGCACGATCTGAACGTCAGCGCCGGCTCGCGCAAACCATCCTCATCAAGGGCCTCTCGTTGGCCGTCGTGCTGACGGCCTGGCAGATCGTCGGCTCGGGCATCAACGAGACCCTCTTCACCGTGCCCACCAAAATCGTGGCCGCCGGCATCCAGATGATCGCCAGCGGAGAGCTGTGGCAGTACCTCGCCCCGAGCCTGGTGGTGCTCCTGCTCGGCTTGGCCATCGCCGCCGTCCTCGGGATCGCCACCGGCCTGCTGCTGGCCCGCTTCTGGGCCCTGGACACCGCGCTGGACATGTACGTCACCTTCCTGTACTCCATCCCGAGCGTGGCGCTGCTGCCGGTGATCGTGCTGTGGGCCGGGTTCGATGTGACGGCCAAAGTCATCGTGCTGGTGCTGTTCGCCTTCTTCCCGCTGGCCATCAACACCTACCAGGGCGTAAAGAACGTCGACCCCAAGCTGATCGAGGTCGGCCGCGCCTTCCGCTGCTCCGAGCGCCAGCTGTGGCGCAACGTCATCCTGCCCGGCGCGCTGCCGTTCATCGTGACCGGCTTCCGGCTGGCCGTAGGCCGAGGCCTTATCGGCATGGTCCTGGCCGACCTGTACACGGCCATCTCGGGGATCGGCTATCTCATCGTGCGCACGGCCAGCACCTACCGGGTGGACAAGATGTTCGTACCTGTAGTCGTGCTCGGCATTCTGGGCATCACGCTTACCGCGCTGCTGCGCTTGGCCGAACGCAAGATCGCTCCCTGGACCGTCGCGGCCGCCCGCGAGTAGGCGCGCAGTAGAATGGGCGCCGATTCCTGACAACCGGGAGGGGTACATGCTGCGCAAGTTAGGCGCGTTTTCGAGCGCGCTCATTCTCCTGAGCGCCTGCGGCGGCGCAGCCGCGCCGGCCAGCGCGCCGCCGTCCAGCGCCTCCGCCAAGCCCTCGACCAGCGCCGCGGCCGAAGCCAGGCCCTCGGCCAGCGCTTCGGCCAACCCCGCCGGCAGCGCCGCGGCCAAGCCGGCCGCCAGCGGCGCGGCCGAAGCCAAGCCCTCGGCCAGCGCCGAGCCGGTCGTCTTCTCGGCCGGCGCCGCGCCTGCCCAGGCCGCCGCCTCGTGCAGCGGGCCCATGCGGAAGGTCACCCTCGGCGTGTCCGTTGCCCCGCCGAACGTCGTCCACACGCCGCCGTTTGTCGCCCGCGGACTGGGTATCTTCGCCAAGCGCTGCATCGAGGCCGACATCGTGCAGTTCGAGGGCGGCCTGTCGCAGACCAACATCACTGCCGTCGCTCGCGGCTCGGTGATGAGCAGCATCAACGCCACGGCCATCGGCCAGGGCGTGAAGGCCCACCAGGTGTGGGGCATGGCGCCGCGCCTGCCGCAGGCCTACGTCGTTGGGCCCGATATCAAGAGCGCTGCTGATCTCAAGGGCAAGAAACTCAGCGCTGCCGGCGGCGGCGTGGGCAGCTTCAACTGGGTCATGGGCCGCGAGGTGCTCAAGACCGCCGGCTTGACCGTGGACGATGCCCAGTTCATCTCGCAGGGCACCGCCGGCCGGCTCCCGGGCCTGGTATCCGGCCAGATCGACGGCGTGGCCCTTCACCCCGAAGATGTCTACCTGGCGCAGAAACAGAAGCCCGGCGTACACATCCTGGTGAACCTGTCCGAGCTGCTGCCCAAGTACTACTTCAACGCCTACGGCGTGGCCGACGACTTCCTGAACCGCGACCGCAAGCTGGTGCTCGACGTGGCCACCTCGCTGATCGAGGCCAACCGCGCCATCTATCAGCAGAAGAACAAGGTGGTGCCGATCATGACCCAGGCCACGGAGAAGCCCAAAGAGGCGGTGGACGTCGCCTGGGATTACCTCACCAAGAACTGCGTGTGGTCCGTCAATACTGGCTTCAACCGCGAGCGCGTCGAATGGTCGATCCAGAACGCCATCGAGAACGGCGACATCGACGCCAGCAAGAAGCCCAGCTACGAGCAGGTCGTGGACGAGAAGCTCGGCAGCGAAGCCCTGGCCGCGGCCGGCGGCCAAACCACCATCAACGGCTGCAGCGACTAGCCATGGCCACTGTAGACCGTCCCCGCACCAGCGGACCGCTTCCCTGGGAGGAGCTCCGTTACCGCATCGACGAACACATCCCCTTCACCACCATGAAAGGCACGCCCTACTACCACGATGCCGTCTACGAGCAGTTCTCGCCCGCCGAGTACGCCCGCCGTTACGCCGCGCTGCGACAGAAGATGCGCGAGCTCAACCTGGACGTGGCTATTGTGCCTGGCGGGCCCAACCACTGGAGCTTCGGCGGCGGCATGCTGTGGCTGACCGGCCATTGGGAGTGGCACGCGGTAGCCAACTACGTCGTGGTGCCCCTCGACGGTGAGCCCACCCTGGTCTACTCCATGGGCGGCACACATGCCGAGGCCGTCCGGCGCGAGGTCTCCGCGGCCCTGAGCGACGTCCGGCACAGCCGCGGCGGCCGCTTCGCCGAGGTCATGGTCGAGCGCATCAAAGAGCTGGGCTTGGAGCGCGGCCGGATCGGCCTGGTTGAGATCGATCCCCGTTTCGGCGACTACCTGCCAGTCAACCAGTACAACACCCTCCGCGAGGGCCTGCCCGAGGCCGAGCTGGTGTTCACCACGGGTCTCATGCACGAGCTGCTGCTGGTCCACAGCGCCGAGGAGCTGGACTGCATCCGCAAGGCCGGCCACCTCTGCCAGCGGGCCATGGAGGCGCTCATCGCGCGCGCCCGGCCTGGCGTCACGGAGTGGCAGCTCGAGGCCGCCGCCGCCAGCGCCATCATCGAGGACGGCGGCAAGGTCGACTTCCTGATCATCGCCTCGAGCTCGATGCACACGCCGGCCATGATTTTCGGCAACCCGCGCCCATCGGGACGCGTGCTCCAGCAGGGTGACTACATCGTCATGGAGCTCGCCGCCGGCTATCGCGGCTACACCGCCCAGATCGGCTCGCCGGTATGCGTGGGCGAGCCCACGCCCGAGGTGCGCCGTTTCTTCGACGACATCGTGCTGCCCGGCTTCAAGCGCATCGTCGACGAGGTCCACCCCGGCAAGAAGGTGAGCCGCATGAGCGAGGCGGGCAGCTTCTTCCGGGGCCACGGCGCGCAGTCACGGCCGATCCTGGTCCACGGCCTGGACCTGACCAGCTCCGAGCCGCATATCTTCGTCGACCACGCCGAGCCGGACCTCGAGCTGCAGCCCGGCATGGCCCTGGTGGTCGAACCCAACCCGGTCACGGCCGACGGCTCGCTGGGCATGTTCTTCGGCCACACGTTCATCGTGACGCCCCACGGGCATGAGTGCGTTGACCAGCTTCCTTGGGAGCTGCACGTGGCTGGCCGTTAAGGACTTGGCTCCGCTCAAGATCGACGTCTTTCCCCACATTTTCCCCATGCCGGTGTTCCAGCGCATCGGCCAGCTCAAGCCCGCGTTTGTGCATGGACCCATCGTGGAGGGCCGGCCGGCGCTCTACGACCTCGACGCTCGGTTCCGGATGATGGACCGCTACGACAACTACGTCCAGGTGCTGACGCTGGCGGCGCCGCCGATCGAGGACTTCGCCGAGGGCCAGGCCGCCATCGACCTGGCCGAGCTGGCCAACGACAGCATGGCCGAGCTGTGCCGCGCCTACCCCGACCGTTTCCTGGGGTTCGCCGCGTCAGTCTCGCTGCACGACGTGGACTCCGGCGTTCGCGAGGCCGATCGGGCCGTCCGGCAGCTTGGCGCGTTGGGCGTGCAGATCTTCACCAACGTTCGCGGCCAGCCAATGGACGCTCCGCGCTTCGAGCCTCTGTACGCCAGGATGGCCGAGCTGGACAAGCTGGTCTGGATCCACCCCACCCGCACGGAAGACCACCCCGACTACGTCACGGAGTCGAAGTCGAAGTACGGCCTGTTCTTCAAGTTCGGCTGGCCGTATGAGACGACGGTCTGCATCTCCCGCCTGATCTTTTCCGGCATCGTAGAGCGCTACCCGCGCCTGCGCTTCCTGACACACCACGCGGGCGGCATTATTCCGCACCTGGCCGGCCGGCTGGGCCTGCGGCAGGACTCGCCCAATCAGCGCAAAGGTATCGGCGTGGACGACCGCTTCACGCCGGAGTACACGGTGCAGCTGTACAAGCGCTTCTATGGCGACAGCGTGTTCTCCGGCGCCCACGGCCCGCTGCAGTGCGCCATCGAGTTCTACGGCCTCGATCACATCCTGTTCGGGACGGACATGCCCTTCGGCGGCGAAGCCGGCGAGCTCTTCGTCCGGGAAACCGTCGCCGACATCGAACAGCTCCCGCCGGCTCAACAGCAGGCGCTGTTCGAAACGAATGCGCGGAAGCTCCTACGCATCTAGCGTGCAGACCGCTAGCTCGTCGCCTCCTGCAGAGTCGTCTCCAGTGCCGGGGGGTGCACCGGCCGGATCAAAGGCAGCGTGACTCCGGCTTCCGCAAAGCGCGACACGAACCCATGCACGTCCGACGGGGACCCCACAATGCCTAGCGCCTGCGCCAGGCGCATCGGCACCGCCTGCGCCGGGTCGCCGCGGTCGCGGTCTCGAAGGAAGGCGTCCACCTCCTCGCCGTAGCCTGCGTTGCGGAACTCCTGCTGGTAGAACGGCAGGCTGGAGTAGCGCACGAGCTCCGTCCGGAAGCTTTGCCAGCCGGCGTCGACGTCCTCGGTCACGGCGGCCGGCACAGGCGCAATGATCTCGAAGCCCTCGAGCGGCTTGCCGGCGCGCTGGCGGCCGGCCGTTACACACGGAACGACGGTGTCCCGCACGTACTCGGGCGTGGGCAGCCACAGCAGCACTCCGTCGGCGATCTCGCCGGCCAGCTCCAGCATGCGCGGGTTCAGAGCGGCGATGTACACCGGCGGTGGCTTGCGCGGCATGGTGTACTCCCATGTCACCCGCCAGTGCTTGCCCTCGTGCTTCACCGGCCCGGCGAAGGCCTGCCGGACAATCCCCACGTACTCGCGCATCGCTTCCAGCGGTTTGCCCATCTGGAGCCCGAGCGCGCCCTCGATGTTCGGCTTGTGGCTCACGCCAAGGCCAAGCCTGAAGCGCCCGCCGGAGATGTCATTCAAGCTGAGCGCCTGCTGCGCCATGACCGCCGGGTGCCGGGTGTAGATCTGGACGATGTCCGTGCCGACCGCGATGCGCTTGGTCGCACACGCGTAGGCTGTCAACACCACGAAGGCTTCGCGGGCCACGTTGTTGGTGACCCACACGCTGTCGTAGCCGAGCTCTTCGGCCAGTTGAACGCTTCGTAACGCCGCGGGCCAGTCGGGGCCGGCGATGAGGACGGTTCCTAGGCGAGCCATTGACCTATGGTACAGGGCGACCTATAGGCCCAGGTAATGCCGCCGGATCTCTGGATCCTGCCGCAGATCGGCCGCCGCCGCGGAACGGGCCACCCGTCCGCTCTCCAGCACGTAGGCGCGGTTGGCCAGCTCCAGGGCGTGCTGCACGCTCTGCTCCACCAGCAGGACTGTCAAACCCGCCCGCCGCAGCTCGCCCAGCACCTCGAAGATGCGCTCCACCGCTACCGGCGCGAGGCCCAACGACGGCTCGTCCAGCATCAGCAGCCGCGGCTCCGACATGAGCGCCCGGGCGATGGCCAGCATCTGCCGCTCGCCGCCCGACAGCGAGCCCGCCGCCTGGCGCTGCCGCTCGCGCAGCCGGGGGAAGATGTCGAACGCGCGCTCCACGTTGCGCGCCGCCAGCGGCCGGGCGCGGGGCAGGTAGGATCCGACCTCCAGGTTCTCGCGGACGCTCATGTCGGGAAAGAGCTGGCCCCCCTCTGGCACTAGGGCCAGGCGTCGTTGACAGATGGCGTGCGCCGGCAGCCGGTCGATGCGCTGGCCGTCGTAGACAATCTCGCCCGACGAGCAGCGGTGCAGGCCGGCTAGAGCCTTCAGGAGCGTCGTCTTGCCGGCCCCGTTCGAGCCGATCACCGCCACCAGCTCGCCCTCCGCCACTTCCAGCGAAACGTCCCATAAGGCCTGCACGTCGCCATAGGCGACGCACAGGTCACGCGCCTGAAGGAGCATACTTGGCGCCCAGGTAGGCCTGGACGACCTTGCGATCGTGGGCCACGTCCTCAGGCCTGCCGTCGGCGATCTTCACGCCGGCGTCGAGGACGGCGATGCGGTCCGACACGCCCATGATCACCTGCATGAGATGCTCGACGATGATCAGCGTTAGCCCCAGCTCCTGTCGGAGCCGCCGCAGCAGGTCGATCGCCGACACGATCTCGCCTGCGTTGAGGCCGGCCATGCTCTCGTCCAGCAGCAGCAGCTTGGGCCGCGTAGCCAGCGCCCGCGCGATCTCCAGCCGCTTGCGCTGGGCCAGCGTGAGACGGCTTACCGGGGCACGCGCCGACGGGCCAAGACCCACGTACTCCAGCAGCCGCTCCGCCTCAGTCTCGGCGGCCCGCACGGCGCCGATGCCAGCGTTCCCGTACAGCACGGCCACCGCCACGTTGTGGAGCACGTCCAGCCCGTGGAACGGCCGCGACAGCTGAAACGTCCGGGCGATGCCCAGCCGGCATACGTCGTTGGGCGCCAGGCCGGCGAGGTCCCGGCCGCTGAAGACCAGCGAGCCGGTGTCTGGCCTGTAGACGCCGGCGATGAGGTTGAACAGCGTCGTCTTGCCCGAGCCGTTCGGCCCGATCAGGCCAAGGATCTCGCCCGCGCGTACCTCCAGGTCGATGGCATTCACCGCCACGAGCCCGCCAAAGCGCTTCGTAAGGCGCTCGGCGCGGAGCAGCGCGCTCATCGCGAAGTCAGGCCCATGATGCCCCGCGGAGCCGCCAGCACGACGATGCCCAGCAGCACCCCGAACACGATGTGGTCGATGCGGATTTGGCCCAGCACGGAAGTGGTCAGGCCGATGTCCAGCAGCTCCATCAGCACCGAGCCAATGACCGGCCCCGCGACGGTGCTGCTGCCGCCGACGACGGCGTAGACCAGCGACTTGATCGAGATGTCGAGCGTGAACACGTCCGGCGCCGAAACGTAGGCCGCGCGATGGGCGTAGATGCTGCCGGCCATGCCGGCGAAGAAGCTGGACAGGGCGAAGGCCACCAGCTTCAGCCGGATGCCGCTCACGCCCACGCTCAGCGCCGCGTCCTGGTCGTCACGAATGGCGCGCAGGCCGTAGCCGAACTTCGAGCGCTCCATCCAGACCACCGCGCCCACGGTCAGCGCCGCCAGCGCCAGGTAGCAGACATAGAAGGCCTGCTCCAGCGCCATCCGCGTGAACGGCATCCCGCCGCGAACGACGATGCCTTCGCCGCTGCCGGTGAAGGGCAGGTTCGCCAGCGCAACCTCGACCACCAGCGAGAGGGCCAGCGTGGCGATGGCGAAGTACGGCCCGCGCAGGCGCAGCGTGGGGAAGCCCACGATGAGCGCGAACAGCGCCGCCGCCAGCCCGGCCGGAACAGCGGCGGCGTACGGCGGCCAGCCCGCGGCTCGGAACAGCAGCGCCGCGACGTACGCCCCAATGCCGAAGAAGGTCACGTGCCCGAAGGAGATGTAGCCGGTGTAGCCGCCGATGATGTTCCAGCTTTGGGCCAGCACGATGAACAGCAGGATCGTGCTGACCAGGCGCATGTAGAAGATCGGCGGCTCCAGGAACGGAAACACGATCAGCACAACGAGCAGCGCCAGCCACAGCCAGGGCCGGCCGAGGCGCTTCCTCACGCGCCACTCCCGCGCAGCAACCCGTGCGGCCGCACCAGCAGCACCAGCAGCAGCAGGCCGTAGATGCAGAAGTCGACCCACCGGAAGGACACATACGTGCCCAGGAAGCTCTCCGCTATCCCCAGCAGCAGGCCGGCCGCGAACGCCCCGCGAATATTGCCGACGCCGCCGAGCACCGTCACCAGGAACGACTTGACTACCCACAGGATGTGCACGCTGGGATGGAACGAGTAGATCAGCCCCAGGGCCACGCCCGCCACGCCGGCCAGCGCCGCGCCAATGCCAAAAGCGATCAGCCCAGTCCGATCCGTGTCGATGCCGGCCAGCATCGCTGCCGCCTGGTTCTGGGCGGTCGCGCGGATGGCCTTCCCGGTGTAGGTGCGCATCAGGAAGGCGTCCAGGCCGAAGACCGCCACCACCGCCATGGCGAACGTGATCGTCCGCACGATGCTCAAGTTCGCGCCCGCGAAGCCGAATGAGACGCCTGAGTAGGAGGGCGTCATGGCCCGGAAATCGCCCGTCCAGACGCGCGTGATGACGTTCTCCAGCACGATCGTGAAGGCGAACAGGATCATCAGCGAGCTGATCTCCGGCTGGCTGACGATCGGCCGAACCAGCGTGCGCTGGACCAGCAGGCCAATCACGAAGAACACCGGCAGCATCAGCACAGCCGACAGCAGCGGGTCGAGCCCGAAGGAGCGGAATAGCGTCAGCGCCACGTAGCTGCCGAGCAGCGCCAGCACGCCGTGGGCGATGTTGACGATCTTCATCACGCCCCAGATCAGTGACAGGCCCACCGCCGGCAGCGCGTACACGCCGCCCGACAGCAGGCCGTTCAGCAGGGTTTGGAGGACGCCCGCCAGGGCTTAGGCCGGGTAGACCGCCTTTCCGTCGGCTACGTCTGGCGGGAAGATAGCCACCTGCTTACCCTTCTGCGTCTGAACCAGGATGGCCGAGTAGGCCGGGATCCCTTCTGAGTCGTACTTCAGCGTGCCCGACACGGTCTGCACAGGGTTCTGGCGCAGCCAATCAGCAATGCAGTCCTGGTCGATCTTGCCGCAGCCCTTGACCCCCGCGGTCAGCACCTCGCCCACTGTCTGGGCGGCGCCGGCGTGGAACGGGATGTAGTCGATCTTGAACTCGCTCTTCGCCCAGTCGTAGAGCTGCTGCACCCCTGGCGTCTTCTGCGTGTGCCATACCTGCACCGGCGTGACCGTCCCGTCGCCGATGTCCTTGAGGTCGCTCGACCAGGTCGGGACGGTCGACGAGATGGCGTTGTACCAGGTCTTCGGTTTGAGCTTCTGCTCGGCCATCGTCTTGGCGATCTGAACCGAGTCCGGGTAGTAGCTCAGCAGGGCCACGGCCTCGACATTGGCCGACTTCGCCTTTTGCACCAGCGGGGTGAAGTCGCTGGTGTTGGCGTCGTACACCTCGTCGACCGCGATGTCCATGCCGGCCTCCTTGGCCAGCGCTTGCAGCCCCTTCTGGACGCCGATGGTGAAGGGATTATTCAGGGTGAAGATGGCCATAGTCTTGGGCCGCTGGTCGGCGGGAAGTGTCTTGACCCAGTCGATCCAGGGCTTGGCGTAGTCACGGTCCAGGAATGTGAAACCCAGGAACGTGTACTTGTTGTTGTGGCCCATGAGCAGTGAGGCGGAGGCAGTCCCTGCCTGCACCAGCACCATCTTCTCCCGCTCCGTGACCGGGATCACAGCGGCCAGGATCGGCGTCGGATAGGGGCCGATCAGCAGATCGGCCTTATCCGATGTGATGTACTTCTCGTACAGCGAGGCGGCCTTTTTGGGGTCGCTCTCATCGTCGTTCAGCACCAGCTTGACCGGACGGCCCAGTAAGCCGCCGTTCTTGTTCAGCTCGTCGAAGTAGTGGCGGTAGGTCTTGTCGTACGTCTTGCCCACGTCGGCGAAGTTGCCGGTCAGCGCCATGGAGCCTTCGATCAGGATCTCTTTGCCGCTCGGCTGAGCGGCCTGCCCGCTGGCCGCCGGCTTCGCCGCGCTGGCGGCCGGCTTGGCCGCGGCTGATGAGCCTGCCGGTGACGCCGCCGGTGCGGTTCCGCCGCAGGCGGCGGCCAGGAGGCCGATGACAGCGATTGATCCCCAAAGCCGGCGCATGATTGGTCTCCCTGGTTGCTTCGTTTGCCAGCTAGTGTACTCTGTCGTCCTATGGCCCGGCATATCGAGCCGATCCATACCCCCGAGCGCGACCCGGCGCTCAATATGCCCTACACCCCGGCCATCAAAGTCCACTCGGGCAAGACGGTCTTCATTTCCGGCGTGACCGCCGCCCCGGTTTACCACCAGCATCCGCATATCCCCCAGGACTTCGACCGCATTCCCGAGGACGCCGCGGAGCAGGCCCGGCTGACCATGGACAACCTGCGCAGCGTCCTCCAGGCCGCCGGCGGGACGCTGGCCGACGTGGTCATGGTGACCCGCTACATCCGAGACATTGCCGAGAACCAGGACGCCATCAACCGGGTGTTGGGCCAGTACTTCGGCGACCATCGCCCCACCAGTACGACCGTCGAGGTGGTCCGCCTGGCCACCGACCCGCGGCTGAAGCTGGAGGTCCACGCCATAGCCGTCGTTCCGGACTAGCACCGAGCAAGAAGGGAGAAGCGAATGTCCCGCACACTCAGTAGCCTGGCTCTTGTGGCACTCTTCCTGGCCGCCTGTGGAGGCACGGCTGCCCCCTCGAGCAGCCCGCCTGCCAGTGTGGCTAAACCGGCATCGGTGGTCGCCTCCGCCAGCGCCAAGCCTGCCGCCAGCGCCGCCGCCTCTGCCAGCGCCAAGCCGGTGGCCAGCGCCAGCGCCAAGCCGGCCGCGTCGGCCGCCGCGGCGGCCTCCGGTCAGCCCATCCGCATCGGCCTCATCGAGGACGTCACCGGCGTGCTGGCCAACACTGCTCGCGACAACATCGACGGCTTCAACTTCTATCTCTCGTCAATCAACAACACCGTCGCCGGCCGGCGCGTCGAGATTACCATCGCCGATACCCAGCTGAAGGCCGACGTGGCGCTGACCAAGGCCAAGCAGCTCGTCGAGAACGACCGGGTAAACCTGATCACCGGCCTCATCGTCACCAACGAGTGCTACGCCATCGCGCCGTACATCCGCGAGGTCCAGATGCCCACCGTCGTCGCCAACGGCTGTGTTGCCCAGAACCTCATGATCGACGACAAGTACAAGAGCCCGTGGCTGATCCGCACCAGTGACAGCAACACCCAGGTCACAGACCCGCTGGTCGACTGGGCCATCAAGCAGGGCTACAAGAAGGCGTCCATGATCTCCATCGACAACGCGGGCGGCGTGGAAGCCTCGGACACGTTTGCCAGCGCCTTCATCAGCCGCGGCGGGACCATCGTCCAGGAGCAGCACCCCGCCTTCGGGACGCCCGATTTCGGCCCTTTGGTCAGCCAGATCGATCCCGGTGCCGACGTGCTGTTCGCATTCGAGACTGGCATCGATGGGCTGCGGCTGGGCCAGGCCGTCGCCAGCTACAGCGGCGCTAAGAAGCCGGTCATCCTCGATTCGATCAACGGCATCACTGACGCCTCCAACCTGCCGCAGCTCAAGGACAAGGCCGAGGGCATCATCAGCTCCAACGTCTACAGCCGAGCCTTCGAAGGCAAGCCCAACCAGGACCTGCTGAAGGCCTGGAACGCCAAGTACGCCGACCGGCTGGTCGGCCCTGCCGTGGCTCACAGCTACTCGGCGGCCCAGGTGATCGTGGCCGCCATCCAGAAGGTCAATGGCAACGTCGAGGATAAGCAGGCCTTCATGAACGCGCTGTACGCCGCCAGCGCCGAGACCGTGAAGGGGCCGCTCAAGCTCGACCAGGACCACGACGTGGTCGAGAACGTCTACATCGCCAAGATGGTCAAGAAGGGCGACACCGTCGACGAGCAGCTGCTCGATACCTATAAGGAAGTGCCCGCCAGTTGGGTGCGGACGCCGCAGCAGCTGCGCACCTTCCCGTTCGGGACCATGAAAGGCAAATGGGTCGGCATGACCAAGGAGCAGATCCCCGGCGGTCCGGTGGGCCCGCCCAAGTAAGCCTTAGGGAGAGGGTGCCGGAAGCGTGGCCGGCTCTCGATTGAGCCGGTCGAAGCTGAACCCCGGCAGCAGCTCCGCCGGGATGGCCTCATCTCCCTCTGGGCAAAGGCCAAGCGTGGCCGCCAGGCGCCCGACCAGGCGTTCAGGGGCCACGCCCGCCTCCCGGAACGCCCGCACGCTGATCGCGCCATGCCGCTTAGACAGCCGCTGTCCGTCCGGCCCGAGGACCAGCGGGACATGGGCGAAGCGCGGCGGCTGAGCGCTGAGCGCCTCGTATAGCAGCAGCTGCCGCGGCGTGGACTCGAGCAAGTCGTCCCCGCGCACCACTTCCTCGATTCGCGTGTCGATGTCGTCCACCACCACCGCCAGCTGGTAGGCGTGCAGCCCGTCCGAGCGGCGGACGATGAAGTCGTCCGAACGTCCGCAAGTCCGGCCGTGCACCAGGTCGTCGAAGCACAGCTCCCGGTCCGGTGCTCGGAAACGGAGTGAGGGCCTGTGGCCGGCGGCGAGCCGTCGCTCGATTTCGGCTTCGGTCAGGTTTCGGCACGTGCCCGGGTACGCGAGTGGAGGACCATGAGGCGCGCTGGCCGCCTGCGCGATGTCCGCCCGCGAGCAGAAGCACGGGTACACCAGCCGCTGCTCCTGCAGGCGCGCCAGCGCCTGGTCGTACAGCTCCAGCCGGTCGCTCTGGCGGATCGGGTCACCGTCCCAATCAAGCCCGAGCCAGCGCAGGTCCTCCAGGATGCGCTGCTCGGCCCCCGGCGCTACCCGCGGCCTGTCGATGTCCTCGATGCGCAGCAGGAACTGGCCGTGCCCGCCCGGCCGGGCGTCTGCGTGGAGTTCGCCGTCCGCGTAGGACTCCCGCCGCGCCGCCAGCCAGGCCACCAGCGCTGTGCGTGCGCCGCCCAGGTGCAGATCGCCGCTCGGCGAGGGCGCGAACCGGCCGCGAGGCATCGGTTAAAAGTAGTACCCTCATGCCCATGCCAGTCATCGAGCACGCGCGGCAGCCCTGGAGCCAGACCCGCCCCGGCGTCAAGTGGCAGTTCATCACCGGCGGCGTAGCCGAAGACGGCGACCAGCCGCGCCCCGGCTTGACCATGTTCTACCAGGAGTTCCAGCCTGGCTTCGGCGTCCCGCGCCACAAGCACGAGCTGGGCGACGAGATCATCACCATTCTCGAAGGCGAGGCCGATACCCTCCTCGGCGACAAGGTGAGCCACGTCACGGCCGGCGCCACCATGCACATCCCGCAGGGCACCGTCCACAGCTTTCTGAACACCGGCTCGGGCGCGCTGCGGGTGGAGTGCGTGCTCTCGGCTAACCTGTTGAAGTCGATCTTCTTCGAAGACCAGCAGGGCGTCCCCGCGCCGTATCAGTAGAACTTCCGCCCCTCGGCCAGCATCTGCACGAACTTCTCGATACGAGCCCGCCGCGTCTCCGGCCTCTTGGCCGACTGCAGCCGGTAGTAGATCGCATAGCGGTTGACGCTGTTCAGCGTCCCGTAGAACGCCGTGGCTTCCGGGTTCTTCTCCAGCTCGGCCATGAAGTCCTCGGGCGGCGCGGCGCTTTTCTGGCCCTGGTAGGCCGCGGCCCAGCGGCCGTCCGCTTTGGCCGCCTCAACTTCGCGCATCCCCGGCGGCTGCATGCGGCCGAGGGCGATGAGCGCCTCGGCCTTCTCGGTGTTGATCTTGGACCAGCCGCTCTTCGGCTTGCGCCGGCTGAACCTCTGAAGGTAGAACGTCTCGTCCAGCGGCAGCCGCTGGTTATCGATCCAGCCCCAGCAGATCGCGGTCTCGAGCGCCTCCGGGAAGGCTACCGTCGTCACTCCGGAGCCTTTCTTGGCGATCTTGAGCGCGATGCCGTCAGACGAGGCGTGGTGCTCGCGCAGCCACGCGTCCCACGCCTGCTGTGATTCGCACAGCAGCTCTTCGTAGGCGATGACTCAGCCCGTCGTAGGACGAGGCCTAAAGCGCGCCGTCCGCGTAGGACCTAGTACAGGTCCTTGCCGCCGCCGGCGGGCGTGGCGTACTCCAGCTCGAAGCGGCCCATCGAGATGCAGTGCGTCGGACAGCGGTTGATGCACAGCCCGCAGCGGATGCAGCTCGTCTCGTCGATCAGCATCGTCGCGCCCTTCTCCCAGCTCTGCGCCTCGGCCAGGGCCGGCTCGGTGAGGGCATCGGCCTCCGTCTTCTCCAGCGGCACCATGCTGATGCAGCTGTACGGGCAGATGTCGACGCAGCCGCCACACAGGATGCATTTCGGCCCGTCGATGAAGATGTTCATCTGGCACTGATAGCAGCGGACCGCCTGCGTGTACGCCTGCTGCTTGCTGTAGCCCTCCTCCCACTCCAGCCGGAAGTCTTTGGTCCGCTCCTCCACCGGCAGCGCCGGCACCCGCTCGTGAGGGATCGTGTCGTAGCCTAGCTCTCGCTGGAAGGGGATGGGCAGCGTGGTGATCGTCGCCTTGCCTGCCGGCATTTCCTCGCCCGTCAGGTCCTCGTAGATGTAGCGCGCCGCTTTGCGGCCGTGGGCGATGGCCTCGATGATGGTCTTGGGGCCGGTCACGAAGTCCCCGGCGGCGTAGATGCGAGGGTTGGTGGTCCGGTAGTCGGGTCCGACCTTCACTGCGCCGCGGTTGAGCTCGATGCCCAGGTGCTCCGGCAGGAAGTCGTTCAGCGGGGCCTGCCCCAGGGCGCCGATGACCATGTCGCAGTCGATGACGAACTCGCTGCCCTCGATCGGCACCGGCGCACGACGGCCCGACGCGTCGGGCTCGCCTAGGCGGTTCCGGATGCACTTGATGCCTTTCACGTGGCCGCTCTCGTCGCCCAGGATCTCGAGCGGCGAGACCAGGAACTCGAAGTGGACGCCCTCTTCCATCGTGTCGCCCCGCTCGATGTCGTCCACCAGCATCTCCTTCTGCGTGCGCCGGTAGATGACTGTGGACGTCTCGGCGCCGAGCCGCAGCACGGACCGCGAGCAGTCCATCGCGGTGTAGCCGCCGCCGATGGTGACCACATGCTTGCCGATCTCGGTCGGCTTGTACAGATTGACCCGTTCCAGGAAGCTGATGCCCTCCCAGGATCCGATGAGGTCCTCGCCGGGAATCCTTGCCCGCAGTCCGATATAGCAGCCGGCGGCCAGGACGATCCGGTCGTACTCGGCCAGCAGGTCGTCCATGGTGATGTTCTTGCCGATCGGCGTGTTGTAGCGGATGTCTACGCCCAGCGCCTTCACCTGGTCGACGTCGAACTCGATGACGTCGCGCGCCAGGCGGAACTCCGGGATGCCCAGCCAGCAGGCGCCGCTGGGCACCGGCGAGGCCTCGAAGATGGTCACCGGGAAGCCCCAGATGGCCAGGTCGTTGGCCACCCCCAGCCCGGCCGGGCCGGCGCCGACGACGGCCACCTTTTCCTTGCGCCACGGCTTGGACGTCATGGGCTTCCAGTTCTCTTTCCAGTCGGCCGCGGCGCGCTTGAGGGAGCAGATGGCGATCCATTCGTCGACGTCGCAGGCCCGGCAGGCGGTCTGGCACGGATGCGAGCAGACGCGGCCGAGAATGCCGGGCAGGATGTTGTCGCGCCGGTTCAGGGCGTAGGCTTCGTTGTACTTACCCTCGGCGATGAGCGCGATGTAGCCGGGCACGTCGGTGTGGACCGGGCAGGCCCACTGACACTTGACGTTACGCTTGTACCACTCCGCGTCGGCCGGCGACAGGACATACGTCTCGCCGCCAGGATGGACCTGGTCCAGCGGCACGTCGAACTGCGCGTAGCGATGCGGTGGCTCCTGCATTCGAACAGCCATAACGGTTTCAGTCTACGCAGAAACCCGGTCTACGGCGCCCATTAAAAAGGCGTTCTGTATACAAATGTGACCAGCGCTAGCCCACGCGCCCGGGTTCGGGGGCGGCTGTGTCCTGGTACGCCCGCAGCTCCTCGGTCTCTTCTTCCGTCTCGAACCACTGGCACCACCAGTTGTAGGCCACCAGCATGCGGATTTTGGCGTGCCAGCAGTAGCCGATGTCGCCGGTGGCCAGGAACCACTTGCATTCCTTGCACCGCTCGCCGTCGCTCGGCTGCGCCTGAAGAATCGCGTCCTCCATGCGGTGCAAGAGCATCATGCCCTCGCGTTCGCGTTCGGGATCGATCTCTTCCGGCATCAGTTCGATTCTAGGCAAAAGCGCACAAACAACGCCGCTCCGGTTCTGGCCTTTTGTCCATAGCCAACAGGAACCAACCCCCATACCATCCTGGTAAATGGACCACGAGCTGCAGCAGCGGCTGCGCGAGCTCGATTTTCTCGAGCGCATCGTCCGAGCCACCGCCGAGGCGACGAATCACGCCGAGCTGCTCCGCCGGGTCATCGATGAGGCCACGGGCGCCACGGCTTCAGAGGTGTGCTCCCTGTACCTGTGGAGCGACGCCGAGCACGCGCTCGTGCTCGTCGCCACCAACGGCCTTACCCAAGCCGCCGTCGGGCGGGTGCGGCTGGCGCTTGGCGAAGGCGTGACCGGCTGGGTAGCCGCCCAGGGGCAGCCTCTGGCGGTGCCCGACGTCCACTACGAGCCTCGCTTCCAGTGGGTGCCGGGCTTGGATCAGGAACGCTTCGTGTCCATGCTCTCCGTGCCCATCAAGTCCCGCGGCCGCGTGCTGGGCGTCATGAACCTGCAGACCGAAAGGGCCCGCGAGTTCGGCGAGGCCCAGATCGCCTTCGCACAGACCATCGCCGCTCATATCGCCGGCATCCTGGACCTGGCTTCCGCCCGCGAAAAGGCCTCCGAGGAGCTGGCCAGCCAGCGAACGGCGGTGGCTCAGCTGATGGCGCTGCACGGCGGTGATGCCGGCCTGGCCGAGCTGCTGCGCCGCGACTTCCTGGTCCCGCTGCAGGAAGTGGCCCGTCTGGCCACGCGCCTCAACGCCCAGGTGGGCTGGATCGAGCCGGCCGATTGCCGCGACCTGGCCTGGCAGCTGAGGGCGCTCGAAGCGCGGGTGGAGCGGCTGATCGGGCTCGTTGACACCGCGGACAGAAGTGAGTCCCCCGCCCGCCGGCGACGATCCGCCTGATCGGCGTCCCGCACGTTAAGCACGGCTCGCCCGTGCGTCCGTAGACCCGCAGGTGGACGTGGTGATAGCCCTTCTGCCCGGCGGGGTCCCGGTAGTCGTCGATGCTCGACCCGCGGTTCGCGATCGATTCCTCGAGCACGTCGATGATGGCCTGGTGCAGCTTGGCGATCTGCCTTGGCGTTAGGCTGGCGCTCGAGCGAAGCGGGTGGATTCCGGCTCGAAACAACGCCTCGTCGACGTAGATGTTCCCCATGCCCGCCAGGAAGCCCTGGTTCATGAGCAGCGGTTTGATGCGCCCCGTCCGCTTGCCCAGCAGCGCCCGGAATGCCGGCAGGGTGAACGTCGCTTCCAGCGGTTCGGGCCCGAGCTCGGCGATCTTCGGGAAATCCTGTAGGCGGTCGGCTTCGACGACATACATCCGGCCGAATTTTCGAATGTCCGCGAACCGCAGCTGCATGCCCCGATCTAAATGCAAGAGGACGCGCGTGTACGGGTTCGGCGGCTCGCTGGCCGGCACGTACAGTAGCTGGCCGGTCATCTTGAGGTGGACCAACAGGGTGGCGTTGTCCGCCAGCCGGATGATGACGAACTTGCCCCGGCGGCCGGTGTCCTCGATGCGGCGCTCGCGGATAAGCTCCCGGAACTCCGGCACGCTCGGGTAGCCGATCTCCCGCTCCCAGAAGACCTCCGCCCGCTCGATGGTGTGCCCAACGATCTTCTCCCGTAGGTCGCGACGGATCGTCTCGACCTCAGGCAGCTCGGGCAACGGCTACGCGACGCTGACGGGTTCGGGCGCCTCGACCGGGGCGATCTCGCCCCAGTTTCGGCCGGTCTTCACATCCACCGTCAGCGGCACGGCGAGCTGCAGCGCGCCCCCCATCACGTCCTTGACCAGCTTGGTCATGAGCTGCAGCTCTTCCTCCGGGACCTCGAACACCAGCTCGTCGTGAACCTGCAGGATCATCCGGCTGCGGACCTTGCGCTCGCGCATCTCGGCCAGCAGCCGGATCATGGCCAGCTTGATGATGTCGGCGGCCGTGCCCTGGATGGGCATGTTGATGGCCATCCGCTCGGCCGCCGACCGCAGCTGGTAGTTGGCGGCGTGGATGTCCGGGATGTAGCGGCGGCGGTTGAGCAACGTGCACACGTAGCCAAGCTCGGCCGCGTCACGCTTGGTCTGCAGCATGTAGCGCTGAATACCGGGATACGTCTCGAAGTAGCCCTTGATGAAGTTGCCGGCGTCCTCGCGGCTCATGCCGGTGCCCCGCGCTAGGCCGAAATCGCTCAGGCCGTAGGCGATCCCGAAGTTGACCATCTTGGCCACGCGCCGCATGTCGCCGGTTACCTGATCTATCGGCGTCTTGAACACGAACGCCGCCGTGGAGGCGTGGATGTCTTCGTGGCGCTGGAACGCGCCGATGAGGTTCGGGTCGCCGGTCACGTGGGCCAGGATGCGCAGCTCGATCTGCGAATAGTCGGCCGCCAGCAAGAACCACGACGGGTCGGAGCACACGAACGCCTGCCGGATGCGCGTGCCCAGCTCCGTCCGAATGGGAATGTTCTGGAGGTTGGGCTCGCTGCTGGACAGCCTGCCCGTCGTGGCAGTGGTCTGGCTGAAGGACGTATGCACGCGTCCCGTCTGCTGGTTGATCAACCCCGGCAGGGCGTCCACGTAGGTCGACTTGAGCTTGCACAGCCCCCGCCACTCCAGCACCTTGGCCACGACGGGGTGCATGTCCTGCAGCTCTTCGAGGACCGACGCATCGGTCGAGTAGCCCGTCTTGGTGCGTTTGCCGCCGGGCAGGTGCAGCTCGCCGAACAGGACCTGCCCGAGCTGCTGGGTGGAGCCGATATTGAACTGGTGGCCGACCTCGTTGTAGATGTCCAGCTCGAGCTCGCGGATACGCTGGTCCATCTCGATGGCCAGCTCGCGCAGGAATGCCGTATTGATGGCCACCCCGTTGAACTCCATCTCGGCCACCACCGGGATGAGCGGCAGCTCCACTTCCACGAACAGCTGGTGGAGGGCCTTGTCCTTGAGCTCGCGCTCGAGGATGGGCGTGACCCGGCGGACGGCGTCGGCCTCGCGGCAAGCGGTCTCCGCGACCTGGCTCGGCGGCAGGCTGGCCAGCGGCACGGCCTTGGCCCCCGTGCCGGTCAGGTCCGAGAGGCTGGTCAACTCCTCGTTCAGCTTTTGCAGGCTCACGTCCTTCAGGTTCGGCGTGCGGTTGGTGCTGGCCAGGAAGTAGGCGATCGCGGTATCGAAAGCGATGCCGCGGAGCTCAATGCCGTGCCGCCGCAGGACCAGCAGGTCGAACTTGAGGTCGTGCCCCGTTTTCTTGACGGACTCGTCCTCCAGGACATCCTTCAGCTCCTGTAGAGGCGAGTCGCTTTCCCTGAGGTCTAGATAGGCCGGCCCGTCGTCGCAGGCGAAGGCGATACCCAGGAGCCGGCATTCCATGGCCCGCTGGCTGCTGCACACCACCCGCATAGCAAAGGACCCGGCGGCGCGTAACCGCGCCCGTATCTCCCCTTCCCTTTGAAGGGAAGGGGCAGGGGCAAGGGTAGACGGAACCTCTACTTGTGCTTCCCGTTCGCGTCCGCCAACGGCGGAGTCGAACATCGACAGCTGCGCCGCCGGCGGCGCAGACCCGTACAGCGGTCCGGAGGGCTCCGCCGCGGACCCCCCAGCCGGTCGGGGCAGCCGCGGCACCAGCGAGTTGAACTCCAGCTCCCGAAACAGCTCCACCGCCGCGCCGCGGTCGTAGTCCGGCCGGCGGCAGGCTTCCAGGTCCAGCGCCACCCCGGGCGCCTCCACGATCGTCGCCAGGCGTTTGCCTTGGAGCACCTGCTGCTCGTACTCCTCCAGCAGATCCCGCTGCTTGCCCTTGAGCTCCGGCAGGTGCTCATAGATGCCCTCGATCGACCCGTAGCGCGCCACCAGCTCCGAGGCCGTCTTGTCGCCGAAGCCCGGCACGCCCGGGATGTTGTCCGACGGGTCGCCCTTCAAGGCCTTGAAGTCGATCGTCTGGATGGGCGAGATACCGAAGCGCTCCCGCACCTTCTCCTCGTCGTAGATGACGATGTCCGCCATGCGCCCCCGCGGCGCGTACACTCGCACCTTCGGCCCCACCAGCTGGAGCGTGTCCAGATCGCCGGTGACGATCGTCACCAGCACGCCCTGATTGGCGCCCTGGTGCGACAGCGTGCCGATGACGTCGTCCGCCTCGTAGCCGTCCACCTCGAACACCGGCAGGTGCAGCACATCCACGATCTGCCGCACTCGCTGGATCTGGCCGGACAGCTCCGAGGGCATGGCCGGCCGCTGGGCCTTGTACTCTTTGTACTCCTCGTGCCGGAACGTCGGCTTTGGCCGGTCAAAAGCGCACGCGATGTACTCCGGCTGGAGCTCCTGGATGGCCTTCAGGACCATCGAGGTGAAGCCGAAAACCGCGCTGGTGAGCTCGCCTTTGGTGGTCGAAAGTGGGGGCAGCGCATGGTACGCGCGGTAGATCAGCGCATGCCCATCGATGAGCATCAGCTGTCCGCCGGACGCCACCTCCCAACTATACTTTCGCTACCTCATGCCCAAGCGGACCACGTACCAGAAGGACGTCCTGGACAACGGGCTGAGGGTCATCACGTCCCCCATGCCGGAGATGCGATCGGTCACCATCGGCCTCTTCCTGGCCGTGGGATCGCGCTTCGAGAAGCCCAGGGAAAGCGGCGTCTCGCACTTCATCGAGCACATGCTCTTCAAAGGCACGCGCAAGTACCCCACCTCCAAGGACGTGTCCGGCACGATCGAGGGCATCGGTGGCGTCCTCAACGCCGCCACCGACAAGGAGCTGACCGTCTACTGGGCGAAGGTTGCCGGCAGCCAGTTCTCGCTGGCTTTCGACGTCCTCGTCGACATGATCCTGGCGCCCAAGTTCGATCCCGCCGAGATCGAGAAAGAGCGCAAGGTCATCATCGAAGAGCTGGGCATGTACATGGACAGCCCGCACGATTGGGTGCACGTCCTTATAGACGAGGTGCTGTGGCCCAACCACCCGCTCGGCTGGGACGTGGGCGGGACGAAGGAGTCCGTGAGCGGCATCACTCGCCGCGGCATGATGGGCTACATGGCCCGCAGCTACGGGCCGGAGAACCTGGTCATCAGCGTGGCGGGCGACGTGAAGCACAAGCTCGTGCTCGAAGAGACGAGCAAGCGCTTCGCCTCGTGGGAGCGCAAGAGCTTGCCCAGCTACAAGCCGGCGCCGAACCGCAACGGCGCCTCCCCGCTGCGCGTCGAGTACAAGGCCACCGAGCAGGCCAACGTGTGTATCGCCGGGCCGGCCCTCTCCCGCAATCACCCCGATCGCTTCAAGCTGGCGCTGCTGAACGTCATCTTCGGCGAGGGCATGACCTCGCGCCTGTTCCTCGAGATCCGCGAGAAACTCGGCCTGGCTTATGACGTCCACTCCTATATCAACCACTTCGCCGACGCCGGCGCCCTCGTTATCTACGCCGGCGTGGATCCATCGAAGATCGATAGCGCCATCTCCGCCGTCGTGCATGAGATCGACCGCTTACGGCAGGAGCCGGTGAGCGCGGAGGAGCTGCACCACGCGCGCGAGTACTACAAGGGCCGCATGGTGCTGCGCCTGGAGGACACGCGCGCGGTCGCCGGCTGGCACGGCGGCCAGGAGCTCCTGAACGACAAGATCATGGAAGTCGACGACGTGATCGAGATCATCGATCGCATCACCCCGCGGGATCTCCACGAGCTCGCCCAGAGCCTGTTCACCGACGACTGGCTGCACATGGCGGCGGTGGGGCCGTTCAAGAGCGACAGCCGCTTCCAGAAGCTGCTCCGCTTCTCCTGAGCCGCTCTCCCGCGTATGGGCGCGAAAATGGAGGGCAGATGGAACGCACACTCATCATCGTCAAGCCCGACGCCATGCAGCGCGGCTTGGCCGGCGAGGTGCTCGCCCGGCTGGAGCGCCGCGGCCTCAAGATCGTCGGCCTGAAGCTCATGCAAATCGACCAGGCGCTCGCCCACCGGCACTACGGCGAACACCAGGGCAAGCCCTTCTTCGACGGCCTGGTCAGCTTCATCACCTCCAGCCCCGTGATTGTGGGCGTGCTCGAAGGCGCCAACGCCGTTCAGGCGGTGCGCAGCACGATGGGCGCCACCAACCCGATCTCCGCCGGGCCGGGCACCATCAGAGGCGATCTCGCTCTCGAGCTCGGGCGCAATATGGTCCATGGCTCCGATTCCCCTGAGAGCGCCGAGCGCGAGATCGCGCTCTTCTTCAAGCCCGACGAGCTGCTCGACTACGAGCGCAACGTCGACCCCTGGATCTTCGAGTAGGCCCTACCGGGAAAAGACCGGCACCGCGTCGCCCACCAGCAGCGCCCGGAACTCGTTCTCGTTGTCCTCCCGGATGAGCGCGTAGACCTTATCGCCGGTCAGCAGCTCGGTGTCGGCCGTGGGCGTGATGGTCTCGTCGCCCCGCAGCACGACCGAGATGTGCATGTCCCGCGCCAAGCCGATGTCGCGCAGGCGCTTGCCCGCCACCGGGGAGCTGTCCGGGATCTCCACCTCGACGATCTCCATGCCCGCCTGCTTCAGGCTGATCAGGTTGACCATGGCGTGGCGCGGAATCTCCTGCTCGATCAGCGCCAGCAGAATGTTCGTGGCGCTGACGGTGACGTCGATGCCAAGCCGCTCGAAAATGCCCTGGTTCTTGGGGTTGTTCACCCGGGCGATGGCGCGTGGCACCTGGAACTTCACCTTGGCCATCTGGCAGGTCACCAGGTTGTCCTCGTCGTCGCCGGTGACGGCCACCACCACGTCCGCCCGCTCGGTGCCGATCTCCGCCAGGAACGCGGCCTCGCAGCCGTCGCCCCGCACGGCCACGCTCTCGCCAAGCTCTTCGGCCAGCTCCGAGGCGCGGGCTTTTTCCTTCTCGGCCAGGACCACTTCGTAGCCTTCCGAGAGGAGCGCCTTGGTCAGGTAGTAGCCGACCTTGCCTCCGCCGACGACGATCACGTACATGGTTAGTTCTCCAGCATCTCGCGGATGGCGTTGGCGCCCATGATCGTGGGGCAAACCGTCTGCAGGCCAAGCTCGCGATAGGACTGCTCGCGAATCGGATCGTAGATGCGCGTGATGACCTTGGGCACGTTGAACACCGTCTTCACCACCTGGCTGGCCATGATGTTGCGGTTGTCGCCCTCGGTCGTCGCGCAGAAGGCGTCGGCCTCTTCGATGCCCGCCTTGCGCAGGACGTCCTCGTCCACGCCCTCGCCGACCAGCGTGCGCCCCTTGAAGCCCTCGCCCAGCCGGCGGAAGGCCTCGCTGTTGCGGTCGATGATCGTCACCTGGTGGCCGTTGGCGTCCATCATCATCGCCAGCGTGGAGCCGACCCGCCCGCAGCCGAGGATGACGAGCTTCATGTCGTTCGGATTATAGAGAGGGGTTCGGCCGGGCGCGCTAGTGCAATACGAAGGACAGGCCGATGACGATGGCCAGCATGAGTCCGGCGATGAGGGCGATGTTGCGCAGATCGTGCCGCAGGTACACCGCCTCGAGCCGCGCCATCTCCGCCGCGCGGGCCTGCAGCGCCGCCCGCGTCGCGCTCATGGGGGCTGCTTGCCTGGCGGGGCCCGCTTGCGGCCCCGCCGCGGCCTCCTGCGTGTCGGCCACGGTGTGCGCCGGAGCCGGTCTGGGCTGAGGCCGAAGCGGCCTGGGCTGCCGCCGCTGCTTGCGCCTGACGGGCTGGCGGGCAGGCATCAGTGGGGCTCCGGCGTGCGCACGGGCATTTGTTCGAAGTATAGGCCGGCTGCGGGCCCATCGGCGCCCGCTCGCTCGCGGCCGCTACGCTTAAGGGCGCGGGCCCGTAGCTCAGCGGTTAGAGCAGGGGACTCATAATCCCAGGGTCGCAGGTTCGAATCCTGCCGGGCCCACTGGCGCCGAGAACTGGTCCAACACTTGGAACCGTGTGCACGACCAAGACGGGCAGCCGGTCCACTCATCCGTGGCCACCAGCCACTTCCAGCGCATGCTGACGAAGCACGGCATCCCTAAGCGCCGCCACTACGACCTCCGGCATTCAGCCGCGTCCTACCTCATTCATCGGGGTGCCGAGCCCCGCGACGTCGTGCAGCAGCTCGGCCACTCGCGGATCTCCCTGACGGCGAACACCTTCGGACACCTGTTCATCGAACGCAAGCGGCAGCTGGCGAAGGGCATGGGGGAGTTTTAAGGCCGAGTCCGCTTCCTAGCCAACCCAACTTTCAGGCAGCTCGCTCTTGACCAGCTGCGTACATTTGTTCTATCGTATGTCCGTGGCCGACAGATCAGCGATTGAATGGACGGACGCCACGTGGAATCCGGTCACCGGCTGCACTCAGCTGTCGCCAGGCTGCGATCACTGCTACGCGATGACCTTCGCCGAGCGGTTTCGAGGTGTCCCCGGCCACCCCTACGAGCAGGGCTTCGATCTGAAGCTGTGGGACGAGCGTCTTCAGTTGCCGCTCCATTGGAAGTCGCCCCGCCGCGTTTTTGTGAACTCCATGTCCGACCTGTTCCAAGATGGCGTGCCTGACGAGTTCATAAGGCGCGTCTTCGAGGTTATGGGCAAGGCTGACAGGCACGTATTCCAGGTGCTGACCAAGCGCCCGAAGCGCATGGCCGAGCTCGGTAGAACCCTACACTGGCCAGCCAACGTCTGGGCGGGGACGAGCATCGAGATGGACCGCTATGTGTGGCGCGCGAACTACCTCCGGCGCGTTCCTGCCGCGGTGAGGTTCATAAGCGCGGAGCCCCTTCTTGGCCCGCTAACGCGACTAGACCTGGATGGGGTCCACTGGCTTATCACCGGTGGGGAAAGTGGACATCACTTCCGAGTGTGCAAGCACGAATGGGTAGTCGAGCTTCGCGATCGCTGCCAGAGAGCTGGCGTGGCCTTCTTCCACAAGCAGTGGGGCGGGCGGACACCAAAGGCCGGCGGCCGAGAGATTGAAGGTCGCACGTGGGACGAGATGCCAATCCAAGTCTCGGCGATTGCAAAAAGCGAGCGAGCTGTCGCTTAGTTAGGGCCCGCCGGTGCCAGCTCCCGTGGATTTCTTCGACGCCCGCCGCGAATGGTCTCAGTGGAAGCACGAGATACTGCGGCGCTACCTGCCGAAGTTCGCCGGCATCCTCGGATCCGCTTATCCCGTCGTCTACTACGTCGACTGCTTCGCTGGTGCCGGCACGTACAAGGGACACCAGCCGGCTCCCGGCTCTCCACTGATCGCAGCTGAGCTTGCGAAAACGGTGGCCCTCTCCGGAAAATGGTCCTACGAGCTTCGATGCATCAATGTGGAGCCGAACGGCTCATATTTCCAGCAGCTCGCTAACTCGACCGCCGAATACGGAAGCCGCATCCAAAACTTGCATGGGTCGTTTTCCGAACGCTTGTCCGAGATTTTGGCCGTGATTGGAAATTCGCCCACCCTCTTCTTCCTCGACCCGTTCGGCTACAAGGGTATGGAGTGGAGGGCAATCAAGCGACTCGCAGTCCGTTCCAAGGTTGCGAAGACCGAGATGCTGATCAACTTCAACGTTGGCAAGGTCGACCGAGACGCCGGATGGCTGGATTCGTACAACCAGCCCGCGGCTGCCGCATTCGTCCAAGGCGTCTCGGAGTTGATGGGCACCACGGACTGGCAGAACGTCTATGACGAGAGCCAACCTAAACCCACGCGGGACCGCGCGTTGACGGACTTCTACTCGCACCGCCTGGCCCAAAGCTTCGGCGGCGGGACGGCCCGGTACGCCGTGCGAACAGCTAAAGGAGCCGTCAAGTACTTCGTGCTGCACGTGGCCAACCATCCCCGCGCCTATCGTGAAATGAGCGACGTGATTTATCGCGTCGAAGCCGACTACGGGGCCGCCAAGGAGCTGCTGGAGCTGCAGAGGGGCAAGCAGCTATCCATGGATACCTTCTTCAATCCCGCACCGCCGCCTGACGAGGCAGAAGCTGATAGCATCCTGCGCTTAGCTGATGACATCTACGAGCTGGGCAAAAAGGGCGGCGTAGCGACATTCGGTCAACTGCAAGATGCACTCGCCCCGCGCTGGTTCGGCCGCGCCATCGAAAAGCACTACCGTGCCGCCTGCAAAGAGCTCGTGCGACAGGGGAAAATCGAGCGGGAGAAAGAAACCGGCATCGGCGAGGGCACTTGGCTCAAATTCGTCTGACCTACCGAGTAAACCGCGTGATTGCCACGCTAGCCCTTTTCGAGGTCACCGGCTAGCCAACGAATCGGCTTGCAACCAAGCTGCCCACAGTTCCACCGATAGGGCTTCCCATGTGCATTTCGTTCCAGCCGCATTCTTCGTCGGCAAGTCGGGCATTTCGGAGCGGTGATGAAGGGTGCTCTGCGATCGACGGCTCGGACGTGTCCGCTACAACTCGTCTTCTCCAGTGAGTGGCGCAAGCAGGCGAGCTTGAGCGGCTGGCGGTCGTTAAATGTCGCGTTTTGGTTCTTCTGATTCACCAGCACGAGTTCCCCGCCACATTTCGGACAGCAGGATGACTCACCTGCCGATGAGTTCTCGTAGTTAGCGATGAGTGGTTCCAGTTGCAGCATCCGCTCGATCAATGCTGCCGCGTCCCGGCTTTCTAATCGCCACATGTGTTCGTGACTAGCTGTTTGGCTCGCCCAGTTCAGACTTCCGTCATACACAATGTGCCCGTCGATGACGATCGTCTTGGCGTGGATGCCGGACATCGGGATTAGATGTACACCCAGTTGACCAAGGTGCTCAAAGACGGCCCTGCCAAAGTCGGGGTCACCCTTGCGCCACTCGGGGTCACAAAGCGGCTTATGCAGCAAGTAAACCTCGACGGCAGCTCTCCCGCGCTGCCCCTCAAGAACCTGTGTCCATTCGCGTAGCGCAGTGATCTCCGGCTCAATTTTGGGCCATCGCGTCTTGCCGATGAACGGCGTATACAGAATCACGCGCTCCTTTGCGCGCCGCAGATCCTTGATGAATGCTGGATAGAACGTTGTCTCATCAAATAGAGCCATGCCTTTAGGTAGGGCTACTTCACCCCATCCGTGTGCAGTGGACACGCTTTGGGCAACGCGCTGTCGAAACCGATCTCCCAGTATTTCGACGGCATTGAGCACGGTCGCAGACGCCCTCAGGTGGTTCCACAACTCTCCGAAACCGCTCCCGGGCTTGGCATGTGAGGCAAGCCACTTGGCGTCCCCAACGAAGACAAATTGGTGGCGCGCTCTAGTCACAGCCACGTTTAGGTCTTTGCGAACCTGACGATATTCATGGGGATCTGTCAACCGCGCCGTCCAGTGTGGCTCGCCAAGAACGCTGTCGAAGACGATAACATCGGACTCGTTCCCCTGAAAGGTATGAACAGTCCCAGGTGTGACCCAACGCGAGAGGTTGAAAAGCTCGACGAGCTTGGAGAGATAGCGCCGCTGAGCCGAGTACGGCGTTACCACACCAAACGGGGGTGCCGCTGAGGTTGAGGGCTCACCAACACCTGTAGCAAACATCGCCGCCACCTCAACTGCTGCCTGCCCAGAGTAGAAGTTGAACCGGCTTAGACTGCCGGGCATCTTGCCGCACCACGGGCGCAATTCCGTGGTATCGATGACGACGAGCGGGTTGTCGGTGCCCAGCACATTTGCCAGTTCTGCCGGAACAGGACGCAGCCGCGTCTCCGGGTGGTCCTGGAGACGATTTTTATAGACGAGTGTGCGGGCCACGTCCGCAATGGCGGGATGCATGCGCCTTTGCACTGTGAGTTGCGCCAGCTGAGGATGGGTCTGGTTCCGCTCGACCGCGTCCACGATTCCGCGGCGTTCGAAGATATCCGTAGCAAGTTCGTCATGCGCGATTCCCTCGCGACTATGGACAACCGGCGGGAGTTGGTAAAAATCCCCAACCACCACAACCCGCTTCCGTGCTCGCGCCGCAGCAATCGCCAGTAAAGGTGCCATCGCCATGGATACCTCGTCCACGATTACGCAATCCCACTGGCGGGAACGAAGCTTCTGGTCCATATAGAGCTTCGTAAGCGTCACAAACAGCGCCCGAGCGTTATCCAGGAGTTCGTTCGCCCAATCGTCCGGAATCTCACGATGCTTTCGAATGTCCTCGGCAATAGCAGCGCGTCTGCCTGTCAACTCCTGTAGGTCAGCGGCCAAGGTCTCAAAGGCAGCCAATCCGATAGTGGCGCGACGCGCGTTCTGCAACTTGTCGCGTGCCGATTCGACAGCAGTGTCAGCAGCGGCTTTCTGTGTTTCGCGGCTGTTCAGTTGGCTCTCAGCGAGACGTAGATGCTGGATCGCTTCCTGCATTCGGCTTCTCGCCACCTGCATTCGATGGCCGCGGCCGATGAAGAAAGAGCTTTCGGCTTTTGCCACCTCTGACCGAGCTGTGTCCAGATGAGTCTTCGCGAGTTGCATGTCCCGTTGCGCCTGCGCAAGTCGCTGGCTGTATTCCTTGGCTTGGGACTCGAAAGTTTCAAATGACTGTCTGGCGCGTTCCAGATCTCGCCACGCCCGGAGCTCACGCTCTTTGGCTGTGAGGCGCTGATCCACGTCCTTCTGCTCTTGGAGTAATTTCGTGATGCGCTCTTGGTGCTCCTTCGCCACCTCATCAAGAAATGAATCCAGTGAGCACCTCTTTGGAATCTTCTCCTGCTTGAGCGGGCCGATCTTCAGAACGCGGCCCTGCTCTATCAACGGCGATTCGTATAGCGGACCGGGATGCCGTCCTTCGGCGGGCGGTTCAATGGACGCCCACAGTGCCTGCTCGACTGCAGCGTGTGTGTGCGAGGTGACCAGTACGGTCTCTCCCCGCTCGACCAATGCGGCAATCAGGACCGCAATGCTGAAGGTCTTGCCTGTGCCCGGCGGGCCCCATAGGAACGTAACGCTAGAACCCAATGCTTGCTCGAGAGCGACGCGCTGCGTCTCTGGCATCTCACGAGCGGTTGCCCAGGTTGGCAGGTCACTCCAGCTGACGTGAGCGTCCTCATGCCCAAACAGCTGGCGAGCAATCGTGTGATCGCCGTCCATTTCGTCGATGCGCTCCTTAAGACGTTCCAAGAGGTCCGTCTGCGAGAGCACGAGTTGCGCAAATGGGATAAACGGCGGTAGTGGCGGCTCGCTGGCCTCTACCAGGATCCCGAGACGGTTACCATCTTGCGATACCACCATCGCAGGTACGTCCTGCGTGCCGATCTTGAGACTCCCACTGGCGTCCTCAGGAATTCGAAGTGGATCGGCAAGGAGGAACGTATACACACCGCTCGAACCTGCAGATCGTTCGTCCCGGGTGCCCGATGCGAGGTCGTATGTTTGGTCCTTGCCCTCCTCTTTGAGCAGGGCAATCTCGGCAGCTAACGCTGACGACAGACGCACCAGATCGGGTTTCACAGCGACCCCACAACGGTCCCGATGTTACGCGCCATGGGGTCGCAAGCCAACTTGCTCACCTCATCGTGCTAGGAACGCGGCGTCGCATGGTCGCCGCGCTCTCTGGCGCGTCGTCCGGCATTCCCAGTTCCTCAGGCTTCGACGGTACGGTCACTGCCTATGAGACAAGCTAGCGAGCTGCCAAAATTTGGCCCGAGGACCATCCGTCCCTGGCTCACCAGCCTCGACTCACTCCGCCATCGCCACCTCTCCGGCGGGGACATCCCGCTCAGCGCGCGGATCATCGCCGTGGCGGACGCCTGGGCCACCGCGGAGCAGCGTCTCGGCGGCGCCCCCGACCCCGCCGATGTGCTGGCCAGCGTTCAGCCGCTGGCGGGTGTGCACCTCGACCCGGCGTGCGTCGAGGCTTTGGGTCTGTCGCTGACCGGCCCTCGGCCGCCGGCTAAGTCGGCCGCGCGGCAAGCGGTCGCCCAGATGCTCACGGACCGCGAAGTCCACGTACTGCAATTGCTGGCAAGCGGGATGACCAACCCGCAGATTGCCGAGGCGCTGGTGATCAGCCGTAAGACGGTCGAGCGCCACCTGGAGCACATCTACAGCAAGCTCGATCTATCGAACCGCACGTCGGCGGTCGCGTACGCCGTTCATCACGGTCTGGTCTAGCCTCTCCCGGTCAGGAGATCGTCTTCGACACGGTCCCTGAGCTGGGGTTGAAGTTGTCGTCGCCGCTGTAGGCGGCCGTCACGACGTGCGTACCTCCGCCTAGAGCGGTGGTAACGCAGCTGGCTGTGCCGTCGGGTTTCAGCCGGACCGCCGCGCACAGCGTGAGGCCGCTCACCGCTTCGGTGAAGGTCACCGTGCCCGTTGGCGTACCCGCCCCGGGCGGCACCACGCGCACCGTGGCGGTGAACGTGGCCACCGCGGCCGGCCGGGCCGGCGGAGCCGTGGCGCTCGGTGCGCTTGTCGCCGTGGCTGTGGCGGTCGACCGCGACTGGGTCGTCGAGGTCGCGGCCGGCACGGGCGTGCCGGTCGGGCTCGCGCTTGCGGGGCTGTTCCGGCTGGCGGCTGCGGCGCTCGGGACGGCCGTCGCGCTGCGTGTCGCCGTTGGCGTCGAGCTAGGCTTTTGTGCCGCTCCCGAGCTGGTTGGACTAGGCGTCGCCGTCCCGGTTCCGTCGCGTGCAGCCGTGGCGGACGGCGTCCTGCTGGGTGCTGGCGTCGGCGACTCCGAGGCCGCGCTCACCACCGGGCTAGCCAGGACGAACGCGGCCGCCGTGATGGTTAGGGCCAGTCCGCCCTGACGTTGCATGAACCCCCACACCTGCTGCCACATCCCACCAGGGAGTATGCCCTAGTTGGCGATGTGGCCGGGCTAAGGATGAATCAGTCCGCTGTGCTGGGGCACGATAAACGCCTCCCGTCGGGTCAGGAAATCGCCCACCAGAGCGGCAAACGCTTCCGGCCGGTCGGCGTCGAGCGCGTGGCCGGCGTCGTACACGAGCACGAAGTGGCAGTTGGGCAGCTTCTCGCGATAGAATCGCCCCATCTCCGGCGGGATCACCCTGTCCAGTGTGCCGAACAGCACCAGCACAGGCACTTTCAGCTCGGCCATGCGAGCCTCCAGCTCCGGATCCCGCGGCGGGCCAGACAGGCGGTTCACCAGCGCTTCCTGTTTGGCGATGATCTCCGGCGCGGGCCGAAGCGTGGCCGGCTGCCGTTCGGGATGGGCGTACAGCAGCCCCTGCCGCTCATCGGCCGGGCGCCGCGTCGCGCCCTCCGGCCGGATGGCCGCCGGCGAGACCAGCACCAGCGACCGCGGCGCTTCCGGCCGCTGCACGGCAAGCCACAGCGCCAGCCTGCCGCCAAACGACGTTCCCAGCAGGTTGTAGCGGTCCAGGCCCAGCGCCGCCGCGGCCTTTCCCATTGTCAACGCCAGCTCCTGAATCGACGATGAGCGGTCGTTGACCGGGGACTCCCCGAAGCCGGGGACCTCGAACAGGATGACGCGATAGCTCTCCGCCAGCAGCTCGTGCGAGCGTGACTGTCGCAGCCCGCCGGCCCCGTGCAGCACCACCACCGGCTCGCCGGAGCCCGCCTCTTTGTAGCGGATATGGAACCCGTCGGCGTCGACGAACTTCTCCGTGAACACCGCCTACAGCTCCTGCATCCGGGGCAGGACCTTGGTGCCGAACAGCTCCAGCGACTTGAGGGTCTTGTCCCGGCCCACCGGGGAGAAGATGACCTCCAGGTAACCGTTGCCCAGCGCCTGGTGGATGTCCCGGACCTGCGACAGTACGGTGTCCGGGCTGCCGGCCACCAGCTGTCCCAGCTGCAGCCGCTCGTTCAGGTCGTGCGCGGCATGCCGGTCCCGCTGGCGCTGCGTGTCACGCCCGTAGTAGCCGGCATTCGCCGCCGCGTCGTCGACCGCCTTGTTGCTGGTGCTGTACGCCGTCCGCCGCTCGCCGCCGCCCGATGCCAGCAGGTCCTCGATGGCCTCCTCATCGGTATCGGCAACGTGGATGGCGCAGCGGTACAGCACGTCGTCGGGACTCGGCTCCCAGCCGTTTTCCGCCGCCTTCTCTCGGTAGTAGCGCACGGCGTCGGTGGCGTAGGGAACCGTGGTGAAGGCGAAGCCCACGCTCAGGTGATTACGGGCGGCGAACTCGCCCGACTCCGGGCTCGAGGCCGAGACGTAGATAGGCGGATGCGGCTGCTGCACCGGTCGGGGCCAGATCGAGATCGCCCGGAACTCGTAGTAACGCCCCGCCCAGCCGAACGGCTGCGGCTCCGTCCAGGCCTTCACGATCAGCTCCATGGCCTCCTCGAAGCGCTGGCGCGACTCGGCCGGGTTGACGCCATATGTGACGTACTCGTTCGAGGTGCCGCGCAGCATCCCCGCCACGATGCGGCCGCCCGTGAGCGTGTCCAGCATGGCGAACTCCTCGGCCACGCGCACCGGGTTCAGGATGGGAATGTCCGGCCCCAGCAGCGCGATCTTGGCCTTCTTTACGCGCTGGGTGAGCGCCCCGGCCATGATCATCGGATTGGGCGTCAGGCCCATCGGCGCGTAGTGGTGCTCGGCCACGGTCACCCAATCGAAGCCAAGCTCGTCGGCCATCTGGAACATCTCCAGGCTGGCCGCCATCGACCTCTGGGCCACCTCTGTGGAGAACGACTGGCTGGGCACCGGCCACACACCGCGCGGCGCCGGTCCTTGGTAAGGGACGGACGAAAAGAGGGCCGCCTTCATTGCGCCTAAGAATAGGGCACGCCTTGTGCGTCCCTCTGAGTGATTCACAGTTGAGGAGGACCCACACGATGGCAAAGATCGAGCATTCTGTAGAAGTGAACGTGCCGCTGAATACGGCCTACAACCAGTGGACCCAGTTAGAGAGCTTCCCGCAATTCATGGAGGGCGTGAAGGAAGTCCGCCAGCTCGACGATAAGCGCCTCCACTGGCGCGCCGAAATCGGCGGCCAGGAGCGCGAGTGGGAGGCGGAGATCACCGAGCAGATCCCGGACGAGCGCGTCGCCTGGACCAGCCGCACCGGCGCGCGCAACGCGGGCGTGGTGACATTCCACCGGCTCGACCCGTCGCGAACCAAAATCATGCTCCAGATGGAGTACGAGCCCGAGGGCGTCACGGAAACCATGGGCGACATGGTGGGCGCCGTCACCGGCCGCGTCAAAGGCGACCTCGATCGCTTCAAGGAGTTCATCGAGCGGCGCGGCGCCGAGACCGGCGCCTGGCGCGGTGAGATCAAACGCGAGCCCGTGGAAGGCGAACCCGGCCGCATAAGCAGCTGACGCGCTACGCGAAAGGGGCCCCGGCAATGGCGCCGGGGCCCCTTTCGTCGCCCAACACTTGACAGGCTGGCCAAATGTGCAGTATGCTCACTTGTGCAGTAAGCACCGGAGGTGTCAGCTTGCCGAACAGACAGGAGCTCACTCCCAAACAGCGGGAGGTGCTCGACGCCGTCGCCGAGTGGATCCGGGAGCGCGGGCGCCCGCCAACGCTTCGCGAGCTGGCTCAGCGCATGCGCGTCTCCTCAACCAACGCCATTCGCGACCATCTTCGCGTGCTGGAGGGGAAGGGCTACCTCAAGCGCGAGGCTCGGCTGTCACGTGGCCTCGAGGTGATCCGCGGCGGCAAGGCCGACGTGCCGGAGCGGCCGGCCCCTCTGCAGGGGCCCAGCCGCGAGCTGGTCCCCATCCCGCTGGTTGGCCGCGTCGCCGCCGGCGCCCCCATCCTGGCCGAGGAGAACATCGAGGACACCCTCTACCTCGACAAGTTCTTCGTGCGCGAAGGCGATCTGTTCGCACTGCAGGTCAAGGGCAACAGCATGATCAACGCTGGGATCTTCGACGGGGACTACGTCTTCGTGCGCCAACAGCCCGATGCGAACCGGGGCGAGATCGTGGTGGCGCTCATTGGCGATGAAGCTACCGTCAAGACGTACTACCCCGAGAACGGCCAGATCCGGCTGCAGCCGGAGAACGATGCAATGCAGCCGATCATCATCCGCCGCGGTGATCCGGAGGTCCGGATCGTCGGCAAGGTGTCGGCCGTGCTCAGGAAGATGTAGGCGTCGCGTCCGGCGAGGTCGCGTCGGGCGGCGCGGCCTCGGGTGAGGGGCTCGGGTTCGGGCTCGGCCCCACGTGGTAGATGTTCCGCCACTGCACGTAGTGGCTCTTGAAGTCGTCCGTCTTCACCTGCCCGTCAGGCATGCTGATCGTGCGCTTCAGCAAGACATCGAAGCCATCGTGCGCCCAGTCGGTCTGTTCGACCTGGCCCGGCGCCAGCTTCCGATCGGTCACGTACTTGTCGGGCAGCGCGGGCTTGCGATTTGAGATCAGCGGCCCCACCATCTCCACGTTGCGGTTCACCGGCTTACCGTAGAAGTCCACGAACAGCTGCGATGTGGGCGCGTCCACACGCGTCGTGATCGTGATTGGCGCGCCGGTATCGTTCACGAACTTGAAATCCAGGTTCGGGCTCCACACCGTCGCGTCGAAGCCCTCGGGGGCACCGCCCTGCGTGTAGTAGGGGACCGGGTAGGCGTGGTCGTGGCGCTCGAGCACCGGCAAGCCCGCCCAGAAGGCAGCCCGGAAGGTGGTCGTGGACACCTGGCAGATGCCGCCGCCTAGGCCCTTCTCCGTCGAGTCGCCGATGATCACCAGGCCCTCGGCCCAGCCCGCGTCGGCCCCCACGTCGCCCATGATCTGGTTGAACGAGAACGTCGCGCCGTCGGGGACCACAGTCCCGTTGAGCCGTTTGGCCATCAGCCGGATGTTGAACACCCGGTTGTTCGGCGAGCCCGCGAAGTTGGACACGCCCTCGGCGATCAGCTGCGGCTGGGAAACGGGCGCCAGCCAGCCCGAGCCGGCGAGATTTTTGGTGATGTACTGATCGCCCAGCAGGGCCAGCGACACCGAGTAGGCCGGCGGCAGCTCGGGATGCCATTCGAAACGCGCCCGCTGGAAGTACTGGACGCGGAAGCCATCCTCGACGATCTCGTCCGATATCGGATAGCCGAACTGCTCGAGCCCGCCCCGGCTGTCGAAGTACTTCAGGAAAGCGTGATGGACGGTGTGGCTGGTCTCCTTGAAGTACCGCACATCCGCGGTGTTGGGCACCGGCTTGGCGGCGTCGAACGTGCGGCCCTGGGCGAGCATGCTTCCCAGCAGGCTGAGCTGCACCTGGTTGATCTCCGGGTGCCACTCCATACGCGCGCGCTGGAAGTACTGCACCAGGAAACCGTTCTCCTGGACGGGCTCGGTGCGCGGGAAGCCGAACGCGTCCAGGCCGCCGTGCGCCTCGAAAAATTCGCGGAAGTTCCCGCCCAGGCTGTGGCCGGTCTCGGGGAACCAGCGGATGGCGGCGGCCCCCACTTTCGGGGCGCTTCCAGGGGCCGGGGTGGATTGTGGCGAGGCCGCCGCGAAGGCGGTGCAAGGCATCAGCGCCAGCCCGAAAGCGAGCAGACGTAGGAACTTGGGAAGCACTCGCCGTTAGGGTAGCACCCGGCGGCAAATGTCAGTGGAAGTTGTGGGAGGCTTGGGCGGCGGCCAGATCGGGGATGTGGATGGGCTCGAAACGCTCGGCCAGGAGGTTCACATTGGGGCCGCGCCACTGCACCCGCCCGTCGATCTTGACGAACGGCTCCAGGCGGATGACCTCGCGCTGGCGGTCGAACAGGTCCGCGTAGACGACGACGTTGATCACGTCGTACTCGTCCTCCACGAGCATGAACACCAGCCCGCTGGCGGTGCCCGGGCGCTGGCGGCACACGATCAGACCGGCGGTGGTGATGCGCTGACCGTCCTTCAAATGGGGCAGCTCGCGGCTGGTGACGATGCCGTCGAGCTTCGGCCGCAGCAGGGCCATGGGGTGCAGGCTGGGCGATAGGCCCATGAGCTCGTAGTCGGCTCTTAGCCGGTCCCATTGGCTGAGCGGCGACAGTTCCACCATGTCCTGCTCCAGCGGAAACTCAAGCTGCGGCTGCTTGTCCTCGCGGGAAAATAAGCCGAATTCCCACAGAGCCTCACGTTCATTGCTCGCCCTCCGCGTAGAACCGTCGCGCTCTTCCCCGCCGAAGGCGCCGGCCATGATTAGGTTCTCAGTCTGGTCGCGGTCCAGGCCGGTGCGCTGGCTGAACTGGAAGATCGATCCGAACGGTCCGTTCCTCTCCCGCTCCGCCACGATGGCCTTGGCTTGGTCCTCGCCGATGCCGTGCACGAACGACAGTCCCAGCCGGATGAACCCGTCCGCCTCCACCGTGCACATGGCGCCGCTGCGGTTCACGTCCGGCGGTAAGAACAGGATGCCGTGCCGGCGCGCGTCGCCCACCAGCATCTCCAGGCTGTAGAAGCCCATCGGCTGGTTGTTGAACAGCGCGCAGTAGAACTCCTCCGGATAGTGGTAGCGCAGCCAGGCCGACTCGTAGGCCAGCAGCGCAAACGCCACCGCATGGCTCTTCGGGAACCCGAACGCGGCGAAGCCCAGCAGGCTCTCGAAGATCTTGGCGGCCGTCTCCTCCGACATGCCGCGGTACTGCATGCAGCCATCGCGGAAGCGCTCCCAGTGCTCGCCCATGGCCTCCGCCGACCGCCGCCGGCTCATGGCCCGGCGCAGCCGTTCGGCCTCGCCGGCGGTGTAGTTGGCCGCCTCGATCGCGATCTGCAGCACCTGGTCCTGGTACAGCACCACACCCAACGTTTCGGCCAGCACCGGCTCCAGGCAGGGGTGGGCGTACTGCACGTTCACCGGCTCGCCTTGGCGCAGCCGGCGGCGGTATTCCATATACGGATCGAACGAGCCGCCGACGATCGGCCCCGGCCGGACAATCGCCACCTGTACCGCCAGGTCGTCGAGGTTGCGCGGCTGTGTGTTGCGCAAGGTCTGGATTTGCGCCCGGCTCTCGATCTGGAAGATGCCGACCGTGTCGCCCTCGCAGATGCGGTCGTAGATGTCCTTCTCCTCGTGATCGATGCGGCCCAGGTCGGGCGCCGGTTTGCCGCGCGCTTCGATGATGTTCAGGCACTCGTCGACGCACGACAGCATGCCCAGCGCCAGGAAGTCGATCTTGACCATGCGCGCGTCGTCCACCGAGTCCTTGTCCCACTGGATGACGTACCGGCCTTCCATGCGCGCCGGCTCGACCGGCACTGAGTCCTTGATGGAGCGCCGGGCCAGGACGATGCCGCCGACGTGCTGGCCCACGTGGCGCGGCATGCCGGCCAACTGCTGCGCCAGCTCCACCAGGTCGCGCCAGATGGGCGCGTTGGCTTTGCCGGCGAACTCGGGCAGCCGGCGCATCTCGTCGCCCACGCTCACCGCCCCCCACATGTCGCTCAGCTTCGCTAGTTTGTCCAGCTCGACTTCAGGCAGGTCGAGGGCCTTGCCGATGTCGCGGATGGCCGATCGCACGCGATAGGTGGCGAAGCTGCACAGCAGCGCCGCCCGATCCTGGTCGAAGTAGTCCCACACCCGCTTGAGCAGCTCCTCGCGGATGTCGCGCGGGAAGTCGAGATCGATGTCCGGCACGGACACCATCTCCTCGTTCAGGAAGCGGCCCAGGAAGAGGTTGTTGGCCAACGGGTCGATGTGCGAGAGCCCGATGAGGTAGCACACCAGCGAGCTCACGGACGATCCGCGGCCGCGGCCGACCGGCCGCTCGTCGGGCGGCAGATCGCGCGGCCGGCCGCGCTTCTCCTCGGCGATCTCGGCGGCCAGCTCCAGGAGGTCGTAGTACGTCAGGAAGAAGCCGCTGAGGCGATGCTTGCGGATGAGCCGCAGCTCCTCCAGCAGCCGCGCTTCGGCTTCCTCGCGCAGAGGGTGAGTGGGCGGGTACTTGCGGGCCATCGCGCCGCGGCACACCGCCTCGAGGTAGGCGTCGACGTGATCGCCCTGGACGGGAAACCGGTAGCCCTCGTCGCGGTTGGCGTTTGGGCGCTGATCGGGATCAACCGCCATCCGGCGCCCGGTCAGCGGCTCGATGCGGTCATCTGATGTCCACCCGCCAGGCAGCCGCTCCTTGACGCGCGGCTGAATGAGCAGCGCTTCGGCAGCCACCACGGCGTCATTCGCCGGCCGCGACTCACCCCCGCCCTCGACTAGCGCATACTCTGCCTTGACTTCAGCCGGCGCCATCGCAGGCACGGCCGGCGGCACGTAGGCCGCCTCAGCGTTCTCTTCCTCCGCCGAGAGCCGCAGCCGCGCCATGGCGGCATGGAAATTCTCCTGGAACTCCGCCGTATGAATTGCCCGCTCGCGCGGGATCTCGTACTCCGGGAACTCGTAATTGATATCCCGATACAGGTTGAACTCGCAGCGCTCGGCGATGTCGAGCGTGTTCCGCAGCGCCTCCGGCACATCCCGAAACAGCTCGGCCATCTGGGCCGGCGACTTCAGGTAGTACTCGGAGTTCTCGCGCCGCAAGGTGTGCGAGGCCTGGAGCGTCGTCCGGTGGCGGATGGCCACCAGTACGTCCTGCAGACGGTGTCGCTCCGGCTCGTGGTAGTGCGCATTGTTCGTGGCCACGTAGCGCAGATCCAGCCGGTTGGCCAGCTGGATGAGCCCATCCACCCGGCGGTCGTCGCCCGGGACGTAGTTGCGCTGGAGCTCCAGATAGAAGTTGTCGGCGCCGAACACGTCGCGATAGGTCAGTGCCGCCTTCAGCGCCTCGCCGTCTTTGCCGGCCTGGACCAGGCTGGGCACCTCGCCCTTTTTGCAGCCCGAGAGGGCGATCAGGCCGGCGGTGCGCTTGAACAGCTCGTCGAGCTCTACGCGCGGCTCGTCTTTCGTGCCGTGGCCTGTGTAGGCGTGCGTCAGCAGCTGGCAGAGGTTGCTCCAGCCGGTGTGGTCCTTCACCAGCAGGGTCAGATGGTGGCCGTTGGCCAGGGTGATCTCGGCGCCGCTGATGGTTTTGAAGCCGGCGTCGTTGGCGTCTTTGGAGAAGGCCATCGAGCCGTAGACGCCGTCGTGGTCGGTCAGCGCCAGGGCGCGATAGCCCAGCTGCAGGGCGCGCACGATCAGCTCCCGCGGGGTGGAGGCCCCCTCCCGCAGGGAGTAGCAGGAATGGCAGTGCAGCTCGACGTATTCCATAGAACGTGTGTTCTAGCGCAGACCTAAAGCCTAGCCCAGAACCATGCGCCAGGTCAATAAGCGGGCCTCCTTCAGCAGTGGCTGCACTGCGTCCACGTTGCCGCTGACGGTCGGGTCGGGCCTTTCAAAGCGCCTCCGAGTCCAGCCAGATGGTCACCGGGCCGTCGTTGTGGATCTCCACCAGCATGTCGGCGCCGAACACGCCGGTCTCGACCGGCACGCCTCGGTCGCGCAGCGCCGCCGCGAAGGCGTCCACCAGGGGCGCGGCGATGGCCGGCGGCGCCGCCCCGCTGAAGCTTGGCCGCCGGCCGCGGCTGGTGTCGGCGTACAGGGTGAACTGGGAGATGACCAGCGCGGCCCCGTTCACATCGAACAGCGACAGGTTCATCTTGCCCGCCTCATCATTGAAGATGCGCAGCTCGGCGCACTTGGCGGCGAGCGTGGCGGCCATGCCGGCTGTGTCCATCGGGCCCACCCCCAGCAGGATGCACAGCCCCTGGCCAATCGACCCCACGACCTGCCCGTCAACCGACACCGAGGCGCGCCGGACCCGCTGCAGCAGCGCCCGCACCCTTACACCTCGATGGTCGCGAAATCGGCCGGCGCGAACACCTCTCCGCCGAAATGTGCGCCGGCCTCGGCTTCGATCTCACGCTCGTGGCCAGCCAGCTCGCGGGTGGTGTGCACCAACGCGAGCCGCCGAGCCCGAGCCAGCGCCGCGATCTGCCCCGCCTCAGCCGCCGTGGAATGTCCATGCCCGGTCGGCGTGCCAGCCATCGTGCTCCAGTTCGACTCATGTACCAGCAGATCCGCACCCGAGGCATTGCCGGCCACGCGTTCGCAGTACGCTGTGTCGCCTGAGAAGGCCACCGAGCAGCCCTCCCGCTCGAAGCGGGCGTGCGTCGAAACCACCGGCACCGAATGCGACGCTCGGGCGGTGCTCACCGAGACCTGCCCGGCAAGGCTGAATGTGGCCGTGCCCTCCTCCGGCAGTGGCAGCCACTCTACCAGCGTGCCTACGATCTTCCCCAGGTTGGGGTAGACCGTCGTGCACAGCCGCTGCAATGGCTCGATGGCCGATTGCGGCAGGCACACCGTCAGCGGCATCCGCCGCCGGGCGATCTGGGCCGCGACCAGCAGCATCGGCAGGCCCAATGAGTGGTCGCCGTGGATGTGCGAGATGATGACCGTCCGGAGCGTGCCCGGATCGATGCCCGCCACTGCCAGCTGGTGCAGGATGCTTGGCCCGCATTCGAACAGGATGGGCTCGCGCGCATGGGCCACGAAGCACACGTTGTTGTGGCGCGCGCTCGGCCATGCCGCGCTGGTGCCCAGGAACGTGAGCTTCACGGCGTCGCGGCTCGGTTGATCTCCTTGGCCAGGTCGAAATCCTTGTCCGTAATGCCCTTCTCGGAATGGGTCATAAGGTGCAGGCGCACCGTGTCGTAGCGGATGTCGATGTCGGGGTGATGGCCCGCGCGTTCGGCGGCCTCAGCGATCCGTCCCACGAAGGCGATGGCCTCCATGAACGATGGCAGTACGAACAGCCGCGTGAGCTGCTTGCCGTCGTAGTCCCAGCCGTCGAGCTCCGGCAGTCGGCGCCGGATCTCCTCCTCGGAGTAGGCCATCTCAGCCTCCTTTGTTGTGCCCGTTCGACTCCGCGTGGTCGTGCTCACCCGCGTCCTTCGGACGGCCGCAGATGGGGCAGCGCGGCCGGCCGGCCGCTACCAGTGCGTACACCGCGAACCCGAACGCCTGCAGCTGCTCGCGGGTCAGCAGACAGCTGAACGCGGGCGCCGCCCCTTCTTCGGCCTCCACATCGTGCGCGAGCACCAGAAACAGCTTGTGGCGCTCGTCGTACCCCAGCGCCAGCTGGCCCACTCGGAACTCGATCGCGGGCGGGATGTCGAACGGCGCCGGCCCCTCGCGTATCGGCCGGTCGGGATCTTCCGGCGTCGGGGGGACCTGGATCTCGCCCAGCAGCTTGTCGATTGCCGCCGCCATCGCCAGCAGCTGCTCGCGTTCGACCCACAAGTTCGCCAGATCGAAATCGTTCCGGGCCAGAATCCGGAAACGGCGGTTGCCTGGCTCGCCCACGGCGTCGGCCAGGAAGCCGGTGGCCCGGCCGAGCTCGAAAGTCTGGTCAGCCATTCACGTCGGGACCCCCGCCGAGTGTATAGAGCCGGGGTAAAGCAAGTTCCCACTATACCAGGCATGCGCCACGATAATCGGTCCATGGACGAACAGAAAGCCCGCGAGTACATCGGCCGGAACCACACGGCCGTCCTGGCGACCATTAAGCGCGACGGGCGGCCGCAGCTTTCGAATGTGGCCTATTACCTGGATGACGACGGTACCCTTAAGGTGTCCGTTACCAAGGACCGCGCCAAGACCAAGAACCTGATGCGCGATCCGCGCATCAGCATGCACTGCCTGGACCTGAACCACTGGTACAGCTACGTCGTCGTTGAAGGCAGGGCCGAGTTCGTCGATGATGAGCGGACCCTACCCGAGCTGCGGCGCTATTACAAACGCGTGCGCGGGGAGGACCATCCGAACTGGCAGGAGTACGACGAGGCCATGGTGCGCGACCGCCGAGTCCTGCTCGTCGTGCACCCCGAGAAGTTCTACGGCGCAGTCCGTTAAGATCGAGCCGGCATGCTGATCTGGTGGATCGTCGGCGTGATCGTGTCGGCGGCGCTCTTCGCCCTGGGCATCATCATGCTCTGGTACTGGCTCGTGTTTATTTCGTTGATACTGCTGCCGCTTGTGGCGGTCTGGGGGATGGTGTCGTCAGGGCCGGGCAGCCCTTATAACCCCTACCCCGACCACCACTAACCCGCGTTGGCGGGAAGGTAAATCGAGCCGCCCTTCTCGCGGAACTCCTCCGCCTTCTCTTGCAGCCCAACCTCGATCGCCTGCTCGTCGCTCAGCCCATGCGCGGCCGCGTAGTCCCGAACGTCCTGGGTGATCTTCATCGAGCAGAAGTGGGGGCCGCACATCGAGCAGAAGTGCGCGCCCTTGGCCGGCTCCGCCGGCAGCGTCTCATCGTGGTAGGCCTCGGCCGTCTCCGGGTCCAGCGACAGGTTGAATTGATCCCGCCAGCGGAACTCGAAGCGCGCTTTTGAGAGCGCGTCGTCGCGCACCTGCGCGCCGGGATGGCCCTTGGCCAGGTCGGCCGCGTGCGCGGCGATCTTGTAGGCGATCACGCCATCCTTCACGTCCTGCTTATCGGGCAGCCCGAGATGCTCCTTGGGCGTGACGTAGCACAGCATGGCCGTGCCGTACCAGCCGATCATGGCCGCGCCAATCGCCGAGGTGATGTGGTCGTAGCCCGGCGCGATGTCGGTTACCAGCGGCCCCAGCGTGTAGAACGGCGCCTCGTGGCAGACCTCCATCTGCAGGTCGACGTTCTCCTTGATCTTCTGCATCGGCACGTGCCCGGGGCCCTCGATCATGACCTGCACATCGTGCTTCCAGGCGATCTCCGTCAGCTCGCCTAGGGTGCGCAGTTCGGCGAACTGGGCCTCGTCATTGGCGTCCGCGATCGAGCCTGGCCGCAGGCCGTCGCCCAGCGAGAAGGACACGTCGTAGGCGCGCAGGATCTCGCAGATTTCCTCGAAGTGCGTGTACAGGAAGTTCTCCTGATGGTGCGCCAGGCACCAGCCGGCGAGGATCGATCCGCCCCGCGAAACGATGCCGGTCACGCGCTTGGCCGTGAGCGGCACGTAGCGCAGCAGCACGCCGGCATGGACCGTGAAGTAGTCGACGCCCTGCTCGCACTGCTCGATGAGCGTGTCCCGGTAGACCTCCCAGCTCAGCTCCTCAACCTTGCCGCCGACCTTTTCGAGCGCCTGGTAGATGGGCACGGTGCCGATCGGCACCGGCGAGTTGCGGATGATCCACTCCCGTGTGGTGTGGATGTTCTTGCCCGTCGAAAGGTCCATGACCGTGTCCGCCCCCCAGCGGGTGGCCCAGGTCATCTTCTCGACCTCCTCGTCGATCGACGAGGCCACGGCCGAGTTGCCGATATTGGCGTTGATCTTGACCAGGAAGTTGCGGCCGATGATCATCGGCTCGGTCTCGGGGTGGTTGACGTTGGCCGGGATAATCGCCCGCCCGATGGCCACCTCGTTGCGCACGAACTCGGGATCGCAGCCCTCGCGGATGGCGATGTACTCCATCTCCGGCGTAACGATGCCCTGACGCGCGTAGTGCATCTGGGTCACGGCGCGGCCGGGTTTGGCCCGCAGCGTCTTGCGACGCAGCCCTGGAAAGATCTCGCGGTTGGCGCGCGGATCGTTGGGCTTGTACCCGTCGTCGATGGGCAGGATCTCACGGCCCTCGTACTCCTCGACGTCGCCGCGCTCCAGGATCCACGGCAGCCGCAGCGGCTTGAGGCCCTGGCGAACGTCCGTCACGACGTTGGCATCGGTGTAGGGGCCGCTCGTGTCGTACACGCGAATGGGGGCGTTCGAGCCGCCGCCGTAGCCCGGCCCCGTATCCGACAGCCGGATCTCCCGCATGGGCACTTGAACATCGGGCCGGCTGCCCCGCACGTAGACCTTGCGCGACGCCTCCTCGGACGTCAGCCCTTGCTGGGGTCGCTTCTCAATCATGATGGCCATGATCGACTCCTTTCCTCCGCCGGTATTACCCGGATCAGGTTTAACGGTCGGCGGTTGCCCGCCCTCTCAGCCCGGTGTGTCCGAGCTCCCGTACTGAGCGGCAGTGTACCACCCTTTACCAGGCTTGGGAAAGTGGTTCACCGGGGACGTTCCGCGGCCCACGGCGTATGCTTGCTTCAGCGCCGCGGTCACGTAGCGCTTAGCCCCGTCGACGGCCTCCGGGACGGCCTTGCCGAGGGCCAGCCCAGCGGCAATCGCGGCCGAAAATGTGCAGCCCGTACCGTGCGTATGCGCGGTGTCGACGCGCTCGCCCTGGAAGACGGTGAACCCCCGGCCGTCGAACAGCAAGTCGTCCGGATCGCCCGCCGCATGGCCGCCCTTGATCACGACATGTCGGGGGCCCAGATCATGGATGGCCCGCGCCGCTTCGCGCGGGTCGGACCGGCCAGTCAGGGCTGCGGCCTCCGGCAGGTTCGGCGTGACGATCAGCGCCAGCGGCAGCAGCTCGCGCTTGAGCGCCCCCACGCCGGCTTCGTCCAGGAGTGGCGTGCCGCTGCTCGACGCCAGCACGGGATCGACCACCACGTTGGCGCGGTCGCGCAGCCGCTGGGCCACGACCTCTACGATCGCACCCTTGGCCAGCATGCCGGTCTTGATCGCGTCCGCGCCGAGGTCTCCCAGGACGGCGTCCAGCTGAGCAGCCACCACCTCGGCAGGCATCGGGTGCACTCCTGAAACAGCCAGCGTGTTCTGCGCCGTCACGGCCGTCACCGCGCTCGCGCCGTACACGCCAAAGGCCGCGAAGGTCTTCAGATCCGCCTGGATGCCGGCCCCTCCGCCCGAGTCGGAGCCCGCGATGCTGAGGGCTTTACGTCCGAGTGGCAAATGCGCTGGCGAACACCTGGCCGATGCGCTGCCGGGTCAGGATGCCCAGGAACCCGCTGTCCCCGTTCACGCTGACCGCGTCGGCTTCGTTCTCGGCCAGCAGTTGCTCCACCTCATACAGCGAGTCATTGGCGTGGGCGCTGAGGCGCTGCTCGCTCATCGCCGCGCTGACCGCCGCCCACGGGCCGTGCTCGCGTATCAGCGCGTTCAGCTCGGCCACGTGCAGCACGCCGAGGAGCTGTCCCTCGCGCATCACCGGGAAGTCCGGCTCGTGGTTGAAGATGGCCAGCTGGGTCACCGAACCGAGCGGCTGATCGGGGTCGAGCACCGGCGCGCTGCTGATACCCACCGCCTGGCCCGCCGTGATGCTGTCCAGCACGCGCCGTACCTGCGCCCCGCGCAGTTCCTGGGCTGCCCCGGTGAAAATGAAGAAGCCCACCAGCAGGAGCACTGGGCTGAACAGGTAGATCGCGCCGGCCAGAAAGCCCACGGCCACCAGCTGCCCGATCCGGGCCGCGATCGTCGTCGCCCGCAGGTTGCCCACACCCATCGTCAGGAGTGCGCGCAGCACCCGACCGCCGTCCATTGGAAACGCCGGGATGAGGTTGAATACGGCCATGCCGGCGTTGGCCAGGAACAGGTACACCAACAGCCCCGTGGGGCTCGGGTTCAGGGCCATGCGCATCAACCGCCAGATGATCGGTAGATGCCCCTCGCGCGAGGACCAGATCACCAGGCCGAGGATCCCGGCGATGCCCACGTTCACCGCCGGCCCGGCCAGCGCCACCAGCAGCTCGTGCAGCGGCTTGGCCGGCATGCGCCGCATCTGCGCCAGTCCGCCGATGGGCAGCAGCGTGATGTCCTTCACCCGGGCGCCAAACCGCATCGCAACCAGGCTGTGCCCCAGCTCGTGCAGCACCACGCACACGAACAGCAGCAGCACCAACACCGCTCCATACAGGGCGCCGCCCCAGCCCAAATACGATCCCGGACCCCAATCGATGGCCGCCCACAGGACGATCAGGGGGAAGGTGATGTGCAGTCGCACATCGATGCCGCGGATCGAGGCGATCCTGAGCGAGCGGCCCATGATGACAGTCTAGCGAGGCTAACGCTGCACCACGGGGCCGTGCAGGAAGAAGCTGGACAGCAGTCCGCACAGGAACAGGCCGACGAACACCACGAACAACAGGCCCAGCCCCATGACATATCCGAGCTTGCCGTGATCGGCCTTTGTCGCCCGGTAGTTCAGGCGCTCGAGATAGCTGTCGGGGTCCTCGCCCAGCGGATGCGGATCGCCGGCCACGGCGGAATCATGGCACGCGCTCCGATCGAGTAAGCTGAGCGTTATGCCAGGGTTGGCCAAACGCGTTCTCACCGGCCTGGCCGTCCTCCTCCTCGGCGGCTGTTCGGGCCAGGCGGCGCCGTCCGGCAGTCCCGCAGTGAACCGACCACCGGTCATCCTCGCGACCACCACGAGCACGCAGGACAGCGGCCTGCTCGACGTGCTGGTGCCCATGTTCGAGAAGCAGTCCGGCTGGCAAGTTAAGACGGTCGCCGTCGGCACCGGCGCGGCTCTGGAATTGGGCGCGCGGGGTGAAGCCGACGTGGTGCTCGTCCACGCGCCCGAGGCCGAGAAGAAATGGATGGCCGATGGCAACGGCGCCAAGCGCCTGCTGGTGATGCACAACGATTTCATCATCGTTGGGCCGCCGGCCGACCCCGCCGGCATTCGCGGCCTCGCTGCGGCTGCCCAGGCCCTCGATCGTATCGCTGGCAAGCAGGCTGTCTGGATCAGCCGTGACGACCGATCTGGGACGGACCAGCTGGAGAAGCAGCTCTGGAAGCAGGCACGCCTCGACCCCGCTGGGGCGCCCTGGTATGTCACCTCCGGCCAGGGCATGGGCGCCACCCTCACACTGGCCGGCCAGAAGGCCGCCTACACGCTGGCCGATCGGGCGACGTATCTGGCCCGGAAGAACGGCCTTGGCCTGGCGCTGATGGTAGAAGGCGACCCGGCGTTGCTGAACGTCTACCACGTCATGCCGGTCAACCCGACCAAGTTTCCGGGCGTCACCATCAACACGGCCGGCGGCGAGGCCTTCGCCTCGTTCATGGTTGCGCCCGAGACCCAGCAGGTCATCGCCGAATTCGGCAAGGACAAGTACGGCCAGCCGCTGTTCTTCGCCGACGCGGGAAAGGACGAGTCGCAGCTCGGCCTCTGAGCGTTGATGGAGGTCCTGTGGCAGGGATTACGGCAAGCAGGCGAACTGATTCTGACGGCGGATGCCGAGCTGCTGCGCATCCTGGTGCTGTCGCTGGCCGTCTCGGCTTCGGCCACGGCCCTGTCGGCGCTGGTGGGCATCCCGGCAGGCGCGGCGCTGGCGGTTGGCCGCTTCCGGGGCCGCGGCGTCGTGCAGACGCTGGTGAACACAGGCATGGGGCTGCCTCCCGTGGTCGTGGGTCTGGTGATCACCATCCTGCTGTGGCGCACCGGTCCGCTCGGCTTCCTTGGCCTGCTGTACACGCCCGCCGCTATGGTGCTGGCGCAGTTCACCGTGGCTGCCCCGATCGCCGCCGGGTTCACCCAGGCGGCGCTGGAGCTGCTGGAGCCGGACCTCGCCGGCGCGCTGCGTGTTGACGGGGCCGGCTCTGCCAAGCTCGCCCAGGAGCTGTGCCGCGCCGCCTTGCCTCAGGTGCTGGTCGCGGTGGCGGCTGCCTTTGGCCGGGCCATCGCCGAAGTCGGCGCGTCGCTGATGGTCGGCGGCAATATCCTCGGCCAGACGCGGACACTTACCACCACGATTACGCTTGTGACGAGCCGCGGCGAGTTTGGCCTGGCCATCGCTCTGGGCATCATCCTGCTGGCGCTGGCGCTGCTCGTGAACGCCGGCCTCACCTGGCGCGCGCGGGCCGCGGTGGCGGCCTAGAGCCATGCTGCGTCCGCGCTGCAAGGTCTGGCTCGAGTCCGAATCGGGCCAGGTGGCGCTGTCGGACTGGCGGGTCGAGCTGCTGGTGGCCATCGAGCGATACGGCTCGCTGGCCGAGGCGGCGCGCCGGCTTCGGGTTCCCTACAAGACTGCCTGGTACAAGCTCAAGGAGATGGAGGCTACGTTGGGCGTGGCCCTGCTCGTCACCAGCAGCGGCGGCGCCGTCCACGGCGCAACCCGCCTGACGCCCGCCGCCAAAGAGGCGGTCCGCCGCTATGCAGCCATGACGGATGGCATCCAGGGCCAGATCCAGCAGCGATTCGAGATGGAGTTCGCCGAGCCGCTCGATTAGCTCACGACCACGGTGGCGGCCATGGTCGGGTGGAACGTGCAGTGATACGCGAACGTGCCGGGCTTGCTGAACGTGAACTCGAATCGAGCGTTGGGCAGGATCTGGCCCGAGTCGAACGAGCCGTCATTGGCGGTGACGGTGTGGTTCGACGGTCCGCTGTTCGCCCACGTCACCCGCGTGCCGGCGGCGATGTTCAGCGTCGGCGGCCCGAAACCGAAGTCCTGGATGCGGACCTGGTTGGCTCCGACTGGGACGCCGCTGGCTGCCGGCGTCGCGGCCGCCGGCTGCGCGCCGGCCGACACGCCGCCTACTGTCCGGCCGATCGCCGGCGTGGCAGTGGGTCCGGGCGTGTTGGTGGCCGAAACCACAATTGGCGCTGGCGAGCGGACTGGCGAGGCGGCCGCCGGACTGCCGCCGCAGCCGGCCAGTAGCAGGGTGAGGCCGGCCACGGCGAGGCGCGTCATGTCAGCCGCGCCGTCAGCTGCTGCACGGCTTCAGCAGGATTCGCGGCGAAGCTGACAAGCCGGCGCTCCGCGTCGGTCACCCGTAATCGCTGGAAGAACATATCCATCACCGCCCGCCACTCCGGCCCCAGCAGCACCAGCGGGCGCCGCTCCAGGGCCCCAATGGCCAGCAGGTCGAGCGTAACCGCCATCTCCGCCAGCGTGCCGCTGCCGCCCGGCAGCGCCACGAAGCCATGGGCGATGGTCACCATGTGCTCGATGCGGCGGAAGATCGACTCCGTCCGTACTTCCTCATCGAGCCACGGATTAGCGCTGCGGCGGATGACGTCGACGGTGACGCCTATGGTCCGCCCGCCACCTTCTCGCGCGCCGCGGCTGACCGCCTCCATCGAGCCGCCAAAGCCGCCGCTGCAGATCGCGAACCCGACCCCGGCAAGCAGCCGCCCGAGCTCTAGCGCGTCGGCGTAGTCGGCGTCGCCCTCACTTGATCTGGAGCTGCCGAACACGGTAATAATTTTTATGGCTTCCACCAAGCGAGCACTGAGATAGTCCGAGTGGATCTTGGCATAAGACTTGCGAACTTCTCCTATCCAACCCGGCAGCACGCGTTGGGGCGGAGAGGCCTGGACATCCAGGAACCAGGAGTGCGAATCATGGGGGAGTTTGCCGTGCATGGTTGGCCGCGCGCGGCCTTTATCGCTTCCTACCCGCCGCGCGAGTGCGGCATTGCCACGTTCACGCGTGATCTGGTGACCGCGCTCGACCGGCTGAATCCCGTTGCGCCAGGGCGCATCCTGGCGGTGAACGACCCGGGCAGAAGCTACGTCTATCCGGCCTCCGTCCGCTGGCAGATCGAGCGGGACCGGCCCTCTTCATATGAAGAAGCCGCCGAGTTCATCAACGACGGCCCGTTCGACGTGGTCAACATCCAGCACGAGTACGGGCTCTTTGGGGGTGCCTACGGCGACTACCTGTTCCGCCTCCTCGATTGCCTGCGCAAGCCGGTGGTGCTGAGCATGCACACCACCCTGCCCAACCCCAATCCCGAGCTGCGTGAAGTCACGCGCGGCCTCATCGCACGCTGTGAACGGACCGTCGTTCTGGCGACCACTGCCGTCGACATCCTCACTCGCGATTACGGCGTCGACGCCAGCCGGCTGCGCTTTGTCCCCCACGGCGTGCCCAACGTACGCTTCATTTCCACGGACCGCGCCAAGCGCGCGCTCGGCCTGAGCGGACGGCCCGTGCTGGCGACGTGCGGCCTGATGAACCCTGGCAAGGGCATTGAGTACGCGCTCGACGCCCTCGCAGGGCTCGTCGGCGAGTTCCCGGACGTCGTGTACCTGGTGACCGGCGAAACCCATCCCGGCGTCCGGGCGGTCAGCGGCGAGAGCTACCGCGAGCAGCTCCAGGAGCAGGTTCGGCGCCTCGGCTTGCAGCGCCATGTCATCTTCGAGAACCGCTATCTGGCCTATCGCGAGCTCGTGCTGCACCTGCTTGCCTGCGACGTATACGTCGTGCCCTACCTGGACCTCAACCAGATCGTTAGCGGGACCCTGGCCTATGCCGTTGGCTGCGGGCGCGCGGTGGTATCGACGCCGTCGGCCTATGCCCGGGAAATTCTGGCCGACGGGCGCGGGCTGCTGGCCGAGGCGCGCAGCCCCGAGTCGCTCCAGGCGCGCATCGGGGCCCTGCTGCGCAATCCCGCCTATCGCCACGCGATGCAGTTGAAGGCGTATGCGTACGGGCACGAGATGATTTGGCCCAACGTCGCCGCCGCGTATCTGGACATCTTCGACGCCGCGTGCGGCGAGGCGCGCGAGGAGCGCATTACTGTCCCGGCGCCGCTCGAGGGTGAAGAGCTGGAGGCGCTGACGGCCTAATAAGCTCCGTCAAACTCGATCATCTCTACCGCCTGACCGATAACACGGGCATGTACCAACATGCCCGTGGCTCACGGCCGAATCCCGAGTTCGGCTACTGCCTGGATGACAACGCCCGGGCGCTCATCGTGGCCATCCGCGCACACGCGCTCTTGGGCGAGAGCGGACTGATCGACTACGTGCGGCACTATCTGGCATTCGTCGAGCGCTGCCAGCGGACGGATGGCCGGTTTCGGAACTTCATGTCGGCCGAAGGGACCTGGCTCGACGAGGTCGGCTCGGAAGACGCCCATGGACGAGCCATCTGGGCGTTGGGCTTCGCCGCGGCGCGTTCGCCGCAGACCGAGGTCCGCCTACGGGCGCTGCGCTGCCTGGACCGCTCATGGGGCTGGCTGGGTGGGACCACTTGGTTACGCGCGCAGGCGTTCGTGTTGCTCGGGATCCGGCATTGGCGTGCTGCCGAGCCTTCGTCCGCGCTCGATGACCTCTCGCATGCCCTCGCATCGTCTCTGGCCGCCGCCTACCGGCGCTCCGCTAGCCCAGACTGGCGCTGGTTTGAGGACGAGCTCACGTATGCCAACGCACGCCTGCCCGAAGCGCTTCTGGCCGCCGGACAGGCGGACCTCGGCCTGGACAGCCTCGCCTGGCTGTGCGGCCTGCTCGAGGTCGATGGCTGCGTAAGCCTCATCGGCAACCGCGGCTGGTATCACCGGAACGGACAGCGCGCCATCTACGACCAGCAGCCAATCGATGCCGCCGCCCTGGTATCGGCCTGCTCCACGGCCTACCGCCTCTCGGGTGAGGAGCGCTTCCGCCGCTGGGCGGAGCTGGGCTACCGCTGGTTCGTGGGCCAGAATGTCGCCGGCCTGTCCATGATCGACGCCGACACTGGCGGCTGCTGCGACGGCCTGACGCCGTCCGGCGTCAACGCCAACCAGGGCGCGGAATCGTTGCTGGCCTGGCTCCTGGCCTGGGAAGATATGGCCGAGATGGGCTGGCTCTAGGTCAGTCCCTGCTTCTCGAACCAGCGCCTCAGGTCGGCGATTTCCTCCATCACCACCTGGTGGTCCATGGCGTATTCGTGGTACTCGACGTCGACCTGCAGGTCTTCCAGGCGCATCCGGGCCTGACGGCCCATGACCACCGGTAGGACGTTGTCGTACGACCCGTGGGCGAGGAACAACGGCTTGCCCTTCACCCCCGGCTCGTCGATCGCCAGGGGGTTCTCCGCCGGCAGGTAGCCGCTCAGCATCACCGTACCACTCATCAGGCTTGGCTCGGCCAGGGTCAAGCAGCCCGACATCAGCGCTCCCTGGCTGAAGCCAAGCAGGAAAACACGCGCCGGATCGATGGGATACCGCGATGGCAGGTCCTTCACGAAATCGCGCAGCGTCTCGAGTGAGCTCTTCAGCGTCGCCTCGTCAGGCCGGCCATCGCGCTCGTCCAGCTCGTACCAATACCAGCCGCCGAACGGAAAAGGATGGGGCGCACGCACGCTGACCACCAGCGGCTGCCTCGGCAGCTCGGACACGAGGCCGAACAGGTCCTGCTCGTTGGAGCCTCGCCCGTGCAGCAGCACGACGCACGCGTGCGGCTCCGCGGCCGCCTCTCGGGGCCAGGCCATCAGATGCTCGAGCATCGGGAGGGTGGGCGATACTGGACTCGAACCAGTGACCTCACGGATGTGAACCGTGCGCTCTAACCAGCTGAGCTAATCGCCCGAGCGCCAGGAGATTATAGCCATGGGGTCCCGGTGTCTAAGGTTTAGACGGTGCCCATCGACCTGAGGCCTCAGCGGGGCCGCATCACCTTCCCGGCGATGACGAACTCCGTGTTCGTGGAGTTTCCGCGGCCCTTCCCATTCACGCCGTCCTGGGTGGAAGTGAGGAGCCCCGTCGCCGGCGTCATGGCCTGCAACCTGACGACGATTGGCTTCCTCTGCTCGCTGCAGCCCGATGTGCTCATCGAGCGCCCGTTTCCCGTCGACTGGGAGGCCGTCATCTAGGCCGCCCAGTCCTCTACGGCTGTCAGGAGATACCGGTCCAGCACGCCGCCCTCGTCGGCCGGGCCCTCCGGCTTGTAGGCGCAGACTACCGCGATCACCAGGTCCACTGAGCGGTTGACATAAAGCCGCTGGCCGCCCCAACCGGCCGCCAACAGCGGAGAACCGCGGTGCCACTCCGGGATCCACCACAGCCAGCCGTATGGCATCCACATCGGCGACCCCCCGCGCGACTGCGCGCGCGTGGACTCGCGCAGGTAATCGGTCGGGATGAGTTGCCGTCCTTCCCAAACTCCGCCGCCGGCGTACAGCAGTCCGAATCGAGCCAGGTCTCGCAGCGTCAGGTGCAGGCCGACGCCGCCCGTTGACACGCCCTCGCTGTCGCACTTCCAGGGCAGGCCGTCGCCCGGCCACTGGCCGGCCGGGTTTACGGTGCCCGGCGCGTCGCGCCAGCCCTCCGCGTCGCGCCACATGCCGAGCGGCTCGAACAGCTCGCGGCGAGCGTACGCGGCCAGGCTCATGCCGGCCAGCCGGCTCAGGATGGCCGACAGCAGGTGCGGCGCATTCTCCTCATAGCAGAAGCGCTCGCCCGGCGCGCTCGTCAGCGGCTGGGCCAGCCGCTCGGCCACCGGCGCCAGTTCCGGGCCGTATTCCCGGTACTTCCAGCCGGCGGTCAGGCTCAGCAGGTGGCGCAGCCTGATGCGCGCCTCCGCCTCGGGAAAGAACTCCGCCAGCCGCTGATCGAGCGTCTCCACCATCCCGTTTCGAAGCGCGATCCCGGTCAGCGCCGAGAGCACGCTCTTGGTGATCGAGGCCATGTTGAAGAAGCTGCGCGCACCGTACTCGCCGTAGTAGCGCTCGAAAACGACGTAGCCATGGCGGACGACAAGCATGCCCGCGATCTGCCGCGCCTCCTCCCGGGCGAAACGATCCGCCCGCCACAGGTAACCGCCATCGAGCCCGTGCTCCTCCGGCGGCGCCTCGCGCCAGTCCGCGGTGGGCCAGTAGTCGCGCTGCGGGTGCTCTATGGAGTTTGTGACAGGTAGAAGTTGTTCCCGTCTGGGTCGCTGAAGTAGGCCAGCTTCACATGCCCCGTGTCCTGGACCGGCCCGTGGAACTTCACGCCGCGCTCGGTCAGCTTGCGGTAGGCGTCCTCGATGGGCTCGTCCAGCTCGAAGCCGACCGTCGTCGAGCCATTCTGGCCCGGCTGCGGTCCGCCTTCGTGCGTGCCGTGGAGGCCAAGAATCAGGCCCTTGCCGGCATCCACCTGTGCCCATTCCGGGCCGGCTTGGTACTGCAGCTTCAGCCCCAGCGTTTCGGTGAAGAACTTCACCGCCCGGTCCATGTTGCCGACGTAGATGGTCGCCAATCCGCCGTTGATCATGGCTACAGGTTACTGGCTATAAGCGAGCCTAGGAACTGCAGCAGGATCATGGCTATCCACGGCGTGATGTCGAACATGCCCAGCGAGGGCACCACTCGCCGCAGCGGCGCCAGGATCGGTTCCGTGACCTGGATCAGGATGATCTGGATGGGGTTATCCGGGGCCAGGCGGAACCAGGAGATGATGGCCCGCAGGAACACGGCGATCGCGAGTACCTGGAACAGGATGTAGATGAAGTTGGCGATGGTCGCCCGCGTGGCGAAGTCCACCTAGGCCTGCCGCTCGCCGAAAATCGCGCGCCCCACCCGCACTATCGTTGCCCCTTCCTCAATCGCCGTTTCGAAATCCCCGGTCATGCCCATGGACAGCTCGCGCATGTTCAGCTCGGGGAACTGCGTCTGGACCTTATCACGCAGCCCCCGCAATTCGCGGAACACCCAGCGGATGTCCTCGGGATTGTGCACCAGCGGGCCGATGGTCATCAGTCCGCGGATCTCCAGATGCTCCAGCTCCGAGATCTCTCCCGCCGCGTCGACCACCTGAGCCGGCTCGAAGCCGAACTTGGTGTCCTCGTCGGCGATGTTGACCTGTAGCAGCACCGGCTGGCGCAGTTCGCGCTTACCGGCCTGCTTGTCCAGCTCCTGCGCTAGGTGGACCGAGTCCAGCGAGTGGATCAGGGCGAACCGCCCAACCGCCTGCTTGGCCTTGTTGCTCTGAAGGTGCCCGACCATGTGCCACTCGATGTCGTCCGGCAGCTCGGCCATCTTGGCCAGGGCTTCCTGGATGTAGTTCTCGCCGAAAAGGCGCAGGCCGGCGTCGTAGGCTTCGCGCACGACGTGTGCCGGAAACGTCTTGGCCACCGCCAGGATGGTGACCTCGTCCGGGCGGCGGCCGGCGCGCTCCGCGGCCGCGTCGGCCCTAGCCCGAAGCCGCGACCAGTTCTCGGAAACGCTCATTGCGGTTGGTGGCCTTTAGGTCTTGAGCGCTGAGATAGGCGGGACCATTGGGCAGGCTGACGATCTCCCACGGCAGCCGCTCGTGGTAATCCCGCTGGCGGCGCGCGTAAAAGTCGCTGGAAAGCCCCTGCTCGCGGAGGGCGCGCTCGAATGCGCCGACCGCGGCATTGCCTTCGGCCTCGCTGGCGGCCAGGATGGCCGCCGCCTGACGGCGATCGCCGCGCGAGAACGTGGCCTCGATGGCCGCCCAGCGCGGGCTGTCGCCGCGCACGTCGATGCCTTTGGGCTGCAGCCGAGATCGCACGTAGGCAAGCTTCTCTTTCAGCTCGGCCGGCGTGGCCTGCGGTGCATACTGCATGGGCGTCTGCGCTTTGGGCACGAAGCAGCTTACGTTCAGCACCAGCTCTGCCCCGTGGCGGCCCGTCTTAGCCGCGAAGCGCTGCTTGATGAATTTCGCTTGGTCGATGAGCGCGTCCAGGTCCTCGCGGGTCTCGGTCGGCAGGCCGACCATGTAGTAGGCCTTGAGCCGTTGGAAGCCACAGTCGGCGGCCAGGTCGACCGCCGGGGCGACGTCCTTGTCCTTCACGCCTTTGGCGATGTAGTGGCGCAGCCGCTCGGAGCCAGTTTCCAGGCCCAGGGTGAGGGTCTTGGTACCGCTCGCGGCTACCGCCCGAATCAGCGTCTCCGGCAGCGGCCGGACGCGCATCGAGCTGACCGACAGCTTGACGCCCATCTCCCGCAGGCCAGTGGCGATGTCATCGATCTCGGTGTGGTCGGAGATCGTGGCGCTGACCAGGCCGACGTGGTCGTTCCACTTGAGGCCCTGGCGGGCGTCCTCCAGCACGTGCTCGCAGCTGCGCTGGCGGACCGGCAGGAAGCCGTAGGTGGCCACGCAGAACGTGCACCGCCAGTGGCAGCCCCGGGCGATCTCCACCAGATGCATGTGGCCAAACTCAGATGAGGGCGCCTTGAACGTCGATGTCGTCGAGAAGCTGTTCAGGTTATGCGCCGTGAGGCGCATAACCGGCATAGGCGCTTCGGCGAGGATGCGCTTCACCGTGCCGTCCGGCTCGTACTCGAGCTGGTAGAAGGCCGGCACGTAGATGCCTGGGATGGCGGCCAGCTTGGCCAGCACGTCGCGCCTCGCCGCGCCGCCGTGGTACTCGCGCAGCGCCGCCAGCAGCGGCTCGACAATCGGCTCGGCCTCGCCGACTACGATCGCGTCCAGGAAGGGCGCGATGGGCTCCGGGTTCATGAACACGCCCGGCCCGCCGGCGATGACCAGCGGATCCCCATCGCTGCGCTCCTCGGCCAGCGCCGGCACGTGCGCGGCCCGCAGCAGGCGCACGAAGTTGAAGTAGTCCAGCTCGTAGGTGAACGAGAAAGCCAGGATGGGGAAGTCGCGCAGGTCGCGGCCCGATTCGAGGCTCACCGGCTCTGGCGCGAATGCCCGCTCGCAGACCACGTCGTCGTAGCCGTTGAAGATGCCATAGAGGGCCTGGAACCCGAGGCTGGACATGCCGACGTAGTAGCTGTTGGGGTAGATCAGGGCCAACGGCAAACGCCCGCCCCAATCTTTGAACACGGCCCCTTGCTCGTCGGCCGGAATCAGTCGCCTGGACATCCGTGCCGAGTATGCCACGCTCAAGCGAGCGCTCGGCCCCGGCCGGTCACTTCGTCGAGGCGCCGCTGAAGGAAGCGCGATTCCACGGGATTGGCGCACAGCGCCAGAGCCCGTCTGTACGCCTCGGCGGCATCGGACCAGCGCTCGAGGCGGCGGAGCAGGTCGGGCGCGCGGCGTGGTAGAGGTGGTAGGTTGCCAGCGCAATCACGCCCGCCATGGCGTCTAGGCGAGCCAGGCCTGCCTCGCCGCGCGCCATGACGATGGCGGGTCAGCGCGACCTGCGCCTCCAGGTTGAGGCCCGGGTGGCAGCAGGTGAACATCAGCTGCAAGCGGTCGTCCGGCTCGCGGGGTGGACGGCTGTCAAACACCTCCAGCTCACGCTCCAGCATCGCCATGCGCTCGGCCAGGGCGTGGCGGCGGCGAAGAACGGTCGATGGCTCGGTTGCCAGCCGTCTTGATCAGCCAGGCGGTGGGGTTGGCGGAGACTGGTTCGCGCTGCCAGTGATCGAGCGCGCTGACGGCCGCGTCCTGGAGACACTCTTCAGCCAGGTCGAAACCGCCCAGCACCCGAATGAGGGTCGCCAGGATGCGGCCGTACTCGTCCCGAAACGCCCGCTCGAGGGCCACTGGCCCAGGAGCGGGCGTCAACGCCGGTCCGCGAACGGGCCGTCGGTGGTCAGGGTCTGGCCGTCGCGCAGGCGCACCGTGGTTGCCGTGGCCACTGGCATAAGGGCCTCGCCGGCCTGCATGATGCCCGCCTTCTGGACCTCCTCGGTGTAAGCCATGTAGTCGGCGAACAGCTTCTCCATCTCCGGAGTGTTGGGCTTCGGGTACTCGGCTTCGCTGGCATAGATCAGGGCCACGTAACGGGGCATTTCGGGTCTCCTCCGAATGAGATTTGACTGGCTGTTCAGCTCAGTCTGCCACTAAGACGATTGGCGATCGCTGAAATCGACGGGTATCAGCGGCCGTTGAGGACGAACAGCTCGATGGCCTCGGCCACGCCGTCCTCGTCGTTGGCGCTGACCACCGCCTTGGCCACGGCCTTTGCCTCGGGGATGGCGTTGCCTACGGCCACTGGCATCCCCACTGCCTCCAGCAGGTCGACGTCGTTGATGCCGTCGCCGATGGCCATGGTGTGCTTCATTTCGAAGCCGAACTGCTCGCTCACGAAGTGCAGCGCCTTAGCCTTGCAAGTGCCGGCGTTGAAGATGTCCAGCACCGGGCTGGGCAGGACGCCGGGGCCGTATGGCAGCACCAGCGGCAGCAGGTTGGGGATGTTCCACACCTGCTTGGCCACCTCCTGGAGCCGGTCCTCGTCCTCGGCCAGGCCGGCCGCGAACATTACGTCCGGCGTCTCGCGCAGCCGCTCGTAGGGCTCGCGGATGACGAACCCCTCCCGGCTGACGTAGATCTTCGTCGGCTCGTCGTCGAACTCGCGGGGCCCGGTGAACAGCCTGTGCCCCAGGCTCCACCGCTCTCGCAGCAGAGGCTGCAGGCCGGCTTCGCGCAGCAGGTCGACCGAGGCCGCCACGCCCTCCGCCGGCAGCACGTCCTCGTAGTAGATCTCGCCCGTCGCCGCGTTGCAGACCATGGCGCCACCCGACACGATCATCGGGCCGTCCAGCTCCAGCGCCAGCGCGAACTCCTGGGCGGAGTCGAACCGCCGGCCGGTGGCCAGCATGACCAGTACCCCCTGCGCGCGCGCCTGTGCCACCGCCCGCTTGACGCGCGGCGTCACATCTTCGTCGGGCGCGACGAGGGTGCCATCGATGTCGATGGCGATGGCTCTGATCCTGGGGCCCATCCGCCCCTAAATCTATCTAGACACCTTGGCGGTAGGCGGCCCGAAGCTCGCCGTCCGCGTAGGACCTAGCCCCGCCGCCTCAGGAATGTCGGGATATCGATGTTGTCGCCGTCCGGCAGACGCCGGTTGACCACCGGAACAGGCGGCCGGCCGTCGCCCACCGCCCGCCGGACCGGCAGATCCTCGCGGGCCTGCTCCCGCGCCTGGATGATCGGCCGCTGCGGGACGTCCTCGGCGGCCGCCATGGTCGGCAGCCGGATCGGCTTCTGCACGCGCGCCTCTCCGAACCCGGTCGCGATCAGCGTGATCAGGATCTCGCCCTCCAGCCGTGGATCGATGACGGCGCCGAAGATGATGTTGGCGTCCGGATCGGCGGCCTTGTTGATGATCTCCGCCGCCTCGTTCACCTCCCACAGTGCCAGGTCGGTGCCGCCGGTCAGGTTGAACAGCACGCCCCGTGCGCCGGTCATGTCGATGTCCAGAAGGGGGCTGGCGATGGCAGCCTGGGCGGCCTCGGCCGCCCGGTTCTCGCCCGAGCCGCGGCCGATGGCCATCAGCGCCGAACCGGCGTTGGCCATGATGGCCTTCACGTCGGCGAAGTCGAGGTTCACCAGGCCCGGCACCAGGATGAGGTCCGAGATGCCCTGGATGCCCTGGCGCAGCACGTCGTCCGCGATGCGGAACGCCTCTGACACGGGTGTCTTCTTGTCCGTGACCTGCAGCAGCCGGTCGTTGGGGATGGTGATCAGCGTGTCGACCCGCTCCTTCAACTCGTCCACGCCCCTCTCGGCGTTCTCTCGCCGGCGCGCACCCTCGAAGGTGAAGGGCTTGGTGATGACGCCCACCGTCAGTGCCCCAACCTCGCGCGCCAGCTGGGCCACGATCGGCGCGGCGCCCGTCCCTGTGCCGCCGCCCATGCCGGCCGTGATGAAGATCATGTCGGCGCCCTTCAGGGCGTCGTAGATCTCGTCGCTGCTCTCTTCGGCAGCCTTGGCGCCCAGCGTGGGATTGCCGCCCACGCCCAGCCCTTTCGTCAGCTTGTCGCCAATGCGGATCTTGGTCGGCGCTTCGGATAGCAGCAAGGCCTGGGCGTCGGTGTTGATAGCGATGAAGTCAACCCCCCGGACGCCGGCTTCGATCATCCGGTTTACAGCGTTGCTTCCGCCTCCCCCGCAGCCAATGACCTTGATCTGGGCGAAGTCCTCGACGTCACGAACAGGTTGCATCTCGTCCTCCAAACGCACTCTTTACTGCACTCATGGCAAAAACGCTTTGAACCAGCCTCGCAGCCGGCCGTAGATATCGGCGGAACCGTGACCCACTCGGTCCGGGTAGGACGCGCCGTCCGGCGCGCCGTGGTTAATGCCCCATCGTAACAGGCCCACGCCGGTAGCGTACGCGGGGCTGCAGATCGTGTCGATCAGCCCTTCCAGTTCGCTCGGCGAGCCGACCCGCACCGGCATCTCGAAGATGTGCGAGGCTACGTCCGCGATGCCGGCCAGCTGGGCGGTGCCGCCCGTGAGCACCACGCCGGCAGGCAGGAGCCCCTTGTAGCCCGACGTCTGCAGCTCGTCGCGGACCATCAGCATGATCTCCTCGACGCGCGCCTCGATGATGTCGCACAGCTCGGCCCGCAGGTACTCTTGCATGCCCGATTCGGTGGCGACCCGCACCGGCTCGTCGGACAGCACACCGGCGCTGTTCGCCCGGCCGTGTTTGATCTTCAGCTCCTCGGCCGTCTCGTAAGGCGCCCGAAGGCCGATCGCCACGTCGTTGGTGACGTGGCTGCCACCCACGGGCAGTACCGCCGTGTGCCAGGCGCTGCCGTCCAGGAAGATGGCGATGTCGGTCGTCCCGCCGCCAACGTCCACCAGCATCACCCCGGCCTCGCGCTCGGCGTCGGTGAGCACCGCTTCGGCCGAGGCCAATGGCTCCAGCACCAGCTCCAATGGCCGCACACCGGCCCGCTCTACGCATTTCACCAGGTTCTGGACCGTCCCGCCGCCGCCCGACACCACGTGCGTCTCCACCTCCAGGCGCGAGCCGCTCATGCCGATCGGGTTCTTGACCCCGTCCTGCCCGTCCACAACGAAGCCGCGCGGGATCACGTGCAGCACGTCGCTCTCGACCCCAACGGCCACGGTGCGGGCCGCATCGAGCACCCGGCTGATGTCGCCCTGGCCGATGTCATGCCCGTTATTGGCCACGGCCACCACACCTTTGCTGTTCTGGGAGGTGATGTTCGGGTTGGCGATGCTGACGTTGGCCTGCTCGATGGTCAGCCCGGAGATCTTCTGGCATTTCTCCACCGAGTTGCCGATCGACTCCACCGCCTGGTCGATGTTGACCACCACGCCGCGCCTGATGCCCGAAGACGGCGATACCCCCACCCCTAGGATGCGCAGATGCCCGCTGTGGCCGAGTTCGCCGATGACGGTGCAGATCTTGGTAGTTCCGACGTCGATACCGGCGACCGGCTTAGGCATTGGCACCGTCCGGCGGATTATATGGACGCCCCTTTCGCTCCACATTCGTGGGCCATTCAGCGTGTCCTGAAGTACGGCGTTTTGTATCGCAGATCAACAAAGGCCAGGGGGGCTTTTTTGTCTTGCGCGAGCTGTAAGATGCGTTGCAACTCGGCCATCTTCAGGTTCAGGTCGCGCGGCGGCCCGAACATGGCGATCAGTTCCTGGTCACCGATGACGGCCAGCCCGTCGGCGGGCGAGTATTCGATCCGCCTGGGCGCGATGCCGAACTCCGTCGGCAGCCGTTCCTGGAGCAGCTCGGCCGCTTTGATGATGTCTATGTCGACCCGGTCGCCCGGCTTCAGCGGCTCGCCGGCCACTTGACCGATCGAGACTTTCAAGCCCTCACGCTGATCGCGCGCGATCCGGTCGAGGATCGTGCCATCGTCGGCCACGCGGTAGGTTTCGGTGCCGACCAGCCAGGCGGCCTCAGGCCTGCGCTCGGTGACGTTGATGTGGAGGCTGCCGGGCAGCGTGGCCTTAACCCTCGCCGACTTGACCAGCGGCAGCCGCTCCGCGATCTGGCGCTCGACGTCGATGGTGCTCAGCAGCAGCAGGTTAGGTCCTGCCACTGGGCACTGGAGCTTGGCCGCCTCCCGTTCTGTGCATCCGGGCGCGACAACGTCCTGGATAGCCAGGCGGACGCTCGGGGAGGCGCCCTCGATGGTCACCTGCCGCAGGCGAAAGGCGTCGGACTGCACTGCCCAGCCCGCGGCCGCGAGGCTGCCGGCCAGCAGCAGCGCCAGCCCGGCGGTGGCCGCCACCCGCCGGGCGCTCTCCCGGCCTTGCTCACTTGCTTCGGTCCGCTGTGCGCGCAGCGCCCTCGGCCGGTCAACCGACACCACTGCCACGGCCGGAGCGCCTCGCCTACTCACTCCAATCTCCCACCAGCTGAACCTCTAGCTCCAGCGGTTCTTTCACCCGGGCCTGCGCCAGCTCGATCAGCGCTTTCACGTCCCGGGCGGTCGCGCCGCCCAGATTAACGATGAAGTTGGCGTGCTTGTCCGAGATCTGGGCCTTGCCGATGCGGTGGCCTTTCAGGCCCGCCTGCTCTATCAGATACCCGGCCGCCGCATCGGGTGGGTTCTTGAACATGGAGCCCGCGTTGGGCAGGGTCAGCGGCTGCGTCTCGCGACGGCGCCTGTTGAGCTCCGCCGCCCTGGCCGTCTCGGTTCGCTGCCGCAGCTCGAAGCCGGCCGCCAGGACGATCTCGCCGGTGTCCTTGAAGCGGCTGTGCCGGTAGCGCAGTTCGCACTCGCCCGCCGGCAGCGTCCGAACCGAGCCGTCGCGCCCCAGGAAGCGCACCCAGCTCAAGCTCTCGGCCATGCACCACCCGTAGGCGCCGGCGTTGCTCATCACCGCCCCGCCGACCGTGCCCGGAATGCCCGTGGCGTAGACCAGGTCGTACCAGCCACGCTTGATGGCCTGGTGGCCGACGCTCGGCAGCATGGCTCCGGACTCCGCCGCAATCTCGAGCACGTCGTTGCGCTCGTTGTAGGTCACCGCTGAGCACAAGTTGCGGATCACGAGCCCGCGGATGCCTTTGTCGGCCAGCAGGATGTTGGACCCGTTGCCCATGATGAACACCGGCAGTTCGAGGCTCCAGGCGGCGCGGACGAGCCGGATCATGTCCTCCTCAGAACGCGCGGTGGCGAAGTAGTCGGCCGGGCCGCCAACTTTAAACGACGTCAGCTTGGCCAGAGGGTAGTTGGCCTGCACACCCGCCCCGAGCGCCTCGAGCACGGCAGCCTTATCCACGGAGCCTCGCCAGGAGCATCTCCGGCAAGCGCGTGATTGTCCCCGCGCCCATGGCCACCGCGATGCTGCCCGGCGGCGGCTGCACGAGCCGAGCCGCCTCCTCGAGCGTTGGCACGTAGCGCGCGCCGGTGGCCCGCGCCAGGTCCTCGGACGTCACCTCCCGCGCCTCCTCGCGCCCGGCGGGCGAGTACGTGTCCACGATGATCAGCTCGTCAGCCTCGCCAAACGCCTGCGTGAACTCCGCGAACAGGTCCTTGGTTCGCGCGTAGAGGTGGGGCTGGAAGATGCAGATCAGCCTCGCCGGCCGCCGCTCCTTCAGCGCCCGCAGGCTGGCCCGGATCTCCGTCGGATGATGGGCGTAGTCGTCCACGACCTCCACCCCGGCGGCGCAGCCGATCGTCTCCAGGCGGCGGCGCGTCCCGCGGTAGCGGTTCAAGGCCTCGATGGCAACCTCGCGTTCCACGCCAAGGAGATCGGCCACCGCCAACGCAGCCAGCGCGTTGGCCACGTTGTGCTGGCCGGGCACCGGCAGCCGCAGCTCCGGGGGCGCGGCCGTGGATGGCTCGAACAGCACCGCCCGCTCCCCGATCTCCCGCGCGATGCCGGCAGTATGCGGATCACCGGCGTTCAGGACGACTGTGCCGGACGAGGCGAACTCGCGAAACGCCTCGACCAGTGCGTCCATCGTGCCGTACAGGTCGAGGTGGTCGGCCTCGATGTTGGTGATGACCTTAGTCTTGGCCGGGAACTGCAGGAACGACCGATCGAACTCGTCGGCCTCGGCCACGAAATGCGGCCCGCGGCCCAGGCGCGCGTTGCTGTCGATTTCCAGCAGGTCGCCTCCGCAGGCGATGGTCGGGTCCTGCCCGGCCTGCAGCAGAATCGTCGCAACCATGGCCGTGGTAGTGGTCTTCCCGTGCGTGCCCGATACTGCGACGCCCCATTTTTGACTCATGAGCTGGCCGAGCAGCACGGCCCGCTTGATCACGCGCACGCCGTGCTCCCGCCCCCAGCGGATCTCGGGATTGCCGGCCGCGGCCGCCGACGTGACCACGATCAGCTCGGCGCCCTGGGCGTTCTCGGCTCGGTGGCCCTGGAAAATGGCCGCGCCCAGCGCATGCAGCTCGTCGGTGTTGCGGTTCAGGCTGAGGTCGGAACCGGACACCGTGCAGCCGTCCTCTAGCAGGATCTTGGCTAGCCCGCTCATCCCGATACCCCCGATGCCGACGAAGTGAACCCGTTGAGCCCCCAGCTCAAACACCCTCGGCCTCACGGCGCCAGCTCCAGCAGCGCATCCACCAACGTCCGCGCCGCGTCCGGCCGCGAAAACGCATGCATGGCAGAGGCCATGGCAGCTAACCGCGCCCCATCCCCCAGCAGCGCCAGCACCAGCGGCACGAGCTTTCCCTGCCGCACCGCGTCGTTCGCGAGCGTCAGCGCCCCGCCGGCGTGCTCCAGCACCTTGGCGTTGTATTTCTGGTGCCCCCCGGCGTAGGGGTAGGGAACCAGGATCGCCGGCAGGCCCGCCGCCGGCAGCTCGCCCAACGTCGACGCCCCCGCGCGGCTCACCGCGAGGTCCGCGGCTGCCAGAGCCGTGGGCATGTCCTCCAGGAAGGCCTCCACCCGGTATCCCGGCCGCGACGAAAGGAAAGGCGCGTCCAGGGCCCCCGCCAGGTGCAGCACCTGCGTGGCCGTCAGCAGCTCCTCCAGCCCGTCGCGTACCGCCTCGTTCAACGTCCGCGCGCCCTGTGAGCCGCCGAACACCACCACCAGCGGCCGGTCCGGCTCAAACCCCAGCGCTGCTTTCGCCGCGGCCTTGGGGGGCAGCTGCTCCAGCCCCGGCCGTACCGGGTAGCCGGACACGAATGTTCGCGAGGCGGGCAGGCCGGCCAGCGCCTCCGGCACGGGCACGGCGATGCGCTGCGCCAGCCGCGCCTCTGCGCGAATGGCCAGCCCCGCCGAGACGTCGGCCGAGAACAGCAGCACCGGCGTGCGCCGCAGCCGCGCCGCCGCCACCACTGGCGCGGAAACATAGCCGCCCGACGTGAAGACCACGTCGGGGCCGAACTCCTCCATCGCAGCCAGTGCCGGCCTCACCGCAGCCAGCATGCGCACCCCGTTCCAGGCGAACGTCGCCGGGTTGCCGCCGCGCAGCCCTCGTACGTCCAGGGTGCGCGATGGGATCCCGGCAACCGCCAGGATGCGCTGCTCGACTGGCGCCTGGCTGCCCAGATGGAAGGCCTCAACCTTGGCCGAGGGCAGGCTGCGGGCGGCCTGTACCACCGCGAGCATGGGAAAGACGTGCCCACCACTGCCGCCGCCGGTCAGCAGCAGTCGCAGCGTTCTCGTGCGCGAGTTCGTCGCTTGATTGCTCCCTTGTGAATTTCGTGACGTTGAGCAGGATGCCCATGGCGCCGAAGGACACCAGCATGGACGACCCACCATAACTCACGAACGGTAGGGTGATGCCGGTGAACGGCACCGTCGACGTGACCACGGCGATGTTGAGGAAGGCTTGCATGGCCATCTGGCAGCTGATGCCTATGGCCAGCAGCGAGCCAAACCTGTCCGGCGCTCGCCACGCGGTCTTCAGCCCGCGGTAGGCCAGCAGCAGGAACAGCGTCAGCACGATCGAGCAGCCGACCAGGCCCAGCTCCTCGCCGATCACCGCGAAGATCGAGTCCGTGTAGGGGAAAGGCAGCAGCCCAAACTTCTGGCGGCTGTCGCCCAGGCCCAGCCCTCGCACGCCCCCGGCGCCAAGCGCGATCAGCGATTGGATCACGTGATAGCCGGTGTCCTCTGGATGGGCCCACGGGTCCATGAAGGCTGTCAGCCGGCTGTGCCGGTAGCTGGACTGCACCGCCAGGAAGGCCATACCGGCCCCCCCCAGGAGCCCCACGGGCACGAGCTGCAGCAGGCTGGCGCCCGCCACGAAGAAGATGATCGCGGCAGTGCCCACGATGACCACCGCCGTGCCCATGTCCGGCTGGCGCATCACCAGCGCGACGACCAGGCCGACAACGGCCACGAACGGAATCAAGCCGTACCAGAACTCCCGCACACGCCGGCCTTTGCTCGACAGCCAGGCGGCCATGTAGATGGCCAGCGTTACCTTGCACAGCTCAGAGGGCTGTCCTACCGGGATGCCGGCGACTCGGATCCAGCGCGTCGCGCCCAGCGCCGTCGTGCCGAAGCCGGGGATGAGGACCAGCACCAGCAGCACGATGCTCACCAGCAGGCAGGGGAAGGACATCTGCCGCCACCAGGTGTAGGGCACCCGCATGAACAGGAACATGACCACCACGCCCAGCCCGCTCCACAGCAGCTGGCGCTGGAAGAAATAGGTCTGGTCGCCGAACTGGGCGTAGCTGGCCACGAGACTGGCGCTGTAGACCATGACGATGCCGATGCACAGCAGCGCCAGAGTGATGACGATCAGGCCGTAGTCGGGGGCGTGGGACTTCACAGGGCCTCCACCAGCCGAACGAACTCTCGGCCGCGCTCCTCGAAGTCCTTGAACATGTCGTAGCTGGTGCAGGCCGGCGACAGGAGCACGACGTCGCCGGGGGCCGCCAGGCGCTGCGCGGTGCAGACGGCTTCTTGCAGGTCGTTCACGCGCACGATCACCGGCCAGCTCGACTGGTTGCGCTCCTTGCCGGCCTCCAACGCTTCCTCCAGCAGGCCGGCCGCCTCGCCCAGCAGGACCGCGGCCTTGACCTTCCTCGCGGCCTCGTCGGCCAGCGGCTCCAGCGGCAGGTGCTTGTCGCGTCCCCCGGCGATCAGGACGACTGGCCGGTCGAATACCGCCAGGGCGGCGAGTGTCCGTTCCGGGGCCGTGGCGATCGAGTCGTTGTAATAGCCCACGCCGTCCAACTCGCGCACGAGCTGCAACCTGTGCTGCACGCCCTTGAAGTGCATTGCCACGTCCCGAATGGCCTGAGGCGAGATGCCGAGGCTGAACGCGGTCAGCCCCGCTGCCAGGACATTGTCGACGTTGTGCCGGCCCGGGATCTGCAGTTCGCCCGCGCGGCAGATCTCGTACTCGGAGTCGTGGCCGCGCAGCAGCAGTCGGTCGCCCTTCACGTAGGCCTCCCTGCCGTTGAAGCGCAGCACGCGGGCGCGGGTGCGCGCCGCCAGCCCGTTGCTGTTGGCGTCCGCTGCGTTGAGGATGGCCAAATCGGTTGACGACTGGTGGGCCACGATGTTGGCCTTGGCGTCGATGTACTCCTGCATCGACTCGTTGTGCCAGTCGAGGTGGTTGGGGGTGATGTTGGTTACCACGGCCACGCGCGGCGAGCGCTTGAGGCGGTTGAGCTGGAAGCTGCTCAGCTCCAGCACCACCAGGTCGTCCGGGCTCATGTCGTCCAGCTCGTTGATGAGCGGCCGGCCGATGTTGCCCCCGACCCATACGCGCTGGCGGCCCTGCTCGAGCATCTTGCCGGTGAGGGTGGTGGTGGTCGTCTTGCCGGCGCTGCCGGTGATGCCCACGATGGTCGCGGGGCAGCGCTCGAAAAACAACTCGGTCAGGCTCGAGAGGTTGTCGCGCCCGGCGAATGGTGGCGCATGGGGTTTGATGCCGGCGCTCAGGTAGATGACGTCGGCGCCGTCCAGAGCCTCGGGCGGATGACCGCCAAGCGCGTAGCTGATGGGGAGGTCGGTCAGCTCATTGATTTCGGTCTGCAGTTGCTCGGCCGGCTTGACGTCGGTCACGGTCACGGCATGTCTCTGCCTGGCCAGGTAGCGGGCTAGCGCGATGCCTTCCCGGGCGAGCCCTACCACCGTTGCCTTCACAGCAGCGCTATCCCCACGCCCACGCTGGCGCTGATGGCCGTGGCCAGCCAGAACCGCTGCACGATCTGCACCTCCGGCCAGCCCTTCTTCTCCAGGTGATGGTGGTACGGGCTCATCAGGAAGATGCGCTTGCCGCCGCTCAGCTTGAAATACCCCACCTGCAGCATCACCGAGAGCACCTCCACCACCAGCGCCAGCCCGATCAGCGGCAGCAGCAGCACCTGGTGGCTCATCAGCGCCACCACGCCCAGCGTCGCGCCGAATGCCAGCGCGCCCGTGTCCCCCATGAACACCTGCGCCGGGTTCACGTTGAACCACAGAAAGCCCAGCAGCGTGCCGGCGCACACCGCCGTGAATAGGGCCAGGCCCTGCTGCCCGTTATGCAGTGCGATCGCCAGATAGCCCATCAGGCACAGCGCGTACACGCCCGCCGCCAGCCCGTCCAGCCCGTCCACCAGCGAGCCGCTGGAGGCGCTGAACACTGCCAGCAGCGCCAGCGGCACGTAGCCCCAACCCAGGTCGAGGCCCCGCAGCGGGCCGGCGTCGATGGTGCGCTCGCCGAGGCCCAGGTACAACGACAGCGCGAGCGTCAGCGCCAGCGCCGGGTGCCAGATGAACTTGTAGCGAACCTGGAATCCGTAGCCGGCTCGATTGGCGATCTTCGCCAGATCGTCCAGCGCGCCCAGCAGCCCGAAGCCGCCCACGGCGATCAGCAGGGGCCACGTCTCCGGCCAGCGCCACGCTATCGCGAGTCCGAGAACGAGCGTCACCCCGATCATCAGCAGCCCGCCCATGGTCGGCGTGCCGCGCTTGGCCTGATGGTGCTCCAGGCCGACCTCGCGGATCTGATCGCCGAGCTGGCGGGCGCGCAGCCAGCCGATGGCGGGCTTGCCCAGCACGAGCGTCAGCGCGAAGGCCACCGCCAGCATGCCCATCGCCCCGGGGATCACTCCGCGAACTCGTTCACGATGGCCTCCAGGCCCATGGCGCGAGAGCCCTTTATTAATAGGTAGTCGCCTGTGTTCAGTCGCGGCCGCAGGAAGTTGACAGCCTCCTCCGGATCGGTTGTGGCCAGCACCCGCTCGGCGGCCATCCCGGCCTGGAGGGCGCCCTCGGCGATCAGCCTCGCCTCCTCGCCCACGGTCACCAGCAAGTCGCTCAGCGCCGCCGCGTGGCCGCCCACCTGGCGGTGCAGGTCCGCGCTGTACTGGCCTAGCTCGCGCATGTCCCCCAACACGGCCACGTGCTGGCCGGGCAGCTCGCGCAGCAGCTGCAGCGCCGCCCGGGCCGCTATCGGGCTCGAGTTGTAGCTGTCGTCGATCACAGTTAGCCCGCCCTTGCCCGGCAGGACGCGCAGCCGCAGCGACTCGACCGGGCTGGCGGCCAGCGCCTCCGCCCCCTCGGATAGCGAGTAGCCGAGACTCAGCAGCACGGCCGCCGCGGCGAGCGCGTGGTAGGCCGAGTGCTTGCCGATAAGCTTCAGGTCCACGCGCGCCCTTTCGCCGCCATAGGCCAGCGTCAGAGAGATGCCCTCCAGGCCGCGTGACTCGACATCCAGGCCGCGCACGTCGTTGTGCTCCTCGAGTCCGAACAGGATGGAACGCTTACCGCGGTTCGCCATCGCTCGCGTCCACGAGTTGTCCCCATTCAGCACGGCCACGCCATCCTTGCCCAGGCCGTCGACCATCTCGGCTTTGGCTTCGGCGATGCGCTCGATGGTGCCCACCCGCTCGGCGTGGGTGTAGCTCACGCCGGTGACCACCCCGATACGCGGCCGGGTCAGCTCGGCCAGGAAGCGAATGTCGCCGGGCACATACATGCCCATCTCCAGCACAGCCACGTCGTGCTCGGGCTCAAGCCGCAGCAGGCTCAACGGCACACCAATCTCGGTGTTCAGATTGCGCTCCGTCTTGAGCACCGTGTGCTTGTGCGAGAGGGCCGCGGCGATGACCTCTTTGGTGCTCGTCTTGCCTACTGTGCCGGTCACCCCGATCACTGTCGGTTCGACCTGGCGCAGCTTGTAGGCCCCCACGTCCTGCAGCGCCTTGAGCGTGTCCGGCACCTGCACGTAGGCCACTCTGTTGGGGATCGCGCCCGGCGGTCGGTTGGAGACGACGCCCGCGGCATGATTGGCGATGGCATGTGGCACGAAGTCATTGCCGTCCACGTGCTCGCCTTTCAGAGCGATGAACAGGTCTCCTCCCTGGACCTCGCGCGAGTCGATCACCACGCGCTCGAACGTGACCTCGCCCTCATGCCCGCCGGCCAGCTCCCCGCCGCTCCCGCGCAGAACGTCCGTGAGGGTGAGCGGCATGACTTACCTCGCTCTCCCGGAGGGCGACGGCCGGGCAGAGGGGGAAACCGGCCTCTTCGTAGCGGCGGCAGCTGGCGCGCTGGCCGCGGCCGCCACCGGGCTGGGGCTCGCAGCTGCCTTCGCCAGAGCCCCCGGATCCGTTGGCTCTATCTTGTAGTGCACAAACAGCTGCTTGGCGATCTCCCGCCAGACCGGCGCGGCCACTTCCGATCCGAACGGTACATCCTGCGGTTCGTCGATCTTAACCAGCATCGCGAACTTCGGATTGTCCGCCGGCGCGAAGCCAATCAGCGATGCAATGAATTTGCCCTCGGCGTAGCCGCCGGTCGGGCTGGCGACCTGGGCCGTGCCGGTCTTGGCCGCCACGTTGAAGCCGGGCACCACCGCGAGTTGGGCTTCACCGATTTTGGCCGAGTCGACCAGCATTTTGGTCAGCGTCGCCGCCACTTGCGAGTCCAGCACGCGGCGGACTTCCGTCGTGCCGGTGCGCTGGACGCCGTCGGGCCCGCGGATCTCGCGCACCACGTGCGGCTTCACCAGCACGCCCCCGTTGGCCACCACCGAGACCGCGCTGAGCAACTGCAGCGGCGTTACGGCGATGGCCTGCCCAAACGAGTTGGTCACGAGGTTCGACGGGCTCCAGTTCGGCTGATTGGGGTACACCACCTGCCCCGGCAGCTCGCCGGCCAGGTCGATGCCGGTCCGCGCGCCGAAGCCGTAATCCTGGATGTGTGGGTAGAACTTGGACGCGCCGACCTTCCAACCCACCGTCGCCGCGCCCACGTTGGACGAATACTGGAGCACCTGCGTGGCGTTTTCGGGCGAGTGACCCTTGCCGTTCCAGTTCGTGATGTGAATGCCCGCGAGCGACAGGTAGCCAGGGTCGTAGATTGGCGTCGTCGGCTCCACCGCCTTCTCCGCCAGGCCGATCGACATGGTGATGATCTTGAAGGTCGAGCCCGGCTCGTAGATTGTGCTGATCACGGGGTTCGGAAACACGGCTGCGTCCGAGCTTGCGTAACGGTTCGGGTCGAAAGACGGCACGCTGGCCATGGCCATGATCTCACCCGTGCGCGGCTCCATGATGGCGATCGATCCGCCGGACGCGCGGTGCTTCTTGACAGCCTCCATCAGCTCACGCTCGGCGATGTACTGCAGGGCGGAGTCGATACTGGTGACCAGGTCGGCGCCATCTGCAGCCGGCGAGGCTTCGCGCGGCGTGGAGAAGTTGATGGGCCGGCCGGCGGTGTCCATCTCGGCCCGGAGGTGGCCGGGCGTACCCGCCAGCGCCTGGTTGTAGAACTCTTCCAGGCCGTACTGGCCGGAGCCGTCCTGGTTGGTGAAGCCCAGCAGGTGCGCGGCAAGGCCGGCCTGGGGGTAGATGCGGCGTGTCGTCGGCTCCAGGAAGATGCCGGCCAGCCGCTTGTCGCGGATCTTCTGGCTGACCTCGGCCGTGACCCACATCTTGAGCCGCACGAACTGCAGGTCGGGGTTCGTTATGCGCTCGAGGATGGCCTGCTCCGGCATGTCGATTAGGGGACTGAGTGCCTGCGCCACGCGCTGCGGGTCGTCGATCTGCTTGCGCGCCGCGTAAACCGAATCCACGGCCTCATTGGTCGCCAGCACGCTGCCGTGCACATCGTAGATGGCGCCTCGTCGCGGCGGGATCTGCTCGTCGCGGAAGTGCTCGCGGTGGGCCATGTCCGTCAGCCAGTCGTGGCGCTGGACCTGCCAGTAGTAGAGCCGCGCCCCAAGCACCCCGGCAAAGACGAACAGCGCTGCGAAGACGAGCAGCGCCCGGCTGGGGGAGGGGAGAAGCTCTCTCACTTGGGAGTTGCAGACAGCCCGTCCGGGCTGGCTGCAACGGCCGCCTGCCTCGGCGTCAGCTGCACGTACTGCACCCGCGCCAGATCGCCCTTGGTCATCTTGAGCTTCTGCGTCGCGACCTGCTCGATGTGAGGCAGCGCACGTAGCTGCGACAGCTGCACCTCTAGAGCCTCGTTCTCGCGCTGAAGCCGGTCACGCTGCTGCTGCAGGTTGCTGATCTGGTAGCCGCTCGTCGCCAGGCGGCCTGCCTGGTGCATGTACAGCAGGCTGATCACGCTGATGAGCGTGATCGCCACCAGCAGCGCCACGGTATTCCGCAGCTCCCGCGGCCGCGCCCTCGGCGGCGCGGCCGCCTCAACCGGCCGTGGTAAGGGCCGCTGGACGGGCCAGCCGGTGCGGGGCAGGGCCCCACTCGAAACTGCCATCAGAGCCGCTCCGCCGCCCGCAGCTTGGCCGACCGTGCCCGAGGGTTGCGCGCGATCTCCGCCTGCGTGGGAGTCACCGGCTTGCGGCCCAGCGGTCGCAGGGTCGCCTTGTGCCCGCACACGCACACCGGAGTCCCCGGCGGGCATACGCAGTCCCGCGACTCGCGGGCGATGAATGTCTTCACGATGCGGTCCTCCAGGGAGTGGAAGCTGATGACCACCAGGCGCCCGCCGGCACCCAGGATGCGCACCGCCTGCCCCAGCGCCGACGGCAGGCGCTCCAGCTCCCGGTTAGTGGCAATGCGCAGGGCCTGGAAGATGCGGGTGGCCGGGTGAATGCGTCCCCGTCCACCGGCGGCGCGCTCGATCACCCCTGCCAGCTCAGTCGTGGTCCGCACCGGCCGAGCCGCCTCGACGGCGCGCGCCATCCGGCGTGGCTGCGGCTCCTCCCCGAACTCGCGGAAGATGCGCGCCAGCTCGTCAACGGAGGCCTTGTTCACGATGTCGGCCGCCGGCTCACCCTGCGACGGGTCGAAGCGCATGTCCAGCGGGCCCTCTTTGGCCAGGGCGAAACCGCGCCCGGCGTCCTCCAGCTGCGGCGAGCTCACCCCCAGGTCGAACAGTACGCCGCCGGCCGGGACGAAGCCGTGCTCGGCGGCGATCTCCTCCAGCCGGTCGAAGTACGCCTGGACGAGCACAATCCGTCCTCCCCCGCGGCGCTGGCTCGCAGCGCGGCTGCTCACCGAAGCCGTGCCGCCCGCTTGGGGCGCCTCGATCCGGGCCCGCACGGCGGCGATGGCTTCAGGGTCGGCGTCGAGGCCCAGCACGTCGCCGCCCCCATCCGCGACGGCCAAAGCGTGCCCGCCGCGACCTAAGGTGCAGTCCACATAGCGCCTCCCGGGCCTCACGGCCAGCGCCTGCAGCGCCTCGTCGAGCAGTACCGGCTCGTGCCTGAGCGCTTCCATATCTAGATCCCGAACCGTTCCAGCTGGCCGGCGATGTCCGCTCGGCTGGCCCGGTTTTCCTCCCATCGGACGCGATCCCAAATCTCAAACTGCGAGCCAACGCCGGCCAGCGTGACCTCGCCGTCCAGGCCGGCATAGCGGCGCAGCAGCGGCGGGATGTTGATCCGCCCCAGCCGGTCGGGCTCCACCTCGGCGGCCGCGGAGAAGATCTCGCGCACGATCTGGCGGGCGTCGGCCTGCGAGGTGGGAAGCGAGCTGATCTTTTCCGCGAAGGCGTCCCACTCCGCCAGCGGGTACAGCACCAGGCATGGATCGAAGCCGCGGGTCACCACGGCGCCCTCGGCAAACAGCGAGCGGTACTTGGCGGGTATGGCCACGCGTCCTTTTTCGTCCACGGAATGCTGGTACTCACCCAGAATCCGCCCTTTTGATCCACTCTGTACCACTTTTCCCCACAATATACGCCATCGGCCCTCGCTTAGCAAGGCTTTAGGCTTACTCGGATGCGCCCTGCCCTGGCCCACGTTTCCAGCCGCGACTTCTCGGCCGTGGTGGTCTGCGTCGGCGCCGGTTCACGCCACGAGCCCGAGGGCCAAAACGGCGTCGCACACCTGCTCGAGCACGCCGTATTCTTGGGCGCCGGCGGGCGCGATTACCGCGCCATCCGGGCAGCCATCGACAGGCTCGGCGGTGACGTCAGCGCCGAGACCGGCGAGGAGGTCATCCTGTACTGGGGCAGCGCCAACGAGCAGCGCGACTTTGCCGAGTGCCTGGACCTGGTGGCCGACCTGGTGCTGGCGCCCGCCTTTGAGCCGGAGGCCCTGCGACGCGAGGTCGGGACCGTCATTCAGGAGATCTCAGGCGCCGGGGACGACGTCTTCCAGGTGGTGGTCGAAGGCGCCAAGCGGCTGCTGTGGCCGCGCAGCCCGCTGGGCCGCCCCGTTGGCGGAAGCGCCAGGATACTTCGCCGGCTGGACGCGCGGGCCTGCCGCGCCTACTGGGCCTGCACGCACCAGCCCGAGCGGATGTTCGTGTTGGTGGTCGGCACGGCGGCCGAATCCAAACTCGCTCGCCGGCGCTTCAACGCCGACGTGCTGCAGGGGCCGGTGGTTCCCAAGTCCGCCGGATCACACGGCCCCAGCCCCGGCTCGCGGCGCTTTAAAGCCATCCCCATGGCCGGCAGCTTCGTCCGGCTCGCCTTCGGGTTGCCCGGCATCAGCTGGAGCGATCCGCGACTGCCGGCGCTCGACCTCATCAACGGCGTGCTCGGCCGCGATGAGACCAGCCACCTGTGGGAGCGCATCCGCGGCCAGGGGCTGTCCTACAGCACCGAGTCGTTCCTCGACTGCTTCTCCGATACCGGCTGGATAGGCGTGCTGACCGATGCGCCGGTGGATCGCGCCGGCGCGGTCGTCCGCATCGTGGGCGAGGAGATTGTTACCTTGGCCAGCTCATTGACCGCCGAGGAGTTGGAGCGTGCCCGCGCCAGCCACATCGCGCGCATCCGCGGCGACGAGATCGCCGCGCCGCTCGAATGGGCCAAGTACCAGGCGCTGCACGGCTACTTCCTGGGCCGGGTGCCCGCCGTGGATGGGATCGTCCGCGAGCTCGAGCGAGTCACCCTGGAGCAGGCCCGGAACGTGGCCGCCGAGCTGCTCCGGCCGGAGCGTCTGACGCTGTGCGCTGGCGGGCCACGGCGGGCCGTCCAGGCATGCGAGGCGGCGTTCCTTCCCTTGACACGGGTAGGTGAGGCTCGATAGTATTCATCCGTTGCGCTCCGCGCAGGATGGCGCCCGAAGCGCGCACTTTAACAGCCGAAGAGACGAGAAGCAGGAAGCCTGGTTTGTTTGTGTGAGGGCCGGGTCAAGGGGGCCTGTGTGAAGGCCGTTCTAACCAAGCCTTGAATGTGGTTGGAGAGTTTG